>Ga0308417_1000119_pt1 | contig 61190 bp, 58 predicted proteins | sample HotsprSampleOS65_FD_203528 | JGI IMG/M metagenome (GOLD analysis project Ga0308417, IMG submission 203528) | Hot spring phototrophic mat microbial communities from Octopus Spring, Yellowstone National Park, Wyoming, United States - 20090730_OS65 ... | reverse complement strand
ACCACGACGACATCGTCGATCACTGCTGCCATGCCTGGAACCGCCTCGTCGATCAGCCCGGGCGCATCATGTCCATCGGACTGCGGGACTGGGCACATCGGTTCTGATCAATGGGATTTGGTATAAACGGAGAATGGTTGCACCCGCGGTTTCCGTCAAGAACAAAACAAGAACGCTAAGCGGGGTATCCCGCCGTCGATCCCCGACAGCCAATCGGGCACAGTCGGGCCGTTAAGCTTTCCGTCGTGATCCCGACCCTGAACGCGGCTCAGACAACGCCCTTGACCCGTGCCGCGCTCTGCACCGCCGCCCCAGCCGTCGTGGTCGCGTATGCCGGTTCGAGCGACGGCATGACGGAGGTCGCCCGCTAGCCTTCACTGGCGCAGCATCGCAGCCACCGCGGGGCGCGGCGGCGGCCAAGTGGCCGCAGCGTTCGCGCAGTTGCACGCGCCATGGATCCGTACCTTCAACCCCGACACGCGGCTCGGGCTTGGCGAGGCGGTCGAAGTCGAGCGCCACATCGCGACCGAGCCTGACAAGGCGGGCTATTTCCGATTCCGTCTCGACGACGCGATCCCCTAAGCACAAAGGCTTCAGCGTGCCGTCACCTCGCGCTTCCGCGCCCTGGGCTAGCCGATGGGAACCAGGGCCTGCAGGGTCCTCCGCCGTCCTGCGCGCCCCTCCGCGGCATCCGACCCATGCTGCTGAGAAGGGACACGGGACCTCGTCCAGGGCCTCGGCAAGGGCGCCTCGCGCTGCGCGCCGCCGATGCGGCCACGAGCGCGGAACGCTATCGGCGCCGAGCCTACCTTCGCCGCAGCGCGCTCAATCTCGCCCTCCTGTCGCTCTGGTCAGCGGGTGTGCGGCCGCGCCTGCTCGCGAGGCTCCCCTGGGCCCGCCTCGACCTCTGTATCACTGGGCCGCCGGCAGATGCTCCTTCAGCCGCGGCATCAGTTCAACCAAGTTACAAGGACGATGCCGGTTGTCGAGCTGGAAGCGCAGAATGTCGTCCCAGGCGTCTCGGCAGGCGGACGGCGAGCCGGGCAAGGCGAAAAGATAGGTCCCCGAGGCAACCCCGCCGAGCGCACGCGATTGGATCGTTGATGTGCCGATCTTCTGGTAGCTCAGCATTCGGAATAGCTCGCCGAAGCCCTCGATCGGCTTCTCGATGACGCGCGCGCACGCCTCGGGCGTGACATCGCGGCCAGTGATGCCCGTGCCGCCCGTGCTGATCACGACGTCGATGGACTCGTCCGCGATCCAGCGGCGTAGTACCGCCTCAATCGCATCGGCATCGTCGCGCACAATCTCGCGCGCCACCAGCCTGTGGCCGGCCTCGGCGATGCGTTCGACCAGCACATCCCCCGAACGGTCGGTCTCCAGCGAGCGCGTATCGGAGACAGTCAGCACCGCGATGTTGACGGGGAGGAAGGGACGTGTTTCGTCAATCCGCGCCATCGCTCTCGGCTCCCTGCAGTGACGAGCCGGCCCCACTCAGTTCACGCTGCGGCGTGTTGCGAGCCGCTCCCCGCCCAATCCGCCGCCGGCCGTCATCTGCTCCTCAGGACCATAGCGGGGGAAACGACCCGAGGCGAGGGCATCGAGCGAGGGCGCCGGCCGGCGAAGCCGGCTCGCATAGATCCAGGCAAAGGCAAGCACGCGTTGCGCATAGACTCGCGTTTCGTGCACGGGAATAGCCTCAAGGAAAAGAAGCGGGTCGTTCCCATATATCATCGATTGCGTCATGCGGACGAGGGAACCAGGCCCGGCGTTGTAGGCGACGAGCAGTCGCAACAGGTCGCCGTCCACTTCTGGACGGCGCGCGAGATAGGCTATGTAGCGGCTGCCGAGCTCGAGATTGAGTTCGAGGTCGTGCAGACGATGCCGGGCGCGGCCAGCGAGTTCCGGCCGGCCTGCAACGTAGCTGGCGGTGAGCGGCATCAGCTGAAGCACGCCGCGCGCGCCGGCCGGGCTGACGGCAGCGGCATCGAAGTTGCTCTCCACCCGCGCAATCGCGAGCACAAGGGCCGGGTCGACTGCGGTCTCGTCCGGACGCCAGGCCGGGAGAGGGAACAGCGCATAGTCGCGCGGCCGGCCGTCGCGGCTTTCGACCATCGGTGCGATGCGCATCGCGAGCTCGGCCATGCCGGACTGGCTCGCAACGACGAGCACAGCGCGCGCCAAAGCCGCGTTCTCCGCTGCTGCGGCAGCCAGACGCCGCAGCTCGCCTTCGGCCCGCTCAATCTGACCGATCTGCAGCAGAGCGAGGGCGCGCAAACCCTGCGCGGTCTCGGCGAGCACCGCGACGTCGCTCTCCCCGATCAGCTCCCGTTCCCAGGCGAAACCCGAAGGCAAGCCGAGCGCACGGCGAGCGAGCAGACCGTAGAAACTGCGTGTCGACTGTGCGGCCTCGAGCAGCCACGGCACGTAGGCGCGATGATCGCGCAGGCGAAGTGCCGTTCTTCCGGCCCAGAAGGCCGCGGCGGCGCGACGCGCAGCGCTGCCGATCGGGGCGCGGGCGGCGCGCTCGAACAGTCGCCGCGCCTCGTCGAAGCGCCCCAGCCGCCAGGCGGCAAGGCCTCCCGCCCAGGCGAGATCGGCCACGTCGCCGCCGGTGTCGCGGGCGAAGTCGCGTACCACGGCGAGGGCTTCAGAATCGCGGTTGCGCAGGAACAGCGCGAGGGCGATCTCGCCGGCAAGGCTTCCGGCATAAGCGGCCTCAAGCCCCCGTTGTGCGCGGAGAACGGCCAGGGCGGCAGCCGGGTTGTCGTTGCGAAGCTGCGCGCGGATCGCGCGGTCAAGAGCCGGGTTGCGCATGAACGGTCGCGGCGGCGGCAGTTCCTCCGAGGAGAGGTCTAGGCTCGGCACGACCGGTTCCTCGGGCTCCGGCGGCATGGCAGCGCTGCGCGGGCTCCGCGCCCGCAACAGACGATGGATCCGAGGCGCGTCGGGATGGTCGGCGTATGCGGCCAACCATGCCGAGAGCTCATCCGGACGCGCGCGCCAGTGGGGGCCGAGCAGCCGATCGGCAAGCACGTGGCCGACCAAAAGGCGATCGTTGAGCAGGGCGAGATCGGCGTCGGCCTGGGCGAACCGGCCTTGCGCCTGGGCGGAAAAGATCCGGCGATAGGCAAGGGCGTCAGCGGCAGCGAGCACGGAGGGAAGCCCAACCTGTCCGCCCTGCAGACGCGGCACCGTCGCCGCTGTCTGCTCCTGCCCTCTGGCTGGAGAGGCCACCCCGGCAAATGCGAGGAGAGCCGCCCCAAACATCAGCCCCGCGGTACCACCGCGCAAGCCGGCATGATCCGTGCCCAGCATCGCGCTGTCGCGTTAACCGAGGGGTCACGCAGTCGTCCACGCCGATCTACGGGACGAATCCCGACACGCGAGATCGCACCTGCGCAATCAAGTTCCTAGCGCCCGTTCTTCGCGTGCCTTAGTTTCGCCCGATCTGTGGCACACTCTGTCGCAGAAGCGTATCGAGGCGGCGCCGCAACAGAATGAGGTCGCTCCACGCTTCCCGTTTCGCTCCCGGGTTGCGTAACAGATAGGCTGGGTGCAATGTGGGCAGTGTGGCAACCGGTTCGGCGAGACCGGGAAGCTCGAGCATTCGCCAACGCCCGCGCAGGCGCGTGATTCCCTCGCGCGCGCCGAACAATGCCTTCACTGGCACGCCCCCCGCAAGCACGAGCAGTTTCGGTTTTGCAAGCGCAATGTGCCTGCGGAGAAACGGTAGGCATACTGCGATTTCGGCGTCCGTCGGGCTGCGGTTCCCAGGCGGCCGCCAAGGCACGACGTTGGTCATGTAGACCGTGCCCTCGCGGCGAGAGAGACCGATCGAGGCCAGCATCCGATCGAGAAGCCGCCCCGAGGGCCCGACGAAGGGCAGGCCTGCCAGGTCCTCCTCCGCCCCAGGCCCTTCGCCGACCAGCATCACCGGCGCATCCGGAGACCCGTCGGCGAACACGAAGCTGGTCGCGGTCTCGCGCAATGCACAGCCTTGGAAAGCGGCGAAGACTTCGCGCAGGGCGTCGAGCGTCTCGGCCGAGGCAGCTGAACGTTCGGCCTCCGCCACCGGCCCGACGGGATGAGGAGTGGACCCCGCCGGAACGGCAGACAGCGTCTTGACGCATTCGCCACTGCGGTACGGCGCCTGGCGCTCCGCCCGCTCGGCCTGCACACGCGTGCGATCGCGCGGCAACGCCTCGAGCGACTCGTCCACCCCCCAGGCGAGCTGGAGTGCGAGCATGGCGAGAAGCTCTGCCTGCCGCGTCTCCCTCTCCTTCGGCGTCTTGCCCGTCATGAACCGCCCGACCCTCGTCAACTTCCCGAGATGGTCCTATGTCGGCTGCGCGCAACTGGAGGTGCGGAAATGGCGCGCGAGCGGATGGAGTTCGATGTCGTGATCGTGGGGGCCGGCCCGGCCGGGCTCGCCGCCGCGATCCGCCTCAAGCAGGTCGCCGCGCAGTCCGGCCGCGAGGTCTCCGTCTGCGTGTTGGAAAAAGGCGCCGAGGTCGGTGCCCACATCCTGTCAGGGGCGGTGATTGAGACCCGCGCCCTCGACGAGCTGTTGCCCGACTGGCGTGCCCTCGGCGCGCCGATCACCGACGAGGCGCGCTGTGACCGCTTCCTGTTGCTGACGGAACGGCGCGCCATCCCGCTGCCCACGCCGCCGCAGATGCGCAACCGCGGCAACTTCATCGTCAGTCTCGGCCAGGTCTGCCGCTGGCTCGCAACCCAGGCCGAGTCGCTCGGAGTAGAGATCTACGCCGGTTTCGCAGCCGCCGAGGTTCTCTTCCACGGCGAACGCGTCGTCGGCGTGGCGACGGGCGACAAGGGTGTGGCGCGCGATGGCGCGCGCAAACCCTCGTTCCAGCCGGGAATCGAACTGCGCGCGACCTACACGCTGTTCGCAGAAGGATGTCGCGGCCACCTGACGAAAGCTCTCGAGGCGCGCTACGGACTGCGCGAAGGGCGGTCCCCGCAGACCTACGCGATCGGACTGAAGGAACTCTGGGAGGTGCGCAAAGAGAAGCACGACCCGGGGCTCGTCTTGCATACCATCGGCTGGCCGCTCGACTCCCGAACCTACGGTGGTTCGTTCCTGTATCATTTCGGTGACAACCTGATGGCCTACGGCTTCGTCATCGGGCTCGATTATCGCAACCCTTGGCTCTCGCCGTACGACGAGCTGCAGCGCTTGAAGCTCCACCGCGCCATCCGACCCTATTTTGAGGGTGGGCGACGAATCGCCTACGGAGCGCGGGCGCTGAACGAAGGCGGGCTGCAGGCGATCCCCCGCCTCGTTTTCCCGGGCGGGGCGATCATCGGCTGTGCGGCGGGCTTCCTCAACGTGCCGAAGATCAAGGGTACGCACACGGCCATGAAGTCTGGCATGCTGGCGGCCGAGGCGGTGGCAGAGGCGCTGGCTGGCGGAGCGCCTGATGTTCTTGAGGCGTATCCCTCCGCTCTCGAGCGCTCATGGGTATGGGCCGAGCTTCGCCGGGCGCGCAACATCCGCCCGGCCTTCGCCCGGTTCGGCCTTTGGGGCGGGCTCGCCTACTCCGCGCTTGACACCTACCTCCTACGCGGCCGCGCACCGTGGACGCTGTCGCACCACCCCGATCACGACAGCCTCGAGGAGGCTGCGAAAGCAGAGCCGATCCAGTATCCGAGGCCCGATGGCCAGCTCACCTTCGGCAAGCTGGACTCCGTCATGCTCAGCAACGTCGCTCACGAGGACGACCAGCCGGTGCATCTGCGGCTCGCTGACCCCGAACTTGCCATCAGCCTCAACTGGCAGCGCTACCGGAGCCCTGAGACGCGCTATTGCCCGGCCGGGGTGTACGAGATCGTGCAGGCGGAGGAGGGCAAGCCGCGCCTCGTCATCAACGCCGGCAACTGCATCCATTGCAAGACCTGCGACATCAAGGACCCGCAACAGAACATCACCTGGGTCGCACCGGAAGGGGGCGGCGGCCCTGCCTACGCGACGATGTGAAGCAAGCCCCGCGATTGTGGCGTTCGCTGCCGCACTGCGATAGCCTCCCGATATGCCAGCCCTCGCTTCGCGACAGCGCCTTTTGGTCAAGGCACGTTCGCCGCGACGGCTGGTTTTCCTGCCCGCCGTCCTGCTCGCCGCCTGCGCCTCTGCCTCGTTGCCCTCTGGCGGCGGCACAGTCGCGGGCGGCGCCGAAACGCGCTTCCGTCCGACCGGGGCATTCGGCGCTTACCTCGCCGGCCGTTTCGCCTCTGCCGAGGCCGATATGGAGGCGGCGGCCCGCTTCTTCGCCAACGCCCTCGCTGCCGATCCTGCCAATCCGGAGCTTCTCCAGAGAAGCTTCGCTGCTGAACTCGCCGACGGCCAAGACGCGCTACCGCTTGCCGTGCGGATCCTTGACCGCCAGCCGCAAGCGCTGCTGCCGAACCTCGTTGTCCTTGCCTCAGACGCGCGCGCCGGACGTTTCGACATCGCCGAGGCAAGGGCACGCGCCCTGGCGCGCGAAGGGGCCGGGCAGCTGCTGCAGCCTCTGCTGCTCGCCTGGGCGCAGGCCGGGCGCGGGCATTGGGACGCCGGTCTCGGCACGCTTAGGCCGCTGGCCGAGGGGTCGCGTTTTCGCACCGTCTACGCCCTCCACGCCGGACTGCTTGCCGATCTCGCTGGCCGGACGCGTGAGGCGGAGCGCGGGTTCCGCGTCGCCGAGGCCGAAGGCGCTCCATCGCTCCGCACGGCCGAACTGATCGCAGGCTTCGCCAGCAGGGACGGGCGACCCGAACACGCGGCACGGATCCTGGCCGCCGCCGTAGCGGGCAGCGAAGACGCGGCCCTGGCCCAAACCCAGCTCGCCCGCGCGGCAAACCGCCGCCCGGTCGCCTCGGCCACTGAGGGGATGGCGGAGGCGCTCTATTCCCTCGCCGCGCCTTTGCGTCAGCAGGAAGCCTCTGACTTCGCCCTGCTGCTCCTCCGCATCGCGCTGCTGCTCCGGCCCGACTTCCCACCGGCCAAGCTGCTGATCGCCGACATCCTGGAAGCGGAGCGACGCTTCCAACCGGCCGCCGCTCTCCTGCAGTCTGTGGATCGGTCGAGCCCCTACGCGCCGCTGGCACGACTGCGGCTCGCCGTCGTGCTGGATCGTCTCGACCAGACGCGCGAGGCGCTCGCCGTGCTCGATGCCCTCGCCGCGGAGGAGGCGCGGCCAGAACCTCTTGCCCGCAAGGGCGACATCCTGCGCGGGCGCAACCGTTTCCGCGAAGCGATCGAGGCCTACGACGCTGCGATTGCCCGGCTTGGCCCCCCAGAACGGCGGCATTGGGTCCTCTACTACGCCCGCGGCATCGCCCACGAACGCGCGAAAGACTGGCCGCGGGCTGAGGCCGACTTCTTGCGCGCTCTCGAACTCTCACCCGAGCAGCCCTATGTGCTCAACTATCTCGGCTATTCGTGGGCCGATCAGGGGCGGGAACTGGCCCGAGCGCGGCGGATGCTCGAACGCGCCGTCGAGCTCCGACCTCATGACGGACACATCGTCGACTCCTTAGGCTGGGTCCTGTTCCGGCAGGGCGACTACCGCGGCGCGGTGCGCTGGCTGGAGCGCGCGGTGGAACTGCTGCCGCGCGAACCGGTGATCAACGACCACCTCGGCGACGCGTATTGGGCGGTGGGACGCAAAATCGAGGCGCAGTTCCAATGGCAAAGGGCACTCGCCCTCGGCCCCGAGCCGGAGGAGATCCCGAAGATCGAGGCCAAGCTGCGCCAGGGCCTGGCGCTGCCGCCCGCGGCGATCGCGGCGGAAACCTCCGCTCCGACACCACGCTGACCGCTCGCGTCGCCCGGCATCCGCTATGGCGAGGGAGGAAAGCGGCGTGGTGGTCGAGACCGCGCGGGCCAAAGTCAATCTCTTCCTGCACGTTGTCGGCCGCCGGCCCGACGGCTACCACCTGCTCGATTCCTTGGTCGTGTTCACAGACGCGGCCGACATCGTCACCGCCGAAGCGGCAGCGACCCTGCAGCTCGACATCACCGGACCCTTCGCTTCCGACCTCGTCGTCGACGATGGAAACCTCGTCCTGCGCGCGGCACAGGCGTTGGCCGCGGCAACACGGTCGCGAACCGGAGCGCGGCTGACGCTATCGAAGCGGCTTCCCGTCGCCTCCGGGATCGGTGGCGGCTCGGCCGATGCCGCGGCCACCCTGCGCGCGCTGACTCGGCTTTGGCGCTGCGGGCTTGAAGAGCGTCGGTTGACCGAGATTGCGCTGTCGCTCGGCGCCGACGTGCCCGTGTGCCTTGTGTCCCGGCCAGCTCGCTTGGGTGGCATCGGCGAAATCCTCCAACCTCCCCCGCTCCTGCCGCGCATCGGCCTTCTACTTGCCAACCCCGGCGTGCCGCTTTCCACCCCCTTGGTGTTCAAAGCCCGAAGTGGGCCGTTCGACCCTCCTGCCGACCTCCCCGAGGCCTGGGCGGATGCTGCGGCCCTGGCGCGCGACCTCGGCCGCCTCCGCAACGGGCTCGAGCAGGCCGCACGCGCGCTGTGCCCCGCCGTTGCCACGGTGCTTGATGCCCTCGCGGCCCTGCCCGGGGCGCTGCTCGCGCGCCTCTCCGGCTCGGGCCCAACCGCCTTTGCCCTGTTCGCGACGGCAGAGGCAGCCCAGTGCGCGGCCGAGCGCCTGCGCACGGACTATCCGACGTGGTGGGTCGCCGCAGGGGCGGCCGGAAGTCAGGCGGTGGAGAGCAGAAAGCCCAGCGCCGGCAACGGTTGCCAGCGCTTTGGGATATCGGAGCGGCGGATCGGCGCCACCGAATAGTGCGGCACCGGCTTGCGCTGGCGGATGAGCAGGTGCTCGTAGGCGCGGACCTGCTGCACGCGCCAAGCACAGTCTGCCAGTGCGGCCGCGCGCGTCCTGTACACTTCGGCGATCCGGTCGGTTCTCGCCACCGTTGCCACGACGGCCCAGAGCGTGTCGTCTCCTCGCGCAAGCCTCTCGACGGTGCTCACGGTCGCCCGATCGATACTTCGCCCACGACAAGCAGTCTGACACGGCGGAGGCGGAAAAGAAAATGGGCCGGCGGCCGGGAGGTCAAATTGCCGCCGGCCCTCGTGCAAGCGACCATCCGCCGGGAAAGACAGTCGCTTGAGCGGAAGATACGTGGCGGCACCTTGCTGCCGGGATGACGCAGGAGGAACTCTCCGTCATGTTCCGCTCCTGGCGAGCCGGATCCGGGGGCAACGGCAACCTCCTGCCTTGCCGAGTGGCGATCGCCTGGGCAGCGTAAGTTTGTGCCGTCTCTCCGGGCAAGACTGATCGCCGAAGCCCTGATCGCCGAAGCCCTGATCGCCGAGGCCGCGCGCGCCGGTACGACCGACGGCGGAGACGACTGCGTCCCACGCGGGATGTTCACACAGTTTGAAACCGCGCTGTCCCTTCCGGGCAAGCCACTTCACCCGAACGGCTGGATCCAGCGGGCGGGATTCGTTCGATGCGAGCCGGCACGCTGGGGAGATCAGGGATGCGCACCCGTTGACGCCGTTTCGGTCTGAGGATCACGTCGGGCTTCATCGCCCTGGCCAGGGCCACGGGTTTCGCCTGCTGGAGGTCATCGCGCGGAGTGGCGGGCGCGCGTCAGCGGGCCGTGGCCATCTCCAGGAAGTCGAGCAGCGCCTCAAGGTCCTCGTGGCTCCCCACCACCTGCTCAGGCATCTTTGTGCCGGGCGTGTAGGCCGAGGGTCCGAGGGTGAAGAGGGCAGCGACGGTCTCGCGTGTCCAGACGATGGACATCCGGCGCAAGGCCTCTGAGTAGCCGTAGTCGGGCACGGTCGCGATCCGCCGCCCGAAGAGGTTGGCAAGGGTTGGGCCTGCGCCGTTGGCGGAGTCCCCTGTCAGGGTGTGGCAGGCGGCGCAAGCGCGGAACACGCGCGCGCCCGGGTGGTCGGACACCACCTCGACCTCGGCCAACCCTGCTGCGCCCAGATGCATCCCCGTCTCGGCATCCCAGCGCCGCACCATGCGGTCGGTCCCGCCGGTCCACAGCACGCCGTCGGGGGCGAAGGCGACCGCCCAGACGGGCAGCCCGGGCCCGGAAAGGGTGCGAAGGAGACGGCCGTCGGGGAGGGACCAGATCGCAACCGACCCCCGGATGCCGCCAGCGGCGAGACGGGTGCCGGCGGCGTTGGCCGCCAAGGTGATAACAGGGGCGGCTCCTCCCTCCAGGCGGCGACGGATCCCGCCAGCCCGCGAGACGAGGCTCACCACTCCATCCGCCCCGGCCACCGCCACCGTGCCGTCCGGCAGCACCGCAAGCGCGTTTAGGGGTAGGCCGAGTTCAGCCAGCAGCTTCGGCGCCGAACCATCCACGGGCCACAGCCGCACTGTGCCGTCATACCCAGCAGAAACGACTGCGGATCCGTCCGGCAGCCAGCCGACCGCGTTCACCGCGTTGTCGCCGTGCCCCTCGAGGACACGCGGGTCCTCGTCGCGATCGAGCCGCCACAGCCGCACGGTTCGGTCCCAGGCGGCGGAGGCCAGGAGCCGCCCGTCGGGCGAAACCGCGAGCGACGTGATCTTCGCCTCGTGACCGGCGAGGAACCGTTGCGGCCCGGTCCCGTCCGCCCGCCACAGCAGGATCCGTCCGTCGTCCCCTCCCGTGATCGCCCCCCCGTCCTGAGCGAAAGCGACTGCGTTGACCGCGCCGTCATGGCCGCGCAGCACCGCCTCGGCTGCGTGTCGAGCCGGCGACCAAAGGATGGCGGACGAGTCGAAACTGGCGGACACCACGCGGGTTCCGTCCTCGCGCACCGCGATCGCCTTCACCGGCCCGCCATGGCCGCGCAGATCGGCGGCGGCCGGCGTGGTGAAAAGGGCGACGACGAGAGCGAGAGCGACGCGGTGCATGAGACGAGACCCTCCCGTGTGGGATGATGGGAATAATGCTGCGGGGGCGAAGGCGGTCGCACGCAGGGTGGGGTGACGCTCAAGGGCGTCGAGCTCTTGGCAGAGCGGAGCACGAGGGGGACGCGCAAGACGTGCGGTTGTCACCCATTCATCCTAGTCCCTCCGCCCCCGCGGGATGAAGCCCTGCTGCAGACGCACTTGAGGGGATGGGAACCCAGGCGGCGATCGCAGCCGAGGCGTCGCACGGCGCGCCGCGAGCCCGCCCCCAAGGGGGTCAGGCCAGCTCAATCCTTTCGAATCGGCCCCGCTTGCGCCCGGCGCGCAAACTTCGCCACCGAGCGTCATCCGGGCGGGGACCGCACCCATCCCACCCCGGGCCAGAGCCGTGTCTGCGCCGCGCCGCAGGCGACAAGCCCAGCTTCGCGGTCCTCATCGCCGTCGCCCTACGCGGACGACGCGGGCATCGCTAAAATCCCGTCGGTTCGAAGCTGTAAACACCTGAAATCAGTTCCGGATGCGCGTCAGTTAAGTACGGCAACATTGAAAGTCATCCTTAAGATAGATTTCAAAACACTTCAGGAAATGCTCGAGCCAGTGACCGCGACCGTCGGTGGAGTAGCGACTGTGTCGCTGCGCTTTGAGCTCGCTTGGCTACAGGTCCTGCTCGCTTGAGCTGACAAAGGCGGCCTGGTGGCGAGCGCTCGCTTCGCCGATCCGCTGCGGCTGCCAGCCCAACGCGGCCAAATGTTCTTGCAAGTCCCGGAGGACGCCGCGATCGCCGCGATCTCGTCGCGCATCGGCTCCGAGGGCCGCGGTTTGGTTGAGATCGGCGTCGGCGGCAGGCGTGTGAACACCACGCGCGCCTTGCTCGAGACCGGCTGGCAGGGGGTGTGGGCGAAACCAACGCGCGTTGTTGCGCGACCATCCCCGACACGGTCGCACCTCACCTCGCCTTCGGCCGATTGGTTCTGGTCAAGGCCCCTACAACGGCGGAAAACCTCCGAGGCCTCGTCGAGCGCGCGCTTAGTGGGCGGGCGGTGGATCTGCTGTCGATCGACGTGGACAGGAACACCTCGCATCTAGGGCACGTGCTCAAGGTCGCAGCGCACGCCTGTTGCATCGCGTACAACGCGTCCGTTTCGCCTCCCATCGTCTCGGAAGTTCCTTAGATACCCTGGCCGGGTGGGACGGAACGGCGCGGTTCGGCGTCTCGCTCACGGCGCTGGAGATAATCGGTCGGGACAAGGGGATGAGCCTCGTCGGCTGTGACGGGGGGCTAACGCGTCCTTCGTCCGAGCTGACCTCGACCGAGGATGGTTCGCCGACCCTTTCGATTCGGAAACGCACTGGGAGCCGCCGCGCTATGATCTCGCGGTCCGGCGCGGCCATCCTGTGGGTCGTCGACGGGCATCGGGCTTCGTCTTTAAGCTCGAGAGGAACAGCCGAAGACGTCACAAGGCGCTAGGCCGCCTTGTCCCACGCAGGCGCCCAAGCGGGCGAAATCACTCGCCGATCCTTTGGCAGCGCGGCAATCGCGGCGAGGTCCTCCTCGTTCAACCGCAGGTCGAAGGCGCCGAGATTCTCGCGCATGCGGCGTGGATCGCCGGACTTCGGGATGGCCGCCACGAGGTCCTGCCCGATCAGCCAAGCGAGCGCAACCTGGGCTGCAGTCGCGCCGTGCCGTCGTGCGATCGCGGCCAATGTAGGGTCGGCGATGAGGCCACCCTTGCCGAGCGGCGAATAAGCGGTGATTGCGATGCGGTGCTCCCTCGCCACGTCAAGGATCGCGCTCTGCCCGAGCATGACGTGGTATTCGACTTGGTTGCAAGCGATAGGGGCGCCGGTGGCGACCGCCTCGCGCAACAGCGCGGAGGGAAAGTTTGCGACCCCGATCGCCCGGGCGAGGCCCCTCTCCTTCAACCGCACCATCGCCTCAAGCGTGCGACCCAGCGAAACGGCGGGGTTTGGCCAGTGGATCAAGAACAGGTCGACCCAATCGAACCGGAGCCGGCGCAAGGAGGCGGCCAGCGCAGCTTCCGGGTCGGCGAGGTTTGTCCACCAGACCTTGGTGGTGACGAAAACCCCTTCGCGCGCCACACCCGCATCACGCACGCCCTGCCCGACGGGGCCCTCGTTGTCGTACATCTCGGCGGTGTCGATGTGGCGATAGCCGAGCGTGATCGCCTCGGCGACGGCGCGGGCGCAGTCGGGCCCGCGCAAGCCGAAAGTGCCTAAGCCCAGCTTCGGCATGGCGAGGTTAGGCGTTTCGACCTTGGGCAGGGTCACCGGGTCCATGCCGGAAGCCTGTGCCAGGGCTAGGCGTCATGGCAAGGGGTCGGGGGCGCCCCATGGGAGGCGCCCACCGTTCCTACCATTCCTCAGGCGCGGCGAATAAGCGAACGGCGGAACAGGTCAAGCCAGGGCTTGTCCATGTCGACCTCGCGCTTGACCCGAACAACGGTCTGCTTGCCGTCGCGGACCGTGACGAACAGGCTCATGGCTTTGCCGCGCTCGGGATCGACACCCAGAGCAATGAGGTTGTCATGGCCGGCGATCCAGCGCGCGACCTGCTCGTCGGCGAGCGCCGCGTTCTCCACCATCTGGCGGGCCCAGACGGCGAGATGGGAGAACACCGGGCCGCGGTAGTTGGCGGTGGCGAGTTCCTTGAGGAGAGCGTTGAGCATCGCCTGGTTCTCGGCCGGAGGCGTCTGGCCACCGTAGAGAACGGCGATGCCAGCCATGCTCACCGCCTTCTTCGCCGCCGCGGCCGCCTCTTCGGGCGTGGCGGTGGCATGCAGCGCTATCTGCTCGCCGCGGAGTTTCACCAGCAGCTGCGAGGCGACCGACCCGGCCAGCGCCGAGCAGATGGACGAGCTGTTGGCGACCAGCGCGACCGAGGGGAGGGCAAGAACGTCGCGAAGCCCAGTGCCGATGGCCTGCCCCGTGTAGGAACGGAGAAGGAAGTGCTCGCCGAGATTGAGGGGCGTGTCAGCGCGAACGGGAGCGGCAAAAGCGAGGGCGGCGGAGAGCGCACCCGCAAACAGGAACGAACGCATGGAATCACCTTGCGATGCGATTGATCATTGGCAACAAGTGCCGTGTGCGCATGTCGGGAACAGATCGCCTGATTGCAATCTTCCAAACATTGAAATCTTGATGTCGCGCGTGAGTTTTTCCCGCCGTTACCGGGGCGCGAAGTCGACTATGGCAGCGAACCCGGTCTCCGTCCCGAATGCAAGCCAGCGCCCGTCCGCACTCCAGGCGAGCGCACTGACCGGCCCCCGGCCGGGCGCGGCAACCGGGAGAACCTTGCCAGCTTCGTCGGATTCGGCCAGCAGCACCAGCCCGTCTGCATAGCCGGCAGCGACAATCTCCTGTTGGGGGTGGCAGGCAACGCGGGTGACCGCCACGGTGTCGCCGGCGGCGAGCTCGAGCGGCGGCCGGCCCATCGGCCCGGGCCCGTCGAACGGCCAGCAGACGATGCTTTCGGCCCCGGAGGTGGCGAGCCAGCGGCCGTTGGCAGAGAACGACATCGACTTTGTCTTGCTCCGATACCCCGTCATCCGAAGGTGCGCCCCATCGGCAAGCCGCCAACCGTGCAGGGCGTTCTCCTGCATCGCGCTCACCACGAAGCGCGCATCGGGGCTGATCGCGATGCCGATATGGCTCCCCTTCCATTCGAGCCGACAAGGCCGGTCCTCCTCCGCGGCAGGGGACCAGAGCGAAGCCCCGCCGTTATGGCTGGCGGCAAGGCGCATGCCGCTCGCATCCACGGCAAGCCCAGTAACGGTGGAGGGGTGGTCGAGGGTCTTGAGGCGGTTGCCGTCGCCATCGAACAGGCAGATGGTCTTGCCGACCACGGCCGCACGCCGAGGCGACCGACCGGGAATGACGAGGACGTGCTCGACCCATTGTCCCGGCCACTCCGCAATTGCGACCCCTCCCGCTACCGAGACGGAGCAGAGGCGCCCATCGTCTCCGCCCGAAAGCAGCCTGCTTGCAAGACAGTCGCTCGTCAGCGCTAGCACCGCACCGTCATGAACCGGCACCGTGACCAGCTCGGCACCCTCTTCGAGGGCCAGGAGCCGCACCGTGCCGTCGCCAGAAGCCCAGGCAGCAAAGGCTCCAGTCGGGTCGAAGGCGCAGCCAACGATATAGGCGTCCCACGAGAAGAGGCGTCCGCGTTCGCGCAGGATGGTGTCCTCGGCTGCGTGCAACCCCGCCGCACCCTGCCCGACCGGGCCCCCGCTCACGCCCGGCAGGCCTCGAAGCCGCGGCGCAATTCCGGCCGGCTCAGGTTGCGGCCGATGAACACCATCCGCGACGTCCTCTCCTCACCCTCGGCCCAGGGGGCGACGAAGTCGCCGTCCGCGATCATGTGCACGGCTTGGAAGGCGAACCGGCGCGGTTCGCCGGGATAGGCGAGAATTCCCTTGCTGCGCAGAACATCAGGCCCCTTGCGCGCGAGCAGGTCCGTAATCCAGATCTCGAAGCGGCGCGGATCGACCTCGCCGCGGATTGCGACCGAGACCGACGTGACACCGCTGGAATGCTCGTGCTCGTGCGCGTCGTCCTCGAGAAACTCCGGCATTCGGGCAAGGATCCGCTCGAGCGAGAAGGCCTCGCGGTCGAGCACAACCTCGATTGGCAGCCGGGAGCGTTGCGCACGATGCAGTTCCGCTGCCGGATTGATCGCGCGGAGCCTTGCCTCGACCGCGGCGAGCTCGTCAGAAGAGACAAGATCAATCTTGTTGACCACGATCACGTCGCCGAATGCGACCTGCTTCTCGGCCTCCGGCGAGTCGGCAAGCCGGCACGGAAAATGTTTCGCATCCACTACGGTGATGATCGCGTCGAGCCGTGTTGCTGCGCGCACGTCCTCGTCGACGAAGAAGGTCTGCGCAACCGGGGCGGGGTCGGCAAGCCCAGTGGTCTCGACGACGATGCGCTCGAAGCGATCCCGCCGCTTCATTAAGCCCCCAATGATGCGGATGAGATCGCCGCGCACCGTGCAGCAGATGCAGCCGTTGTTCATCTCGAACACCTCCTCGTCGGAGCCGATGACGAGGTCGTTGTCGACACCGAGTTCACCAAACTCGTTGACGACGACGGCGATGCGCTTGCCGTGCTGTTCCGAGAGGATCCGGTTCAGAAGAGTGGTCTTACCCGCACCGAGGAAGCCGGTGAGCACAGTGACGGGAACGGGTTGGCGGAGGGCGAGCGTCATGGCGAAGCGTTCCGAGCACGGGGGTTGGGCATTACACTGGGCCCGGTTGTAGCCGCCCTTGGGCCAAGTACCAAAACGGCAGGCAGCCGAGTTGGACAAGCCCCGCTGCAGGTCTTCGCGGGCGGGAACAGTGCCACCGCTGCGACAAAACGATGCGAGCCCCCGCCGGCTGCGCGGAGCGAGGCCATGGCTGGCGCTTCGGGCCGCGCCGACGGCAAAGGCGGGCCCGGCCCGATCACGTTCGCGCCGGGGTAGGCCGGGATGCAAACTCGGCCGGGCGGCGATGCGTGAGCGCCCGTTCGGTCGCCGACATCACCGCGCGCAAGTCGGCGAGATCCGCCGCTCCGGAGCGCACCGCTGCCGCCATTTCGTGAAGGCGGGTTGCTCCTAGGCCCTCGAAGGGAGCGCAAAGGTCGGCGAGTGCGGCCGCAAGCCCCGACTCGTCCTGCGCTGCTATCGCCGCCTCGGCGCGGGCCAAAGCCCGTTCGGCGGCAATGAGGCGTTCGGAAACAAGCCGGTCGAAGTCCTCGACAGAGAGGGTCGAGCGCAGAACCGCGACAGCCAAGCGATCGATCACAGGGGTGTCGAGCACAGTTGAGGGAGCCGCACCACCGACTGTATGTCCGACCGCGCGGGCCAAAGCCGCCGACAGCTCGCCGTAAGCAATCGGCTTGCCGATGACCTCGACGATCCCGGCCTCGAGCAAGGCCACCCGTTCCTGCGCCGAGATCTCGGCGGTAACCGCGACGATGGGCACGGTTCCCGCCGGTGGCGGAAGAGCGCGGATCAGGCGCGCGGCTGCAGCGCCATCGATGCTCGGCATCCGCGCGTCCATCAGCACGACGTCGATGCCGCCGGCCTGCAACCGGACAACGGCGCTCGCCGCGTCGGCCGCGGTCTCGCAACGATGGCCGTGGCGCTCAAGCAGGGCAGCGATCAACCGGCGGTTGGCAGCAACGTCATCCACCGCGAGCACGCGCAGGCCGCCCGTCGTCGCCGCGGCCGTCTCCGCTTTGTCCGAGGCCGGCACGAAGAACAGCACGATGCGGATTTGCTCCGCCCGGCCGGGGGCAGGCCGCACGCGCAAAACTCTCCCGCCGAGCACGCAGACCATGAGGCACGCCGCACCTAAGCCGTTTACCGCTTACGCGGAATCCAACGACTCGAACGGCGCCTCGCCGCCCTCACCGACGGTCAGCACCAGGCCGCCCTCGCCGGCCGAAAGCCGAACGCAGGGCGGGGCAGCCTCTGCAGTCGTGCAGACCCTGACGACCGCGCGCGCCAGGGCGGCGAAGCGACGCGCGTCGCCGAGCCAAAGCCGCGGCGTACCCCCTTCCCTGCGCACGGAGGCGCACCGTCCTGCAGCGTCCCGGAGCGCATCCTGCAGCACCCGTTCGGGGTCGAACGGAGCGCGCTGCAGAACCCGACGCCCGGCAGCGAGCAAAGCGGCATCAGTCAAGAGCTCGACGGTCTCGAGCGCGGCCTCAGCGCTCTGCCGGCCGGCCTGAAGCGGCTCCGCCGCCGCACCCTCCATGCCGACCAGCAGGCCCAATCGCCCGATCGTCCGGTGGAGGGCTGAGGCGAGGTCGTTGCCGGCCTGCGCGACGAGCAGGGAGGCCAAACCGTGCTCGCTTTGCTCGGACGGTACAAGCGGGGCGGCTGGCCGCACCGGGGGCGGCGTCGCGACAAAGGCCAGGACAAGCAGCCCGCCGAGAAGGACAGCGAGGACGGACGCGGCGACCGAGATACGCTCCGCTTGCCGCAGCTCGCGGGTGAGTCGCACGATCTCCAGGCGCTGCCTCGCGATCGCGCCATCGGCGAGGTCGTCCAGAGGCTCGCGCAGCCGCGCGAGGTCGCCAAGCAGCGTCGACAGGCCGACGGGCGAGAGGAGTTCTCCGTCCTCCCCGCCAACCGCCCAGAGGCCAGAGGTTTGCGACCTGAACGCGCGAAGTCGCTCGAGCACGGCAGCGAATCGCGGCAAGTCGGCGAACAGCCCACGCTGGTCACTGCCCTCAAGGGCCGCGATCGCGGCATGGAAGGCCTCGAGATCGCGCGCAAAGTGCGACGGCGGCGCCGCTGCCGATTGGACCTCGAGCGCGGAGGTGGTCAGCCGCTCATGCGCAAGCGAGAGCCCCGCCGCGATCCGGGGCGCGCGGTCCATCGCGCGCAGGATCAAGAGTTCGACCGAGTGGTCCCGATAGAACTGGGCAATGGCTGAGATTGCAACCAGCGCAAGGACAACGAGGCCGAGCCCAACCCGCCAGGGCCAGAGGCGGGAGAGGAGCGACACGGCAAGGCCCCGCATCCCGCACCCACTGCCGGTCGGCTCAGCTCGGCTCCGCGCGGATCGCCCGGTCGAGCGTTTCAACCATTCGATCAATCTGCGATCGTTCGACGATCAGCGGCGGGGAGAGCGCGACCGTGTCGGCGGTAACACGGACGAGCAGGCCCCAATCGAAGCAGCGCTGAAGCACCGCTGCCCCGCGCTCACCCGGCCGGCCCTCGCGTGGGGCGAGTTCGATGCCAGCGATGAGCCCGATGTCGCGCACATCCACCACGCCGGTGGCGCTGTCGAGCTCGTGCACGCGCGCCCGCCATACGGGTTCGAGGTTGCGCACGCGCCCTGCCAAATCCTCCTCGCGGTGGATCGCGATTGCGGCGATCGCGGCAGCACAGGCCAGCGGGTGGCCCGAGTAGGTATAGCCGTGGAAGAGTTCGATCGCCGAGGCGGACCCGTGCACAATCGCATCGTGGACCTCGGCAGTCACGGCGACCGCTCCCATCGGCACCGCGGCATTCGTCAAGCCCTTCGCCATCGTCAGGATGTCCGGACGGACGCCGAAACGGTCGGCCGCGAAGGGTGCGCCGAGGCGCGAGAACCCGGTGATCACCTCGTCGAAGATAAGAAGAATGCCGTGCCGGGTGCAGATCTCGCGAAGCTTTGCAAGGTAGCCTTTCGGCGGCACAAGCACGCCCGTCGACCCCGCAACAGGCTCGACGATGACGGCGGCGATGGTATCGCCGTGCAGCCGCACCAGCTCCTCGAGTGCGTCGGCGCGTTCCGCGCCGTGCTCAGGTTGGCCGCGCGCGAACCGGTTCACCTGCGGAAGGTGGGTGTGGGGCAGGTGGTCGACGAAGGGCAGATGCACGCCGAACTGGCGCCGGTTGGCGACGATGCCGCCGACACTCATGCCGCCGAAACCGGAGCCGTGGTAGCCGCGCTCGCGCCCGACCAGCCGAACGCGGTGACCTTCGCCGCGCGCACGGTGGTAAGCGAGCGCGATTTTCAGCGCGGTATCCGCCGCCTCGCTGCCCGAGTTGGTCCAGAACACGTACGGCAAATGGTCGGGCAGGAAGGCGGCGAGCGCGGCGGCTGCCTCGAAGGCGAGCGGGTGCCCCATCTGGAACGTAGGCGCGAAGTCCATTGCGTCCGCTTGGCGCTTGATCGCCTCCGCAATCTCTCGCCGCCCATGCCCGGCATTGACACACCAAAGCCCCGCCGTGCCATCGAGGATCTCGCGACCTTCGGGGGTGTAGTAGTGCATGCCGTCCGCGCGGGCGAGCAGGCGGGGGTTCGCCTTGAACGACCGATTGGCGGTGTAGGGCATCCAGAAGGCGGAGAGATCGTTCGGACGGAGGCTCACGGTCACGGCACGGGCTCCCGGCTGCCGCGGCACGGTGCCACCCGAGCCGCCGTGCGGCAAGGGCGGGGTGGGTGGCAGGACTGTGGCGTCCGTGGCACGGTCCGCCCGATTCTGACGGAGAGGGAGAGATGGCGGACGGCACGCTCTGGATCGGCACCCGGACCTTCTCCTCCTGGTCCCTGCGCGGCTGGCTGGCGGTCCGGCTTGCGGGCCTTGCGGCCGAGGAGGTGGTGATCCCGCTCGATCGGCCCGACACCAGGGCGCGAATCGCCGCGGTCTCGCCTTCAGGGCTGCTGCCGTGCCTGTCCTATCGCGGCGCCCTCGTCTGGGACAGTCTCGCCATCGCCGAGTTCTGCGCCGAACTCGCGCCCGGCCTCTGGCCTTCTGAGCTGCGCGCGCGGGCGCATGCGCGGTCGATTGCGGCCGAAATGCATGCGGGCTTCCGCGGGCTACGCAGCGCGATGTGGATGAACCTCGACGCCCGCTTTGCCGAACAGGCCGCAGGGCGGCAACGCGTGCCCGAGGCCCTCGCCGACATCGCGCGCATCGAGACCATCTGGCGGAGCACCCGCGCGCGCTTCGCCGATGGCGCGCCGTATCTCTTCGGCGAACGCTTCACTTTGGCGGATGCATTCTATGCGCCGGTCGTCACTCGGTTTGCGACGTGGCGGCCCGAACTCGCCGAGGACAGCCTGGCCTATGTCCGCGCCGTGCTCGACCACCCCCTGATGCGCGCATGGTACGCGGCGGCAGCGGCCGAACCGGCCGAGTGGAAGACCGCCAAATACATGACGGTTCCGCAATGAGCGCGGTCTGTCTCGACCATGTCGGGCTCGCCTGCCGCGACCTGGACCGCACCGCTGCCCTCTATCAACGCCTCGGGTTCCTTCTCACCCCGCAGGCCGCACATTTCGCACCCGGACCGTCGGGCACGCCCGAGCCTACCGGCACGGGCAATCGCTGTGCCATGCTCGTGTAAGGGTATCTGGAGCTGATCGCGATCGTCGACCCGACGTGTCCATCGGCCGTGCTCTTGCGCATGCTCGCCCGCTACGAGGGGATTCACATCGTCGCCTTCGGCATCGAGGGCGAACGCACGGAACTCGCCCGGCTGCGCGCCGCAGGGGTGCCGATTGCAGACATCGCCTGGCTTGAACGCCCGATCGCACGTGGCGATTGCAGCGGCACGGCGCGCTTCGCCCGCCTGCCGCTGCCAGAGGCACCGGAGGGCAAGCTGCAGCTGATCCGCCATCTGACGCCGGAGCTGCTCTGGCGCCCGGAACACCTGGAACACTCAAACCGTGTGGTGGCACTCGAGGAGGTCGTGTTCGCGGTCGCCGACCCGTCCGAGACGCTGGCGCGTCTTCAGCGGCTCACCGGAGTGCCCGCCGAGGACGGCACCCTCTCCCTACCGCGCGGGCGCGTGCGAGTGGTGGAGGAGCAGCCGTTTCCTGGCGTGATTCCTCCGACCCTGCCCTTCATCGCCGGGGTCGTGCTGCGGACGGAGGATGGCGGTGCAGCGATCCGACGCCTCGCCGCGGGTCTGGGCCGCGAGACGGCGGAAGGGTTCCTGGTGCCGCCCGAAGCGGGCGGCGGTGCGAGCCTTTTGTTCGTCTGACGCATGGCTTCCCTTTCGGCCGCCATTGCCCGTTCGGTCGCGCTCTATCGCGGCGATGCCGCGCGCCGCGCACGCCTCGTCCGCTGGTATGGGCGTTTCCTCCGCCCCGGCGATCTCGCTTTCGACATCGGCGCCCATGTCGGGGACCGGACGGAGGCTTTCCTCGCGCTCGGGGCGCGCGTGGTCGCCGTCGAACCGCAGCCGGCTCTCGCCCGCTTCCTTCGCGCCCGTTTCGGCCGCGACCCGAGGTTGGAGGTCATCGAGGCAGCGGTAGGGTCGACGCCTGGCCGGATCATTCTGATGCTGAACGACGACAACCCGACCGTCAGCACCGCTTCGCTCGAGTTCGTCGCCGCCGCCGACAGCGCGCCCGGCTGGGAAGGCCAAGCCTGGACCAGGCGCACGAGCGTGCGCGCAACCGTGCTCCGCACCCTCGTTGCCCGCTTCGGGTCGCCGGCGTTCGTCAAGATCGACGTCGAAGGCTTCGAGGCCGAAGCGCTCGCCGGGCTTGAGCGCGCGCCCGCTGCCCTCTCCTTCGAGTTCACCACCATCTCGCGCGCGGTCGCCCGGCAAGCCCTCGCACGCCTCGCACGCCTCGGCTATCGACGCTTCAACGCCTCACTCGGAGAGAGCCTCCGCTTCGCGTTCCCGGCACCGGTCGATGCCGCCCGGATTCGCCTCTGGCTCGATGCGCTGCCCGAAGAGGCGAACTCTGGCGATATCTATGCCGCGCGCACGGCTTGGCCGCTCTGCCGTTGAGCGAGCGGCGGAAAGGGGGAGGCAGAGTCGAACTCCTCCGGCACCGCGCAGATCCCTCGACGCACGAGCAGGCGGCCGAGGCGCGGATCGGCGGTTGCGAATGAAAATGGGATCGCGCAGACTGCACCGGCGACGAACGGCAGCGCCCAGAGAAGGGCTGAGGTCGATGCCGCGGCGAAGCCGACCAGAAGCCCCGTGCCGATGAGCGTATGCCACCATAGCGCACGCATCGCATCGGCCAGCGGCACGGCGCGATCGAGACGCGATTGCGGCGCCCAGCCGATGCGGCGCCCAAACGCCAGGCCCGCCATAGCCGCCGTCTGGTTGGTCGCCGAGACCGGCAGAAGGACCAGGTAGAAGACAAACTCGACCACGACCGACAGCGCGAAGCGCGCGCCACCGCCCCAGGCGCGCAGGCCCGCGGGCCTGAGGGCGACCTCGAGCGCGCCGAGCAGCTTGGGAGCGAAGAACAGGACGGCAAAGGATGCGGTCGCCGCAACACCATGCGCCGCCGAAACGGCGCCCTCAGGTGCGGCGTCGTGCGCGTTGACGAGGGCAAGCGCCGCGATCGCGCAGACGACAGGCGCGAAGAGGAAGAGCAGAATGGCGAGCAGAAGCTGTAGCCGGCCCATAAAGTGGAACAGCGGTAGGCGCAAAAGGGCGACGTACTGGAGGTTGCCCGCCATCCAGCGCAGGTCGCGCGCAAGAAAGTCAGGAAGCGTGGGCGGATTCTCCTCGTACGAGCCCTGCTCCAGAGGGTCGAGCCGAACCTCCCAGCCCGCGCCGCGCAGGAGTGCGGCCTCAACCTGGTCGTGGCTGAGGATGCGCGCACCCGAAGGCAGCGTCGGCAGAACGGCATGGTCGCGGAACGCGTTGATGCGGATGATCGCGTTGTGCCCCCAGTACGGCCCGTCGGGCCCCTGCCACCATGCGATCCCTGCCGCGTAGGTGCGCATGCCGTGCCGCATGCCGAATTGGAACAGCCGCGGAAAGGGCGAGACCGCCGGGCGGGCAACGATCAACGTCTGGATCAGGGCAACACGTGGGTTCGCCTGCAGAAGCCGCACCAGACGGAGCACGCACTCGGCAGTCATCACGGAATCGGCATCGAGCACGATCATCGCCTCGAAGCCGTCGGCCCGGTTGCGCACGAACTCCATCACGTTGCCGGCCTTGAAGCCGTCGTTGAAGTCGCGTCGGCGATACAGAAGGCGAAACCCCTCCGGCAAGGTGGCGCGGAAGGCTTCGATGGCGCGCTCCTCGTTCGCGGCGTGAGCCGGATCCTGCGTATCAGAGAGGACAGCGAGCGCGAACCGACCGGCGAGCCCGCGCGCGGCGAGGTCGCCCAGCAGCCGCCGTTGGCGGGCAAGGACTGCGGACGTGTCTTCGCTGCGGATGCAGAGCACGAGGGCAGTGTCGATGGCGATCGCGGCGTCCTCGGCAAGGTTGGCCTCCGGCCAGACGGTGCGGAGCGGATCCCCTGCCCGCACCAGCACGGTGAAGCCGATGATCGCGGAGGCGCCGAGATTGGCGACCCAGGGCGCGATCAGCGCGGCGAGAGCCAACACTGTCGCCTCCGCCACCGTCCAGCCGCCTTCGGCCAACGCACGCCAGAGCAGAACCAGCGGCAGGGCGGCCAGCAGCAGGACGAGACCGAGATAGACGAGGCGTCGGCAAAGGAGAGGTCGCGCGGTCATCGCCGGCACACCTGCCAGGAGATCGTGGCGAGGATCAGGCGCGGCGGCGCGATGCGGCAAGCGCGCGCAGCACGGGCGGAGCGACGACAAGCGCTAGCGCCAGCGCGAGCAAGGTTGCCGAGACGGGGCGCGTGATGAAGGCCGTGGGGTCGCCCTGGCTGATCGTCATCGCTTGGCGGAAGGACTGCTCGGCGAGCGGGCCAAGGATCATGCCGATGACGACAGGCGCAACCGGAAAATCGTAGCGCTTCATCAGCATCCCGAACACGCCGACGGCATACATGACGGCGAGGTCGACCACCGAATTTGCCACCCCGTAGGCGCCGATAGTGGCAAAGACGAGGATGCCGCCGTAGAATTGGGGGCGGGGGATGCGCAGCACGCGCACCCAGAGCCCGATCAAGGGCAGATTGAGCACGAGCAGCATCGCGTTGCCGATGTAGAGGCTCGCGATCATGCTCCAGACGAGCTCGGACTGGTTCTGGAACAACATTGGCCCTGGTTGGATGCCGTAGGACTGGAAGGCGGAGAGCATGATCGCCGCCGTCACCGAAGTCGGAAGGCCAAGAGTGAGCATCGGCATCAGCACGCCGGCCGCGGAGGCGTTGTTCGCGGCTTCGGGTCCGGCCACACCCTCGATCGCGCCCCGTCCGAACTCCTCCGGCCAGCGCGAGAGCCGACGCTCAAGGGAATAGGAGAGGAACGTCGGCAACTCGGCGCCGCCCGCGGGGATGGCGCCCAGCGGGAAGCCAATCACTGTGCCGCGCAGCCACGGTTTCCAGGAGCGGGCGAAATCCTCGCGCGTCAACCACAACGAGCCGGAGAGGGGAAGCAGTTCGTCCTCGCCGTAGCGGTGCCGCGACGCGAGATGCAGCGTCTCCGCGACCGCGAACAGGCCGACCGCAACGATCGTGACTTCGATCCCGTCCAGAAGCTCGATCAGCCCGAAGGTTAGGCGAGGCTGGCCGGTCTGCAGATCGACCCCAACGATGCCGAGCACGAGCCCAAGGAAGAGCATGGCAAGCCCGCGCACAGGCGAGGAGCCGAGCACCGCGGAAACCGCAACGAAGGCGATCACCATCAGCGAGAAGTATTCCGCGGGGCCGAGTCTCAGCGCGAGTTCCACCAGCACGGGGGCGAAGAAGGTGAGCGCGGCCGTGCCGATCGTTCCTGCTACGAAGCTTCCTACCGCCGCTGTGGCGAGAGCCGGGCCGGCGCGGCCGCGTTTGGCCATCTGGAAGCCTTCAAGCGCGGTGATGACAGTCGCACTCTCGCCCGGCGTGTTGAGCAGGATCGAGGTGGTAGCGCCGCCGTACATCGCCCCGTAGTAGACGCCGGCGAACAGGATGAAAGCGGACGCGGCCGGCACTTTGAACGTGATGGGCAGGAGGAGGGCGACGGTGAGGGCGGGCCCGATCCCTGGCAGCACACCCACCGCCGTGCCGAGGAAGCAGCCGGCAAAGGCGAAGAGCAGGTTCTGAGGCGTGAGCGCGGTCGCAAACCCGGAGAGGAGAAGGCCCACAGTCTCCATCGGCTACAGCAGCCCCTCCAGCACGCCGGCACCGATATTCACGCCAAGAAGGCGGGCGAAGCCGAAAAAGGCGGCGAAGCCGACAACCGCGCCAATCAGCGCATCACGGATCGGGCGCCGGCTGCCGAAGCCCCGCGCCGTGCAGGCGAACAAAGCGACCGCAGCGAAGACGAAACCCAAGGTGCTGATCAGCGCCGCATTCGCCGCCAGCCCCGCACCGACCCAGCCCAGGCTCCGCCAATCGGGCGCCTGCCGGCGGCCCACTCCCGGGAGCCCTCCGCGCAGCGCCTGCAGCAGGAGCACGAGCGAGAGCAGAAGAAGCCCCGTTGCGGCAATCCAGGGAAACGCGGTTGGCCCGACGCGGGCATAAATCGGTGAGACCGGGATCGCGACCGTCTGCCAAACGACGAGCCCGGCGAGCGCGAGGAGCAGGAGCGCGAACGCGACCTCGTCGCGGCGAGGGCGGAAGCGCACGCGGGCTGCGTCAGGCGAGGCCGAGATCCTTCAGCACGGCCTCGGTCTGGATGATGTCCTCGCGGAGGAAGGCGGCGAACGCCTCGCCGGCCAGGAAGGCGTCCGACCAGGCGCGCAGGGTGAGGATCTCCTTCCATTGCGGTGTTGCATGTACGGCGGTGATCAGATCGATCAAAGCCTGGCGCTGGGCCGGGGTGATGCCGGGTGCGGCGAAGACGCCGCGCCAGTTCGCTGCCGTCACGTTCACCCCGAGCTCCTTGAGCGTGGGAATGTCGGTGCCAGGAATGCGTTCCGCCCCCGTGGTGGCAAGCGCCCGCATGCGTCCTGCCTTGATCTGTTCGGCAAACTCCGAATAGCCGCTGATCCCGGCCGCGACCTGCCCGCCGAGGATCGCGGCCTGGGCGGGGCCGCCGCCGGCGAAGGCGACATAGGAGGCCTCGCGCGGGTTGCGGCCGAGCGCCTTCAGCACCAGCCCAAGCGCGATGTGGTCCGTGCCGCCGGCGGAACCGCCGCCGACAGGCACCGCTCCGGGATTGGAACGGAACGCCAATGCAAGGGATGCCCAGTCGCGATGCGGGCTGTTCGGTGGCACCACGATAACGCCAGCCTCCTCTGTCAGCCTCGCGATCGGCACCACGTCGCGGATGGTGATCGGGCTCCTGTTGGTGATCCCTGCTCCCACCATCACCGAGCCGCCGACGATGAGCGCATTCGCTTGGCCGCGGCGCTGGTTGACGAAGCGCGGTAGGCCCACCATGCCGCCCGCCCCGCCCACGTTCTCGAACTGGAAGCTGCCGACAAGTCCCGCCGCCCGCGCTGCTTGCTCGATTGCCCGCCCGGTCGAGTCCCATCCCCCGCCAGGACCCGCGGGAATAAACATGAAGATGCTGTCGAAACGCTGCTGCGAAGAGGCCGCTCGCGGCCAAAGTGTGAACGGAGCGGCCGCGATCGAAGCGGCAAGCAGCGAGCGGCGGCGGATGGTCATGTCCTGGTATCCTCCCCTGTCGCGGCGGTGTCGGTTCTCCCGACGATGCCGAGGACGAGCCTAGCCCCCAGGCCGGCCGGGATCAACGCAGCGAGAACGCGGCCTGTTCGCGTGGCGCGTCCGGGGTGGGCCGCGAGCTTCCCGCCGAGCCGAGGCAAGTCCGCACTCGTGTCGACATCGCATCATGTTGGCCCCTCCAGCAGCGCGACCCCCCCTCCGGCCGCTGCCCGACAGGTCGCGGCCAGCACGCCGAGGGTTACCCCACGCCATGCCCGCGAACGGGAATGGGGCGGGGTGCGAGAGGGCAACCGTCCCGTAGCCGCTGTCTTGCGCCGGGCGGATCACGGCCTTCCAAGGCTCGGCGGCAGCCGCGGCAGCACGGCCTCGAGGTGGCCGTGCGGCAAGTGCGGCGTATCGGTGCCGATCAGCAGCAGCGGCGCATGGCCGAAGACGATCAGGCTATCGAAGGCGGCGGTCATAGGAGCTCCGCGATTGCCGTCCGTCTGCAGGATCGCGGGCAAGAGGGCAAAAGCTTCGGCCTCGCGGCAAAGCGTCGTGGGCGAAACGACACCGCAGGCAGTAAGGCCGAGCCTGCGTCCCGCGTCCGTCATCTCGGCCAGCATGGCGGTGGCAAACCCCGCCGCTGCCGCCGCGCCGAGAATGGGAACGAGCCAGGTCTTGACGGTGCCAAGCACAAGCGCCTCGGCCAGGATCCCGATCGCCGGGCCGCGGACGAGGCTCAGAGCGGCGCAAGCGTCGGCGGGGCCAAAGCGGCCTCGAGCGCACGGGCGAGCCTGAGCGCGGTCGCATCCTCGTACAGCCGGGCTGCAATCTGCACAGCACGCGGCAGACCCTCCGGCCCAAGCCCCACGGGAACCGAAACTGCGGGCTGCCGCGAAAGGTTGAAGGCGAAGGTCCAGGGTGCCCACCGTTGCCAGAGGTCGTCCTCCGGCCGCAGCAGCGGCTGGTCGGCAGGCAAGGGAGGCTGCGGGACAACGGGGCAGAGCACGGCGTCGAAGCGTCGCAGGAACGATGCCAGCCCGTGCGCGATCTCGATCGCCGCCGCCTGCACGGAAAGGTACTCGCCAGCGGTCATCGGCTGCGCGCGCTCGGCGAGCGACGCCAGCGCCGGATCTATGAGTGCGCGACGGTCGGAAGGGATCGAGGCGACCAGCCGCGCCAGCGCGTTCGTCCAGACCTGCACGAACACCGCGCGCGCATCCGGGATCGCGGGGTCAGCCTCCTCGACGATCACCCCCGCCTCGCCAAGGGCCTCGGCGGCGCGTTCCACTGCGGCCCATTGGCTGTCATCTGCCGGCGGGTCGAAGCCGAGCCGGCGGACTAGGGCGACACGCATCCCGTCCACGGGGCCCTCCAGAGCATCGAGCCAGCCCAGCGGCGGGTCGGGCAGAGCGAACGGATCGCGCCAGTCGTGCCGCGCCATAGCGGCGAGCATCAGCGCCGCGTCCGCAACCGTACGCGTCATCGGCCCGGCCGCGGCAACATGGGCGAAGGCGCCGAGTGGCCATTGCGGCACCCGGCCGAAGCTGGGCTTCACGCCCACGACTCCGCACCAGGCGGCCGGAATGCGGATTGACCCGCCGGCGTCGGTGCCGATGTGCAATGGCCCGTAGCCGGCGGCAGCCGCCGCGCCAGCGCCGCAAGACGAGCCGCCGGGCGTGTGCCCAGTGTGCCAGGGGTTTCGCGTCGTTCCACTCAGCGGCGAATCACCAGGCGTTTTCCAGCCGAACTCAGTCGTCGTCGTCTTGCCGATGATCACGCAGCCAGCGGCCTTCAGCGCCGCAACCGCCGGCGAGTCGTTGGGCACGGCGCGGGGGTCGGTCACACGGCTGCCGCGGCGCGTTGGGAGCCCCGCGACATCCATCAGGTCCTTGACCGTCGCCGGCACGCCGTCAAGCGAAGAGAGCGGCCTGCCTGCCAGCCAGCGGTTTTCGCTCTCCCGCGCGGCGCGCAACGCCCCCTCAGCGTCGATCCGGACCATGGCATTCAGCAACGGCTCGAGGCGGCCGATGCGGGACAGCACCGCCTCCGCGACCTCCACAGGTGACACCTCGCGTCGGGCGAAAGCGCGCGTAAGCGCAACCGCCGAGAGGGTCGCGATCTCCGTCATCCTCGGTTCAGGCGACCGCGACCGCGGCGCTGCCGGGCGTCATCACATCCGCGATCCCGATCGCGGTTCCGTCCGCCTCGCGCACGATCAGGTTCGGGCAGGCATAGGCGACAGGGAGCACGGTATGCTCCGCCTCCTCGGCGCCGAAACGGTCGCGCAAGGCCTCGCGAATGGCCGGATCAAGACGCGGGTCTATCGTCGCCCCTGTCTCGCCGGAGACGTCGATGCGAGGATGGTGGGCAGCCGCGGTCGCATCCATGCCGAACTCGAGCACGAACAGGAGGAGCTGGACGACCGCGGCGAGGATCCTCCGCCCCCCCGAGGCGCCTGCGGCGAGCATCGGCGCGCCGTGGCGGGCGACGATCACCGGACACATGTTGCACAGCGGGCGCTTGGCGGGGGCAATCGCGTTCGGCGTACCGGGGCGGGGGTCGAACCAGAACACGCCGTTGTTCATGAGGATCCCAGTCGCGGGCAAAACGACCCGGCTGCCAAACGACGACAGCAGGGTAGAGGTGAGAGAGACCATGGTCCCTTCGCCGTCCAGCGCAGTCAGGTGCGTGGTACAGGCCTCGGCCGCGCGCGGGTTCGCCGGGAGGTCGCCGACGGAAGCCAGGCGTTCGGAATACGCGGCCTGCAACGCCTCGGCGAGGGCGAGGAAAAATTCAGCGTCCGGGCCGGCGAAACGCCGGTGTGCGAGACGCTCGAGGACGCGGGCCAAGGTGGGGGCGGCGGTGAGGCCGCCGGCGGACTGAACCACGGCATCGCGCCACGGCGCGAGGGCGGCGTCCGTCACGCGCGGGGCACAGGCTCTGAGATCCTCGGCATCCAGGACGCCGCCCATGCGGGCGACGTCCGCCGCAATTGCGTACGCGATCTCGCCGCGATAGAAGTCCTCCCACCCCACCTCAGCGAGGCGTTCCAGCGTTTCCGCGAGCCGCCCGAGCGCAAGCCGCTGTTGCTGGCCGACAGAGGGAGGAGCGGGGACGAGACCTTCGGGCAGATAGAGACGGGCAGCCTCGTCGTAGCGGCGCAGGTCGGCCGCGGCAGAGGCGATCTTCAGCGCGGCAAACCAGTCGACAGAGAGCCCGGCCCGGGCCTGCGCGATGGCTGGAGCGAGCAGGTCGCGCCAGGGCAGACGGCCCCAACGCCGATGGAGTTCGGCGTAGCCGGCAACAGCGGCCGGCACGACGAAGGACAGCGGCCCGTGCACGTTGCGCTCGCCCGCAACATTAGGCCAGGCGAACAGGTGCGGCGACGTTCCCGCAACGATCGGAAAAGCCGCCGGCTCGAGGCGGGCCGGCGAGAGCGGGCCGAAATCAACCGTTCTCGCGCGCCGTTCGCCCGCGCGATGGACCAGGGCAAAGCCGATGCCGCCGAGGCCCGAGTTCCATGGCTCGACCACGGCGAGGGCGAAGGCGGCAGCGACTGCGGCGTCGGCCGCCGTGCCGCCGGCGGCGAGCGCCTCCGCCCCGGCTTCGGCGGCCGCGTGCGCCTGAGCGACGACTACGCCCTTGTCCCCGCGCGCCGGCGGCTTGACGACGATCCAGTTCTGCACCCGGCCAGCAGCCGCCACGACCCGGCCCCGCTGCGCCCTCGTCAGCGCACCGCCACGGCCGCGATCTCGATCCTCACATCGCGCGGCAGCCGCGCCACCTGCACGGTGGCGCGCGCCGGCGGGTTTGTCGGGAAATAGGAGGCGTAGACCGCGTTCATGCGCGGGAACTCGTCAAGGTCCTTGAGGAACACCGTGACCGAGACGATATTCGCCATCGTCATCCCCGCAGCCTCGACTACAGCCTTAAGGTTGTGGAGGACCAGCTTCGTTTCCTCCTCGATTGTGCCGTGGCGGACCTGGTTGGTGGCGGGGTCGATCGCGATCTGGCCGGCCAGCCAGAGGATGTTGCCGGTCTGCACCGCCTGGCTGTAGGGGCCGATCGCCGCCGGCGCGTTCGGAGTAGAGATGATGCGCCGCTCCTGCCCGGCGAGAGGCACGGTGAAGAGGATCGCGGCAGAGGCGACCAACGCCGCAGTGCAACGGCAGATACGCGTCATTCTTCTTGCTCCCTTTCGTTCGGAAACAGTTTCATTCACATGCGCGGATCGGTCACTGCGGCCTCGCCCGCACGCGCCTCAATGACCTCCGCCGCCGCGAGGCAGAGGTCCTCGCGGAACCGATCGGAGACGATCTGCACGCCGAGGCGCACCCCTTCATGCACGACGTCCGTCGGCACCACAGCCCCAGGCAAGCCAAGGAAGTTGAACACGTAAAGCGTCTCCTGGGCGTGCAGGATCCTCCTCTGGCCCTCTTCCGTCTGGTCGAGATCGATCGGGAAGGGCGGTTCGCGGCTGACAGGGCAGAGGAGCGTCGCATAGCGGGCGAAGAACCGCTGCCAGTCGCGCAGGATGGCGGTGCGGCGAGCAAGGCCGGAATGGAACTCCTCATCTTTGGGCGGCGGGACATTGGCGCACCAGCAGCGCCAGGACCGCTTCGTCGCCTCGTCTCCGTTGGCTTCGATCAACGGCGACATGAACCTGAGCGAATCCGCCATCAGCACCGTCCGCCAAAGCGCCGCCGTTTCGGTCCAGTGCGGCGGCTCGGCCTCCTCGACCATGCAGCCGGCCTCCTCGAGGAAACGTGCCGCACGATGCAGAGCCTCGGCCACGGGCGGCGAAGCACCGAGGAGGGCGAGCGCGACGCGCAGCGGGCGCGGCGGCGAAGGCCCGTCGAACGGCACCGGAGCATGCCAAGGGTCGGGATGGCCTGCTGCGGCCATCGCAATCAGCGCCGCCCGCAGATCGGCTACCCTTCGCGCGAGCGGCCCCTGAACGGAAAAGAGCTGCATTGCGATTGGCCGCTCTGTGGTGCCCGCGGAGGGGTTAAACGCCGGCACGCGGCCGAACGAGGGGCGGATGCCCATCACGCCGCAGGCATAGGCCGGGTAGCGGATCGAGCCGCCGATGTCGTTGCCGTGCGCAATCGAACCGATGCCGCTGGCGAGCGCCGCCGATGCGCCGCCCGAGGAGCCCCCTGGGGTCAGCGCCGTATTCCAGGGGTTGAGCGTGCGTCCATGGAGGGCGTTGTCGGTAAAGAAGCGGTACGAATAGGCCGGGGTGTTGGTGCGCCCGGCCGGGATCGCGCCGGCGCGGCGCAAGTTGGCGACCACCGCCGAGTCCTCGGCGGCGACAACGTCGCGGTACGCCATCACGCCGTTCGTCGTCGCGTAGCCCTTCTGGTCGACATTGACCTTGATCGTCACCGGCACACCATGCAGCGCCCCGACCGCCTCGCCGGCCGCCACGGCGCGATCGGCTGCCTCGGCCGCGGCAAGCGCCTCGTCGGGTCGGATCTCCACCACGGCATTCACACGTGGGTTGACCGCCTCGAGACGGGCAAGGAACGACCGCATAACCTCCGCGGCGGAAGCTGCCCGGGTGCGGATCAGCCGCGCCTGGTCGAGAGCGGAGAGGCGCCACAGCTCGGTCATCCGCTCATTCTCCCCGAAACTCAGCTGCGCGCTTGTCGAAGAAGGCGCGTTTGCCTTCGGCATGATCGGCGGTGAGGAATAGGGCAGCCTGCAGATCGCGTTCGCGGGCCAGCGCCTCACCGATGCCGGCGGCGAGCGCAGCCTTTGTGAGGGCGAGGGACAGCGGAGCCTTCGCGGCGAGCAGCAGCGCGCGCGCCTTCGCCTCGGCCAGCGCCCCGCCGGGTGGAGCGAGCCGATCGACAAGGCCCATCTCGTGAGCGCGCGCGGCGTCGATCGTCTCGCCAAACAGAAGGATCTCGCGCGCTCTGCCCTCGCCGACACGCCTCGGCAGCGTATGCAAGAGCCCGAGATCGGGGACAAGGCCCACTTGGCCGAAGGTGGCGCGAAACAGCGAATCGCCAGCGGCGACGACGTGGTCCGAGGCGCAGGCGAGCGCGATGCCCGCCCCCGCACACCAGCCCTCGATCGCGCAAACGATCGGCACCCGCGCCTCGACCATCGCGCGCACGAGGCGATGCGTGCGCCGCATGCGCTCGCGCCCTTGCACAAGCGTGCCGATGTCCATCGCGCCGAGATCGCCGCCGGAACAGAAGTGCCCGCCCGCGCCCGAAAGCACAACGGCGCGGACGGCCGTGTCGCCCTCGATGTCCTCTAGCGCATCCGCGAGCGCAGCCCGCATCGCCATCGACAGGGCATTTCGCTTCGAAGGCGCATTGAGAGTGAGGATGACGATGGAACCCTCGCGGTCGACGCGAACAGGCGGCGAGTCGGCGAGGCTCATGCAGCGAGAGCAACGGCGGCAGCGGTCAGGGGCGATGCGGCTTGGTGCGACCAGTCAGCCGTCGGCGCGCACGCGACCACGCCCGGCAACACATGGTCGAACTCCGCGCGGCCGCAGCCCCGGCTGATGCGCGCGCTGGATGCGGCGGGCTGGGGCTGCGAGCACGAGGGCGGGCGCCGCAGTCCTTCCCCCTGTCCGTGCCGGCGCCAGGGCGACGACGCAACCGCATTGAGCGCGGAGACATCGAGGATCACACCCGACCCTCCCACCAATCCTTCGCCGAGACGGACCGCGCGATCGCCACCTGACCGCTCCGCGCGCGGGGCGTCGTGCCTTGCTGCCCGTCCACCCTTCGCCTCCCTTGGTCATGGGAACCGGCAGGAACCATAAGGGATGCGCACCCTCCGGTCCACGAACCCCCGGTCTTGCAGACCGTGGCCGGCCCTGCCTCCCGCCGCGGTCGAGTGCGACTCGAGGGCGTGTCTGCTGACCGCAACGCCGCGGCCGCGCTGACTGCGACCTCGCCGGCCAGCGCAGCCGCGCAGGCGGAAGGAGGGCCGAAGCGGGCACGCTTCGCGTCGCCCATCGTGCGCGGTGTCTCCTTCGCGGCCAAGGCCGTCGCTGTCGCGCCAGACAGCCGTGCGTCTGACGGTTTCATAACCGGTTCATTACCGGCCGGCCGGCCCCTCCTCGGCGATGTCCAGCGCTGCGTCGAGCGCTAGAATACCGCAGCCCTGGGCAAGTACGGCGACGGGGTTGACGTCGAGGCCTCGCAGACCCGGCGGTGCCGCGGCGGCGAGGGCTGATAGCCGGGCCAGCGCCTCGGCAAGCGCCCCCACATCCGCTTTCGGCCGTCCGCGCGCGCCCTCAAGCAGGCGAAAGCCGCGCAGGGAGCGTATCATCGCCTCCGCTTCGGTCGCGCCGAACGGGCAGGGAGCGAGGGCGATGTCACCAAGCACCTCGACGAAGATCCCGCCCATCGCAACCATGGCGACCGGGCCGAACACGGGATCGCGCGCGTAGCCGATCGCGCATTCCGCCACCGCCTGAACCATCGGGGCGGCGAGCACGCCGCGCAGCCGTGCGGCCGGCGCGCGCGCCGCGACCGAGGCAACGATGCGCGTGAAGCCCTCGCGCACCGCCTCCTCGTCTTCGAGCCCGACCAGCACGCCGCCCACGTCACTCTTGTGCATCAGGTCCGGGGAGACCGCCTTCAGCACGACGGGAAACCCGAGCCGGCGGGCAGCGTCGACAGCGTCGGCGGCGGTCGCGCACAGCACTTCCTCGGGTGCCGCAATGCCGATCGCGCGCAGGACGCGTTTCGCCTCGATCTCGTCCGCCGGCGGCCGCGGCAGGTCGGGGCGCGGGACGACGGGCGGCGACGACGGCCGGCGCGCGAAGGCTTCCCCGAAGCGGCCCATCGCCGCGATCGCGCGCACCGCGCGCGAGGGGTCAGGAAAAACGAGGAAACCCTCATCCTCATAAGCGCGCTGCACCTGTGGCGGTGCGAGGATGGACAAGATGAACAGGCGATCAGGAAAACGGGCCAGGATTTGCCTCAGCTGCGATCGCAAAGCGGGCGCCACGGAGGGCGAGGCGCCGACTTGGCTGAAGAAGCCGATCGCCGAAGGGTAACCGCCCTCGGCGAGCATCGTTTCCGTAAAGGCGCCAACAAGGCGCATGTCGTTGAACGCCTGCGCTGTGCAATCCACCGGATTGGCCGGCGCGCAGAACGGGACTAGCGCTCGAAGTTTCGCCTGCGCCGCCTCTGGCATCGGCGGCATGGCAAGCCCCGATTCCTCGGCCGCGTCGACGATCAGCACGCCGCCGCCGCCCGAGATCGTCACTGCACCGAGCGCATTCGGGACCGGATAGATCCGTCGGGTGGCCGCCTGCACGACATCGACGAGGTCCTCGGCGCCCTGGGCGCGACAGGCGCCATGGGCGCGCGCGACCGCGTCGAACACCGCGTCGTCGCCGGCCAGGGCGGCGGTATGGCTCATCGCCGCCGCCCTGCCGAGGGGGGAGCGGCCGACCTTGAGCAGGACCACCGGCTTGCGCGCGCAGCGTGCCGCCTCGAGGGCGGAGCGAAACGCCGCCCCATCCCTCACCCCCTCGAGATAGGCGGCGATGACATCGATCTCCGGATCGGAGGCAAAGGCGGCAATGAGTTCCGATACGGAGACGTCGGCCTCGTTGCCAGTGGTGACCAGTTTCGGCGTGCCCACGCTACGGTCGCGAAAGAGGGCGAAGAGATGGGTACCGAAGGCGCCGGACTGCGAGGCGATGGCGACCCTACCGGGCAAGGGCCAGCCGTTCTCGAAGGATGACGAGAAGATCGGGAAGTAGCCGCGCGCTGCGCCGAACAGGCCGAGGCAGTTTGGGCCCAGGATGCGCAGCCCACCCGCACGCGCTTCCGCCGCAAGCGCGCGTTCGAGTGCCGCCCCTTCCGCTCCGGTCTCGCTGAAGCCTGCAGTGAACACGATCGCCCCGCGCACGCCCTTGCGCACGCAGCCGCGCACGGCCTCGAGTGCGGCGTCCTTCGGCACGGCGATGATCGCCGCCTCGACGGCAGCCGGCACCTCCTCGAGGCTCGGCCAGGCGGGCAGCCCCTGCACCCTCGCGCGCTTCGGGTTTACCGGATAGATCGCACCCGGAAAATTCCGTGCCCGCATATAGGCAAGCGGGCGGCCGCCGATGCGTGTCGGATCGTCGGAGGCGCCGAGGATCGCGATCGAGGCCGGGCGCAGGAGGGCGGCGAGGCCGGCGTCCAGAGGCGAGGTCGGTGTCTGGCAGGCCGTGGTGCTCACACCGTGTTGGCCGAACCGAGAATAGCGGTCACTTGCGAGGACAGGGTGCCGCCACTGCCGTGCACGACGGCCACGTCGCAAGGCCGGACCTGGCGTTCGCCGGCCTCCCCGCGCAGCTGCGTTACAGCCTCGACGATCAGGAACATGCCGTACATGCCCGGGTGCACGCATGAGAGGCCGCCGCCATTGGTGTTCACCGCCAGCCTACCGCCGGGGGCGATCGCGCCGCCCTGCACGAAGCGACCGCCCTCGCCTTTCGGGCAGAAGCCGAGGTCCTCGAGGAACAGGATCGTGTTGATGGTGAAGGCGTCGTAGAGCATGGCGAGGTCGACGTCGGCGATCGACACCCCGGCGTGGGCGAACGCGCGCGGCCCCGACTCGGAAGCTGCGGTGATGGTCAGATCCGGCATCGAACTGATCGCGCGGTGCCACTGCGCCCCGGCCGCCCCGAGGTGGTAGACGGGAGGCTTGCGCAGATCCTTTGCCCGATCGGCCCGCGTCAGCACGCACGCGGCGGCCCCGTCGGTCACCAGGCAGCAGTCGAGCACGGTGAGCGGGTCGGACACCATGCGCGAGCCTAACACATCGGCCAGCGTGAGCGGCCCCCGGGCGAAGGCCTTCGGGTTGAGATTGGCCCAGCCGCGGGCGGCGACCGCGACTTCGGCAAGCATCTCGCGCGTGGTGCCGTAGACGTGCATATGCCGAGAGGCGGCCAGCGCGTAGGCAGTGAGCGGCATGCGCGGCTTGTACGGTGCTTCCCATGCGTGGGGCTCGGAGAAAGAGACGAACTTGCCGCCTGCGCTCCTCTGGTTCGAGCCATAGGCGATCAGCGCGACGTCGCAAAACCCCGCTTCGAGCGCGATCGCGGCGTGCAGAAGGTGCGCCTCGAACGAGGAGCCACCAACGTTGGTGCCATCGAAGAAGCGGGGACGGATCCCCAGGTATTCGCCAACGGAAAGGGTTGGAAAGGCGTGCACCGAAGTGGCAGCGAACAGCCCGTCGACCTCGGCGAGCGACAGCCCGGCATCGTCGAGTGCGGCCAGCGCAGCCTCGGCCAGAAGCTCGATCGCGGACCGGCCCGGAGCCTCGCCCATCCCGGCGGTGCCAATGCCGACGACCGCCACCTTGCCCTTCAACGCGCGCGCCATGCTGCTGCCCTTCGCGAACGGAAACGGGTCAAGAACGATCCGATCAAAGAATGATCGGTCAGGCCGGGTCGAACACCACCTGGGGCGCGCCGTCGAGCATCGCGATCCGCGCCTTCACGCGCATCCCGATGCGCACGTGATCGGGCTCCACCCCCTCGACACGGCTCATCATCCGCACGCCCTCGTCGAGGTCGATCAGTGCGATCGTGTAGTCGGCTGAAGATCCGTCCGGGTTCGGGCGCTGGCGAGTGACCGTTGTCGCGTAGACCGTGCCGAAGCCCGAGGCCTCCACCCAGTCGAGATCGCGCTCGCCGCGGCCAGGCGCCGCAATCCTGGGGTAGAAGACATAGCGCCCCGTGCTCCTGCTCCTCTGCAGCATGAAGAGGCCCTCCGCCAGGAAGGCGCGGAACTGGGCCTCGGGCCCGAGTGTTGGCTCCGTTGTCATGCGCCGCCTTTCGTCTCCCCGTCAGCTTTCCGTGCGGACACGAGGATGGCGCGGGGCAGGCGGCGCGGCAACCCGGGGCGGCGGCGGGTGCGGATCAGCCCTGCGCGTCAGGGGCTAGCGCGACGCAGGTCTGGCCCCGACGAGCGAGGGCGCGGCACGCGGCGAGGGCTGCCTCGGCGGAAAGCCCGGCAAGGCGCGCGCGCACCAGGGCGCCGGACGACGTGCGCACGCTCGCAGTGACAGGCCGGGCGGAGGAGAGAAGGTCGGGCGCCGTGCGGCGAGCGTCTTCAATCGCAGCGCGGGCAAGCGTGTCGCGCTGGAAGGCTCCGACCTGGATCGCCCAGGCACCCTGAAGCGTTGTCGGCCGAATTGGCGGCACGGGGTGGGCAGCGACCGCCTGCGAAATCAGGCGGAAGCCGCCCGAGCCGGGCGCAGCGGCAGGGGCGGCGGCGAACACGGCGTCTGGGGGGGCCGGCGGACGAGGCGCCAGTTCGGCCGCTGCCGGCTCGCGTACGGGGGCCGTGACGGGGGCCGGAGCCCGCGCCGGAGGAACTGGCGGGGTCGGAGCGGCCCAGGCGAGCTGGGTCGGCCGCCCCTGGTGGCTGCGCCGGGGTCCCGACGGGATGGTCTCTGGGATCGCTGCGAGACGATAGACCTCGGGCGGGGCCGGGTTGCGGGGGCTCGCATGGCGAATGCGCGGCGCGATGGCGGCGACGTAGCGTCGCGTCTCATCAGGCAGGCCGCGCTGGCCGTTCAGGTAGCGTTCGAACGCGCCCGGCCCGGCGTTGTATGCGGCGAGCATGCCTGGGCGGCCGAAACGGTCGTACATCTCTCGCAAATAGGCTGCCCCGGCGTGGATGTTGTCGCGCGGGTGGAAAGGATCGTCCCCAAGGCCGTAGGCGACGCGCAAGCTCTCGTAGGTCGCGGGCATCACTTGCATCAGCCCCATAGCCCCGGCAGGCGAGATCGCCCCCCACCGCCCACCTGATTCGACCCGCATCACCTCGCGGATCCAAACCTCCGGCACATCGAACCGCTCGGCAGCTTCGCGGATATAGGGACCCCAAGGGTCGTGGGCAGGCCCGGGCGGCTCGTAGCTGCGCACCGGCTGTAAGGACAGGCGCGCCGGCGGCGGCTGGGAAGCGCAGGCGGCAGCGACCAGGAGCGCGAGCACCGCGGCGATCCGCCAGCCGGTTGGCCTACCCCACCCTCCGGCCGGCCGAAACTGGTTTCCCATCCGAGGCGATCCTCCGGAACAGAGAGCGAACACGGCGGCTTGGCACACATGCTTCACGCCGCGATGCAGGAGTGGCTCTCAACTTCCTAAAAAATCGTGGCGAAGCCGGCAACCCCGCGCTCCAGGTCAACGCCCCCGGGTCGCATTTCGCGCCAAAAGGTGGCAGCATCGCCACACCACCCACGTCGCCCGTTGATGCCGCTCGTCCCGATTCTCGCCCTCCTTCTCATCGCGGCCTGCGCTGCCTCCCCAAGACGTGAGCCGACTGAGACACCGGCCGTCGAGGCCCGCCCCGACGCGCGCACCGGCACGGTTGCCGTCATCCGCCCCCTCGGGGGAATGGCGGCGGAGGTGGTCGTGCGCGAGGACAAGGGCGGGCTGGTCGCGGTGGTGCTGCGCGATGCGTCGGCCCTCGGTGTTGGTGACCGCGTGCGGCTCGAAGCGGGGGCGCTTCGCCGCGCGCCCTGAGCGCGGCAGGATCGGGGCAAAAGCGCCTCGTTCCCGCCGCCCTCACGGCGTATAGGGCAGGGCTTGAGGCGCGGCCCCGGGCCGCCCGTCATGTCGGAGCAGGCGCACGATGCCGGAGGGCAGCCCCACCGCCCCCATTCCCTTCATCGACCTCGACGCGCAGCGCCGCGCACTCGGCCCGGCCCTCGAGGAGGCAGTGCTGCGCGTGCTGCGGTCCGGGCGCTACATCCTCGGTCCGGAAGTCGCCGAACTCGAGGCAGCTCTCGCGCGCTACAGCGGCGCGCCCTTCGTCGTCGCGTGCGCCAACGGAACGGACGCGCTCGCGCTTGCGCTCATGGCCTGGGACATCAAGCCCGGCGATGCCGTGCTGGTGCCGGCCTTCACCTTCGCCGCCACAGCCGAGGTCGTGGCGTGGCTCGGCGCCACCCCGGTTTTCGTCGATGTGCGGGAGAACACCTTCACCATGGACCCCGCCAGTTTGGCGCGCGGGATCGCCACTGCCCGCAGGCAGGGTCTTTGCCCGCGCGCGGCCATCCCTGTCGACTTGTTCGGCCAGCCGGCCGACTACGCGGAGATCCTACCCCTCGCCGCGGCCGAGGGCCTAAAGGTGCTGGTCGACTGCGCGCAGGGCTTTGGCGCGACTTGGCAGGGCAGGCAGGTTGCGGCGACAGGCGACATGGCAGCGACCAGCTTCTTTCCCGCCAAACCACTCGGCTGCTACGGCGACGGCGGAGCAGTCTTCTGCCACGACCGCGCGACCTACGAGACGCTGCTTTCGTTGCGCGTGCACGGCCAGCACCACGAGGACAAGTACGAGAACGTGCGCATCGGCATGAACGGGCGGCTGGACACCATCCAGGCCGCCGTTTTGCTGGCCAAACTCTCGGTGTTCGACGCCGAGTGCGCGGCGCGCGACGCCATCGCCGCACGCTACTCCGCGCTTCTCGAGGACATCGCGACGGTGCCCCGTCTCGCGCCGGGGAACCGCTCGGTCTGGGCTCAGTACACGCTGCGCGTGCCCGCGCAGTCTCGCGACGCCATTCTCGCCCGGCTCCGCGCCGAAGGCGTGCCGACAGCGATCTACTACCCGAAGCCTCTGCACCGCCAGCGAGCCTATGCGCGCTACCCCGTTGCCGAGGGCGGCGTGCCGGTCTCCGAACGGCTGTCCCGAGAGGTGTTTTCGCTTCCGTTCCACCCTTATCTCGATGAGGCGACGCAGGACCGGATCGTCGCCGCCGTCCGCGCCGCGATTGCCGCTGCCTGAGGCCGCCGCGGCAAACGCGGTAGCCTCGCAGCCCGCTCCATGCCATGGTTCCAGGCATGGCATACCAAGGCAGGCTGGGCGCCGAGGGCATCGTCTGCCCCCCGCCGCGGGGGTTGACCCCTGCTGGCCTCCTTGCCTTACTCGGACTCGGCGATCGGGGTGCGGCCTTGCGGCGACGCTTGGCTGAGGCACTCGGCACGCTTGCCCCGCAGCGTTTCGCCGGTATGGATCGATCCGCGGAGGCCTTCGGTGCCGGGCTGCTGGAACTCGTGCGCGACGAGGCCGGTATGGCCCTGTTTGAGCGGGCGGCCGCGCTGGTTGAGGCCGATCTCGCGCCGACCCAACGCCAGCTCGACCTAGCCGCGGCCATTCGCCGCCGGGCCTTGCGCGCGCTGGACGAAGCCGCTCCGGGGCGGGCCGTTGCGCTGCGCGCCTTCCATGGCCCGTCCCTCGCCGATTCCGCTTTGGCCGAGGCCTGCGCCGAGGCCGCCTTGTGGAGCGAAGCGGCACTCCTGCTCTGGCGCCTTGCCGCCGACGGAGAGAGCGCCGAGGAGGCCGCTACCCTCGCTGCCCGCTACCCGCCTCTCGCTGAAGCGTTGCCGGAACTCGCCGCTGCGGCGGCCAGGGCGTCGAGGGCCGCACTATCGTGCCGGCGCCTGCGCAGGCTGATGGGTTTCGCCGAGGAGGGCGCAGCGCCCCTCCTGCCCCCTGCCGCCTTGCTTGCCCCGCGCCTGGAGGGGCTGGGGGCGGAACGGCTCGCGCTGCTGCCGCCCGATTGGCGGGATCGTCTCGCCCGCCTCGATCCTGCCGCCGGCGATGCCCTGGCCCGTGCCGTCGCGGCCTACGAACGCGCAACCCTTGCTTGGGAGGCGCGGGAGACTGCACTGCGCGAGGCGGCGCTAGCCAAGACCCTCGACTTAATTGCGATCGAGGCGGCGTTGTCCGAAGCCCGGGCTGCGGCAGAGACGCGCGAACGCGCCTGGGCAGAGGTTGTGGTCGGCCTCGACCCTGGCTGCGCGACGGGCTGAGCACGGGTCAGGGAAGCGGTTTCGGGCTGCTGTCGAGGGTGCGCAAGTAGACGATCAAATCCGCCCGCTGCTGTGCGCCACCAAGGCCGTTGAAGGCCATACGCGTGCCGGGGGCATAGGTGCGCGGGGCAGCGATGAAGCGATTGAGCTCCTCGAAGCCCCAGGGCGTGCCGCGCATGCCGGCCAGCGCCTGCGAGTAGGCGAACCCCGTCGCGCGGGCATGGTCGGCGCCGACAATGCCCCACAAATTCGGGCCCACGCCGTGCCGGCCACCCTGGTCGAAGGAGTGGCAGGACGCGCACTGGCGGCGCGCGATGGCCGCCCCCGTCTCCGCGTTGGCGGAGGCTAGCAAGGGGGCGATCGGCTCGATCGTTGCGGCTTGGGCTGCAGCCTGGAGTGGCGCATCGCGTCTCTGCGCCGTGTCGATCGCGAGCACGCTCCTCTCCAGTCGCTTCGGATGGACGAGCAGTTCGCCAATGAACCCGCTGATGAGGAATACGAACAGCGCCGTCAGCACCGCGGCGGCGACCTTGTTCAGCTCGAAGGCCTTCATGCGGCCGGGACCCCTTGTTGCGACGCAACCACTGGGTGCCTAAACGATCCCCCCGTCGCCATCAACCGGCAACCGCAGCATTCGCCCTTCCTCCTATCGAAGCGGGATATCCACGCCGGGTGCAGAATCGAACCGCCGGCAGCGCACGGAACTGTGCTGCCGTGGCGCGGCCTGTCGGCCGCGGCCAGAGGGGGCGGGGCCTAAAGCCAACCGGGAGCCCCGGCTTCTGGCGCGACACCCGTTCCGCGACGAGCCTACGGTATTCTGTAACGTGTCGGAAAACTTTACAGCGCGGTGACGGCGGGGATCGAGGCCGGGCGGAAACCCAAATTTGACAAGGGTTGGCCTAATGTTTGCTTAACTGCGTGTGACAACCTCGGCGGCAAGCGACCGCGCAGAGTGTCGGCGAAGCGACCGCCTGTCAGCGAATGTCGCATTCAAGATATGCCAAGATATGAAAGGACGAAGGAGGGTCACGTGATGAGACGGAAAACGGGAGCGAGTGCGGGTGTGGCGACGGCCGTGCTGGCGCTCTGGGCCGCCGCAGCCCCGGCCAAGGCCGACACCCAGTTGACGACCATCCCGGGCAACGACTGCCCCGGTTTCTTTGGCAGCTCATTCTCCGCCTGCGTGGCGTCCTATACGGTCGAAGGCCAAATCGTGGTCGCGCCAACGCCGGTGATCATCAAATTCCGGTGATCATCAAATTGGAGTTCGATATTGACCTTATGCGTGGTCCATTTATTGCGCGCACCGAGATCAATACTACGCTTTTCCCCACAGTCGATGGCTCCGAGTTCGCCGTTTCCGGAACCGCGACGTCCGGCACCTGGACCTACACGCCTGGCCCTGGCGACCCGGTGATCACTGCCTTCTCGGTCAAGGGAGGGCCCGCCTTCAGCCTGTTCCTGAACACCGGCGATATGAACAGCGGCACCTGGTCCACCCCGGTCGAATGCGGCCCGCCCGGGCGACCACAGCCGTGCGGCCTGTCGCACATCGTGTTCTACGACACTGCACTGCCTCCTCCGCCCCCACCGCCGGCGGTGCCGGAACCGACGTCCCTGGCGCTGTTTGGCGCCGGCCTCGCGGGCCTCGCCGCGCTGGCACGGCGCCGCCGCGCCTCCTAGCGCGGGGTTTCCAAACGGGGTAGCCGCTCTCGGCCTTCCCTGCGCGCATCCTCACTCACACGGCTGACTATATAGCTGACTATATAGCCGTGTGCGATCTGCGGAAGACGCCCGCCATGGCCGGGCCAACGGGCGAGGCCGACACACCCGAGAACCCGGGCCGGAAGGGGTGCCTTCTGGCCCGCTTTGTTTCGGCTCGAACCTTCCCCGTCCGTTGTTTCAACGTTGCGGATGAGGATGTCTTCCCGCTCTCCTCGCCCAGACGGCTGCCTTCGGCAGGTTGGGCCATGTTCTGGCCCGAAGCTGTCGGAAAACTTTACACCGTGCTTGTTCGAAGCGGCGGGAGAAGGCTCCCCGACCGCGGGCCGGTGCGCCTGAACATGCGAGATTTTTGAGCCGCCAAGCCGCGCTTTGCGCCGCCGCGGCCCATCGGCCCGGGCTCTGTCGGAGCTCCCGAGTGCGGCGGGCTGGGGGTGTCGGAAAACTTTACACTCGGTGAGGACAGGCGAAGGCGGAAAAGCGAAAAACCCAGCACAACACTAGGGTGGCTCGCCTCTTGCGCACGCAATGCGGCGCATCGGACGCTGCGGTAGAAGCCGGTCGAAAGGACAGGCGCAGCGCCGGTCGCGGACCTGCGAGTCTTGGAAGCTAGAAGAAGATAGAAAAAGCTAAGGCTCGACCCTGTGTTGATGGCAGGTCTGGCAACTGCGGTGCTGGCGATGGGAGGCGCCGCCGCTCTGGCGCCGCCCGACACACTTGTGATCACGCAGTCGGGTATAGACTGCCCGGGCTCCTTTGGCAGGTCGATTCCCGAATGTTCCGCAGAGTTCGTGAACGACAGAAAGGAGACGATCATCCGGCGCACGCCGGCGATCATCAGGTTCACGTTGGACCCAAACGGGACGCTCGCTGTCGATGGGATCAACACAGAGGCGTTCCCGTCCGTCAGCGGCAGCGAGTTCGACTTCGCCTCTTCTACAGCGGACCGCCTCTCCGGAACCTGGACCTACGCCCCCGGTGATGGCGACCCCGTCATCACGGCGTTCGCCGTTGTCTCTCGCTGGGACCACTCCGAATTGGAAGCATTTCGGTTCAATCTGTTCGAAAATACTGAAGACTTTGCGAGCGGCACTTGGTCGGCACCGCCGATCATCGTCGATGGGTCGCAGGTGCCGACGGGTCTCTTGTCCATCACTTTCTACGACACTGCGGCACGACCCGTCCCGTCCCCGACGCCCTCGCCGTCCCCGACACCCTCGCCCACCGTGGTGCCGGAGCCAGGGTCCCCGGCCCTGTTCGGGGCCAGTCTCGCGGGCCTCTGCGCGCTAGCACGGCGACACCGCGCCTGCTCACGGCCGCAACGAAAGACGGGCGAGATCAACACATCCGAGACCGCGGGTCGGGAGGGCTCCCTCCCGGCTTGCTCCGCTTGGACGCGAGCCCCGGCTGTTCTCGCCCAAAGCCCGCGCCCGGCTGCCCGTCCATTCCCGGGCGGCCGGCATGGGGAGACCGAGGCGGGTAGCCGACAGGGGGTGTCGGAAAACTTTACACCTTCGGTCTCAGGCGGCCGGCGTCTGGACACCGAGCTGGGTCGCCGCTGGAGAGAGTCGAAAAACTTTACACCGGGGTGCCTCAAGCGCGCCCCAGGTCTCCGTGCCGAGAGGGGAAACGCTCGCGACTTGGCACCGGAAGACGCGCGGGGCAGTTCCGGCGCGACACCCGCCGAGCGGTCCGCAACTGCTGACAGCCCGTTTTTCGCTCGGTCCTGGCCCGATCCTGTTTTCCGGCAACCGCGTCAGGGCCCGGCAGCGACGGGCCCCCCGGTCGCCCCGCGGGATTGGGAGGCCGAGTTCCGGCGAGGCGGGGTGGGGGTGTCGGAAAACTTTACATCACGCCGTCCTGTGCGCCGGGATTATGACCTAAAGCTCTGTTTAGAATGGAGAATCGGTCTTCGCCATGAAATTTGCTTGCTTTCACTGGTCGCGTAGCGTTTGATTCTGCGCGAACACCAAAAACGGGATCGAAGGGAGGGTTTTGGAAACCATGCGACCCACTGCTCGCCAGCTCGTTGTCGCCCTTGGCTTGTCGGTCGGCCTCGCCGCTGTCCCGGCCCTGGTCTCCGCCAGCACGCTCAACGCCAACTGGTACGTCCTGCCGTTCAATCCTAACCTCGGCTAGCACGTCGACGTCCAAGTCAGCATCACGGGCACTGTGACGGGGCTCGTCAACCCAACTCTTGGGTCAAGCGGGCGGCCAGTTCGGTCAGCCGCCTCCGCCGCCCAGCCGGACGGCTCCGCGGCGAAGATCCTCGACGTCAACAGCGCTGGCGAGATCCTGTGGTGGACCCCGGGCACGCGAACAGCGACACGGGGCACCAACTCGTTCACCTATACGGTCGTGGCCGACACGTTCTGGCCGAGCCTTGTGACCCTGCCGTTCAACCAGCCGGCCAACCTTTTCCCAGGCGGGCCGTCGCAGAGCAACGCCAACGGCTTCCTGGCCGGGCACCTCTTCGGCACGTTCGTCGCCCCGGCGGGCGGAACCATCTCGCTCACCGTCGGCGCGGACGACGACGTTTGGGTCTTCATCAACAATACCCTGGTGCTGGACCAGGGGGGTGTGAAAGCCTTCGGGGCGACCACGTCCACCATTACCGGCCTGACCCCCGGCACGCACCGCATCGACGTCTTCTTCGCCGATCGCCACCGCGTGCAATCCGCTCTCGTCTTTGGCGCAGACGTCCGGTTGAACCCCGTGCCAGAGGCAGCCTCCCTCGCCCTGCTTGCCGCCGGCCTCGTGGGTCTCGGCGCGCTCGCGCGACGCCGCGTCTGACACACGGGGCAACGCCGCGAAACGGCTGGCGGCCCTTCAAAGGCCGCGTCACAAAGGGGGGCCGGCAAGGGAGACTGGCCCCCTATCCTGTTCTCTCCGATAGGACGGGGCGGAACCCTGCGCCAGGCCCTCGTCCCCCCTCCCAGTTCACTCTCGCTCCCAAGTCGTGACCGGCGCTCGGCCGCCAGCGCTCCCGCCGCCAGCGCGCGAGCGCGGAAAAGGTTCTGTGGCAACCTAAGCGGCAAGCATGGCTCTCGCGGACCCGAGGGTGATCGATGCGATCCTGCTCCTCGTCGTGCTCGAGGCCCTGGTCGTCGTGCGGCAAGGCCGGCTCGGGATACTACCGACGCTCCTCTCGGGTGCTGCGCTTCTCTTGGCTGTACGGGCAGCCCTTGCCGGCTGGGGCGAGGAGGCGATCGCCCTCGCCCTCCTCGTGGCCGGTGTGGCGCACGCCATCGACCTTTGGCTGCGGTGGCGCGAGCGGTGATCGCGCGCAAGGGCCACGCGTAAGGGGCGGTTCCGTTGGCACCGCCCCCCGACGCCAATCGCGAAAGCTTCGGCAGCTACTGGCGCATGGCCGCGCGCAGCGGGATCGGCTCTCGGCTGACCGCGTTGAGCTCCGGATAGTCTGCGAGCATGCGCGCGCCCAACATCGGCTTGTGCGCGCCTTGGTGGCAGGTCATGCAGTTGATCTTCAGCGCATCACCTGCCGGGCCAAGCCGCGCGACGGCAGCGGCCGCGCCCGCCTCCGGCGGTCCCTTCGGGTTTTCGCGCCAGAGCGGGGTGAGGGGTTCGATCCACTCGGTGTTCATGGCCCGGGTCATGGCGATGCCGTGCCAAGCCGTGACGCGCTGCGGCGTCGACCCCTCCCATTTTCCGAAGTTCTGCGAGTTATGGCAGAAGGTACAATTGGCCCCCGTAGCGGCAGAGAAGTGGAACATCAGCGCATAGGTCCACTCCGTCTGCTTGATCGACATCCGGTTGTCGCCGAGCGACATCGGCGTCCATGTGGTGGTGATCCGGATCTGCTTGTCCTCGAGCAGAAAGGGCGTGAACGGGTCCGTGGGGAGGGAGGAGAGACCGGCCGCAGTGGAGACCGTATTCTGCCCCGCTGCCGTCGTCATCAGCCCGCGCGTGCGGCGTTCGGCCTCCCGCGTCTCGGTCGACCAGACATAGGCTGGCACGGGCTGGCCGCGATGGCAGGTCCAGCAGGTGACACCGGTTTGGCCGACATGCGCCTGCCAGGACTCGTTGATCACCTTCGTCATCTGCAGCATCTTGCGGGTGACGATCTTGGTGTAGACCGAGTCCTCGGCGAGGTTCTGGGGGTTGTGGCAGTAGTTGCAGCCCTGCTGCGGCGACACCCACGCGGTGATGGCGTTCATCAGGCGCAGGAACTCGGCGGAGTCGAGATCGCCCAACACCTGCACGTTCTCGTATGCCTCGCGTGAGGGGATGCCGGATTTCTCGACCTCCTCTTCTTTCGCCGGCACGCCGTGGCGGGGCAATTCCCGCACCACCGTGCGCGGGTTGTAGACGAGCTCCATGCCCGTTCCCCGCGGCCCCCACTGGATCGCCGTCACCGGCGGGCGCTCAAAGGTGGAGGCGAGGTAGAAGGCTGCCGCCACCCCGAGCACGGCAGTCGCCGACCAGCCGGCCGTGGAGAACAGGTCGAAGTCTTTTTTCTTGCTCATGGCCTATCTCCCGGCCGCAAGGAGTGGGTCGGCAATCCCGCCGGGCACGACGGGCTCGTACATCGGCGCGAACCCGTGCTTCACCGCCCAGAGATACCAGTTGTCCACCACCGTCCCCGTCAGCAGGATGCCGATGCCGCCCGTCAGCGGGGTCAGCACGGCGAACCACCAGGCCCAGCGGTGAATGCTCTCCGAGGTCGCATTGAAGCCCATGCACCAGCGCCAGAACAGCGCGGCACGCTCGTAAGCCGTTCCGCGATCGATGGTCTGGTCAAGCTCGCGTTCGCCGCCGTAGCGGGATACCGCAAGCACGGTCGCGCCGTGCATGGCGAACAGCAGGGTCGAGCCGTAAAGGAAGACGATGGAGAGCGCGTGGAAGGGGTTGTAGAACAAGTTACCATAGCGGATCGAAAACGCCGCCGTCCAATCAAGGTGCGGGAAGATGCCGAACGGCACCGCCTCGCCCCACGACCCCATCATCACAGGGCGAATGAAGCCGAGCACGAGATAGAGCCAGATCGCCGAGGCAAAGGCCCAAGCCACATGCGTGCCGAGCCCGAGCGCGCGCGCGCGGCGATAGGTGCGCAGCCACCACAGCAGGATGGAGGCGGTGAGGAAGAAGCCTGCCATCAGCCACCACCCACCGTCCTGCAGCGGCGGAATGCGCAGGCCGTAGTGCGGTGGCGGAGGCTCGAGAGCCAGCCAGAAGAATTGACGGACGAACTGGATCGGATCCCAGTTCACCGAGGCCCACATGTTGAGCCCGATGATCACGATCGCGATCAGCCCGCAGACAATCGAGAGCAGGCCCAACCGCCCAAGATAAATGGGCCCGAGCTGCGCCTCGCCGAAGCGGCCGAACAGGTGGACGAAGGTGCCCTTGCCGAGCCGGCGTTCGTCTCCCGCCGGCAGCGGCACGCCCGGGAACGGCGCGGGTCCGTGCACCTGCACCCGGGTGAAGATGTTCTGATATTCGAGCGGCATGTGAGGAGCTCCTCCTGCCTTCACTTCCAGATCGGAAGGTTGAGCCACCAGCCCCACCACTCGGGCCAACCGCGGGTCCAGAAAGGGCCCGAGATGATGATGCACACGGCACTCCAGAAGCCGGCGGAGAGGGCAAGGAAGAGGCCGAGGCGGTGGATGCCCAGAGCGCCGATCGAGTAGCCGATCAAGTCGCGGAAGAACGTGTTCTCGTGGTCGGGGCTCTTCACCGGCTCGCCTTTCGGCGGGTTGAGCGCGGAGAGGATCAGACCCCCGTGCAGGCTAAGCGCGAGCGTGGTGGTAAAGAAGAAGGTGATCGCCAGCATATGCGCGGGGTTGTAGTGGAAGTGCAGGTACTGGTAGCCGACGTTCGATACCCAATCGAGATGACTGAAGATGCCATACGGGAAGCCGTGCCCCCACGCGCCCATGAGCAGCGGGCGGAACACGACCAGCGTGACATAGGCGAACACCGCCACACCGTAGGCGATCGGGATGTGATAGCCCATGCCGAGCTTGCGGCTGATCTCGACCTGCCTCAGCGCCCAGGAGACAAAGGCGCCGATGGCGCAGATGGTGATCAGCTGCCACAACCCGCCCTCCTTCAGCGGCGCGAAGCCGAGGCCATACTTCAGGTCGGGGGGAGCGATGTTGATCGTCCAAACGTTGAAGGTGCCCTGCAGCGCTGCACCGTAGATGATCAGCGCAGTGCCGAGCACGGTGAAGAACAGCGTGGTGACACCGAAGAACCCGACGTAGAACGGCCCCACCCAGAAATCGAACAGGTCGCCCCCGATCAGGGTTCCGCCGCGCACCCGGTACTTCTTCTCGAAACTCAGCATCGACATGACGCGTCACCCTTCTCTCGTGCTGACACGCCCGCTTCCGGGCGGGTTGCCGGAGACGGACGCCGCCGTGCTGCGGGCGAAGCGGCGTCCGTCATCCGGCGTGCCCACGCGTCGCTAGCGGGACGGAAGCGCGGTGTTCTGCGCTGCCGCCACCGTCGGACGCGGGCCGTCCAGCCAGTTGAACCGGTCGGTGCTGAGCAGGATGAAGTGGATCAGCAGCGCCAGAACCAGCAGAAACGTGCCCAGTGCGACGAGCACGCGGCGCGGGTCGAAGATCAGCCAAATCCGCCACATGTCGGGGCCCTCCTCAGGTCAGGTAGGTCGCGACGGTGGCCAGACCGTCGATCAACGACGCGTCGCGGTAGCCCCCGACGGGAGGCAACCACGGACGCCACGTCCAAGCCAGGATGTGGGCGATGATGGCGACCGCCGTGAAGATGACGAAAGACGAGGAGAAGACGTTGTGGAACTCCTTCGCCTCGTTCTCCGTCAGCCCCGACAGCGAGCCACCGGGTTGATCAGCCATAGCGGTCCCTCTCGGCTGATGGCCTTGCGGCCGTTACCGCGCTGATCCCGCGCGGCTGGGATCGGTCAGACAGAATGCCACCTGACCGACGGGTGAACCGGCGCGCACAGCAGCGGTTTGCCGCGCGGACCGGAAAGGCGAATCGCTGCGCGGCCGCGCTCATGCGGGCACCCTCGCAGCCTGGTCGGCAAGCACGCGCGCGACGTGATCGACAGCGACCCTCGCCGCCCCCGCTTCGCGCGCGGCCGCCTCCGCCGCCTCGCGCAGGCGCTTGGCGGCGGAGATGCGCACCAGGAACGGTTCAGTCTCGAGATGGCGGTCGAGCAGAGCGCGCGCCTCCTCGTCCCACGGCTCGCTCACCTTCGCCAAGGTCGCCTCGATGCGGTCTAGGTCGGAAGCCAGTGGCAGGATGTGGAACAGCGCATCGAACAGAGCGTTGCAGAACTCCTGCACCAGGTAGGTGGCGCCGGCGTAGCCCATGAACGGGGTGCCCGTGGCGCGGCGGACGATCGCGCCGGGAAAGGAGGCCGGAATGAATATGGCGCGCGCCTTTGCCTCGGCAGCGTACATCCGCTCGTTGTAGGAGCCGAACAGGACGAGTGCAGGCCTTTCGCGAATCGCGCGCCGAACCACCTCATTATCGGGCTTCTGTGCCGGCTTGCGGGCGAAAGCGAAGGCCTGCGGAATGCCGAGCTCCTCGCTGAGGAAGCGCGTCAGCCCCCGCACATAGGTGTCCGACGCGACCACGCCGTAGGGGGCGGAGGCGAAGAAGTCCTGCGTGACGCTGCGCCAGAGGTCCCACAGCGGCTTCAAGGTCGTGTGCTTCTCACGCTCAATGAACGGCTCGGGGTCAAGCCCCGTCAACTCGCCCAGCGTGCGCAGGAAGTTGGTCGTGGCGAAGAGGCCGATCGGCGCCTGAAGGTACGGACGGTCGAGCGCCTCGCAGAGCTTGCGTCCAAACTCACGGTAGAGACAGATGTTGACGTCGGCCTCGGAGAGTTTGGGGATCTCGTCGAGATGCGCTCCCAGCGGGAAAACGAGGTTGACCTCGCAGCCGATGCCCTCGACCAGGCGTCGCACCTCCGCCAGATCTGAGGGCATGTTGAAGGTGCCGTAGATGGGGCCGATGATATTGACCTTCGGCTTCGCCCCCTCGGTACGGGGTTTGCGCACGCGCGTCTTCTTCGCGCCGAACTCCGTCCACAGCCAGTAGATGGCGCGGTCCGCCGCCTGCCACTGGTCCTCGTCGATGGTGCGGGGGATGAAGCGGCGAAGATTCGACCCCTCCGGCACCACGCCGCCGCCGATCATCTCGGCAATCGAACCGGTTACAACGACAGCGGGAAGGTCCGGATCGCCGGTCGCGTCAGCGCGGGCGAGCTGCTGTTCCGTTCCCGTCTGCGACAGCGCGTCCTCGTCAAGCCCGGTGACGACGATCGGAAGCTCGTGCGGCGGCAACGCGTCCGTGTAGTGCAGGACGGCAGTGACGGGCAGGTTCTCGCAGCCGACGGGGCCGTCGATGATCACGCGCAGCCCACGCACGGAGGTGAAGGCGTACACGCAACCCCAGTATCCTCCGGCGCGGTCGTGGTCGAGCACGAGCATGCTTTCAGCCTCCGACCGCGTCCACGACCCTCGCACGGGCCGCGCGCGCCTTTCTCATGCGATCGCGGAAGCCGGAGGGTTCGCGTGGGATGTCGCGAAAGCCGTATCCCGCCGCCTGCCCCGAGCCAACCCCCTGGAAGAACGCCACCATGCGGCGGAACCGCTCCGCCTGCCGAACCTGGGCGGAGACGATGCTTGCGAGCAAGCCCGCGCCTGCGGGGCCGAACAGCGGCCGTGCCGAGACCATGTTGGTGAAGTACAAGGCGGGGATCGCCGCCTCCTTCGCCTTCTGCACAACCGGCGTCGTGCCGACGGCGAGATCTGGCCGCACATCAAGCATTGCCGCGATGTCCTGCTCGAGCGAGGCGCGGTACTGAACGTGGCAGCCATGCGCTTCGAGCCAGGCGCGATCCTGCGCGGACCATTCCGTGCGCGGACAGGCCGTGCCGACGTAGGGCACGCGCGCTCCGGCCTCGATCAGAAGCCGAGCGACCAGAAGTTCAGAGCCCTCGTAGCCTGAGACGGTCACTGTGCCGCCGATCGGGTTGGCGGCCAGCGCCGCTTCGATCGCGGGCAGCGCCTTGGCCTTGGCGCGATCGATTGCCTCTGCTGGAACGCTCGCGGCCCGCCCCACAGCTTCTAGCCAGAGGGCGGTTCCGTCCCGTCCAACAGGGCCGGAGCCGACGACAGGCCGGCCGGCGGCTTGGAACTCGCGCACGGACGCGACGTAGAACGGATGCACCGCGGCAGCGGCCACACAGTCGAGCGCGCCGTAGAGGTCGCGCCATTCGCGTGCCGGTGTGGGGGGAGCGACCCCGAGGCCCATCGGCGCGAGCAGGCTGCCGATACCGACGGGATCGGCCGGGAACAGCTCGCCGATCAGCGCCACGGTCGGTTCGCCCTCGACCAGATCGCGCGGCCGCGCCACCGGCCCGGCCTCTGCCTCGGCGCGAGCGTATGCCAGCATCGCACTCGCCAGCACGTCCTTCGCCTCGGCGTGCGTTGGTACGCCAAACCCTGGCACGTCGATGCCGACCACACGCACACCGTTGATCTGCTTCGGCAACAGATCGAGCGGCACGCCGGAGGCGGTCGGCACGCAGAGATTGGTGACGACGATCGCGTCGTACTGGGCCGGGTCGGCCATCCCGTGCACGGCGTCACGGATGTCCTCGAACAGCTTGCCCGTGACGAGCGTTTCGGAATTGAAAGGAACATAGCCGACGGTTCGACGCGCGCCATAGAAGTGGCTGGTGAAGGTAAGACCGTAGACACAGCAGGCCGAGCCCGAGAGGATGGTCGCGACACGCCGCATGCGCAGGCCCACGCGCAACGAGCCGAAGGCCGGGCACATGGATTGCGGCTGGTCGTGCGGTCCCCGCGGATAGAGCGCGGCGAGCCGGCCCATCACCTCACCCTTCCCGGCTGCGCGGGCGGCGGCGAGCATCGTCTCGCGCCCGCCGTGGCAGCCTGCGCCCGCGGCAATCGCCGCGACTTCGGGCGGGACCGTCTCTTGCCGCTGCGACACACCGTCCATTACACGCCCTCGTAGACCACTTCGAGGGACGGTCTGGCGATCGTCTCGGCCGCGCACATGTCGGCTTCGGTTGCGGGCTCGAGCACCACATCGCGTCCGACCGCCTCGCCCTTGAACAGGGAGAGAAGCTCGTCCTGGCTCAGCGGTTTCGGCCGAAGCGGGGGCGCTTCGATCACGGCTCGCGCGAGGCCTTCAAACACCGGGCCCCAGCGCCCGCCCGGCTTGCCGATGATCTCGTAGGCCGCCGACTTGCGCCGGATGTCCTCGTCGGCGGGGATAGAGGCGAGGACGGGGATCCCTGCCTTGGCAGCGAAGGCCTGGGCTTCGCCCGTGCCGTCGTCCTTGTTCACGACCATTCCGGCGACCCCGACATGGCCGCCGAGCCGGCGGAAATAGTCCACCGCCGAACAGACGTTGTTGGCGACGTAGAGCGACTGCAGGTCGTTCGAGCCGACGACGATGACCTTCTGGCACATGTCGCGAGCGATCGGCAGGCCGAAGCCGCCGCACACCACGTCGCCCAGAAAGTCGAGCAGGACGAAGTCAAAGTCCCACTGGTGGAAGCCGAGCTTCTCGAGCAGTTCGAAGCCGTGGATGATGCCCCTGCCTCCGCAGCCCCGACCAACTTCGGGCCCGCCCAGTTCCATGGCGAACACGCCGTCGCGCTTGAAGCAGACGTCGCCAATCTTCACTTCCTCTCCCGCAGCCTTCTTGCGCGAGGAAGTTTCAATGATGGTCGGACAGGAGCGGCCGCCGAATAGCAGTGCGGTGGTGTCCGACTTCGGATCGCAGCCGATCAGAAGGACCTTCCTGCCCGCCTGGGCCATCATGTAGGACAGGTTGGCGAGCGTGAACGACTTGCCGATGCCACCCTTGCCGTAGATGGCAACGATCTGAGTTTGTTTCGTCGGCGTGGCCGGATCGAGGGCGGGCTGTTCCGCTGCTGCCTCCGCACGTAGGGCCGCAGCCTGCGCGGCAAGAGGGTCCGACTGCTGCGGGCGGACGACAACGGTCATGACACTCCCCTCCAATCCAGCACCATCTTGAGGCAAGCGGGGTCGGTGAAGGCCGTCGCGTAGGCTTCCGCCGCACGGTCCGCTGGGGCGTGGTGCGTGATCAGCCCCGAAAGCAACAGGGATCCCGCGGAGACGAGGTCGCGGACGGCGGCGAGATCCTCGGGTTTCCATTCCGCCGCAACGCGCAGCCGGGCTTCCTGCATGAAGGCGGGCGGGAAGGCGAAGCTGAGGCGGTCGGCGTAGAAGCCGGCGAGCACGATCTCCCCCGTGGGGGCAAGGCGAGAGACCAGCATGTCGAGGACAGCGGAATCGCCCGAGACGTCGCAGATGGTGCGATAGGACCCGCCGCGATCCTCGTCAGGATGGATCACGCTGTAGCCCGTGGCGCCGTCGCGCCGGGCCGGGTTCGTTTCCCAAACCGTGGGTGTCACGCCGTGCGCGACCGCGAGCCGCGCGATAAGCCGCCCCAGCACGCCGTGGCCGACGATCAGATCGGGCTGGTGCGACGGGTCGGGGTAGGCATGCCGGGCCGTAGCGGCAAGCGCGAGCAGCACCGCCTGTTCGCCGAGGGCCGGATCGACGGGCAGGACGCGGGCACCCTTGGCCACCAGCCTACGTGCGGCACCGCCAAACACACCGCGCGCGCCGATGAAGGCGTTCGAGCCGGGAACGAAGACCGTCTCGCCCACACGACGCCCTGAGCCGGGACCCGCAGCGACGATCGTGCCGACCGACTCGTACCCCGGTACCAGCGGATACGCGAGGCCGGGGAAGGGCGGCATGCGCCCGGACCACAATAGGCGTTCGGTGCCTGTGGAGATGCTCGAGAAGGCGACGTCGACCACGACGTCGGCCTCGTCGGGTTCGGCAAGGCTAAGCCGTGCAAGGCCGAGGCGCTGCGGCTCTTCGAGCAGGACGGCGACGGTGTCCATCCGCGGTTCAGGCTCCCTCCCTGGGGCGAGTGTCAGTCTAACTTGACGCTGCCAAAGGTCAAGCACGATTGACACTTGCTGGCCCGTGATCGCCGCCCTTCCCCACCTGCGCCGCCAGAACTCGCACCAGCAGCGGGATTCGTGTCGGCTGCTCGCGTACGGCCACAAATCCGGCTTCTGCCAGCATGCGGCGGTAGGTTCCTGCCGTTCGGGGCCGACCCCGCCCCATGGCCCAGAGGTAGAGGCCGAAATAGGCGTCCCCCGCCGGCTCGGCCCCTCGCGTTCCGGCCAAGGGCTCAGCCAGGATTAGGGTGCCGCCCGGGACAAGCGCACGGCGGACCGAGCGGAACAGGGCCCCGACGGTGGCGTCGTCATGGTCGTGTGCGATCCGCACCAGGGTGATCGCATCGAAGCCCTGTGGGATCGGGTCTGTGCGGAAGTCGCCCGCGAACACCTCCGCTCGCACGCCGTGCTGCGCGAGCCGGGCGCGGGCGCGCTCCGCCACGGCCGGCAAATCGAACAGGGCGAGCGACAGTGCCGGAACGCGGGCCGCGACGGCCTCGACGAAGGCACCCTCCCCGCCGCCAAGGTCGAGGAGCTTGCTGTGCCGGGAGAAGCGGTAGGCTGCGAGAATCTCGGCCGCCACCATCGGCTGCGAAGCGGCCATGAGGGCGGAGTACTCGGCCACTTGTTCAGCGGTCACGGCAGCCGCGCCCTCAACCGCGGCGTAGGGCCAGTATTCAGCTAACGATGTCAGGCGGTCGCGGCGAAGCAGGCCGACCGGGTCGGCAAGGTCGCGGTAGAGAGCCGCGTGGTGGGCGACCATCGCCGCCACGCCCGGATCGGCCGCCACCACCGCGCCGAGCGAGCCGAGCCCGTAGCGCCCTCCCGAGCGGGGCGACAAAAGGCGAAGCGACACGGCAGCGTCGAGCAGGCGCTGCGCGCCGTCCACGGACAGAGCGGCGAAGGCCGCCACGTCTTCAGCGGTGCGGGGGGCTTCGGCGAGGTAGCGAAAGAGGTCGAGCCGCACGCAGGCGACGAGCACCTGGGAGTAGACGAAGCCGGCGCAGAGGTCGAACAGGGCGCGGCTTTGGCCCCGCGCGATTGGACGCGTCAGAGGGAAGGCGGCGGCGAGGCTGCGGAAGCGGGCCGAGCCGATGAGGCGGTCGCGCAGGTCAAGCCATGCATCGCGCAGCCGCCCGGCGAGACAGCCGCGCGCTACGGCGTGAGGGGGCCGAGCGGCGGCGGCGAGGCTCACGCGGCGCGCGCTGAGGCGGCCTTTGGCACCAGCCTGCGGGCCTCGAGCAGGATCAGCTGCTCGAGCGCCTCGCGCCCCGGGCAGGGCGGGATGGCGCCGATCGCCTCCCCCACGAGGTCTTCGAGGTGCCGCAGGCAGGCTGGAATGCCAAGGGTGAGCGCGGCCGACGGGCGGCCGAGCACCGCGTCTCGGCCGGTGGTCTTCCCGGTTTCCTCCTCATCAGCCAGCGCATCGCGCAGGTCGTCCGCCACCTGGTAGGCCTCACCGAGCTTCTCGCCCAGCCGCTGCCAGGGTTCGGGGTCAGCACCGGCGGCGGCCGCCCCGCTCATCGTTGCAGCCGAGAACAAGGACGCGGTCTTGGCGCGCTGGTAGGCGCCGAGATCCACCCGCGGTTCGCACTCCCAGGCCTGCCCGGCTGCGATCCCCAGCGGCATGCCGACCGCGTCGGCGATGATGTGCAGCAGGCCCGGCAGGCGGTCGGGCGCGGCAGACCCGGCACGGGCCAGGATCTGGAAGGCGAGGACGATCAGCGCGTCTCCGGTGAGCACTGCCAGGGGCTCGCCAAAGGCAACATGGAGGGCAGGCTTGCCGCGGCGCACAGCCGCGTCATCGAAGCACGGCAGGTCATCATGCACGAGCGAGGCGCAGTGCAGGAGCTCGATCGCCGCAGCGGCAGCGTCCGCAAGCGCCGGCAGATCGTCGCCGCAGGCAGCAGCGGATGCGAGCACGAGGCGCGGGCGTACGCGGGCGCCACGCGGAAACACGGCATAGTGCATGGCCTCGGCGAGCCGCGGCGGCCGTCCAGGGCCATTCGCAATCTCCAGCGCCTCGCCGAGGGCCTTTTCGATCCGGTTCACCGCATCCATCGTTCCCTCCACCTCACCTGGGCAGGATCGCGAACGCTCAACTGTCAAGCGCGCCTGTCATCACAACTGTCATTGAAAGTTGACAGCGCCGTCAAGCACAATCAGCGCGCGACTGGATCCGTGACAGGGGGCAGAGACGGATGCGCGGCGAACGGGTGGCTGTGATCGGCGCTGGCATGGGCGGTCTCGCCGCCGCGCTCACCCTCGCCGCCCGCGGTCATGCCGTTACGGTGCTCGAAAAGGCCGACGCGCCTGGAGGCAAGATGCGCGCCGTCACCGTCGGCGGCCGTATCCTCGACGGCGGGCCCACAGTCCTCACCATGCGCTGGGTACTCGATGAACTTTTCGCCGAAGCTGGCTTCGCTTGCGACGAGCACCTCCGCCTCGACCCCTTGCGCGTGCTCGCTCGCCACATCTGGGACGGAGACGGTGCGCTGTTCGACCTCTCCGCCGACGAGGACGAGACAGCCGAGGCGATCGCTCATTTCGCCGGCGCTGGGGAGGCACGGGGGTTCCGCGCCTTCGCCGCGCGGGCGCGAGCCATGTACGAAACCCTCGACCGCACCTTCCTGCGCGCGGCTCGCCCGAACCCTCTGACGCTGGTCGGCCGCACAGGCCTATCCGGGCTATCGCGGCTGTGGGGGGTCTCGCCCTTCGCCGTGCTGTGGGATGAGCTCAGCGTACACTTCCGGGACCCCCGGCTGCGCCAGCTCTTCGGCCGCTACGCGACCTACTGCGGGGCCAACCCGTTCACCGCCCCCGCCACCCTGATGCTCATCGCGCATGTCGAACAACGGGGCGTATGGGCTGTGGAGGGAGGGATGCAGGCTCTCGCCGCCACCCTGGCGGGCCTCGCCGAACTGGCCGGGGCGAAGATCCACTACGGCGCTGAGGTGACGGAAATCCTCGTTGACGGTGGACGGGCGGCAGGCGTCCGGCTCGCCGGCGGCGAGTGCGTCGAAGCGGATGCGGTCGTGGCCAATGCCGATGTCGCCGCACTTTCCGCCGGGCTGTTCGGAGAGGCCGCGCGCCGGGCCGTACCCGACCAGAGACGGGTGCCGCGCTCGCTCTCCGCCGTCACCTGGGTCGGGTTAGCGCGGGCCGAGGGGTTCGCCCTCACCCGCCATAACGTCTTCTTCTCACGCAACTACCGAGACGAGTTCGGCCGCATCGCATGCGGGCGGCTTCCCGCGCAGCCCACCGTCTATGTCTGCGCCCAGGATCGCGGCGACGAAGGCATAGGCCCGGGCGGGCCGGAACGGCTGCTTGTTCTCGTCAACGCCCCACCCGGCCACGACCGTGCCGAGCCCAGCCTGCAGGAGATCGAGCAATGCGAACAGGCGACGTTTGCCCTCCTGGCACGCTGCGGGCTCCGGCTGACCTGGATCGCGGTGCAGCGAACGGGGCCGGCCGACTGGGCCAGGATGTTCCCGGCGACAGGCGGGGCGCTCTACGGGCGGGATCTCGCCGGCTGGCGGGCGTCGTTCCAGCGCCCTGGAGCGAAGACGAGATTACCGGGCCTGTACTTGGCCGGGGGCAGCGTCCATCCAGGCCCGGGTGTGCCGATGGCGCTGATGTCGGGCCGCCTTGCTGCATCGGCCCTGATGGCGGACCGCGCTTCGACGCGGCGGTTCCTGCCGGCGGCTATGCCTGGTGGTACGTCGATGCGCTCAGCGACGACGGAACCCACGGCCTGACGCTGATCGCCTTCATCGGTTCGGTGTTCTCGCCCTACTACGCCTGGGCGCGCACGCGAGGCCGAGGCGAGCCTGAACACCATGTCGCGCTGAACGTCGCGCTCTACGGGCCGCGCGCGCGCTGGACGATGACGGAGCGGGGGCGGGCCGCACTGGCGCGCGATGCGACGACGTGCCGGATCGGCCGCTCCGCGCTGGCCTGGGACGGGGCTTCGCTTGCGATCGCGATCGACGAAGTTGCGGTTCCAATCCCCCGCCGGGTTCACGGCACGGTGCGAGTCGCGCCGTCCGCGCTTCCTCACCGCGCCGTCCTGCTCGATGCCGCGGGCCGTCACGTCTGGACACCGCTAGCACCGCACGCCCGGGTCGAGGTCACGATGACGGAGCCGGAACTGAGATGGTCGGGCCCCGGCTACCTCGATGCCAATGCTGGGGCGGAGCCGCTCGAGGACGGGTTCCGATTCTGGACATGGAGCCGATTCGCCCTCGCCTCGGGCACGGGCGTGCTCTACGACGCCACCCGCTGCGACGGCTCCACGCTTTCCCTCTCGCTGCTGTTCAGCCCGGACGGAACAGTGGAGGAGCGCGGGGCGCCGCCTCTGGCACGGCTGCCGGGTACGCTGTGGCGGGTGCCACGACCGACAAGAGCCGACGCCGACGCCCCGCCGCGGCTGGTGCGCACGCTCGAGGACGCGCCGTTCTATGCTCGAAGCGAGGTCGCGTCCCGCCTCTGGGGCGAGGAGGCGCGCGGCGTGCACGAGGCGCTGTCGCTCGAGCGGTTCCGACAGACTTGGGTGAAACTCCTCCTGCCATTCCGGATGCCGCGGCTTGGCTGACGGCTCAACGCTCCTTCACCCGTTCGCGCGTGGACTACATCCGGCTCGACGACCCCAGGCTTGGCTGACGGCTCAACGCTCCTTCACCCGTTGCGCCCGTCCTCTGTCCGCCCGCTGCCGCGCACGACGCAACAGCCACAGTTCGCGCAGGCCCCAGATCAGAGGCAGGGCGAGGAAGACAAGAAACTCGTATCGAGAGAGGGTCTCCATCGCGTGGATCTTAGCAGCCAGACTAACGGCTAAGGCAAACAGCGACCGCTGCCGACTGGGAGTCGACAGACCGGGCCGAGTCAGTCGGGCTGCCGCTGCGCCTGGGCGGAGGCTTTCGCTGCGTCGTCCCGTTTCCGATCGCGGTTCAAGTGGTAGCGGTCCAAGAGCAGGAGACCCAGCAGAGGGCCGAAGACCAGGAACAGTTTCAGGGCGGCAAAGGACCCGTTTGTATCCATGCCTGTTACCTCGGGACCGACGCGTCGCCGTCAAGGGCCGGGCGGCGGGCGAGCATCCGCACCAGTGAGGCCTTGCCGCGATGTCGCCCGCCCTCCCCGAGCACAGCCCGCCCGACCATCAGCTCGAGGATTTCGAGGCCACAAAAGTCCGCCTCCAGCGTCGCCGGGTCGTAGCGCGCTTCGTCGGTCTCGGGCCCGCAGTCGCGCCACGGCCCGGGCGCGAAAGCCTCGACCACGAGCAGACCGCCAGCCGCTAGCGCGTCTCGCGCGACCCGGTGCGCAGCCACCCGCTCCCCGGGGGGCAGCTGCAGGAAGATCAGCAAGACGAGGTCGAAGGTTCCTGGCGAGGGCTGCCAGCGGGTGGCGTCCGCCTCGACGAGGGTAAGCGGCACGCGGGCTTCGACCGCAAGCGCCTCGGCGCGGGCGAGGGCGGCGGGGGCGAAATCAACCGCGGTCACGGCAAGCCCGCGTCGAGCGAGCCAGACGGCGTTGCGCCCCTCGCCTTCGCCAAGCGAGAGGGCTCGCCCTTTCCGCGGCAGGACCGGGTCGAGGCCGACCAGCCAGGCGCTGGGCTCGCGGCCAAACAGCCACGGGTTCGCCTTGTACCGGGCCTGCCATCGATCCCGCCAGTCACCCATGGCGGCCACTCCGAGACTCTTTACAGACGAACACGCCTGCCACGCCTTAGGGTCCGGACTCACAACCAGAACGCTACGATGGCGGCGATGTGGACTGCGGCGAGGTAGGTTGCGGCGAGGCGGTCGTATCGGGTTGCGATACGCCTGAAGTCCTTCAGCCGGCAGAACATCCG
>Ga0308417_1000118_pt1:20000-61511 | contig 61511 bp, 51 predicted proteins | sample HotsprSampleOS65_FD_203528 | JGI IMG/M metagenome (GOLD analysis project Ga0308417, IMG submission 203528) | Hot spring phototrophic mat microbial communities from Octopus Spring, Yellowstone National Park, Wyoming, United States - 20090730_OS65 ... | reverse complement strand
ATGACGGGGTAAGCAGGGATACGTGCGACGCGTGCTGTGCGAGGGGGGCGCATGCAGCTGAAAAACGTGGTCTATCTCAGCCGCAAGGCGACCATCATCGTCATCAGGTTCGTGGTGTTCCTGTTGATGCTGGTGTTCGTCGTATACGGTCCGTCGCGGACAGTCCGGTATTCAGGACCGTTGTTCGCGATGCTGTGGCTGTACGTGGTTTCGGAACTCGCCCTGCTGATGCTGCACCAGAAATTCCTTGCGCGATTCTGGTTTCAGACGACACTGTTCATCTTTGACGTCAGCATCCTCTCGCTCATCATCTATTTCAGTCAGGGATTCAATCAGGATCTCTACCTGGTATACCTGCTGACCATCTTCATGGCGGGATTCGGTCGCAACGACAAGCAGGTTCTGCTGGTGGCATCGGTGGCGACTATTTTCTACAGCGCCATCCTGTTCAAGGGCATGGAGGCGTCGGCGTTTGAGCCGTTCGCGCTGCTGCGGATCCCCTTCATCTTCATCGCCGCGCTGCTGAGCAACTACTACATCATCCAGATCCAGCAGAAGGAAGATGAGATGGATTCCCTCGAACGGGATACCCGGATGCGTCTGGAACGGGCCAACCGCGCACTGGCCGCGATGTACAAGACCAGCGTGATCATCCCGACGCTCAGCATACATGAGGTGCTCAACATTATCGTAGACAACGCCTGCGAGGCGCTTGAGTGCGAGATCGCCTCCATCTTGCTGCAGGACGATCGCACCGGCGAGCTGCGCATTCTGGCGGCGCGGGGCCTCGATGAGGATCTGGTGCGTTCCACCTACGTCAAGAGCGGAGAGCGTATCACAGGATGGGTGTTCCAGCACCGCTCGTCGCTGCTGGTGGACGATATCGAGAAAGACGGGCGGTTTCGCTTGCGCTCCGATCCAAAGTACTACACCGCATCGCTGATCTCCGCACCGCTAAAGGTGGACGACCGCATCATCGGCGTCATCAATGTCAACAACAAGCGTAACCGCGAGAAGTTTTCCGAAGACGACCTGAAGTTGCTGGAGTCCCTGGCTTCGGAGTCGGCGGTGGCCATCCAGAATGCCCGATTGTTCTCCAGTCTCCAGCAGGAGCGCGACAAGCTCATCACCATTTTTAACGGCATGAGCGACGGGGCTGTCGTGACGGATGAAAAGTTCGGCATCCTCATGGTGAACCATGCCGCGGAAGTGTTTCTCAACATCAAGGAGCGGGACGTGCTGGGCCAGCATCTGCTGGCGTTCATGCACGGATTTGAATGCAGCGTGGATCTCCATGAGTTGCGTGAGAGTACGGACTGGGTCACGCAGTTCGAGCTGGAGCGTCGCGCCGGCAAGTACTTTGCACTCCATGTCACGCTCACGCGGATATTCAACAACGACGGCACCGTCGCCGCTCAAATAGCGCTGTTCCGAGATGTGACCCACGACAACCAGGAAAACCAGTCCAAAAAGAGCTTCATCGCCGCAATATCGCACAGGCTCCGGGGGCCTATGACCACCATAACCTGGTGCATCAACCAGATTATCCAGTCCGGCACCCTTATGGCGTTCGCCGATGAACAGCAGCGGAAAGCGCTGCAATCCATCCAGCAGGAGGCCCAAGTTCTTTCGGAACTGCTGGACAAGCTGCTGCGTTTCAACCTGCTCCAAACAGAATCGCTTATTTTAAAACGGGAAAAGGTGCTTGTCCGGTACTTGTTGGATTTCGCAGCGCGCGGGATGGATCCGCAGTTGCGGGCGGCTCGGGTGAAGCTGACGGTGGGAACGGAGGTGTCTACTCTGCCGCCGGTGCATGTGGATCCCGTGAAGGTACAGGAGGTGTTCAGCAACCTTCTGGAAAACGCGGTCAAGAGCATGGATAAGCCTGAACCGGTGATCGAAGTGCACGGGCTTGTCCGTGGACGTTTTGTACAGGTCAGCTTTCGCGACAATGGACGAGGGGTGCCTCCTGAAGATCGCGAACGGGTATTCCAGAAGTTCTACCGGTTGGAAGAGACCGTGCAGCGCCAGGACAGCGATTCCTCGGTAGGGTTGGGGCTGGCGATGAGCAGGCAGGTCGTGGAGGCGCACGGGGGCAGGATTTGGCTGGAGAGCGAGCTGGGAATCGGCAGCGTGTTCAACATAACGCTGCCGCTCTGGCAGGAAGAGCAGTACACCAAGCCATAGGCATTAGGTACGGCCTGCGGCGAGGTTGCTTGACTTTTCCACCTCCATAGTGTATATAAACGAGGTTGTTTCTGCAGGCTGCCCGAACCAATGGTCGAGCTCATCCGTTGCGACACTGACCAGACGGCGGCATGCGCGAAACACTTTTTCTGCACGGCATATCCCGAACCGTCGCACACCTGCAAACGTATCGATCGTGTGCGGACAAAACGGTTGTCTGACCGGACGAAAAGGAGCGTGTATGACGGCCAAGAATGTGGGGGCATCGATGTTAAACAGAAATGAGGCGGAGCGTCTGCTCAGGCAGATGATGCAGATCCGCAAGTTCGAGGACAAGATCATGGATCTGCTCGCACAGAACATCGCTGAGGGCGGGTCACACCTGTATGCCGGCGAGGAGGCGGTTGCCGTCGGTGCCATGGCGGCGATCCGTCCGGATGACTACATCACCTCTACTCATCGAGGGCACGGCCACGCCATCGCGAAGGGCGGCAAGCTCCCCGAGTTGATGGCGGAAATCCTGGGGAAAGCCACCGGCTGCTGTAAAGGCAAAGGCGGTTCACTGCACCTGGCAGACCTTGCCACGGGAAACCTCGGGGCCAACGGTGTGGTCGGTGGCGGCTTCGGCATTGCAACCGGAGCGGGCCTCTCCTGCAAGCTGCTCAAGAATGAGCGAGTGGTTCTGTGTTTCTTCGGGGACGGTGCATCCAATCAAGGCATCTTTCACGAGGCGGCCAATATGGCGGCGACTTGGAAACTGCCGGTCGTGTACGTCTGCGAAAACAACCTCTACGGTATGTCTGTCTCGGTTCAGCGGGCCTGTTCGGTCCCCGATGCGCTCACCAAGAGGGCTGCCGCATACGATATGCCCGCGGAATGTTGCGACGGACAGGATGTCATCGCGGTACGGGATACCATTGCGCGCTGTGTTCGCCATGCACGAGAGGGGAAGGGGCCGAGTTTCGTGGAATGCCGCACGTACCGCTATTACGGCCATTCCCGCTCGGATCCGCGGGTGTACCGTACCAAGGAAGAGGAAAAGTTCTGGGCGGATCGGGATCCCATCAAGCTGTTCGCAAAACGCTGTGTGGCGGAGAAGCTGATGACCCAAGCGGAAATTGACGCGCTAGACGCGGACGTCGCACGCGAGATAGACGAGGCGACGAAGTTCGCCATCGATAGCCCGCTGCCTGCTCCCGAAGAACTGTACACCGACCTGTACGCGTAAAAAACGGAGACCGCGATGAAAGAAATCACCTATTGGAAGGCGATCAACGAAGCTTTGGCGGAGGAAATGACGCGCGATGAGAGCGTTGTGCTCATGGGAGAGGATATCGCCGTCTACGGGGGCGCCTACGCTGTTACGCGGGGGTTGTACGAGAAGTTCGGCGGTGAACGGGTGCGTGACACCGCAATCTCCGAAGCCGCGATTGTGGGCGCCGGGCTCGGCGCAGCGCTGACCGGGCTGCGGCCGGTGGTAGAAATTATGTATGTGGATTTCATGGGCATCGCCATGGACCAGCTCAACAACCAGGTCGCCAAGATCCGCTACATGTTCGGGGGAAAGTGTACGGTCCCGCTGGTCATCCGGACCGAGGGAGGGGCCGGACGAACCTTGGGCGCACACCACTCCCAATCGCTGGAAGCGTGGTTCATGCACATACCGGGGATCAAGGTCGTCATGCCTTCGACGCCGTACGATGCCAAGGGATTGCTCAAATCAGCGATCCGGGAAGACAATCCGATCATGTTTATTGAGCACAAAATGCTGTACAACACCAAGGGCGCCGTGCCGGAAGAGGAGTATACGATCCCCATCGGTGTGGCTGATGTGAAACGGACGGGAACCGACATCACCATTGTGGCATATTCACGCTCGCTGCTGCGATCGCTGGAAGCGGCCAAAGAGCTGGAAAAAGAGGGCATCAGTGCGGAGGTGGTGGATCCCCGCACCCTGCTGCCGCTGGATATTGACACGATTGCGACATCGGTGCGCAAGACTCATCGCGTGCTGACGGTTTCTGAAGACTGCAAGACAGGTGGAGCCGGTGCCGAGATCTCCATGCAGATCATCGAGCGCTGTTTTGACGATTTGGATGCGCCGCCGGTGCGTCTGGCCGGTGCGGATGTCCCCATGCCGAAAGCCCCCAATCTGGAAGCCATGGCTATTCCGAGTACGGAAGACATCGTACGCGAGGCGAAAGCCGTTCTCGGGAAATAGGAATGCACAGCGCCCGGTGTGCGCCGCGGCGAGTCCCGTTACCGGAGGAACCATGATACATCCGATCATCATGCCGAAGCTCGGCGAGACAATGGAAGAGGGCACTCTTACCAAATGGTTCAAGAAAGAAGGGGAGAAAGTGGTCAAGGGCGAGCCTCTTTTTGAGGTGACCACCGACAAGGCCAGTTTCGAGCAAGAAGCAACTGCATCGGGATTCCTACGCGGCGTTATCGGTCAGGTTGGCCAGACAATCCGTGTTACCGAAACCATTGGTTACATCGCCGATGCCATGGATGAGAAACTGCCCGATGCCGCAGACGCTCGATCAGAGGGACATGGGCAAACTGCCGTCGCGACGCCCGCGCCCCGGCCGTCAGCTGCCGCCGCGGAACCGCAGCGTATGTCCACCGTCGTGCCGTCGGGCAGGGTCAAGGCGAGTCCTCTTGCCCGAAAACTCGCCGCTCAGCGCGGGGTGGATCTGACATCGCTGAGAGGGTCCGGTCCCGGAGGACGCATCGTGGCGGCTGACGTGCCGTTGGTGGGGGCGGAGAGTCCGGCGGCGGGTCGAGCGTCCCGTTCGCCCGAGTCGAAACCCTTGTCGGGAATACGCAAGACCATCGCTGCGCGCCTCGCGCACAGCAAACAGACCATTCCCCACTTTTACCTGCAGACGGCGATCAACATGCAGCGCATCGTTCCCGTGCGCGAACATCTCAACGCGAAACTTGCCGCGAAAGGCGTCAAAGTGACATTCAACGACCTCATCGTCAAGGCGGCGGCGCTCGCCCTCGAACGATACCCGGGGATGAACGCACTGCTGGAAGACGATGTGTTGACCACCCACTATGATGTGCACATCGGCATCGCGGTGAGTCTCGAAGAGGGGCTGGTGGTGCCGGTCATCCGACATGCAAATCGCAAAGATGTGGTCGCTATCGCCCGGGAAAGCCGCGCGCTCATCGAGAAGGCGCACGCCGGACGACTGACGCCCGACGACATGGCGGGAGGTACGTTCACCATCAGCAACCTCGGCATGTTTGCTATTGAATCGTTCCAGGCGATCATCAACCCCCCGCAGGTGGGCATCCTTGCGATCGGAACCGTCACCGAAACGGTCGTGAGCGTCGGCGGGGCAATGGATTCGGTTCCGGTCATGAAGGTGAACCTGTCCGCCGATCACCGCGCGGTGGACGGCGCGTACGGCGCGAAGTTCCTCATGGAATTCAAGGACCTGCTCGAAAATCCATACCAGCTGTTCGCCGGGATGCTCTGACCATGCGTGCGTCATACGATCTCGTGGTGATCGGTGCAGGGCCGGGAGGATACCCTGCGGCCATCCGTGCCCGCCAGATGGGGGCGCAGGTGTTGCTGGTGGAACGCGACGAGTTCGGCGGAACCTGTCTTAATCGCGGGTGCATCCCGACCAAAGCGCTGCTGGCCTCGGCGGAGATGTACGATCGTGTCCGTGAAGCATCTCGGTTCGGAGTGGCGAATGTGGGGACACCGACGGTCGATTTCAAGAAGGTCCATGAGCGCAAGGACGGCATTGTGCGAACGCTCCGCGGAGGGCTGGCGGGCATTTTCCGCAGCCACGGCGTAGACACCGTTCGCGGTGAGGCGTCATTCACCAGCCCCAAAACAATCAGTATCCGCGCCGCCGATGGAACCATCTCCACCGTTGCCGCCCATTCGTTCATTATCGCCACGGGTTCTGCTCCCGCTACAGTTCCGGGTATCGTTCCCGACGGCCGGCGGATTCTCACCAGCGATCACATGCTCTCCATGGATACCCTGCCGCCGTCGCTGCTCATCGTGGGTGGCGGTGTGATCGGTATCGAGTTCGCTTCTCTGTTCAACAGATTCGGTGTACAGGTGACCGTTGTCGAGCTGATGCCCCGTATCCTCATGACCGAAGACGGCGAGATCGCCGAGCGCATGCGGCGGGTGCTGGAGAAAGCGGGGGTTGCCATCCGGGTCGCGACGAAGATAACCTCTCTGTCTCAGTCGGGCGACTCGGTAACCGCAGAGATGCTATCTACCGATGGCAGGAACGAGCGACTGATCGTGTCGCACGTTTTGGTTGCCACGGGGAGACGGCCGAACACGGAGAAGCTGAATCTCACCGCTGCAGGCGTCCTCGTCGAGAGAGGGGCCGTCGTAGTCAACGAACGCATGGAGACCAACATCCCGGGCATCTGGGCTGTCGGGGACGTGAAGGGCTCCTGGATGCTGGCGTACGCCGCATCGGCCGAAGGTCTCGTCGCCGCCGAAAACGCGTTCAGGGGATCCCGCACGACAGTCGACTACCGCTGCATCCCCAGCGGCATCTACACCGCACCGGAAATCGCGAGCGTCGGACTTACCGAAGAGGCGGCCCGGAAGGCCGGTCGTGAGGTGCTGGTCGGAAGATTCCCTTTTGCGGCGAACGGCCGGGCCATGATCCTGGGATCCACCGAAGGGTTTGCCAAAGTCGTCGCCGACCGATTCACCGACGAGATCCTGGGCGTGCACATCATCGGGCCCGAGGCGACGGAACTGATATCGACGGCATCGGTCGCCATGGGAATGGAAGCGACCCTCAGCGAGTTTCAGCGCATGTTCTTCCCGCACCCGTCTCTGTCTGAAGCGATGCTCGAGGCGGCGGAAGACTGTCACCACCGGGCGGTGGACCTCCCCAAGTCCTGAGATGGCCGCACGCCGCCGGACGGAGGTGCGGGTGTCATGACGGTTATCCCGCCGGACGTTCGGGCACGCGACAAGCATCGCCGTTCCGCTCTCACGCCCTACCCCGTCGCCCTCGCCCTGCAGCATACCCTCGCGCAAGAACGCGCATCGGGCGTCATCCCGGATACGCTCATACTGGTGCAGCATCCGCCGGTCATCACCGTCGGTCGTTCGGGATCTCCACTGAACATACGAGTCGCGGCGCAGGAACTGTACCGCAGGGGGATTTCGGTGGTTGATGTGGAGCGTGGTGGAGACGTTGTCCTGCACTGTCCAGGCCAGCTGGTCGGGTATCCGCTGCTGGATCTTCGTGCACGCGGGGGGGACTTGCACCGGTACATTCACGATCTGGAAGAAGTACTGGTGCTCATCCTGTCCGGCTACGGGATCAGCGCAGAGCGTATTCCGGGGAAGACAGGTGCATGGGTCGGCGGCCGCAAGATCGGTTTTGTAGGGATCGCCGTGAAGCGGTGGATCACTCTGCACGGGTTCTGTCTGAACATCACCCCCGACCTGTCATTGTTCGACCTTATTCATCCGTGTGGCATGGCGGGGGTGCAGGTCACGTCCGTCGCCGCGCTGACCGCGCACGCGGTGGAAATGGTGGAGGCGGCCTGCCGGACGGCGGCGGCGTTTGCGAACGTGTTCGGGAAGGTCGTGGTGCGAAATCTGGTGGTACCCGATGCAATGGAGGAAACGGTGTGTCCTGCCGATCGTTGAAAGAGCGGCAACATCTCCGTGGGATTGTGTTATCGGTTTTTCTGGTGTTGTCGGTCACTCTGACGTGGCCACTCAGCGTGCGTCTCTGGGATTCGCTCCCGGGAGATCTGGGAGATCCGCTGTTCAATACATGGATCCTTGCGTGGAATGCACATGCGACCCAGCACCGGGTGCATCGGTTCGATGCGAATATCTTCCACCCGCACCGAAACACCCTGGCGTATTCAGAACACCTGACCGGTATCGCTCTTTTCACCACGCCGGTGATTCTACTCACCCGCAACCCGGTGTTCGCCTACAATCTGGCGTTTCTGGCGAGTTTCGTGCTGGCGGGGTACGGCATGTTCCTGCTGGTGCACCGTCTGTCAGGTTCATACATCGCGGGGATCGCCGCCGGCATTGTCTACGCCTTTGCTCCGTACCGGTTTGTTGATTTCGGGCAACTGCAGGTCTACACCATCCAGTGGTTTCCGTTCATGGTATTGTACCTGTACCGGATGCTGGTGGAACGGCGGCCGTTCCTTGCGGTTCCCGCCGCGGTGTTTTTCGCTCTGCAGGCGTTGTCGTGCGGGTATTACTTGTTGTATGTTTCCCTGGTCGCGGGCGGGTGCTTTGTTTTCGCTGCAATGCATACAGGGCATCGGACTGATCGTCGAGTATGGGCCGGGTGGCTGTTGTTCGCCGTCGTTGCGATGGCGGTGGTTATGCCGTTTCAGCTTCCCTATTACACCCTGAATGGTGTGCTGGATATCCGTCGGGATATAAATACGGTCATCGCACTCTCTGCGGACGCATTGCACTACGTGTCTGTTTCCGCCCGCCAGTGGCTCGCCGGGAGACTGATGGGGATGGGTATCCGTCGGACTGATGCTTTCTCGACAGCGCTTTTCCCGGGTCTTATGGCAGTCGTGGTTGTCATCTGGTGGTGGGCTGGTCGTCTGCGGAGCCGGGGAATATACAGGACGCCACGCTGGGTGCAAGCAGCGCTCTGGTGCGCGCTGGCGGGCGCGGTCCTTTCCCTCGGCCCAGTCGTTCGGGTGGGCGGCCGAGAAATCCTCCCCGGTCCTTATGCTCTTTTGTATCAGTACGTTCCGGGGTTTGATGCCGCGCGGTTCGCTGGTCGTATCGCGGTCATCTGGATGTTCGGTTTCTCGGCGCTCGTCGGAAGCGCGGTGGCATCGCTCGGATCTGTGCGGCGTGCTGTGGCGATCTGTGCAGTGTTGCTGATTGAATATGTTGCAGTACCGATACCGGTGGCGCGCGTGCCGGTCGGCAGGGAAGGATTCGCATCCGTGTACCGGTGGCTTGCTGCACGGCAGGATATACGGGTCATTGTAGAATTGCCGATGGGGATTACAGATGTACCGCGCCAGACGCGAACTGACATCCCATACCTGTGGAACTCGACGCTGCACTGGAAACGTCTCCTCAACGGCTACAGCGGATACTACCCGTGGGAATCCGAATGGCTCCGCGACGAAATCATGGAACACTTCCCATCGGTCCGGAGTGTAGAGATCCTGGGTGAGCTCGGCGTTGACGCCGTGGTGTTGCACCGCAGCGGATTTGATGGGGCGCAGTGGGAACGGGTACGTCAGGAGATGATGCTGCGCACCGATTCGTTGTCTTTGGTGTATGACGATGCTGCCGCAGAGGTTTGGATGGTCCGAATATCCAGTGATGCGCGTCGGAGACACCCGGTTGTTGCACAATTCCTGGACAGCGGCGAATCCGAACGTCGCCGGCTGGTCGGTGTCCACACACGGGAGCTCACCCCCCTGTTGCGCCTTGACGGCAGCTCGATCACATTTGCGCGCAAAGAGTCCTACGATTCGATTCACAAGGTTGCCGGCTGGTCACGCAATGAGCCTTGGGGCTGCTGGGTGCTGGGAACCGATGCGCTGGCGGCGTTTTCCACCGATCAGCGCTGGCGCGGTGTCACGCTGACGGTGGTTCCCGCGCCGATGGTCCGTGGGATGCGCCAGGCGTTAGAGGTGTTCTTCAACGATCGCCTGCTGGGTCGCCATGAGTTTGACGGCGATGGTGAAACGGAACTGACATTCGATGTGCCACCCGATGCATGGACAGGCGGGGTGGAGCGTTTGGATTTCCGTATGGACCGGGCCGTGCGTGCGGGCGGCCGGGACCATCGCATGATCAGCCTCGGTGTTAAAAGCATCCGGTTCAGCGAAGGATCGAATGAGATGCACATGCGGAGGAGTACCCCATGACCATCGGCATTGTGGCGTTGAACCTCGGGATGGATATATCGTACCGGGTCGAGAACTTCGTGGTGGGAGGGGTTTTTCGCGCCGGGGCTGTTGCGTCTTTTCCCGGGGGCAAGGGAGTCAATGTGGCGCGGGTGCTGCTGCAGCTGGGCGAGACGCCCCATCTGTTCGGGTGTATCGGCGGGCGCGTGGGTGCTCAGGTGGCAGAAGGGTTGTACTGGGAAAAACTCGCGTTGCTTCCGGTGCGCATCCGCGGGGAGTCACGGACGTGCATTCATGTTGTGGATCCCAAACGTGCCGTGCAAACGGTCATCAATGATCCCGGGCCGCGATTGAGTGTTACGGACAACAGACGGTTGCGTGCGGCATTCCGTGTGTTTCGGAGACGGTGTGCCGTTCTCATTATCACGGGAAGCCTTCCGCGCGGCGTGCCGCCCGGCGTGTACGCAGCGATGTGCCGCGAAGCGGCCGAAGAGGGGATACCGACGGTTGTGGACGCCGGCGGAGAAGCGTTGCGGCGAGCGTTCCACGCACGTCCGTTGCTGGTGAAACCCAACAGGGAGGAATTTGCAGCGCTGGCCGGGCGGCGCGTCTCCGCACGGGAGTTGCAATCGGTTCTTCGTCGCCTGAGCTGCAGTACCGAAACGATCATCGCCGTGACACTGGGCGCGGCGGGGGTGATCGCAGGACACCGGGGGAGTCTGATCGCGGTACGTCCCCCGCGTGTCCCGGTTGTCAATGCCATCGGTTCCGGGGACGCCTTTGTGGCCGGTTTTATGAGTCACTATCTACGAACGCAAGATGTTGGTGAATCGTTACGCCGTGGAGTGGTGTGCGGCACCCTCAACGCCATGACCGAGCGTCCGGGCACGATGGCGTACGGAATGTTCTGTGACATTCTCGCAGCGACCCGGATCCGACGAACGGACTGAAGCACACAGGGCCCATCAACAGTCGTCACTGATGTATTCCGGACGTATTCCGGTTGAAAAACGGCCGACATATTTGTAGTATGTAGAAGAACAGTCTTACCCGAACGAAGCTGCATCGGAAATCCAGGGGAGGCGTGCATGAAAGCCGCGGTATATCACGGTCCCGGAGATATTCGGTTGCAGGATGTTCCTACTCCCACGCCGGCCGCCGGGGAGGTGCTGCTCAGAGTCCGTGCCTGTGCCATCTGCGGGACGGATCTGCGCATTTTCACCCACGGGCAGAAGAATGTGGTGCCTCCGCGGATCACCGGCCACGAGATCGCCGGCGAGATCGCGGAGATCGGCACCGGTGTGACCGGGGATTTCAAGGTGGGGGACAAGGCGACCGTCGTCACGTGCGTCGGATGTCTGAAGTGTCCCTACTGCGCCAAGGGCGTATACAATCTGTGTGACGATCCGAAGTACTTGGGGTATTTTTACGACGGCGGCTTTGCGGAGTACATGATCATTCCCGAGCAGGCGGTCAGAGGCGGCAACATTGTGGTCGTCGATCCGAAGCTGTCGTTCGCCGAGATCGCAATGATTGAGCCGATGTCCTGCTGCATCAACGGACAGGACTACCTGCGCATCGAACGGGGTGATACCGTTGTCGTGTTCGGCGCCGGTCCCATCGGCAACATGCACGCCGAGCTCGCCCATGCCGCGGGTGCGTCCCGCATCATCATGATAGACATACTGGACGCCCGCCTGCAGGCGTCGCGGAAGTGCTACGTGACCGATACCATCAACTCGAAGAACGAGGATCCGCTGGCGCGTGTGATGGAACTGACCGGTGGCAGGGGGGCTGACGTGGTCATCACCGCGGCGGGTGTCAAGAGCATCCAGGAACTGGCGATCGGTATGGCGGCGAAACTGGGACGAATCTCGTGGTTTGCCAGCATTCCCAAGGATGATCCGATCGTCAAGTTCGACTCGAACGTGCCGCACTACAAGGAGATTTCCATTTTCGGTGTGTTCGCATCAAACCGGCGCCATTTCGACAAAGCCGCGCGGCTCATCGCGTCAGGACAGGTGGATGCCCGGAAGTTCGCCACCCATACATTCCCCCTGGAACGAATCGTCGCTGGTTTCGAAAACTCACGTGCGGGGAATGGGTTGAAGACCGTCATCACTATCGACTGACCGCGGCGCGCATCGCGCGCTGGACGGGATTCGGAGAAGGAAACACCGTATGACAACGTGTCAGCATCTGGTCGGGAAAACAGCAGTGGTTACCGGTGGTGCCCATGGTTTGGGAGAAGCCCTCTCGCACCGCCTCGCCCGGGAAGGGTGCTCCGTGGTGGTCGCGGACATCAAGGAGGAAGCCGCGCGTGCAACGGCGGAGGCGGTGGTTTCCAGCGGTGGACGTGCCGTGCCGGTCAAAACAGACGTATCCGTCGAGAACGATGTGAGAGCGCTCTTCGACCGCGCTGTTGAAGTGTTCGGCGGTGTGGATCTGGTCGTCGCCAATGCGGCGATACTCATCGCAGAACCTATCGCAGAGGCCGACGCCGAAAAGTGGCGCGCGGTTATGAATGTGAATCTCTTTGGCAACTTCCTGACTATGAAACACGCCTGTCGCGTCATGAAGCCCCGTCGTTCGGGCGTGATCATTCAGATCAACTCAAAATCGGGCAAGAAAGGCAGCGCGGCGAATTCCGCGTACGCCGCAACCAAGTTCGGCGGTATCGGTCTGGTCCAGAGCGTGGCGCTGGAGATGGCGCCGTTCGGCATCCGGTGCAACGCCGTCTGTCCGGGCAATCTGCTGGATTCTCCGCTGTGGACTGATCCGCAGAACGGTCTGTTCGTTCAGTATCTCCGGGCGGGGAAAGTCCCCGGGGCGCGGACCATCGAGGATGTGCGGCAGCACTACATGAAGCAGGTGCCGCTGGGGCGTGGGTGTACCTACGATGATGTCTGCAACGTCGTCGTGTTTCTGGCGTCGGATGCCGCGGCATACATGACCGGTCAGGCGATCAATGTGACCGGTGGACAGGAGATGCGTTGAACTGCGCATCTCCGGAGAGGGAAGCCATGAATCTCCAGCACTGGGAACAGCAGCTCGATGCGCGACGACTGTCCGACCGTCTGGCGGCGGTCAGGGAAATCGCACAGGCGGTGGTGACGGGACGTCTGCCCGTGGCGCAGCCGACACCGTACATGAATCTGCACTGCCACACGTTCTTTTCGTACAATGCATTCGGCTGGTCACCGTCCCACATCGCGTGGATCGCCCGTCGGGACGGATGGAGCATGGCGGGTATTGTGGATTTCGATGTTTTGGACGGCCTGGAGGAATTCCAGGAGGCCGGCCGCCTGCTCGGGGTTCGGACGACGGTGGGCATCGAGAGCAGAGTCTTCATAGATGCCTACCGTGACCGTGTGCTCAACTCCCCCAACGAGCCGGGCATCTGCTACTTCATGGGTGTCGGCATTCCGGCGATGCCACGCATCGGCACTCCTGCAGCGAAAACGCTCGAACGTCTCGCCGCTATCGCACGACTGCGTACGCAGGCGATCATCGATGCACTCAACGCGTACCTGCATCCGGTGGCCATCGATTTCCAACGGGACCTGATACCGCTGACGGCGATGGGCAACGCGACCGAGCGGCATATCCTGAAGGCGTATCACGAAAAGTCCGTGCACACCTATCCGGAGGAGCGGTCGCTCGCCGGTTTTTGGGCGGACAGACTGGGCTCCGACCCGGGCGACGTACAAGCGATGCTGAAGGACACGGTGCGTTTATTTGAACTGATGCGTGCCCGCCTCATGAAACACGGCGGCGTCGGGTATGTGCAACCGGATCCGAAGAACTACCCGTCGCTGGATGAATTCATCGCCATGGTGCAGGAGTGCGGCGGGCTTCCGGCGTATGCGTATCTGGACGGTACTAGCGATGGGGAGTCGGACATCGGTGCGCTGTTGCATTTTTTTCGGGAACGCGGCGTGCGCGTGGTCAATGTCATTCCGGACCGCAACTGGAACATCAAAGACCCTGCTGAGAAGGCGTCAAAGGTCGCACGGCTGGACGCCATGATACGTGCCTGCCGCGAGTTGGATCTGCATGTTGTTGCCGGTACCGAGCTCAACAAACAGGGACAGCGGCTCATCGATGATTTCACCGCGCCTGAACTGGCGAAGCACTTACATGCATTCGTCAGCGGAGCGGAGTTCGTCCACAGCCATGCACAGTCACGCTGAACGGCTGTCACGGTGTTGCGGACCACAGGGGATACCCATCCATGTATACAGACAAGACGGCAGTTCTCAACGACCTCGTGAATTTCGGCAGGCGTGTCGCGCACGAAAAACTGGTCGTCGGGCCGGGAGGCAACACCAGTATACGCCTCAGCCGGGCCGAGGGTGACATAATCTACATGAAGGCCAGCGGCCGCTGCTTCGAAGACGGCAACCAAGCCGACTACATCGGGGTCGACCCCGCAACGGCGACCGTGTGCGACGGCGCGCTCAAACCAACCTGTGAAATCCACCTGCACCTCGCCTGCTACGCCGAGCGGCCCGATGTTCACGCGGTGCTTCACAGCCACGCACCGATAGCCACCGCGTACGCGATGCGGGGTGAGCCGTTGCGGGCATTCACCCCGGACATGGTGGCGGTGGTGGGAGAGCTGGTTCCGGTGGTTGAGTACATCCCGCCCGCCGGCACGGAACTTGCGGAAACCTGTCGTCCCCTCCTGAGAGCGCATAACGCCATTTTGCTCAAAAACCATGGTTTGCTCGCCGTGGGCAGCACCATGAAAGAGGCGTTCTACCGTACCATGGTGATAGAGGACGCGGTCAGGACCATGCTGGCGGCCTGCGTGTTCGGGGCGATGCACTTCTTCACCCCGGAACAGGCGGCGCAGATCAACGGAATGGATGCCGAGAAATATCGCAGGGAAATGCTCAAAAAGACCTGTTGAACGCCCGCGGAGGACGTGCAGGGCACTCTCCGGATGAGTGGATACGGGTGACGTGCCCCTTGACATCCGTTCGTGAAAATGCTATATTTAAGCGGCATTTCAGAGGCGGACCTGCCTTCCGGGTTGTCCCGTGCGCCGGAGAGCGTGAGTTCCGGTGTCATTCCATCGGATTTCACCCATGTTCCGCTTCCGTCGTTCCGTGGTTCAACGGACATGTACATAAACTAACGGCGAACCGACACCGCAGCGTCGGTCAATCCGCCGCACTTCGCAGGAGGGAATCACGTATGGTAAAAGTAGGCATCAATGGGTTCGGGCGCATCGGTCGTCTGGTTTCGCGTGCAATCATCGAGCGCAACGACCCCAACATCCAGCTGGCGGCAATCAACGATCTGGCGGACACCAAAACCAACGCGCACCTGCTCAAGTACGATTCGGTGCACGGTCGCTTCAACGGTACGGTCGAAGTCGCTTCCGATGACATCATCAAGGTCAACGGCAGGGAACTGAAGGTGTTCAAGTCCTCCGATCCGGGAGCGATCCCGTGGAAAGAGCAGGGCATCGAAATCGTGGTGGAGTCCACCGGTCTTTTCACGATCAAGAAGGACGGCGTCAACAAGAAGGGCAAGACCGTTCCGGGAGCGGAGAACCACATCACGAAGGGCGGCGCGAAAAAGGTGATAATCTCGGCGCCTGCGCAGGGCGAAGACCTGACCATCGTCATGGGCGTCAACGACGACAAGTACGATCCGAAGAACCACCACGTTGTGTCCAATGCCTCCTGCACCACCAACTGCCTGGCGCCGGTCGCGAAAGTGCTCAACGACACGTGGGGTATCGAGAAGGGGCTGATGACCACCATCCATGCCTACACCAACGACCAGCGCACCCACGACATGATGCACTCGGATTTGCGTCGGGCCCGCGCAGCCGCCGTGTCGATGATCCCGACGTCAACCGGTGCTGCCAAAGCCATCGGTCTGGCGATTCCCGAATTGAAGGGCAAGCTGGACGGGTTCGCCATACGCGTGCCGACTGCCAATGTTTCCGTGGTCGATCTCACGGTGAAACTGGCCAAGAAGGCCACCGCGGAGGAAATCAACGCGGCGTTGAAAGCGGCGGCTCAAGGCAGGATGAAAGGCTACCTGGACTATACCGACGATCCGGTGGTTTCGGTGGATTTCAATCACTACCCCGCCAGCTCCATCGTCGACGGACAGTCCACCAAGGTCATCCAGGACGACTTCGTCAAAGTGCTCGCCTGGTACGACAACGAGTGGGGATACTCCAACCGTGTCGTGGATCTCATCGGCCTGATGATCAAGAAAGGTCTGTGACCGGCGCACAGCGACCTGTCGCCGGACAGGCCCGTTCCTGGGAGGGAACGACGCCATGAACAAACTCAACATCAAGGACGTCGACGTCGCCGGGAAGAAAGTGCTGATGCGTGTCGACTACAATGTTCCGATCGCACCGGATGGCAGCGTGGCGGACGACACACGCATCCGTGAATCGCTGCCCACCCTCAAGTACCTGTTGGAACGCCGTTGTAGCCTGGTGCTCATGAGTCACCTCGGACGCCCCAAAGGGAAAGCTGACGATCGGCAGAAGTTCACCCTTCGTCCGGCTGCCAAACGGCTGGAGCAGTTGTTGGGCTCCCCGGTCATCATGGCAGACGGGATCGTTGACGATGCGACGCGGAAACTGGCGAGTGCCCTGAAACCGGGTCAGGTGCTGATGCTGGAGAACATCCGATTCGACCCCCGCGAGGAGAAGGACGACCCGGAGTTCGCTAGGGAACTGGCGTCGCTGGTGGGATCCGGAGCCCTGTTCGTGCAGGATGCGTTTGGTTCGGTGCATCGGGCGCATACATCGACGCACGCGTGCGCGAACGTGCTCCCCGGGTACGCCGGGTTTCTCTTGGACAAGGAGATTACATACTTCAGTAAAGTGTTGACCGCACCCGATCGCCCGTTCGTCTCAATACTGGGCGGTGCGAAGGTTTCCGACAAGATCGAGGTTATCGAGAATCTGTTGCACAAAGTGGATGCCATCATCATCGGCGGGGCCATGGCATATACGTTCCTGCTGGCGCGCGGTATCAAAGTCGGTGCTTCTCTGGTGGAGCCCGAGAAAACCGACCTTGCGCGCAACCTGCTCAAAAAAGCGGAGGAGCGGAACGTCAATCTTTTTCTGCCGATCGACCACATCGTCACGGACAAAGTGGATGCCACGGGTACCGCCAAAGAGTGTCCTGCCATTGACATCCCCGACGGGATGATCGGCGTGGACATCGGCAAGAACAGCGTTGCCCGTATCGCCGGTATCATCACCGGTGCGAAAACGGTGGTATGGAATGGTCCGATGGGGGTTTTCGAGATCGAGCAGTTCCAGCACGGAACCAAAGCGGTCGCGGAACTGGTCGCCGAGGCGACACGGAAGGGTGCGATATCGGTGGTGGGCGGCGGCGACTCGGTCAGCGCGGTAAAAAAGTTCGGCGTTGCGAATAACATATCGCACATCTCAACCGGCGGCGGCGCGAGTCTCGAGCTACTGGAGGGCAAAACCCTTCCCGGCATCGCCGTCTTGAAGGATCGGTGATTGGGTCATGTACACCATCTTCTGGATTCTGCACATGCTGGCCTGTCTGGTGTTGGTCGGCGTGATACTTTTGCAATTCGGCCAGATGGGTGGTTTCGGCGGTGTGTTCGGCGGCGGGGGGGTGGATCAGATTTTTTCATCTTCTTCCGGCGCGAAGTTTTTCAAGCAGGTAACCATAGGTGCGGCGCTGGTGTTCGTGGCGACCACCATTGCTCTGACTGTCATAACCGCCGGACAACAATCGGCATCGCTCGTGCGATAGCCGGCCTTCATCGTGGAATGTTGACGCCGGGATGGCGGAACTGGCAGACGCGTACGTTTGAGGGGCGTATGGGTTTCCCGTGTGGGTTCGAGCCCCACTCCCGGCATGATTTTCCGCAGCTTGTATCTCGGTGTGCGGCAAGTGCATTAGATGATATACGTATGAGGAGGTGGTGAACATGGCGGTGTCGTTGCGGTTGCAGCGCGTCGGGAAGCGCAATCAGGCACAGTACCGGATTGTTGCCATTGATTCCCGCAAGAGGATCGATGGCGAGCCGTTGGAGATCCTGGGGCACTACTCCCCGGGAAAGAAGACCCTAGAACTGAATATCGAACGCTACGATGCGTGGATATCCAGGGGTGCCCGGGCGACAGAAACCGTCGGTGCGCTGTACAAGCGCCTGGCATCAAAAAAACGCGTCGCCAACGACATCATCACCTCCATCACCACGCATGCGTAATGCCCCGGTACCGGCGGACGGGTCGGTGATGTTGGTGCAGCTGCTCGCCCGTGCGGTTGCCGAACGTCCGGATGCCGTTTCTGTATCGGAGCAGGACGATTCAGGCGTGCACACCGTGAGTATCCATGCCGATCCCGTGGATCGCGGCAGGATCATCGGCAGGAACGGTCGCACCATACGGGCGATACGCGTTCTCTCGGGCATAGCCGCCGGGGCCGCGAACAGGAGTCCGGCACGGGTGAATGTTGAGCGTTGAAAATGCCGGTGCTCCTCGGGTGTTCCAGACTGTCTGCCGCGATCGGGACTGCCCGGTCGCATGTGATGCAGGTCTGGACTGCAGGGAGGGAGCGGCCGGTGTCTGGTTTTTTGAACGACGAGTCTTACGGTGTTCTGCTGTTTCTGCAATTGGTTCTGCAGCATTGGTGCGCATGAAGGTGTTTGTCGGATGGGTGGTGCGAAGCTGGGGCTTGGACGGTTCGATGATCGTTTCCGTACCGGTGTCCCGCCTGGCGCCGAAGAGCGGCGATGAGGTGTTCTTTGAACGTGAAGGAGTTACGTGTCTCGGAATACGGAATGTGGTTGCATCGCGTCCGTACGGGACGGGTGGCACCTTCTGCAACCGACAGCTGCTGCGCGTCAGCGGTATATGCTCCCCGGATGATGTTGAGACAGTGCGCGGATGTGCCGTGATGCGGGAGCTGGCAACGCTCCCGGAACGAGTCTTCCTCAACGAACAGCTGATCGGGAGTTCCGTGATCACCATGAGCGACGATGGTTCCCGATTGTTTTTTGGTACCGTCACCTCCGTGATCCCGGCAGGAGGATCCTATCGTCTGTTGGCGGTTCGTCGTACGAACGGCGAGGCCCTGATTCCGTTCGTACGGGATGTCGTGTGCTCGGTCGATACCGATGCGCGCACGATCGTGGTCAGACGGGTGGACGGCGTCACCGCATGAGAATTGACATCATTACCGCGCTGCCGGATCTTTTTGATTCGGTATTTCAGCGCGGTGTTGTTGGTCGGGGGATTCGGCGGGGTGATCTCCTGATTCAGGTACACGACCTGCACGACTACGCCTCCGACAGGCACCGCACGGTGGATGACAAGCCGTACGGTGGCGGCGCTGGGATGGTGTTCAAGCCCGAGCCATTGCATCGCGCCGTACTGGCGGTACGTCGCACTGACCGCCGTCGACGACCATGGGTCGTCTACTTGTCTCCACAGGGGCGGATCCTCAACCAGACGGTCGCCGCGTCGCTGGCGCGCAGGAAGTGGTTGGTGCTCATCGCCGGCAGGTACGAAGGGATAGACGAACGTGCCATGCGTGATGTGGACGAGGAGCTCTCCATCGGGGACTACGTGCTGACCGGCGGTGAGTTCGCCGCCATGGTGGTGACGGACGTGGTCGGCAGGTACGCCAAAGGTGTGGTGAAGGAACGGGATTCTCTGTGCAACGAGAGTTTCATCGGAAAATTCCTGGATCATCCGCACTACACCCGTCCTGCGGTGTACCGGCGCATGCGAGTGCCGGATGTGCTGCTGTCCGGCGATCATCGACGTATCAGGGAATACCGACTCAAGGAATCGATCCGTGCCACGCTGCGCAAGCGGCCGGAGCTGCTGAGAACAGCGCATCTCACTGTGTCAGAAAAACGTCTGCTTGATGAGATCCGTAAGGAGGAGTACCGCCATGGTTGACATGCATCTCGCGATGATGGATACCAATACCGCGCGAAAGCGTCCCGAATTTGCCATCGGTGACACGGTACGAGTGGCATTCAAATTCTTGGAAGACGGTATGGAAAAGGGACAGGTGTTTGAAGGTACGGTCATTGCCCGGAAAGGGCGTGGTATCAACGAGACCTTCACCGTGCGGAAAATATCGTACGGGGTGGGCGTGGAACGCATCTTCCCGATGTGTTCTCCGCAGATCCAATCGGTTTCCGTGGTGCGTCGCGGACGCGTGCGGCGGGCTAAACTTTACTATCTGCGCCACAAGGTCGGCCGGGCGGCTCGAACCCAGGAGTTGCAACAGGCGCGCGACGACGGCTCGACAGACACGGCAGCGTGACAGGCCGTGCCCTGTACGCGTTCGACGACGCGGTACGTCGTCGGACGGGCATGCCGTTGATATGTGGGGTGGATGAGGTCGGCAGAGGGTGTCTGGCAGGTCCATTGATTGCCGCTGCGGTGGTCATCGATACGCACGCGCGCTTCCCGGAAGAGGTATGCGATTCCAAGCGTATGACGCCGCGGTCGCGTGAACGGGTGTTCCCCGCGATCATCCGGTCTGCGGTGTCGGTCGGGCTGAGCGTTATTGGAACGACATGCATCAATCGGGTCGGTCTGGCGCACGCGAATATAACGGCGCTGATCCGTGCTGCCGATGCCGCCTGCGGTGGCCGGACGGACACAGCCGTGATAGTTGACGGTCTGCCGCTGCGCGGATGGAACTACCCGCATCAAGCCGTGGTGCACGGTGACAGGTACAGTGCTGCTGTCGCTGCGGCATCCGTTATCGCCAAAGTGCTGCGTGATCGACTGATGCGCCGGTATGATCGCATCGTCCCATGCTATGGTTTCCGGCGACACGTCGGATATGGTACAGCCTATCATCGTGCGGCCATACAAACGTACGGGGTATCGGAGTTTCATCGATACTATGCGCGCTGACGTCGTCACTGCGAAGAATATCGGCGACCGGGCGGAGACTGCGGCGGCCGCTTTCCTCGCCCGCAACGGGCATGTCATCCTCGCGCGCAATATTGTCACACGCTACGGAGAACTCGACATCGTCTGCTGGGATCGTGCCCGTGACACCCTCGCCTTCATCGAAGTCAAGTATCGTTCGAGAGAGGACTACGGCCGAGCGCTGGATGCGGTACACACCGCCAAGCAGCGTCGCATCATCCGTGCCGCTCAAGTATACCTCAAACAGCAGAAGAAGCGCTTTTCAGCGTACCGTTTCGATGTGATTGCCGTTGCGCCGGATGGATCGGTCCAGCATGTCTACAATGCGTTTTCGCTTCCCACGGAGTTTTAAGCGCACATGATTACGCGACGGCGTCTGTGGCGGGTATTCATTGGATTGAAAGCGGCGGGAGATGCGTTGCTGGCGGTAGCACTTTTCTTTCTGGCGTACTTTGTCAGGTTCGAGTGGCCCATGTTCACGGCCATCATGCCGCCGGTCAAGGGTATACCCCCGCTCAGCGTTTATATCGAGTTTCTGCCGTTCTACGTTCTGGTGGCTGTTTTTGCGTACATTACCGCGGATTTCTACCGCTCTGAGCACCTCGATGCATTCGACGAGTTGCTAGCGGTGGGACGTGCTTCGGCAATAATCGGTATTCTCGTGTTCGCTGTCAGTTCGTTTTATCGAGCCTATGACTATTCGCGCGTTTTTGTAGGAGTCCTGGTAGTCATGCAGTTGGGTGCTCTGTTTCTGTGGCACCGGGTGGTCGCGCACCTGCACACCCGCTATGTGAGCAGGATGTTCGGGAAACCCCGCATAGGCATCCTGACATCTGCGGAAAAAATAGCTGCACTACGAAAAATGTTTGCTGGAAATAGAAGCGTTCGTTTGTACTACATGTCTGATCCAAGGACTCAATATGATATAATAGATTTTGTAAATCGCCACGGGCTCAGCGAGCTGATCGTTGATTATCCAATATTCGATGGTGTTCTCTTTCAACAGGCATTGCCCGATCTCGACTATACCGGTGTCGACCTTCGCATTCTCCTGGATGTGCCGGTGAAACTGTCCGATACCATCATAGATGCTTCACTGGGGATTCCGGTCATCGGCATTCGTCCAATATCGCTCACCGGGACCAATTACTTCTGCAAGCGTGCGTTGGACATTACGCTGTCCATTATAGTGCTCGGTGTGCTGTTTGTGCCGTTGTTGTTTGTGTCTCTGGCGATAGTGCTGGACTCGCCGGGGCATGTGCTGTTCCACAGCCGACGAGTCGGTCACAAGCGGCGTTTGTTCAACTGTCTCAAGTTCCGCACCATGGTCGATCGGGCGCACGAACAATGGTGGCAGATGCTGCAGCAGAGCGAGCGAGGAGACAAGGTATTCAAGATGCGTTCGGATCCGCGGGTGACCCGTATCGGAAGGATTTTGCGTCGTTTAAGCATTGACGAAATCCCGCAGTTTTTCAACATCCTGCGGGGAGAGATGAGCATTGTGGGGCCACGCCCACAGATTCTCGAGGAAGCAATCTTCTATGACCAGAATGCCAAACGACGGCTTATGATCATTCCCGGTATTACCGGCCTCTGGCAGATCTCCGGGAGGGCGGATCTGGGGTTCGAAGACATGATACGGCTGGATCTGTACTATCTGGAAAACTGGTCGCTGGGGCTTGACCTCCGCATTCTTTTCGGCACCTTCGCCACGGTGCTTTCCAGGAAGGGTGCGTACTGAGACCGGCGGCGTCGCGCAGGCGATTCCGGTGCAACTTTTGACATAAAGGGGGCGAACCTATGTACCCGCAGAATATGTTTTTCAGTTCCGAATCGGTGACGGAGGGACACCCGGACAAGGTCTGTGATCGGATTTCCGATGCGATTCTGGATGAGTGTCTCCTCCAGGACAAACAGTCGCACGTGGCCTGCGAGACGTTCATCTCGATGGGACTGGTGATCGTAGGTGGTGAGATCACGACCAATAGTTTTGTCGATGTTCACGAGCTGGTCCGGCGTCACGTTGAAGACATCGGCTACACCGATCCTCAATACGGTTTCGACATGCATACCTGTGCCATTCTCAACGCCATACACGCCCAATCGCCGGATATCAACCAGGGAGTCAGCAAGAAAGGCGGTCGGATCGGTGCCGGTGATCAAGGCCTGATGTTCGGCTACGCCACCAACCAGACCCCGGAGCTCATGCCGTTCCCCATCACCATGGCGCAGAAACTGGCGATGCGACTGACGGAAGTGCGTAAAAAGGGTATTCTCTCGTACCTCGGGCCGGATGGCAAGTCCCAGGTGACCGTTGAGTACCGTGACGGCAGACCGGTTCGGGTGCAGCACGTTGTTATCGCCGCCCAACACACCAGAGAGGTGGTCAGTAAAGACGGACGCCACATGTGCGAGGATGCCAAGCAGCAGATCATCCGCGAAGTGGTAGAACCGGTATTGAGAGGATACCTTGACAAGCACACCCGCTACACCGTCAACGGGACCGGCGTTTTTTTGATCGGCGGCCCGCAGTCCGACACCGGTATGACCGGTCGCAAGATCATCGTAGACACCTACGGTGGATGGGTGCCGCACGGCGGCGGGGCGTTCTCCGGCAAGGACCCGACCAAGGTTGATCGTTCAGCCGCCTACATGGCGCGATACATCGCCAAGAACATCGTGGCCGCCAAACTCGCCGACGAATGCTTGGTGCAGCTGGCGTACTGCATCGGTCTCAGCGAACCGTTGTCCGTTATGGTCAGCACGTTCGATACGGGTGCGGTAACCGATGAGAAACTCGCGCAACTGGTGCGCAAATGTTTTCCATTGTCTCCCAAGGGTATCATCGATCACCTCCAACTGCTGCGTCCGATCTACGCGAAAACCGCCGCCTACGGCCACTTCGGGCGCAACCACCTCGATTTCACGTGGGAGAAGACCGACAAAATCGCCGAGTTGCGTCACGTGCTCAAAAGAATTTGAAAGGAACGTACGCTATCATGACAGTAAAGAGCGATATCAAAGACCTGAAGCTCGCCAAGGAAGGCGCTCTGCGGATAGAGTGGGCGGCTCGCGAGATGCCGGTCCTGGCCAGCATCAGCGCGCGGTTCGCGAAACAGAAGCCGCTCCGGAACGTTCGCATCGCCTGCTGCCTGCACGTAACCACCGAGACCGCAAACCTGATGCTGACCCTGCAGGCGGGCGGCGCCGATGTGGTGTTGTGCGCCAGCAACCCACTATCAACCCAGGATGATGTCGCCGCATCTCTCGTCAAAGACCACGGTATCCCGGTCTACGCCATCAAAGGAGAAGACGCGAAGACCTACTACCGCCATATCATGGCGGCTGTTGCGTTCAAACCGCAGATTACCATGGATGACGGGGCCGATGTCGTCGGCGTGCTGCACAAGACTCCGGGAGCGGTTGACGGCGTGCTCGGCGGCACCGAAGAGACCACGACCGGTGTGGTGCGCCTCAAGGCGATGGCGAAGGACGGTGTACTGAAATACCCGATCATCGCGGTGAACGACGCCCGTACCAAGCACCTGTTCGACAACCGCTACGGTACCGGGCAGTCCACCATGGATGCCATTCTGCGTGCGACCAATATCCTGCTGGCCGGCAGGCGCATTGTCGTCAGCGGCTACGGTTACTGCGGCAAGGGTGTGGCTGCGCGCGCAAAAGGGCTCGGTTGTGACGTGATCATCTGTGAGGTTGATCCGGTGAAAGCGCTCGAGGCGATCATGGACGGATTCCGCGTGATGCCCATTGCGCAGGCGGCACGCATCGGCGACCTTTTTGTAACGGTGACGGGAGATATCAACGTGATCGCCGCGGCCCATTTCCCGCTCATGCGCGACGGCGCCATTGTCTGCAACAGCGGTCACTTCAACGCCGAAATTGATTTGTCCGGATTGATGAAGTTGTCCAGGAAACGTCGTCGGGTACGACCTTTCGTCGAAGAGTACACTCTGAAGAACGGCCGTCGCATCAACGTGCTCGGCGAGGGGCGCCTCATCAACCTCGCCGCTGCAGAAGGCCATCCGGCGATGGTGATGGACATGTCGTTCGCCAATCAGGCATTGAGCGCCGAGTACATGGTCAAGCACCGCCTTCACCGTGGTGGTGCGCAGCTTGCCAACGACGTGTACGGTGTCCCGGAGGCGATCGACAATGAGGTCGCCCGTCTGAAACTGAAGACGCTCGGGGTTTCCATTGATACACTCACCCCGGAGCAGCGGGCGTACCTGGAGTCCTGGGAACATGGAACGAAGTAACTGTACCGGCGGCGTGCCGGGGACACCCGGGGATTCCAAGCACCTCATGGAGATCCGCAGGGAAAAACTCGCGAAGCTGCAGGAGCTGCGCATCTCCGCGTACCCCAACCGCTTCATGTATACCCACGATGCAGCGGCGGTCCTGTCGGCATACGCCGGATTGCAGGGCGGAGACGTCTCTCCGGAGCCCGTCACGGTGAAAGGACGGCTGGTGCTGCGCCGCGAGATGGGCAAGAGCACGTTCTGTCATATTCAGGACGGCGGGAGACGTCTCCAGGTCTACTTCCGGAAGGATATTCTCGGGGATGAACCATTCGCCCGTTTTCACGACAGTACCGATATCGGGGACATCATCGGTGTCAGCGGGGAGGTTTTCCGCACTCGAACGGGGGAACTCACGGTCACGGTCCGCTCGTGGGAACTGCTTGCAAAAGCTTTGCGTCCGCTGCCGGAGAAGTGGCATGGTCTGGCGGACGTTGAGACCAGGTATCGGCAGCGGTATCTCGACCTCATCGCCAACCCCGCCTCCATGCAAGTGTTCCGGACACGGAGTGCCGTCATCGGATCATGCCGGCGATTGCTCGAGAGCCGCGGTTTTCTCGAAGTGGAAACCCCCATCATCCAGCAGCAGCCCGGCGGTGCCGTTGCACGTCCGTTCGTCACACACCACAATGCGCTGGGTCAGGACTTCTACATGCGTATCGCGCCGGAGCTCCACCTGAAGATGCTCCTGGTGGGCGGGTTCGACCGTGTTTTTGAGCTGGGGAAATCCTTCCGCAATGAAGGCATCGACCGCTTCCACAACCCGGAATTCACGATGCTCGAAGCCTACCAGGCGTACGCTGACTACACCGACATGATGGCATTGGCTGAGGATCTGATCCGCTCCGCGTGCGATGTCGCCGGCATCGGAGAAACGATCGAATGTCCGGTGGGAGGAGCCGAACCTCTCCGCGTAAACATGCGGCGCTTCACCCGGGTCTCACTGGCTGAACTTTACGATCGTCACATCGGCCTGCCGTTGTCAGATTTCCTGGCGGGCAACATCCCAGACGAGCGGTTGCGGTCCATCGGACTTGACATCTATGAAACCGGCGAAGACGGCGTGTCGCGGGTCCGCAAGAGCAACCATGCCCTGGCCGACGAAGCTTTCGACGTGTGTATCCTGCCGCACCTGATCGATCCGACTTTTGTGACCGACTATCCAACGGAAATGTCACCCCTGGCGAAGTATTCACACGCGGATCGTTCGACGGCTGAGCGTTTCGAACTCTACATTGCGCGAAAAGAGATCGCAAACGCCTATAGCGAGCTCAACGATCCCGTGGAACAACGTGCGCGATTCGAGGCGCAGGGGACTCCCGAAGAGAAGATGGCGCTCAACGAAGAGTTCATCACCGCCTTGGAGCACGGCATGCCTCCGGCGGGCGGACTGGGCATCGGCATCGACCGCCTGACCATGATCCTCACGGGCGCCCCATCCATACGAGACGTCATTCTCTTCCCGTTGTTGAAAAAAGTCCAGAAATGAAATACACCTGGTTTCTTGCACTGCGATACTTGCGCCCGCCGCGGCGAAAACTCTTTTCGTTGTTGACTATGTACATCGCTGTCGCCGGCATTGCGATCGGCGTGGCGGCGTTGGTCGTCACCCTGGGAATCATGACGGGATTCCACCGGGAAATCCGCTCGCGCATCATGATGATGTACCCGCACGTGATGGTGTCCGGGCGCGCCACGCTGGACGAGAACATCCTCGAAGACATTCCCGGCATCGTCGCCCGCGCCCCGTTTCTGTACAGCCACGTCATTCTCAAGAAAGGTAATAATGTCAACACCACGGTGGTCAAGGGTGTTGACTTTGAGCGGGAACAGCGTGTCGTCGGCATCGCGCGCACCTTCCTGAAGAGAGAAGGGCCCGGTCTTTCCACCGGAACAGTCTTCGTGGGCAAAGAATTGGCCAAAAACATGGATCTGGATGTCGGCGACACCGTCGTGATGATTCTTCCGACACAGACCGCCACGCCGTTCGGCATGCTTCCCAACACGCAAAAGCTGCGCGTAGCGGGGGTGTTCTCATCGGGCATCTACGAGTACGATAGCAACCTGTGTTTCATTGATTTCAACCAGGCGCGAGCGCTCTTCTTCGACGACGCAACCGGCTCGCTCAACGCGGTTACCGGGTACGGGCTCCGGCTGTCATCCGACCGGGTGATCCCTGACGTGATGCAGCGTCTTCGCGCTCAACTGGGGTACCTGTTCCGCGTGCTCTCATGGGAACAGATGAACTACAATCTTTTTTCGGCGCTCAAACTGGAACGAGTGGTCATGATCGTCGTGGTCGGCCTTATCATCATCGTGGCGTGCTTCATCATCCTGTCCAACATGCTGTTCATGGGCATCCAAAAAAGCCGTGACATCGGTATCCTGATGTCCATGGGGGCGTCACGCGGTGAAATCGCGCGCATTTTCCTTTTCCAGGGGGTTTTCCTGAATTTTACGGGAATCGTTTCAGGAACAGCCCTCGGGCTGCTGCTGTGCCATCTGGTGCGCACGTACCAGTTCATCAGGCTGCCCCAGGATGTCTACTACATTGACCGCGTACCGGTACACATCGCGGGTGGTGATCTGGCCATCGTGCTCTGCATCGCCGTGCTGGTGGGGTTCCTGGCGTCCTTGTACCCGGCCAGACGTGTGGCGCAATTCGATCCCATCGAGATCATCCGCTATGGATAACCAGTGGCAGGATCCCGTCGTTCAGCTGGAAAAGGTGAGCAAACGGTACCGGCACGATGCGCCCGATGTTCTGCGCGGGGTCTCTCTTGCGCTGCGTCCGGGAACCCTCAATTTCGTCTGCGGTCCTTCGGGTGTGGGAAAATCGACCCTGTTGCATATCGTCGGGCTCATGGATCGCCCGACCAGCGGAGAGGTCTATTTCCTCGGAACTCCCGTCTCCCGTGTATCACCCGATGCCACCTGCCGGTTGCGCATCGCCACCGTAGGGTTTATGTTTCAGTTCCATTACCTGCTGGAAAATCTTACGGTGCGTGAGAATATCCTGCTGCCGCGTTGGATGAAAGAAGGCGTGGTTGACCATGATTTTCGGGGGGATTCCTTGGTTCCGTCCCTGGGGCTGAAAGCGCTCGTCGACCGCTATCCCTACGAGCTGTCCGGGGGAGAACAACAGCGCACCGCCCTTGCCCGGGCACTCATCAACAAACCGCGGTTGCTGATTGCGGATGAACCCACGGGGAATCTGGACCATCGCAATGGATTGGCATTGATAGACCTGGTTCGCAGGAGTGTACGGGAGTGTGGTGTGACCGCCCTGGTGGCGACCCATAATCGGGAGCTCATCACCGCAGGCGACACCGTTATTGAGATGCAGGACGGTGCTATCCGCGACATGACATGTGCGACGCCGCATGAAATCCCGCTCAGGTGACCCACAGAGTTCAGCCGCCGGCAACATGCACCAACGCTTCATGTGTGCCGCCCTTGCAGAGGCGAAAGCCGCGGCGCGTGCCGGGGAAGTTCCGGTGGGGGCGGTCGTCGTCCGGGACGGCAGAATCGTCGCCCGGGGGCGCAACCGGAATATCGCCGACAGCGATCCTTCGGCGCACGCCGAGATTGTGGCTCTGCGAAAAGCTGGTCGTGCGCTCGGAGCCTGCCGTCTTCCCGATTGTGATCTCTACGTGACCATCGAACCCTGCCCCATGTGCGCCGGCGCCATTGTGTACGCCCGAATACGCACGGTGTACTACGGGGCCCCGGATCCGCGCGCGGGCGCCTGCGGCACCTGCATGGACATCGTCCGTTCGCGTATACTCAACCACCGGTCTGCGGTTGTGCCCGGAGTGCTGGCGGAGGAATCCGCACAGCTGGTGCGGTTGTTTTTCGAGTCGTTGCGCCGGCGAGCCGAATCGGGGAATCCGAAGCTCCGCAGTCCGCGGCGAACGGTGAAAATACTTGACAAAAACGTCCAAACAACGTATTGATATAGTGACGCTTGTTCCTACGTGATGGGGGTGATCAGGGCTCGACAGGGGGAACGGGCGGCATGCTGTGCAGGCGGTGGTTGATCGAAGGGCCACCTAAAAAATCGATCACCAATACGTGCGAATTACAACTTCGCATACGCCGCCTAACTGACGGCTATATCCCCGACTGAAACCTGTAGGACGGGGACGAATGCACAGGTGTCCTTCCGTCGGGACTAATGGCGGATACCGGAGGAGCGGTTGACCATGACCGCCGGTCGGGAATATCGCCGCGAGGCGAAAACATGGTCTCTGCCGCGGGTGCCTGGTCTCGAGGCGAGCCCGGGGCGAGATGACGCCGTATCGAGGCTAAGCCTGTAGATCACGTGCCGGACGCCTTCTGGACGCGGGTTCGATTCCCGCCACCTCCACCATCTGTCAGCATGTTGTTTCGGTGGTTTCCCGATCGACAGGTTTCAGGTGGAAATCCCGCTCAACAGCGCAGGCAACATTTGCCGTCCCGCAAGATACCCGCATCAATTCAATCTCCCCATGCAACCCGGAACAGCCGGGCGGTCCACGGCTTCTCTAAAGTGACCTTCAATTCAGGAGACAGCGGGTTGCTGTAAATGAGCGCCGTGGGTTTCTGTGGATAGATCTGGGTGACCTTGGCGTGTACGCCGCCGGTGAACGTGAGCGGTACGGTCCACGAAGACCGGTCGCTCCCCAGTCTCCAGACGGCGAGCAGCGCCCACGGTTCGGAATCATGTGCCAGGCCGAACGCGTGCCAGCTGTTGCGGTCTTCCAAGGGTAGAGTACCCGCCGGATATACCGGGTGCATCCGCGGCAGGTGCGCTCGATACGTCTTGTATACGGCGATCCCTTCCTGAACCCGTGAGAACGTCTCTTCCTTCAGTTCGGCGATTCGGCCGCTGAGGTGGATGCGGCTCAGCATCGCATTGACCATGTTGAACACCGCCTCTTCCGGATCGCGATCGTTTATCGGGTAGGACCAGACGGCGAGTTGCTCCGGCAGGCACGCAGCCAGCACTCCTGGCACGATTGAGGGGTTGCACCGGTAGTCGCTCTGATCGCTGAAGCTCTGGAGTTGCGCCCGGGAGAGCAAAGCGTAATCCATGCGCAGACCTCCCGAGCCGCAGTTCTCGAAAACGAGATGAGGATGACGTTTGTGCAGCGCATCTATCCATGCGACGAACGCGCGGTTGTGTTCCAGAAGACCGTCACCGGGAGAATCGGCATCGAGATCGGTACCCTGTTTGGTGGTGGTGTTGTAGTCGTTCTTGATGTACCCGATGCCGAAATCGCGCACCAGCCGGTCGATGACGTCGTCAACGTAGGCGACCACTTCCGGGTTACGGAAGTCCAAAAACCATCGTCCATTGTCGATGATTCGTTTGCCGTGGCGACAGAAGAACCACGAGTCCGGGCGGTCCTTCAGAGCAGAATGCGTGGACGCGACTTCAATTTCGAGCCAGAGGCCGGGAATCATTCCCGCGGCGCGGATCCGATCCATGAGGGATGACAACCCACCCGGGAACCGCACGTCGTCCGCCTGCCAGATACCGACACCGGATGACCACTGGTCGCCGGGAGGAACGAACCAGCCGGCGTCGATCACAAAGTATTCGGCGCCAGCGCGTGCGGCGGCGTCGATGAGCGGCAGCTCTTTTTCGGTCGTCGGATCCGCCCACAGGCAGTTCATGTAGTCGTTGAAAATCACCGGCAACGTGCGGTTGTCGGGGTGTGGCGCGATGATGGTTCTGCGGTATTGTGTCAGGTGCTGTACCGCCTGTTGGAAGCCGCCATGTGTCACCCCTACGGCAACGGGGACTGTCGTGAAGGATTCCCCCGGCTGCAGCTGTTTCCACCAGTGGTTCTTGATTTCGTTGGGGCCGCCGATGCCGACGTACAGGAATCCCTCCCAGGTTTCCCCGATCTCCCAGTTCCAGGACCCGTTGTGCTCGATCTGCCAGAACCAGGTGGTGTCAAGGTCTTCGTCTTCAAGCATCGCCATGGGCAGGTGCGTGAGCGATGACCACGACCCGGTCTGTGTCACCGCCAGTGCATTCAGACCGAAACGCAGCGGTTTATCGACGAACGGTTTCACGGAGCGCATGTTGTATTCCCAGAGGCGTCGCCGGCGCCACTGTCCCTCGGTATACCACGATGAGAAAGGCAGGTGCACCCACAACCGCTCGTCCCACGGCCGGTCAGCTCCGATGCCGATTCCGTTAATGACGGCGGAAAATACATTCTCGATCCCTACGGGCTCTCCGCCCTCGTTGATGACTTCGACAGAACGCCGGACCACCGGCACTCCCGGCACCAACTCGTAGTGAGAACGCACCGCCAGGTGCAGTCGCGCATCGGTATATGACAAGGTGATCCGACGGCTCCCCGCACGCGATTCCTCTTTCATCCCGGTGAATGCGAGCCGCCGCCCAGGATTGCCGTTGTTGAGCTTAAACCCGTGGTGTTCTGCGTGGTCTTCACCGGTACACTGCAGGTCTGTTTCCAAAGAACGTTCCAGACTCTTGATGCTGTGCGGCAACTGTTTGATGCGGGAGGCAACAGCGGCGGGATACATGCCGAGGAGCCGCAGCGTACATCCTTCTTTGCATAGAATGATTTCGATACCTTCGTGGGAAATGACAATATCGCTCATGCGATCCTCCGCTGGTGTCGGTGGAGTGGCGTACATTCTATGAATTGTATAAAAGCAATGCGGACTTTGCAAGCGTGAGCCGGCGTCCGGGTCAACCTGACACTGGAAGTCGCCGTCGATGAGATCGTGTTGACAAGGTGCGGGTTTTATTGTACAATCAACACAACACGCTGGCACTGCTGTTGGTGTTCCGGTGACGGCGATACAGTTGCTTCGTCCGATCGAGCTGCACCGTATCCCAGTGCGAACTGTTGGGCTTTCCGCCAGCTTGTGCTTGAGAGGAATCCACTTCATGAAAGGTCTCTTTGGCGTTAATAAACCGTGCGGCCTGACGTCGTTCGATGTCGTGCGGATCATCCGCAGGGCGACCCGTGAAAAGCGAGTCGGGCACGGAGGCTCGCTGGATCCGTTCGCGGACGGGGTGCTGGTCATTGCGGTCGGAAAGGAATACACCCGCCAACTCAACCTGATTCTCAACCATTCGCAGAAGGAGTACCGTGCAGAGATATTGCTGGGGGTGTCCAGCGACACGTATGACATCACCGGCACGTGCGTGAGCCACGTTTGTCCCGAGCCACCGGCCCGCGCCGCCATCGACGCGGCGCTCGCGCAATTCACCGGGGAAATCCTGCAATCACCGCCCCCATATTCGGCAAAGAAGATTTCCGGTACGCGGGCGTGCGATCTCATCAGACAGGGGGCCTATACCGATGGTCAAATCAAGGCAATGTTGAAGCCGAAGAAGGTGGTGATCGAACGCATCGATGTGCTGTCGTACGCTTTCCCGAAAATGGAAGTGAACGTCGTGTGCAGTTCGGGGGTGTACCTGAGATCCTTGGCACACGACCTAGGCGCCATCCTCCGGTGCGGCGGAGTATTGAGTGCGCTCACCCGTACCCGCGTGGGCAAGTTCACACTTGAAGACAGCCACCGACTCGAGGAATTCGGATACGTCGCACCGGGAACGGGGACGCACGCATGAAAGTAGGCATTATTGGCTTTGAGTATGCCGGGCGTCGGTCGCTCTTTTCGCTGCTGACGGGGATTCCCTACCAGACGGTCTGCCGCCAGGAGGGATGCGTCGGAGCGGTTTCGGTACCTGATCAGCGGGTTGATCGCCTGGCGCAGATGTACGCGTCACGCAAGAAGACGTATACGCAGGTGGTTTTTTCGTTGTTGCCGCCGGTGCGCGTGGATTCCGCCGAAAATCGCGCAGCCATAGCAGAGGCGCGAGATGTTGACCTGTTCGCGATCGTGGTACGGTCCTTCACGGATGCATCGGTGTTTCACCCACGTGGAACCGTTGACCCCGTACGGGACTTTGAGGGAGTACGGAGCGAGATGTTGTTCGCCGACCTGTACCTCGCAGAGACGAGGCTGGAGCGTATCGCGAAGCAGGAACGGGTGAAACCCGGGGAAGTCAATCAGCTGGAAAAAAAGACGCTGCTGCAGTTCAAAGAACACCTCGAAGGGGGCGGTATGCTCAACACCCTGACGGTGGACGAAGCGGCGTTGCGCTCCGTGCGCAGCTTGCAGTTTCTGACGCTGCGGCCTGTGTTCGTGGTCATCAACAGTGACGAGGGGGATACGACGGCCACACCCATGCCCGGGGGGGTACACACGATCTGCATGCCGGTCAAAATTGAGGCCGAAATCCAGCAGCTTCCGGAGCACGAGCGTCGTGAGTTCATGGACTCGCTGGGCATCACGGAATCATCTCTTGACCGTCTGGTACGGTTTGCCTACCAGGCGGGGGATCTGCAGACCTTCATCACCGCTGGTGAGAAAGAAACCCGTTCATGGACAATCCGCCGTGGCGCGACAGCGCTGGAGGCTGCCGGCACCATACACTCAGATTTCGAAAAGGGCTTCATCCGGGCGGAGGTGGTTGCTTTCGACGATCTCATTGCCGCCGGGTCGGAAACAGAGGCTAAAAAACGCGGTTTGTACCGCCTGGAGGGTCGCGACTACGTTGTTCGGGACGGCGATGTAATGCTGTTCCGGTTCAACGTGTAGCGCGCAAGCGCGATGGTGCGACGCATCTGTACGGGAATATCAGCCGTCATTTTCGATATGGACGGCGTGTTACTGGATTCGATGCCATACCATTTTCTCGCCTGGTTCGAGTCACTCTACAGTGTCGGAGTGCGCGTCTCCTGTTTCGACGTGTTCGCGCACGAAGGGGAGCGTTGGCAGCGGTCGTTGGACCGCTGGCTTCACCGCGCGGGAATAACGCCAACCGATGCGTTGCGCCGTACACTGTTTTCCCGGCGTGAACGAGCGTTCCGGCGGATGTTCCGTCCGCGCATCTTCCCGGGAGCGGCCGATGCGCTGGCAGCGTTGGACGCTCGCGGCTATGCGTTGGCGTTGGTCACGGGCACACCGCGAAAATCAGTCGAGATCATGCTGCCCGCGGCGATACGCCGTCGGTTCGATGTAGTCATCGGTGGAGATGACGTGTCACGGGGCAAACCGCACCCTGATCCGTTCCTGAAAGCTTCCCGCTTGCTGGGGATACCGCCGATACGATGCCTGGTTGTCGAAAACGCACCGCTGGGCATTCGCGCCGGCCGCCTGGCACGCATGCGTGTATGTGCGTTGGCAACCAGCCTGCCGCCGGAGTACCTGCGCGATGCGCACTATCTGCTCAACCGGGTGTCTGATGTGCCGTCGCTGTGTCCGGCGCGGCCGCTATCGGTGACATGCGCAAACCGGCGTCGCGACCGATGAACGGATTGGTTCGATATATCAGGGTGAAGGTGCACCCCGACGTTCGCAGGACACGCGTGCTGCGTCTCGCGGACGACCGCTTCGAAGTATGGCTCAGTGAGCCGGCGCAGGACAATCGCGCAAATGCACAGTTGCTGCGTCTGATGCGGCGGGAACTGTCATCGGATCGCGTGTGCATCCACAGCGGGCATCGCGGTCTTTTGAAGATTCTCCGTGTTGAAATGACCGGCGCAAATTAGTATCACCATACCAAACAGGACGACGGAACAGTGCCCATGAAACAGAACCTTACGCATGCCATTCTGGCGAAACATCTCGTCAGCGGTTCCACGCTGCCGGAACCCGGGGGGGAGATTTCTCTCCGGGTCGACCAAACGCTCACCCAGGATGCAACCGGGACGCTCGCGTACCTGCAGTATGAAGCAATCGTCGCCGGTCGTACCGACCGTAATGTGCATGTACGGCGAGCGGTTTCGTATGTCGATCACAACACCATCCAGCCGTCATTCGAAAACTCAGACGACCACCGCTACCTGCGCACCGTTGCCGCGAGGTACGGGATCATCTTTTCTCCGGCGGGGACCGGCATATGCCACCATGTGCACCTGGAAAACTTCGCACGTCCCGGCGAGATCCTCATCGGCTCCGACAGCCACACGCCGACCTCCTCGGGCATTGGAATGCTGGCCATCGGTGTCGGTGGTCTCGAGATCGCGTGCGTCTTGGCGGGCGAACCGCTTGTGATTCCCATGCCTGCGGTCGTCAATGTACGCCTGACCGGGCGCCTTTCCCGGTGGGTTTCGGCGAAGGATCTGATCCTCCACTTGCTGCGAAAACACACGGTCAAAGGCGGAGTCAACAGAGTCTTCGAATACACCGGCGACGGCATCCGCGGTCTTTCGGTGTACGATCGTGCAACCGTGACCAACATGGGAACGGAGATGGGACTCACAACATCGATCTTCCCTTCCGATGAGGTGACACGGGATTTTCTCATCCGTCAGGGTCGGGCGAAGGATTACCGTGCTCTGGGACCCGCTGCCGGCTGTTCGTACGACGAGTCTGAGGATGTCCGACTGGACGAGGTGGAGCCGTTGGTCGCTCAGCCGCATTCCCCGGACCGAGTGGCCCCGGTTGCTTCGCTCGAAGGCAAAGCGGTGGACCAGGTCTGCATCGGCAGTTGCACCAACTCCTCGCTGAAGGATCTCATTTTCCTGTGCAGGATCATGGAGGGACGCCGGGTCAGCCCACATGTTTCCGTTTCGGTGAACCCGGGTTCCCGGCAGATGGTGCTGGTTCTCGAGAAGATGGGTCTGCTGCAGAACCTTTACCGGGCGGGTATCCGGGTCATGGAACCGGTGTGCGGGGCCTGCATCGGCCAAGGACAGGCTCCGGTCAGCGCGGGGGTGTCGGTGCGCACCTTTAACCGGAATTTCGAGGGTCGATCGGGGACGATGGATGCGAAGGTGTACCTTGCATCAGTGGAAACCGCGGCGGCATGTGCACTGTACGGCAAGTTCACGCACCCTGCACGCCTCGGATCGTACCCGCGCATCACGCTCCCCCGAAAATTCTTCGTATCTCGGGATGAGTTTATCCTGCCCCCCGCACCCGCGAAACGTGCATCTGTCGAGGTGTGCTATGGCCCCAATATCGCTCCGTTGCCGCGGTTTGAGGCCCTGGAAGACCGACTGGATCTGAAAGTTGCTGCGGTGTTCGGGGACAATATATCCACCGATGACATCCTTCCCGGAGGGACACGCATCCTCTCGCTGAGATCAAACATTCCCGCAATCAGTGCATTCATGTTCAGTCGGAAGGATCCCGGTCTGGTAACCCGCCTCAAAGATTTCAAGCGCTCCGGTCCATGGTGCCTGGTTGCCGGCGAGAACTATGGCCAGGGTTCATCGCGCGAACATGCCGCCATAGTGCAACGATTCCACGGGATCCGCGTAGTCATTGCGAAGTCTTTCGCTCGCATTCATCGCAGCAACCTCATCAATTTCGGCGTGGTACCCATGCGATTCGCCGACCCGGATGATATGCAGCGTCTCGCTGTTGGTGAAAGGTTGTGTGCAGAAGAGGTGCGCGCCGCTCTGGCCGTCGGGACGTTGCGCTTGCACGTGGAATCCGGCGGGTCCATTCCGGTCATCGTGGAACTCACCCCGCGGGAACGCGACATACTGCTCGCGGGAGGCCGTCTCAACTATGTCACCACATCCTATGGCGCGTAGCACCCGAGGACGATTTATCGTATTCGAGGGACCGGAGGGTTCTGGAAAATCAACGCACGCCCGTCTGCTGTACGAAGCGTTGCGAGCGCAAGGACTCTCATGCACCCTGACGAGAGAGCCTGGCGGGACCAAGGTTGCTGAAATGGTCCGGCGAATCATTCTCTCTCCGGCAATGCACATGAGCGGGCTCACGGAGTTGCTCCTCTATGAAGCCGCGCGCGCACAGCACGTTGCAGAAATCATTCGTCCCGCGCTTGACCGGGGCGAAGTGGTGATTTGCGATAGATTCACGGATGCCTCGCTGGTATACCAGGGGTGTGGTCGAGGTATCGACCGACGAACCATCCGGCAGCTCAACGCGATCGCAACCGGAGGGCTGTGCCCGGACTTTACGATCATTCTGGATGCTGATTCTGCGGTGGGTTTGGCTCGTGTGATTCGAAGACGGCGGAACGCCGACCGCATGGAACGAGAGTCGCTGGAGTTCCATCGTGCAGTACGCCAGGGATATCGCACCCTTGCCCGCCGGGCGAATACCGTTATGATCAACACCGAAAGAACCTCGGTGCAGCGCACCCACGAATGGATCCTGCGGATGGTGCGTCAACGGACGGGGCTGTGAGTCTGCGTTCGGTGATGGGGCAGGAGGGTGCGGTCGCCCAGCTCTCGGACGAACTGCGCACTGGAACTGTCAAACATGCGTACCTCTTTTACGGAGTGAAGGGGATCGGCAAAAAGTTTACCGCCATTCAGTTTGCGCAAGCACTGCTCTGTGAGGCTCCTGTCAACGGCGATGCGTGCGAGACCTGTGAATCCTGCGCGAGAATCGCGGACGGCCGCCACCCCGATGTGCTCATCGTGGACTACGAATTCCAAGCAGCGCTCCTGAATGAGAAAGTCTCGGAACAACGCAGCATGGGTATCGAAGCGGTGCGCGAAATGCAGCGTCTCGCCGCATTGACCGGCTACCATGCCGTCCGAAAAATTTTCATTCTGGATGCGGTGGAAACCATGCAGGAGGCAGGCGCAAATTCATTGCTGAAAACACTCGAAGAACCTTCCGGTCCATGTGTGTTCATTCTGGTGTCCGCAGGGATAGGCAATCTGCCGCGAACCATTGTATCGCGATGCGAACTGGTATCGTTCAAACCGCTCGATCCGGAGACATTGCGCGCATGCGCGCTTGCCGGCCGGGGCAATGGTGCTTTCCCAGGAATCGATGAAGAAATACTCCGTTCAGCACATGGATCGTTGCATCGTCTGGAAGCCCTGCTGCAGCTCGGGACCGAACGCACGCCGGAAGCCCTGCTCCGCGCGCCGGTCGCAGCGAGGTACTCGACCGTGGATGCGCTTGTCCGCACCCAGCGGGATACCGCCCGGCAACTGGTATACTGTCTGGCAGAACTCGGAATTCGGCACGCGATACGACAGCCTGCCGATCAAGCGGTGTGCATCGCCGAAGAACTGCTGGGGGATATCGGCGCGCTTCGCGCCAATATCGACCTGCGGATATTGATCGAAACCATGATCGCGCGCCTGGAGCTCCCATGGAACAAAAACTAGTCGTTGAACTCCTGCTCGATGCCCAGTCGGTGCTGGGGGAGAATGATAAGGGAATCGATCTCGCGATCGGGGACAAGGTGGTCCTGTATGTGGACGACAGTTACAGCATCGCCTCCGTGGTTTCCGGTGAAAAAATGATCGAAAAGACGGACCGTCGCGTGTATCGGATCATTCGCAAAGTGTCCGCGCAAGACCTCCAGCGGCTGGACGAGAACAAGGCACGCGCTGCCGAGGCCTGCAAGTTCGTCGAACAGAAGATCCTCGAGCATGACCTCTCCATGCGAGTGGTTTCAGTGCAGTATTCCTTCGATCGCAGCCGTTTGTCGGTGTACTATACATCCGACGGGCACGTTGATTTCCGGGGGCTGGTCCGCGACCTCGCCCAACGCTTCCAGACCCGTATACACATGGAACAGATCGGTCCTCGCGATGAAACCCGGCTCATGGGAGGAATCGGGGTCTGCGGACTCGTTCTCTGTTGCCATCGGTGGCTCCCCAAGCTCGAGTCCATAAGCGTTGGCATGGCAAAGGTGCAGCAGCTATCGCTCAATATCCCCAAGCTATCCGGGCCGTGCAACAAGTTGAAATGTTGCCTTTCCTTTGAGCACGAGTTCTACAAGGAATGCGCCCGGCGGATGCCGAATCCCGGCTCGCGCGTGAAATGTGCTGACGGAGAAGGGAAGGTACTGTCACTGGACTGTATTAAAAACATGGTTACCGTGGCCGTGAGCCGTGGGGAGGCCGGCAACGTTGTTAAGACGTATTCCATTAATGAAGTGCAGCAGATCCAGAATGCGGAACGACAGAAACAACAACAGCAGAAGCAACCCCAGAAACAGCAGACAGAGCGGGATCGTCGTCCCGACAAAGACGGCAGCCGCGACAAGTCCGGTACAGATCGTCGAAATGACCAGCGACAGACGCCAAAGCCCATCAACGCGCAGCAACACGAAGGCCGCGCCATAGCCGCGCAGGACCGCCGGCAGTCTCCGCAGCATCAGACCCGAATCCAGCAGCGTCCAGCGTCCGAATCATCGCAGACTCGTCCCGAGTGTCGTCAACAACAGAATCCCGCACAGCAACCGGCCGGCTCTGTCACACGACCGGAGCCTATCGTGTCGCACCAACAGGAACAGAGAATACCGTCGCAGACGGGGCGGCCCGGACAGTCGGGACAAAGCGTTCGTCAGCCAACAGAATCGCCCGATGGCGGAGGAGAAACGATCGTCAATACCGAAACGCGCAATGACGTCTCGCGCATCGAAAAAAATGCGCCCGGGCAGCCGGAGGCAACGCCTCCTTCCAGCTATAAACAATGAGACGCAATTGCTACGTCACCACACCTATATACTACGTCAACGATGCTCCGCACCTCGGCCACACTTATACAACGGTCGCTGCCGACATATACGCCCGACACCGCCGGGCACTGGGTGACGATACCGTCATGCTCACCGGCACGGATGAACACGCGGCCAAGATTCTGAGTGCTGCTGCACGCGCCGGTCTTGATCCGAAGGCATACTGCGATCGCATGGCGGACGTATGGGTGAAAGAGTGGCAGGCGCTGGACGTGCGTTTCGATCGTTTCATCCGCACCACCGACCCTGACCATGAGATGACCGTGCGGAACGTTCTGGCACGACTGCATGAGTCGGGGGACATCTATCGTGGACACTATGAAGGACTCTACTGTACTGGATGCGAGAAATTCATCGCCCCCGAAGATCTCGTCGACGGACACTGCCCGGATCACCAGATGCCACCGAAGTCCTACTGTGAAGAAAACTACTTTTTCAGGCTTTCCCGATACCAGGACGCCATACGGAAAACGATAGAGAACGGTGAGATGTCTATCGAACCGGAAACCAGACGCAATGAAATCCTCGGGAAGCTCGGTCTCGGCCTCGACGATATCAGCATCTCCCGCACCGCGCAGCCGTGGGGGGTCCGCCTGCCGTTTGACGAAAAGCACACCGCCTACGTCTGGATAGACGCACTCATCAACTATGCCACGGGCATCAACCTGCTCGGCATACCGGGCGCGGGTGCGGCCCGCCCGGAACTCTGGGACGGTGTCGTTCACCTTATGGCCAAAGATATTGTGTGGTTTCACGCGGTGATCTGGTCAGGAATGCTGCTCGCCCTCGGTTTGCGCCCGCCGCGTCGCATCGTCGTGCATGGTTTCTTTACGGTGGATGGCCGCAAGATGTCAAAAACCATCGGGAACGTCATCCGCCCATCGGCTCTGGTCGAACGTTTCGGAGTCGACCCGACCCGCATGCTCACTGTTTCCATGTTTCCGTTTGGTTCCGACGGTGACTTCTCTTCTCAAGCGCTGGTGGAACGCTACAATCGTCTGCTCCCCGACAATCTGGGCAATCTGGTTGCCCGTACGTACGCGATGGTGCGTAAATACTTTCCCGGGGACTTTGCCGCAAAACAGGTTTCCGATCGGATGTGGACCGGTATCCGTCGGCAGGTTCACTCGTACCGGGAAGCCGTTGAGCGGTTCGAGCTCCACCGTATGGTTGACGCTGTTTTTGAACTCTCCGATAGCGCGAACAAGTACATCCAGGAAACAACCCCATGGATCCTAGCTAAAAACGCCCGCACCGATGAACTGCGGATTGTTCTATCCGACCTCCTGTGCTGCATTCAATCCGTTGCGGTCCTCCTGCTGCCCGTCATGCCCACGGTTGCGCAGACCATATTCTCTCGTTTCGGCTCGCCACCGAATCTCGCGCAGTCGTACCGCGAGTTGCTCATGGACAAACCGCCCGTCGTCGGTACGTTCAACCCGGGCGATCCCGACATCCCGTTCAGGAAGATCGTATGATGAGACCCCGGCCCATGTATACGGGAACCATCGCATATCCATACGCCGGCGCTCTCTATCTGAATATCACCAATAGATGCCCGGTGCGATGTTCTTACTGCATAAAGTACCGATGGGCATGGAGATTCCGTGGGCATCCCCTGCGTTTGAAAAAAGAGCCGACCGTCGAAGAGATCATTGCCTCTCTCCGTCGCCGTCGTCTTCGCCGGT
>Ga0308417_1000118_pt1:0-17500 | contig 61511 bp, 51 predicted proteins | sample HotsprSampleOS65_FD_203528 | JGI IMG/M metagenome (GOLD analysis project Ga0308417, IMG submission 203528) | Hot spring phototrophic mat microbial communities from Octopus Spring, Yellowstone National Park, Wyoming, United States - 20090730_OS65 ... | reverse complement strand
TGGGGACGTAGTTCAGCGGGAGAACGTCCGGTTTGCAACCGGAAGGTCAGGGGTTCAAATCCCCTCGTCTCCACCAAAAGACACTACTCAGTTGTTGTGCGTTAAATACAACGCGACTGCCGTCGCGTGTTTCAAAGCGCTCTTTGACAACCGTGGTAAACCTGACCTAGAAGTGGTACCCAGTGATATGGCTGACCTGTTTATGGGTATGCAGAGGATGTCTAGGCAGAGGTAGCGGATGAAGGTCGCGATAAGCTGCGAAAAGCCCGGGGGAGGAGCAAATATCCTGCGATCCCGGGATTACCGAATGGGGGAACCCTCTCCGGGTCATACCGGAGAATCCACGGTCGCGAGGCCGTGGAACGCAACCCAGGGAACTGAAACATCTCAGTACCTGGAGGAAAAGAAATCAACCGAGATTCCCCGAGTAGTGGCGAGCGAAAGGGGAACAGCCCAAACCCGCCAGTCGCAAGGCTGTCGGGGGTTGTGGGATCTCAGCGCTCCGCAAGGAGAGCAAGTTACCAATCCGACCGATAGCGGAAGGTGCCTGGAAAGGCCCGCCAAAGAGGGTGAAAGCCCCGTAGGCGAAATCGGATCGGACTTGTGCGCTGGGACTCCCGAGTACCGCGGGGCACGTGAAATCCCGCGGGAATCCGGGGAGACCATTCTCCAAGGCTAAATACTCACCTCTGACCGATAGTGAACCAGTACCGCGAGGGAAAGATGAAAAGCACCCCGGAAGGGGAGTGAAACAGTACCTGAAACTGCATGCCTACAACATGTCCAAGCCCCTCTGTTCGGGAGCAATCCCGGATATGGGTAAGGGCGTGCCTGTTGAAGAATGATCCGGCGAGTTATTGTGGCTACCGAGTTTAACCCCGCCGTGGAAGCGTCGGGGGAAGGCGTAGGGAAACCGAGTCCGAACAGGGCGATTAGGTAGTCATAATAGACCCGAAACCAGTCGATCTACCCCTGAGCAGGCTGAATCCCATCGAAAGATGGGAGGAGGGCCGAACCATTTACCGTTGAAAAGGTACTGGATGACTTGGGGGTAGGGGTGAAAGGCCAATCTAGGCTGGAAATAGCTGGTTCTCCTCGAAATAGTTTTAGGACTAGCCTGGAAGGTTAAGTACGGGGGGTAGAGCACTGGATGATGTAGGGACGGTAACCCCGTTTCCGAATTCAACCAAACTCCGAATACCCGTATGTATTCTTCCGGAGTCAGTGCGTGGGGGACAAGCTTCACGCGCAAAAGGGGAACAGCCCAGACCTCCAACTAAGGTCCCCAAGTTCAGGCTAAGTGGTAAAGGATGTGAGACTGCTCAGACACCTAGGATGTTGGCTTAGAAGCAGCCACCATTTAAAGAGTGCGTAACAGCTCACTCGGCGAGCGGTTTTGCACCGAAAATTCACGGGGCTCAAGCCTGGCACCGAAGTTGAGGCTTCACGGAGTAACATCCGTGAGGGGTAGAGGAGCGTTCCTTGTGCAGCGAAGCCGTGCCGTAAGGTCGCGGTGGAGCGCAAGGAAGTGAGGATGTCGGAATAAGTAGCGATAATCCCGGTGAGAATCCGGGACGCCGTAAGCCTTAGGTTTCCTTGGGCTATGTTCGTCAGACCAGGGTTAGTCGGTCCTAAGTCGAGGCCGAAAGGCGTAGATGAAGGGAATCCGGTCAACATTCCGGAACCACTATGCATGGGTTAGTCACTGTCGGCGTGCGCATTAGAGTAAAGCCATCCCCGTGTTGGATCGGGGTTCAATCCCGTCGCGAGGCGGGAGAATACGAGTCTTGGGGTAATACCCAGGATGAAGTGGCCGAATCTGGTGCCGAGAAAAGCGCAGGCGAGGACTATGCATGGTGCCCGTACCGTAAACCGACACAGGTGGGCGGCCAGAATATGGTCAGGCGCGCGGGATAACCTATGCTAAGGAACTAGGCAAATTCGCCCCGTACCTTCGGTATAAGGGGTACCCCGGTGCAAACCGGGGTCGCAGTTAAGAGCCTCTCGTGACTGTTTAACAAAAACACAGGTCCGTGCTGAAAGCGCAAGCTGACGTATACGGACTGACGCCTGCCCGGTGCTGGAAGGTTAAGAGGATGGGTTAGCCGCAAGGCGAAGCTCTGATCCTAAGCCCCAGTAAACGGCGGCCGTAACTATAACGGTCCTAAGGTAGCGAAATTCCTTGTCGGGTAAGTTCCGACCTGCACGAATGGCGTAACAAAGAGAGGACTGTCTCGGCATAGGACCCGGCGAAATTAAGGAACCCGTGAAGACGCGGGTTACGCGCAGCGGGACGGAAAGACCCCGTGGAACTTTACTGTACCCTGATATTGGATCATGGGATTGGTTGCGTAGGATAGGTGGGAGCCTTTGAAGGCGCGGTTTTGGCCGTGCTGGAGGCAACGGTGAAATACCACCCTACCTGTTTTGTGATCCTAACTCTCCGTTCGAAGGAGAGGACATTGTCAGGCGGGCAGTTTAACTGGGGCGGTTGCCTCCTAAAGAGTAACGGAGGCGTTCAAAGGTACCCTCACCACGAATAGAAATCGTGGGTCGAGTGCAAGGGCATAAGGGTGCTTGACTGCGAGACCGACAGGTCGAGCAGATGCGAAAGCAGGACCTAGTGATCCGGTGGTAGGGAATGGAACTGCCATCGCTCAACGGATAAAAGTTACCCCGGGGATAACAGGCTGATTTGGTCCGAGAGTCCACATCGACGACCAAGTTTGGCACCTCGATGTCGGATCGTCGCATCCTGGGGCTGAAGCAGGTCCCAAGGGTCCGGCTGTTCGCCGGTTAAAGCGGTACGTGATCTGGGTTCAGTACGTCGTGAGACAGTACGGTCCCTATCTGCTGTGCGCGTAGGAATCTTGAGGAGGCTCAACCTCAGTACGAGAGGACCAGGTTGAAGATACCTCTGGTGTTCCTGCTATTCCGCCAGGAGTATTAGCAGGGTAGGCCATGTATCGTCGTGATAACCGCTGAAAGCATCTAAGCGGGAAGCACTCTCCAAGACCAGGATTCCCGTGATCGTCGGAGCAATCCGTCGATCCCTGAAGACCACGCGTAGACTACGCGTTTCCCGTAAGGGACTCCCTGTCGCAAGACGGGGAGGATAGGCTGGGTGTGTAAGCGCCGCAAGGCGTTGAGCTAACCAGTACTAATCGGTCGAGTGGGTCAGCCGTATCATTGGATGCCGCTGGTTTAAGGTTTGCCACGGAAGTGACGGTGCGTATACGGAACTTATCTGATAAAGACAGCCGTGCTGACCGTCACATGTCAATTTGTGAACTATTTCTGGTGACTTTACCGGAGGGGTCACACCCGGACACATTCCGAACCCGGAAGTTAAGCCCTCCAGGGCCGATGGTACTTGCGGCTGAGTCGCCGCCGGGAGAGTAGGTCGTTGCCAGAATCAGTTTTCCCCTTTCGGGACTCCATGGTCGTATGGGGTGACAGTCTCTTCCCATCCTGTGGTGAGCGGCGCTTGCCGCTGTGGTGTCGGTCTCTGTGTAAAGTTTAAAGTGTCTTTTTAGGAATCAATGGGTTTCCGGTACTCGGTTTGCGCGGGTTTTCTGGAAGCCCAAAATCACCTCGGAATCATCGGTTCAGCGATGCGTGCGTTCGAAGATCCGGGGTTATTGTGCATCAAAGGAATCCAGCCATGGAGCGCACTGCCCAGAAGAAACGAGCCACGAAGCAACAGAAAAGTCAAGCGATTGAACGTCTCAGAAAGCAGTTTGTTGAGTCAAAAGGGATCGTCATCGCGACGCAGAAAGGTATGACTGTTGCAGAAACGACAAAAGTCAAGAAAGACCTCGCCAAATTTGAGGCATCCTTTCGCGTATCAAAAAACCGGTTTTTGAAGAAAGCCACCCAGGAAGCCTTCCATTCGTTTTTTTCGGGCTCAACGGTCGTTGTATCGTGCTCGAGCGACCACGGTGTCATGCCCATGATTAAGTATGTGGTGAACCTGGCGAAGGAAAACGGCAAGATTTCTATATCCGGTGGGCTTGCGTATGGTGCGGTGATGTCAGCAGGAGAGATCGTCGCGCTCTCAAAACTTCCCGCCCGTGAAGAGCTTCTGGCGCAACTGATGGGTGTCATGACTGCTCCTGTCGGTGCTGTCCAGCGCGCAATTACGGCGCCTCTGTCGGCGCTGTTGAGCATTCTGGACCAGTTGCGTGATCGCAACGGATCCCAACAAAAAACTCATGAGGAGGGGCAACCATCATGACCGAGAAGCTTACGAAAGAGGCAATCGCTGAGGGCGTGCTGAACCTGACCGTTCTTGAACTGGCCGAACTGGTCAAGGCTCTTGAGGAAAAGACCGGGATCAAGGCGCAGGCTGCCGTGGCCATGCCGATGGCCGGGGCCGGGGCGCCGGCAGCCGCTGCCGCCGCCGAAGCCAAAACCGATTTTAACGTCGTTCTTACCAATGCCGGATCCAACAAGATCCAAGTCATCAAGGTTGTACGAGAGATCACCGGTCTGGGCCTCAAGGAAGCCAAAGATTTCGTCGACGGCGCTCCTAAAGCGGTGAAGGAGAACGTTCCGAAAGATCAGGCCGAGGAAATCAAGAAGAAACTCGAGGCCGCGGGGGCATCCGTAGAGCTGAAGTGAGTGACCGGTCGATCACTGCATGCTGTCGACCGAAACACCGTACTTTGGTTGTACGGCCGAGGCACCGTTGATTTCCCCAGGAGAATGATCCAACGCTTATGAAACAGTTCAGTTTTGAAAAACGGAAATCGCCCGTCGATCTGCCGAACTTTGTCGACATGCAACGTGAGTCGTATGACAAGTTTCTGCAGCGGGATGTGCCAGTGAACGAGCGTGCATGGGTAGGTATTCATGGCGCTTTTCTCGATGTGTTCGGCATTGTCGGGCGCAATACTGTTTTCGTGGAAAGCCTGCCGGAGACTCCGAGGGAACGGCGGACGGCGGTAACACTCATCGCACGGACAGTCAATCGCAATGTTAAGGATGTTGAACGTATAACCAACCTGTTGCCGGCGATGGTGCTCGACGACGTTTCCGACGAGGAAGCGAAATCCATCCGAGAGTCGCTCACGAAGGCGGGTGTGGGTGTCCGGGTCACTCCCCAGGGAATATCAAACAACGATGGCAGTCTCATTCTCCAATACAACGGCTACAAACTGCTTCCGCCACGATACCCGGCACACGACGACCGTGAAGCGGCGCTGCAATCAGTGCTCAGCCCGCAGCAACGTATGGTCTACGCAAGCAAATCGTCCAAGTTGATCGGACGCACCTACGATTCGCGGCTGGTAGTCAATTTCCGTCTGATAAAGAAACGCAAGAACGGTGAGCCTACTATAATCGACGAGGAGGTGTACCTCGCGGACATTCCGCTCATGACCCCGACCTGCTCTTTTATCGTCAACGGAGCTGAACGGGTGATCATCACCCAGATTCATCGTTCGGCGGGAGTCATTTTCGAGGAAGATGAAGATCTGGACTTTTCCCAGTATGGCAAACGCTTGTTTCGCGCATCGATCATACCTTATCGCGGCGCCTGGCTTGAGTTTGTGTTTGACAGCGACAACTGTCTGTATGCGGTTATCGACAAGCGTCGCAAGATTTACGTAACGACGTTTCTGCGGGCGCTTGGTCTGTCGACCGAAGAGATAATCAACGTTTTGTGCATCGTGCAGACTGTTTCTGTGACGGATATCCCTACTCTGCCTAAGTCACCCGGTGTCGAGCGTCATCCTCGTCTTGCGCAGCAAATCATTGACACGGAAACAGGAGAGATTGTTGCCGAGGCGTTTGCAGAGCTGACCAGCGACCTTGCGGAACGACTCATGGCTTTGAAAGTATCAAAGGTGAGAATCATCGCGAACACGGACAAGAACATCGCGATGGTAAAAACCCTGAAAGAGGACAAAACGCTCACCTACCAGGATGCGGTGCAGTTTATATACAAGGTGCTTCAGCCACATTTCATGATCGACTTCAAGGTGGCCAAAAACTACCTGGATGGCCTGCTGTTCTCTCCCCGGCGATACGATCTCTCGAAAATCGGCCGATACAAGATGAACCGAAAGCTCAAGAGTGTATTCGCGGAGTTGGCTGCGCTTCAGTTGGACGACGTGGAGTTCAAAGAGCCGTCGGAGAACACGCGTACCGTCACCGTTGTGGATATTCTGGCGACCATCCGCTACTTGATTTGTATGAATAATGGCGACACATTTGAAGACGGATCGTCGCCGCAGGTCGATGACATTGACCATTTGGGGAATCGCCATATCCGACCGGTCGGCGAGCAACTCGAGAATCAGTTCCGACTGGGATTAGTGAGTATGACTCGTCTCACACGCGAGCAGATGAACAACGCGGAACCCGCCTCTGTAACTCCCAAAACCATACTGAACACATCGCCGCTCGTCTCGGCGATTAAGAAGTTTTTTGCTACGAGCGAGCTGTCCCAGTTCCTGGACCAGACCAATCTCCTGTGTGAGTTGACATCAAAAAGACGCTTGTCTGCCCTGGGTCCGGGAGGATTGAGTCGCCGTCATGCAGGATTCGAAGTGCGCGATGTTCACTACACGCATTTCGGTCGCATCTGCCCCATTGAGACTCCCGAGGGCGCTAACATCGGACTCATCACATCACTGGCGCTCTACGCGCGCGTCAATAAATATGGAATAATTGAGACACCGTATCGCGTCGTTCGAAATGCGACGCTTACCAACGAAATCAAGTATCTGACCGCCGATCAGGAAGATGATGTGGTCATCGCTCCTGCGGACGTTCCGTTGGAAGGCAATCGCATCAAAGAGGATTCTGTCCTCGGTAGGGTGAACGGCGAGATCAAGTATGTGAAGGCAAAGGACATTGCGTACATTGACATTTCTCCGCAGCAGATTCTTTCGGTCTCCGCGGCGCTGATACCGTTCCTGGAACATGATGACTCGAACCGGGCCCTCATGGGTGCAAACATGCAGCGACAGGCGGTTCCTCTGTTGCTGCCGGAACGGCCGTTGGTGGCTACCGGTATCGAGAATAAGATAGCTCGTGATATGGGTGGGGTCATTACATCCACCAGTGACGGTGAAGTGCTGTTCGCCGACGCGGCACAGGTGGTGGTATTGACAGAGAGCGGTAAGCTTGAGACGTACGATCTCCAGAAATACCAGCGAAGCAACCAAGACACCTGTATCAGCTACGTTACCCGTGTTTCACGTGGACAGAAGGTTCGTGCAGGGTCGGTGCTCGCGGACAGTCTGAGCACCTGCGACGGACAACTGGCGCTGGGTCGCAACATTCTTGTTGGATTCATGAGCTACGAGGGGTACAACTTTGAAGACGCCATCCTCGTTTCGGAAAAACTGGTGCGAGAGGATGTGTTTTCGTCGGTGACTATCACTGAGTTTGAAACGGACGCCCGTGAAACAAAACTCGGTCCTGAAGAGATCACACGTGATGTTCCCGGTCTTTCCGAGGAATCGCTGCGCAATCTGGACAGTGACGGCATCATACGTGTCGGTACCGAGGTTAAAACAGACGATGTTCTTGTGGGCAAGGTGACGCCTGTCGGAGAACAAATTGTCACCGTTGAAGAGAAACTGCTTCAGGCGATCTTCGGCAAGAAGCTCGAAGGCGGCAAAGACGCTTCGCTGGTCGTCCCGCCCGGAGTTCGCGGCAAGGTCATCTGGCGACAGATGCTTGCGCGGGCGCCAAAGCTGACAAAGGCTGAGAAAAAGAAGTTCAATGATGAGCTCAAGGGGAAATACGCCCAAATCCGGGAAAAACTTGAAGAAGAGCAACGTCATGTCGTTGAAGTAGTCGATGGTCGCAGGCAAGCAAAGGCTGTTGAAAAATACTATGAGCAACTCTGGCAGGAATACGAGCGGCTCCGGGAGCAGGAGAAAGAAAAGCATGAGCAGGGGGATGAATTGCCGTTGACCGTTATCAAGTCGGTCAAAATTTACATAGCTTCCCTGCGCAAAGTGCAGGTGGGTGACAAGCTTTCAGGGCGGCATGGAAACAAGGGCATCGTTGCAAAAATCATGCCCATCGAGGATATGCCGTTCCTTCCCGACGGTACACCGCTGGATATCGTACTGTCACCGCTCGGCGTTCCTTCACGTATGAATGTCGGGCAGCTGATGGAAACGGTCCTCGGGTGGGCCGGTTGGGTGCTTAACACGCAGTTCATCACCCCGCCGTTTGACGGCGCGAGCGAAGAGGAAATCACTCAGAAGGTACGGGAAGCCAAGGAGCACTTGAAGAAAACAGGTATGCCGGATGAATATTTGCCGGATGACAATGGAAAAATCACTCTTTACGACGGCCGCACCGGCGAGCCGTTCATGGAAAAGGTATTAGTGGGAAACATGTATATGATGAAGCTTGTGCACATGGTGGAGGACAAGATCCACGCGCGGAGTACGGGGCCATACTCACTGGTGACCAAGCAGCCTCTGGGCGGCAAGGCCCATTTCGGCGGACAGCGTTTTGGTGAGATGGAAGTCTGGGCGCTGGAAGGGTACGGTGCCGCGTATACGCTCCAGGAGTTTCTCACTATCAAGAGCGATGATGTTGACGGGCGACGCAAGGTGTATGAAGCCATTATCAAAGGCGAACCGATCACACACATAGGCGTCCCCGAATCTTTCAAGGTTCTGATAAAGGAACTGCAAGCTCTCGCGCTCAATATCGAGCTGCTGGGCAATAGCCGCAAGTCCCGTGAACGCGCAGGCAGAACCAACGAACTCAAAAACAAAATGCTGAGGGGGCTGGACTGACATGATTACCGCTCCGAAGAAGCAACAGGATTTGGATCTCCTCGATTTCGGAAGCATCCGGATATCGCTGATGTCGCCTGAGCGTATCCGTGAGCTTTCGTACGGCGAGGTCAAGAAAACCGAGACCCTCAATTACCGCACGCTGAAACCCGAACGCGACGGTTTGTTCTGCGAGAAGATATTCGGGCCGGTGAAGGATTTTGAGTGCTCGTGCGGCAAGTACAAGTTCGCCGCGCATGCACGACATAAGGACGTTACGTGTGATCGCTGCGGTGTGGAAGTCACCGAGTCAAAGGTTCGTCGCGAACGCATCGGACACGTCGTGCTGGATGCGCCGGTTGCACACCTGTGGTACTTTGGCAAGTCACCATCGAAAATTGCCTTGGTGCTCGATCTGCCCAGTACGGAAGTCGAGGAAGTCATCTACGGATTGTCCTGGATTGTCGTACGGACGATAGAAGACATCCGCCAGTTGCTTGTCGCCTCTGTTGATGAGGTGCGCTCCGAGCTGCTCAAAACACATGTCGATGCCACAGAACTGGACGTGGCATTCCGGGAGATGCTCAAAGAGATCGACGGCAACAAGGTCAAGATGGCGCTGCCGCGCAAGACCATCCTCAAGCTGAAACACGTCTATGAGGTCCTGAAAGCGTACGGTTTGGGAGAGATTTTCCAGCAAACATTCAGACTTCCCGATGAGTACTATAGCAAGATCAAACGTACCCCTGATGGCATCCTCAGCGAGATCATCAAAAAGCTGATTGAACGGGTCATTGATCGGCACGCCGGCAACCTCGCAGAGGAAAAGAACTGGCAAACCAGCAAAGTGCAGACCAATGCAGAGGCCATCCTTTCCCTGCTCAAAGAAGAGGATCTCAAAGCCGAGCTCAACCGCATTCGCGAACGGTTGCTGCGGATATCCACTGAAGAACACAAAAACCGTATCCGTAAGCTGTTCGAACGATACCGCCACAACATAGACACGGCACTGGAAGATGCGGCGGAACTGTACTCGATACTTTCCGCGGTTTCTTCCCATGCGAAGGGAGGAACGCGAACAGCCATCGGCGCCATCCTCGAAAAGAAATCACCTGCGGAAATGAATCAGGATGACCTGAGGAAGGTCAGCTTCACCGCTGTTGGTGAGATGCTCGTCGAACATCAGGCGAACCTGGATCCTGCAGCCCAGGCTGCGCTGGACGCGTTGTTCGAGAAATACGGACTCGACGAGATCTCGGATCCGAATCGCGGGAAGTTGATTCGCCGATTCAGAATAATCGGCAACTTCCTCGAGACCGGGACCAAGCCCGAATGGATGGTCATGCAGATCCTCCCGGTTCTGCCGCCGGATCTGCGTCCGTTGGTGCCGCTCGAAGGCGGCCGGTTCGCTTCCAGTGACCTCAATGAGTTGTATCGCCGTATCATCAACCGAAACAACCGGCTCAAAAAATTTAGAACGTTGACCAGCCCGTCCAAGAACGCTCCCAAGCTCATCATTCTCAACGAGAAGCGTCTGTTGCAGGAGGCGGTTGACGCGCTCATTGAGAACAGCACCCGAAAGCGGCCGGTCATGAGTGCGCAGAAGCGCCCGCTCAAATCGCTCTCGGACGTGCTCAAAGGGAAACAGGGACGATTCCGCCAGAACCTTCTTGGAAAGCGTATTGACTACTCCGGGCGCAGTGTCATTGTTGTCGGACCGACGCTCAAACTGCACCAGTGCGGTCTGCCCAAGGAGATGGCTCTCGAGTTGTTCCGTCCCTTCGTCCTTAACCGTTTGGTAAAGAAGCATAACATCCCTCTCAAGACCGCTAAGAATTATTTCAAACAGTCGTCCCCGGAGATATGGGACATACTTGAGGAAGTCACACGGCACCATCCCGTGTTGCTCAACCGTGCGCCCACACTGCACCGCGTCAGCGTGCAGGCGTTCGAACCGGTGCTCATCGAAGGCAAGGCGATACAGGTGCACCCGCTGGTCTGCGCGGCTTACAACGCTGATTTTGATGGTGACCAGATGGCGGTATATGTCCCGCTCACCATCGAGGCGCAGCTTGAATGCCGTATGATTATGATGTCAAGCTATAATTTGTTCTCTCCTGCAAACGGCCGGCCGCTCGTCGGGCCGACGCAGGACATGGTCATGGGCATCTACTACCTGACCCAGGAAAAAAAGAAGGAACGCAATGAAGGACGTCTGTTTGCGTCTATTGATGAAGCGATCTGTGCACACCAGCATGGTTTGGTGTCGCTCAACACCAGGGTGCAGGTCAACGGTGTCACCAAATGCACAGAGCAAGAAAAGGCTGATGAGAATGATCCTCGTCCGGAGTACACAACGGTTGGGCGTATCCTGTTCTTGAGCGCCATTGATGACGGTCTCATCCATTCTGTTGAATTCAAAAAGAAGGAGCTCCTGCCGACAAACAGGATCCTGATTCCCAACAAGGCTCTGGGGAAACGGGACCTGATAGACATCGTAGAGCAGATATTCCAGAAGAAAGGTCTCTACTACACGGTCACTCTGCTCGACCAGCTCAAGCAGCTCGGGTATCACTACGCCACCGTTTCCGGACTCACGATATCTGTTGATGATATGGTTGTTCCGCGCAACAAGAAGACCATTATCGATCAAGCGCGCGAGCGCGTGGAGGACATCGAAGAAAAGGCAAATAAAGGCGTCATCACCGAATCCGAGCGATACCACTCAATCGTGGATGTCTGGTCGGAGGCCATGGAAGACATCACGCAGGATATGCTGAAAGAGATGCGCAAGCAAGAGCAAGAGGACGCGAATCCAACGAAACCGCGTTTCAATTCCGTTCACCTCATGGCATTCTCCGGTGCGCGCGGCAATATGGATCAAGTGCGCCAACTGGCTGCCATGCGCGGACTGATGTCCCGACCGCAAAAAAAGATCCGCGGCCAGATGGGTGAGATCATTGAGACCCCGGTCATCTCCAACTTCCGCGAAGGTTTGTCAATCTTGGAGTACTACATCTCAACGCACGGCGGACGCAAAGGTCTCGCCGACACGGCGCTGAAAACCGCGGACGCCGGATATCTGACGCGCCGTTTGGTGGATGTCGCACACCACGTTGTTGTTTCCGAAGAAGACTGCGGCACCATCAGAGGCATCAAAGTATCAGCCTTGAAGGGGGTGGGTGATGAAGTCATCGAATCGCTCGCGGAACGGATTTTCGGGCGCGTGGTTCTCAACGATGTTGTCGTGGATGCTGTGGATAAAAAGACAGGCGAGATACATCCCCACGTTATCGTACGAAACGGCGAAATGATCACCCGCGAGCAAGCCGAGCGCATCGCCGAGGCCGGAATTGAATCGTTGCGTATTCGATCGGTACTGACCTGTGAAAGTAAAACCGGCATTTGCGCGAAATGCTACGGCATCGATCTTTCCAGAAATGCTTTGGTGCGCGTGGGAGAAGCGGTGGGAGTTGTCGCCGCACAATCCATTGGAGAGCCCGGTACGCAGTTGACCCTGCGAACCTTCCATATCGGTGGTGCTGCGGCGCGGGTGCTCAAACAGACGCGCATCACCGTTCCTTTCGATGGTGTTGTGGAGCAGATCAACTGCAAGGTAGTGCACAAGAAGGAAGGCGACAAGGAGATTCAGGTTGTCATCACCAGCGATGCCGTTGTCCGCCTGGTCAATAAACAGACGGGTCAGCGGCAGAGTTGGCAGCTGCGGTTCGGTTCGCGCTTGCATGTGGCGAACAATGCAAAAGTATGTAAGGGAGACCTTATCGCCGAGTGGGATAGGTACTCCATTCCGGTCGTCGCAGAACGTTCTGGAAAAATCCTATTCCAAGATCTGGACGAGGGCAAGACCCTGATCACGGAGCGCCATACAGCAGCCGGAGGCAGCATAAAGGAGCGGCGTGTCATCCCATTCAAAGGCAAGAATCCGCGACTCAGCATCGTCGATGAAGGGAAAATCATTTCCACGTACCCACTGCCGGTGGATGCGGTTGTCCTTGTCGAGAATGATAAAGAGATTCACGAAGGTGACACGATCGCGAAAATTCCTCTAGAGGAAATCCGTACTAAGGACGTGACCGGCGGTCTTCCCCGCGTCGAGGAGCTGTTCGAGGCGCGACGCCCGAAAAACGCCGCCGTCATATCGGAGATAGACGGGAAGGTGAAGAAGATTGAAACAGTTGAACGCATTGACAAAGAAGGCAAGGAGGAGCTGTTCGAGGCGCGACACCCGAAAAACGCCGCCGTCATATCGGAGATAGACGGGAAGGTGAAGAAGATTGAAACAGTTAAACGCATTGACAAAGAAGGCAAGGTATCGATCGATCTGGTCATCACGATATACAACGACAAATCTGGGAAAGAGAAGACCTATACGGTTCCCGCCGGGCAACACCCGCTGGTCCGCGAAAGCCAACGGGTAAAATCGGGACAACCGTTGACTGACGGGGTCTCGATCGATACGGTCATCACGATATACAACAAAAACGCCGCCGTCATATCGGAGATAGACGGGAAGGTGGTGGTAGCGAGCGATACGGTCATCACGATATACAACGACAAATCTGGGGAAGAGAAGACCTATACGGTTCCCGCCGGGCAACGCCCGGTGGTCCGCGAAGGCCAACGGGTAAAATCGGGACAACCGTTGACTGACGGGGTCTCGATCGATACGGTCATCACGATATACAACGACAAATCTGGGAAAGAGAAGACCTATACGCTTCCCGCCGGGCGACACCTGCTGGTCAACGAAGGCGACCGGGTGGAATCGGGAGAACCGTTGACTGACGGAGTCATCGATCCGCACAAATACTTGGAAGTGCGTGGGCTGCAGCATACGCAGGAATTCCTGCGCAACGAAGTGCAGCAGGTATACCGGTTGCAGGGTGTCGTGATCAATGACAAACACATCGAAGTGATCATCAAGCAGATGTTGTCTTTCGTGCGCATCATAGATCCCGGTCTGCCCCCGAAGTCCCGAAAGGACAACCGTTTCTATGAATTCATCTATGGTGAAATCGTCCCACGAAGACTCTTCGAAAGGGAAGTTGCCCGTATAGAGGAGGAGCGCAGCCGTCTGCGCAAAGAGAAAGCAGGCGCCGAGGAGCTCGGGCAGATCCATCCGCCCAAGGCAGAGCCGGTGCTGCTTGGTATATCGAAAGTTGCAGGTGCAGCCGAGTCCTTCCTCTCGGCGGCGTCATTCCAGGAAACAAGCCGGGTGCTCACCGAAGCGGCCTTGGAAGGTCGCGTGGATGAACTCACCGGACTCAAGGAGAATGTCATTATCGGGCACTTGGTGCCCGCGGGAACCGGTTTCTACCGTGAAGAAACATTGAAACTGCGCAAGGAAGAAAACGTCGCGGAACCGGTGCTGAAGCTTTAATTCCAAGGAGCGTCTGAAACGCCATGCCAACCGTCAATCAGTTGCGATGCACGCCACGCCGACCGGTCCAGTACAAGTCAAAGTCGCCGGCGTTGAAAGGGTGTCCTCAGCGACGGGGCGTATGCACGCGCGTCTACATCATGACACCGAAGAAACCGAACTCGGCGCTCCGCAAGGTCGCCAAGGTTAAACTGTCCGGCGGAACCGAGGTAACCTGTTATATCCCGGGCATCGGCCATACGCTTCAGGAGCACTCCATCGTTCTGGTGCGGGGAGGCCGTGTGAAGGATCTACCGGGTGTTCGTTACCATATCATCCGCGGAAAGCTGGACGCTACCGGCGTGGAGAACAGACGGCAGGGTCGTTCAAAATACGGTGCCAAGAAACCTGACAAGGCGGGGAAATAAACCATGTCACGTCCCGGTGTAAAGAATAAAAGGTCTCCGACTCCGGATCCAAAGTACGGAAACATTCTGTTGCACCGCTTTATCAACAAATTGATAAAGTGCGGCAAGAAGCGTACCGCGTTCAACATCGTCTATGGTGCGCTGGAAGACATCAGAAAGAAAACGAACGAAGATCCGCTCAAAGTTTTTTTGCAGTGCATTGAGAATGTTCGACCGTTGGTCGAGCTCAAACCGCGTCGAATTGGCGGGGCGACGTATCAGATACCGGTCGAAGTCCCATTCGCACGGAGTGAGACGATGGCGATGCGCTGGATCCTGATGTATGCAAAACAGCGCAAGGGGAAACCGATGAAGGATCGCTTGACAGACGAACTCATGGCCGCCTACAAAAAAGAGAACTCGGCAGCCATCAAGAAACGAGAGGACACGCACAAGATGGCGGAAGCGAACCGCGCGTTCGCTCACTACCGCTGGTAATGGAGCGGCAATTCAGAGAAAGGCACGTGCAGAACGGCGCGGTAGCGACGCACTGTTTGCATAGGGAATCATGAGAGACATACCGATAGAAACGATACGCAACTTCGGGCTGGTGGCGCACATCGACGCCGGCAAGACTACGACCACCGAGCGCATCCTGTACTATACAGGGCGCGTATACAAAATCGGGGAGGTCAATGACGGTACCGCCACCACGGACTGGATGCCCCAGGAGCGTGAACGCGGTATCACCATCACATCAGCCGCTACGCATTGCGTGTGGAAGAATTTTCACTTCAACATCATCGATACGCCTGGACACGTCGATTTTACCATCGAAGTGGAGCGCAGCCTCCGGGTTCTTGACGGGTGTATCGTCATTTTGGATGCAGGGAACGGTGTTGAGCCGCAGTCTGAGACCGTATGGCGTCAGGCGGAACGCTACGAAGTCCCCCGGATTCTTTTTGTCAACAAAATGGATCGCACGGGAGCGGATTTTTTTGACACCGTCATGCAGATTCGCAAGAAACTGCAGGCGGTTCCCGCGGTGGTTCAGTTGCCCCTCGGTTCTGCCGACACATTCAACGGCATTATTGATGTCATTTCCCGGAAAGCCTTCATCTGGCATGACCAGGAAGGGCGTACGTTCACAGAGGAAGAGATCCCTAACGAATACGTCAAGACGGTGGAAGAATACCATCACAAGCTTTTGGAAACGCTGGCCGATCATGACGATGGAATCGCCGAACAGTACCTTGCGGGGCAGCCCGTTCCCATTCAGGACATCAAGCGCGTGCTGCGCACCTTGACTCTCAAGGCCACTGTTTTTCCGGTTTTCTGCGGTTCCTCTTTTAAAAACAGAGGGGTACAGCTGCTGTTGGACGGTGTTTGTGACTATTTGCCCGCTCCGCACGAGCTGCCCAGTGTCAAGGCGGTTGATGCGGCGACTTCGGAGGAGAGGCTCATTCGTCGTGCGGAAGACGAATCTCTCTCCGCGCTTGTCTTCAAAATACAAGTAGACAAGTACTATGGCAAGCTCCAGTTCGCCCGTATCTATTCAGGAGTACTTCGCACCGGTGACAGCATCTACAACCCGCGGAACCGGCGTATCGAACGCGTCGGACGCATCGTGCGCCTTCACGTGCAACAGAAGGAGGACCTCAAAGAGGCGTACTACGGGGATATCGTCGGTATCGTCGGTCTGAAGCAGTTTTCCAGCGGTGATTCCATCTGCACCCGCGAGAATCCGGTCATCCTCGGGCATATGCACGTCCCTGAACCGGTCATCTGGGAAAAGATAGAACCCAAGACCAAGTCTGACGAAGAAAAGCTCGCGTATGCTATCGGGCAGCTTCTGGAGGAGGATCCGACGCTCCGCCATAAGGTTGATAGCGAAACAGGCGAGACCATCATCGCCGGAATGGGCGAACTGCACCTTGAGATCATCGTAGACCGCCTGAAGAGGGAATTCAACGTGCAAACCCGGGTCGGCAAACCACAGGTAGCCTACCGCGAGTGTTTTGGACGTGCCATAGAAGAAGAAGTGAAATACGTAAAACAGACCGGTGGTCGCGGCCAATACGCTCACGTTGTGTTGTCGTTCACGCCGTTGGAGCGCAACGCCGGTATTATCTTCACCAACGCGGTCACTGGCGGCGCCATACCCCGGGAATACATTCCCGCGGTTGAGGACGGGGTGCGCGAAGCGCTCGAGTCAGGTCCTATCGGTGGATTTCCGGTCATTGACTTGGAAGTCAAACTTCTGGACGGTTCCTACCACGAGGTTGACTCTTCTGAGATAGCCTTCAAGATGGCCGCGGTACTGGCGACCCGGAACGCCGGCAGGAAATCGTCTCCTATACTCCTTGAGCCTATCATGCGCATCGAGGTGGTTACCAGCGACGAGTATCTCGGCGAGGTGCTCTCGGATTTCAACGCACGCCGGGGGAAGATTGTCACTATGGAAGCGAAGGGACACATCTATCACGTGAAGGCGAACGTCCCCCTTTCGCGCATGTTCGGATACTCAACCGTCTTGCGGTCACTGACCCAGGGCAGGGCGAGCTACACCATGGAACCGTCCCACTATGAGGAGGTTCCCAGGCAGGTTTTGGAAGAGATGGGATTTGCCGAGACGTCGAGTAAGTAACAGTGCCGACTGAAGGGCATGCGGCACGACACTGCCGCTCACTGGACACGGTATTGATGGATGTTGCCGAGGTAGCTCAGTGGTAGAGCACCTCCTTGGTAAGGAGGTGGCCGTGGGTTCAAGTCCCATCCTCGGCTTGGAGCATGCGCCCCGCTGCGATTTCGCCGGGGCATACGACGGGTGATCATGCGGGCAACCGGACAGGAGGAGTACGATGAGCAAACCGAAGTTCGAGCGCACGAAGCCGCACGTGAACGTGGGGACGATTGGGCACATAGACCACGGGAAGACGTCGTTGACGTCGGCGATCACG
>Ga0308417_1000116_pt1 | contig 61719 bp, 34 predicted proteins | sample HotsprSampleOS65_FD_203528 | JGI IMG/M metagenome (GOLD analysis project Ga0308417, IMG submission 203528) | Hot spring phototrophic mat microbial communities from Octopus Spring, Yellowstone National Park, Wyoming, United States - 20090730_OS65 ... | reverse complement strand
AAACGAGGCCGACACCGGTATCCGCAACTCAACGGACCGAGGGACCAACTGAGTCGTCCACGCCACCAAGGTATCATATGACCCGGCACGCTAAGTTGATGGCATTGGGCGAGACGCCCGTGCTACGCACGCTACGCGTGCTGCGGAGTGGCGGTGCGCCGTTTGGCGGGACGCCCGTGCTACTACCAGGCGGCGGCTTTTCCGTAGCACGGGCATCTTGCCCGTGCCCGTTCGCGGCGGGTGCGGTGTGGCATGCGCAGACGAGGACCATCCCACGAGGGCCGGCGGGCGGCGCCGGAACCAACTACCCCGCAACCCCCCAACCATGGCGCTTGCCTGCCCCAACACCCCCGTTATACTCGCCGTTGGGCCGGGCACAGTAGTGCGCCGCCTGCTCCCGGAAGGCTGGTCAGCGTGGCAATCCTCAGCGGCAAGTTTCGCACTATCGCGTTCATCGTCTCCTCGGGGCGGACCGGAACGACGGCGCTGGCGCAGCACCTGGACGCCTGCTACCCCGAAGTCCGCGCCCTGCACGAGCCCCGCCCAAGCTGGCGGCTCCGCCGCGCTTCGGCCAAGGCGCTGTGCGGCAAGATCGGCCGCGACGAACTGGCCCGTCTGCTGGCCGACAGCCGCCTGACACTGCTGGAGACCATCGTCGAGCCGGTCTATATCGAGTCCAACCCGTATCTGGGCGGCTTCATCGAGGCCTTCGGGCAGGTGTTCGACCGCCCGCGCATCATCCACGTCGTGCGCGACCCGCGCTCGTTCATCCGCTCGAGCATGAACTTCGGCACCTTCCGCGGCATCAAGCAGCTCGCTCAGAGTCTGATCCCTTATTGGCTGCCCAGGCCGGAGAACTGCCCCGGCTGGACGCATCTGCACTGGGCCGACATGTCCGAGCCGCTGCGCCTGGCGTGGTACTGGGCCCTGATCAACCGCGAACTGAACCGCGGCGAGCAACTCTACGGGCCGCTCTATTGCCGCGTGCGCTTCGAGGAGCTCTTCGCCCGCGACGGTTCGGGTCTGTATGCCCTGACCGACTGGCTGGGTCTGCCGCGGAGCCAGGAGCTGGTGGCGGCCGCCAACCGCGAGAACGTCAACGCCAGCGGCGGCGGGTCGTTTCCGCCGGCCTCCCAGTGGGACCGCGACCTGCACGAGCGCGTGCTGGAGTATTGCGGCGAGCTGATGCGGCTCTATGGCTACGACGCGCACGCCCGTCCCGACAGCAGGGATTCACAGCAGGCGGCCGCCGGAGCGCCCGGCCAGCGATGAGCGATCCGTCGAATCACCTGTCGCCTGCTCCTTCGCCTGCCCCGGCGCGCAACCAGCGCCGCTGGATCAGACTCGCCATCGGCCTGCCCATCCTGGCGGTCGTGTGGTGGCTGGTGATCGGCCGGCTTGTCGAGAGTTTCGCCGAGCTGGACTGGTCGAGCCTGCGCATCGGTTGGCCGTTGGTGGGGCTGTCGATCCTGGCGCTGCTGTGCGCGCGGCTGACCAATGCGCTGAATTGCAGGCAGGTGCTGGGAGCGATGGGCCAGAGCATCGGAGCATCGCGGGTGGTGCCGATCATCTGGGTGGCGTCGCTTGGGCGATACGTCCCGGGCAAGTTCGCGGTCGTCGCCGGCGCTGCGGGGATGCTCGTGCGGCTGGGCGTGCGGCTGCCGGTGGCGCTGGCGGCGCTGTTTCTCTCGACGGCGCTGATGATCCTCATCGGCCTGGTGGCATCCGCGCCACTGCTGTTCGCGCTGCCGGCGCTGCGCGAGAAGCTGCCGGGGGCGCCGGCCATCGCGCTGGCCGGCGCGGCGGCGGGCGCGCTGTGCCTTCATCCGGCGGTGTTCACGCGGCTGTGCAACGTGCTCTTGCGACGGCTGAAGCGCCAGCCGCTGCCCGAGAGGCTCGTGCTCGGGCCGTTTCTGCGCGCTGTGGGCATGACCGTGCTGCGGACCATGTTCCTGGGGTTGGCGCTGTGGTGCGCGGTGCGATCTCTGGACCCGACCATCACACTGGCGAGCTATCCCCTGGCCCTGGGCTCGGCCGGACTGGCATCGTGCATCGGATTCCTGGCCATCTTCGCGCCCGCGGGCCTGGGGGTACACGAAGCGGTATACCTGCTCACGGTCGGCGCTGTGGTGGGTCCGGCCGCTGCCGTGCTCGTGGTGCTCTTCCGCTTTCTGAACATTTTGGTGGACGCCCTCACCGGCGCCGTCGGCCTGGCCATGTTCCGCCTCCAGCATGACTGGGAGCGCGGGGTGAATGCGGCGGTTGATCGTTAGCAGTCCACGGCATGACCGTCGGCGGCGGAGCCTACGCGAACAGCCCCGCCAGCGCCTTCTGCGCTGCGGCAACGCCCTTGCCAAACTCGACGCTCCTGCCCAGCGCCGCCAGCGCGTGCTCGACGGCGGCCACGACGGCCAGGCAGTCGTAGGCGTCGGTGTAGCCCATGTGGTTGACGCGGAAGATCTGCCCTTCCATCGTGCCCTGGCCGCCGGCCACGTGAATATTGTGCTTGTTCTTCAGGTGCCCGCGGAAGTCCTTGTCCTTGATCCCGGCGGGGTAGCGGATGGCGCTGACCGAGTCGGCCGGGTACTTCGAGAAAAGCTCGAATCCCAGCGCCTTCATGGCGCTGCGGAAGGCCTCGGCCGTCAGGCGCGTGCGCTTCCACACCGTCTCGAGCGTCTCGTCGCGGATCATCTTCAGGCTGAGGCGCTGGGCCTCGATCAGCGTGTTGGCCGGCGTGAAGGGCGTATCCCCATCGGCCATGCTCTTTTTGTACTTCCTGATGTCCAGATAGAAATCCTGGCGCGTCTTGTTCTTCTCGACGGCCGCCCAGCCACGGTCGGAGAAGGCGACGTAGCCCAGGCCGGGGGGGAGCATCAGGGCCTTCTGGCTGCCGGTGATGGCCACGTCCACGCCCCATTCGTCCATTTTGAATGGCAGCGCCCCGATGCTGGTGATGCCGTCGACGATGAGCAGCGCCTCGCCGGCGGCGCGGATGGCCTTGCCGATCGCCTCAAGGTCGCAGACCGTGCCGGTGCTGGTCTCCGAATGCACGAGGATGACGGCATCGTATCTGGCGGCCTTCAGTTCAGTAGCGATCATGTCGGCCGTGGCGTGGTCGCCGTATTCGAGCTTGATGTCCTTGTGCTCGATGCCGTAGGTGCCGCAGATCTGGGACCAGCGCTCGGCGAACTTGCCGTTGACCACGCACAGGGCCTTCTGTCCCGACGCCAGGGCATTGACGATGCCCGACTCGGCCGCCGCCGTGCCCGAGCCGGTAATGGTGTAGACCGTGCTCTTCGTCTGGAAGACGTACTGGAGCAGGGACTGGATTTCGGCGAACATAGCCCGAAACTCGGCGGTGCGGTGATGATGAACCGGTTTGGCCAGCTCGAGCAGGGTTGCTTCGGGAACGCTGGTGGGACCGGGAGTGAAGAGGCGATACTTCATGAGCATGGTGTGGATCCTTGGGGGTTTTGTGATTCTTGAATGTTGATTTTTGATTTGCGATTGAAGAGTCAGTGGTCAGTGGTCAGTTGTCAGTTGTCGGGTCAGTGGTCCGTTGGTCCGTTGTGGCGTGCCTTCGTGCCTTCGTCGCTCCGTCGCTTCGTCGCTCTCCTCACCTCCGTCGCTTCCTCCCCCGCTCACGCCTCCTCCCACTGCTTCCTGATGAATGCCAGCACGCGCGGCTCGCCGATGGGGATGTCCCTCCAGCTCGCCTCTACGCTCATCGGACCGTCGTAGCCGGCCTTTTTGAGCACGCGGAAGAAGGGGCGATAGTCGGCCTTGGCGCTCTGGCCGGGGGGCACGCGACCGTCCCGGTCGGCCAGATGCACGTGCCTGACGAGCGGCGCGGCGGCGGCCAGATCGTCGAGGCTGTCGTTGTCGACCCAGAAGTGATAAGCGTCGGCCAGCATGCGGAAACTCGGATGGTCGACGTCCTTGACGTATTGGGCCGCATCGGCAATCGAGTTGATGATGTTGCACTCGCGCTTGTTGAGCGGCTCGACGACGAAGAGCACGCCGTTGTCGGCCGCCGCCTGCGCACCGATCTTCGCGAAGTCGATGATCTGCTGCCGCGCCCGCTGGCGGTCCCAGCCCTCGGGCACCTGCCGCGATCCGCCGCTGCCAAAAACGATGGTCTTGATGCCCACCTGGGCGGCGCGGCGCATGGCCGTCTGCATGTAGGTGCGGAGGACGTTGATGTCGGCCGCGGGACCGCTGATCTTCATCGAAGCGGGCATGAGGACATTGGCGGCGAGGATGGGCAGCGCCGACGCCCTGGCACGCGCCAGACCCTGCCACTGGTCATCGGGCAGTTGGGGCTGGAGCAGGCCCTGGACGCTCTCTTCAATGTAGTCCCAGCCGGCCGCCCTGATGGCCGCCGCGCGGTCGGTGCCGGCGCAGATTCCGACGATCATGGTGGCTCCTTATCGAGGGGCCAATGATAGGGCAAGCCTTGAGGCGAGGGAAGGGGGCGGGCCGCGGCCCTTTCGCCATCGCCCCCGCGCATGCGAAGGCGCCGGTCGGGACCGGCGCCGCTTGCGGAATCGTGATATGGCGGTGTCACCCGCCGATCAGCGAGTCGAGGGCCGCCTTGAACTCCTTCTCACTGCGCAGACCGACGAACTTCTGGGCGACCTGGCCGCGGTTGAAGAGGATCACGGTGGGAATGGCGTTAATGCCGTACTTGAGGGCCACGTCGCGGTTGGAGTCGGTGTCCAGTTTGCCCACCTTGACCTTGCCGGCGTAGTCGTTGGCGAGCTTGTCGATCGTGGGCGCCAGCATCCGGCAGGGCGCGCACCACTCTGCCCAGAAGTCCACCAGCACAGGCTGAGTGGACTTGAGCACCTCGCCCTCAAAGTTCTGATCGGTAAACTCCTTCACGTTCACGTTGGCCATTGTCTGCTCCTGTTGTGCCCAGTGGGCAGATGTTAGGAACCAGGCGGTGTTCCTGTCAACGCGGCCCAGCTCCCGCGCAAGGCCGGGGGTGTGTGACAGTTCCTGCGTCGGATGGAGCCAGGAGGGCCGTGGCACACGCTGAAGCGCGGACGCAAGCCAGCCTGGCCAGACGCCCGTGCTACGCGTGCTACGGGGTGGCGGTGCGTCGTTCGGCACGGGCGAGACGCCCGTGCTACTACCAGCCGGCGGATTGTCCGTAGCACGCGTGCCACGTCGTGTGCCGGCGCGCGATCCCGGACCGCCGGCCGCAGAAACTGTCAGGCGCCCCAACGCCGGTCGGCCGGGCAAGGAACACCGCCTTGTCAGCCGCTGACCCTGTCAGACCTCCAGCATTCGCCTGCCGATCCTTGACAAGCTGCCGCCGCGGGCCTATTCTGGATGTTAAGGTTAAGATATCCGTATTCGGCCATGATCTCCCAGACCTCCGAGTATGCCCTGCGAGCCGCCATCCACCTGGCTTTCCATCCCGGCCAGCCGCAGACTATCCGCCAGATCGCGACGGCCACCGGTGTTCCGGCCGGCTATCTGGCCAAAGTGCTCTGGGCGCTGGGACGCCATGGGCTGGTCAGGGCCACACGAGGTCCAAACGGGGGCTATCTTCTGTCCCACAACGCAACGGAAGTTTCTATCTATCAGGTAGTTACGGCTGTCGATCAGGTGCAGCGCATACGCTGCTGTCCGCTGAATCTTCCCGAGCACTCCCATCGACTCTGTCCCCTGCATCGCAAACTTGACCAGGCCATGGCAACCGTCGAGGACAGTTTCCGCAGAACTTTCCTGAGCGAACTGATCGACCAGGATTCGGCCAGCGGCCGCGCGTGTCCATCCCATGTGCCGGACCCAGTTTCGCTGGGCCGAACCTGATCGCCAGCTCCCCCGCGCACCCATTTTGTATCTTGCCCCTTGTAAAGAGGACTGGTTTATCCTATTATCAGGTCGATGCGTGTTTCAGGCGTCCTGAACCGATGCCGCGAAACTCAACCTGAGAGGAAGGTCCGACATGCCGCAGCGCAGAATGGTCACACTGGACGGCAACGAGGCGGCGGCCTCAGTTGCCCATCGACTCAGCGAAGTCATCGCGATCTATCCCATCACCCCCTCCTCGCCCATGGGTGAGCTCTCCGACGAGTGGTCGGCCAGGGGAAAGAAGAACATCTGGGGCGCCGTCCCCGAGGTCGTTGAAATGCAGAGCGAAGGCGGAGCGGCCGGCGCCGCCCACGGCGCGCTTCAGGCCGGGGCGCTGGTGACGACCTTTACCGCCTCTCAGGGACTGCTGCTGATGATCCCCAGCATGTACAAGATCGCCGGGGAACTGACCCCCTTCGCCATGCATGTCACGGCGCGTGCCCTGGCCACCCACGCGCTGTCGATCTTCGGCGATCACTCCGACGTCATGGCCGTACGCCAGACCGGCTTTGCCCTGCTCTGCTCCAACTCGGTGCAGGAGGCCCACGACATGGCGGCCATCGCGCACGCGGCGACGCTGCGCGCCCGCGTGCCGTTCCTTCACTTCTTCGACGGCTTCCGCACGTCGCACGAGGTCTCCAAGATCGAGATGCTCAGCGACGACGACCTGCGGGCGCTGATGGACGACGCCCTAGTGGCCGAGCACCGCCGCCGCGCCCTTTCGCCTGATCATCCGGTCCTGCGCGGCACCGCCCAGAACCCCGACGTCTTCTTCCAGGCACGCGAGGCCTGCAACCCCTTCTACGAGATGTGCCCCGAGGTCGTCCGCCAGACGATGCTTAAGTTCAAGCAGCTCACCGGACGAGAATACAACCTCTTCGACTACGTCGGCCACCCGCAGGCCGAGCGCGTGATCGTCATGATGGGCTCGGGCGCCGAAACGGCCCAGGAGACGGTTCACTGGATGGTCGAGCGTGGCGAGAAGGTCGGTCTGCTGAAGGTCCGACTGTACCGCCCCTTTGCGGTGGAGAGTTTCGTGTCGGCCCTGCCCGCCACCACCAAGTCGATTGCCGTGCTCGACCGCACCAAGGAGCCGGGCTCGGCCGGCGAGCCGCTGTATCAGGACGTCATCACCGCCCTGGTGAGGACGCGCACGGCGGGCGCCTCGCCGTTGAAGACCTTCCCGCTGGTCATCGGCGGACGTTACGGCCTGGGCTCCAAGGAGTTCAATCCGGCCATGGTCAAGGCCGTCTTCGACGAACTGGCCGACACCAACCCGCGTCAGCAGTTCACGGTCGGCATCATGGACGATGTCACTCACCTGTCGCTGAAGGTCGATCCCCACTTCAGCATCGAGCGCGACGACGTGGTACGGGCTGTCTTCTTCGGTCTGGGTGCCGACGGGACCGTGGGCGCCAACAAGAACTCGATCAAGATCATCGGCGAGGAGACGGACAACTGGGCCCAGGGCTATTTCGTGTACGACTCCAAGAAGTCCGGGGCCATCACCATCTCCCACCTGCGCTTCGGGCCCAAGCCCATCCACTCGGCTTACCTGATCGAGAAGGCCCAGTTCGTGGCCTCGCACCAGTTCATCTTTCTGGAGAAGTACGACGTACTCTCCTATGCCGCCGACGGCGCCGTGCTGCTGGTCAACGCGCCGTTCCCGCCCGAGCAGGTCTGGGACCAGTTCGCCATGGAAATCCAGGAGCAAATCCTGGCCAAGCGGCTGAAGGTTTACGCGATCGACGCGTACAAGCTGGCGCGGGAGCTGGGCATGGGCGTGCGCATCAACACCATCATGCAGACCTGCTTCTTCGCCATCAGCGGCGTGCTGCCGAAGGATGAGGCGATCAGGCAGATCAAGAAGGCCATCGAGAAGACCTACGGCCGCAAGGGCGAGGAACTGGTGAAGCGCAACTTCCGGGCGGTGGACGCGACCATCGAGAACCTGCACGAGGTACCGCTGGGCAAGAGCGTCACCGCGACGCGCAAGCTGCCGCCAATCGTGCCCGACGCAGCGCCGGATTTCGTCAAGCGCGTGACCGCCGTGATGATGGCCAACAAGGGCGACCTTCTGCCGGTCAGCGCCTTTCCCGTCGACGGCACGTGGCCTTTGGGCACCGCGCGATGGGAGAAGCGCACCATCGCCCGCGACATCCCGGTGTGGGACTCGAGCATCTGCATCCAGTGCAACAAGTGCGCCATGGTCTGCCCGCACGCGGCCATCCGCGCCAAGATCTACGATCCTCAACTGCTCAAGAGCGCGCCCGAGACGTTCAAGTCGGTGGACTACAAAGCGCCGGACTTCCGGGGCATGAAGTACACCATCCAGGTGGCCCCCCAGGACTGCACCGGCTGCACCCTGTGCGTGATGGTCTGTCCGGTCAAGGACAAGACCAACCCGCGGCACAAGGCCATCGACATGGCTCCGCTCATGCCGCTGCTGGAGCCGGAGCGGAAGAACTTCGAGTTCTTCCTGCAACTGCCGGAGGTGGATCGCACCAAAGTGCGGCTGGACGTGAAGGGCTCGCAGTTCCTCCAGCCGCTGTTCGAGTTTTCGGGCGCCTGCGCCGGCTGCGGCGAAACGCCCTATGTGAAACTGATGACCCAGCTCTTCGGCGACCGGGTCGTCATCGGCAACGCCACCGGCTGCTCGTCCATCTACGGCGGCAACCTGCCGACCACCCCCTATTGCACCAACAAGGACGGCCGCGGACCGGCTTGGAACAACTCACTCTTCGAGGACACCGCCGAGTTCGGGTTGGGCATGCGTCTGGCCATCGACAAGCACCAGGATCAGGCGCGCATGCTCGTCAAGGCGCTGGCGCCGCAGATCGGCGAAGCCCTGGCCGACGAGCTGCTGGCCAACACCTCGGCCGGCGACGAGGCCGGCATCCAGGCTCAGCGCCGGCGGGTCTCGCTGCTGCTGCAGCGCCTGGCCTCGATCCAGTCGGCCGAGGCGCGGCGGCTGGAAATCCTGGCCGACTACCTGGTCAAGAAGAGCGTGTGGATACTGGGCGGCGATGGCTGGGCGTACGACATCGGCTACGGCGGACTGGACCACGTTCTGGCCAGCGGGCGCGATGTCAACATCCTGGTCCTCGACACCGAGGTGTATTCCAACACCGGGGGACAGCAGTCCAAGAGCACGCCGCTGGGAGCCGCCGCCAAGTTCGCATCGGCCGGCAAGGCCTCGCCCAAGAAGGACCTGGGGCTGATGGCGATGGCCTACGGCAACGTGTATGTCGCCAGAGTGGCGTTCGGCGCCAAGGATGTGCAGACGGTCAAGGCGTTTGTCGAGGCCGAGAGCTACCGCGGTCCATCGCTGATCATCGCCTACTCCCACTGCATCGCCCACGGTTACGATTTGGCCTACGGCGCCGAGCAGCAGAAGAAGGCCGTCGACAGCGGCTACTGGCCGCTGCTGCGCTACGACCCGCGGCGCGTGCTGGAGGGCGAATCGCCGCTGCAGCTTGACTCTCCGGCGCCCAAACTGGCCCTTGCCGAATTCGCCGCCAACGAGACACGATTCCGCATGGTCGAGCAGCTCGACCCCGAGCGCTTCAAGCGGCTCATGGAGGAAGCCCAGGTTCACGCCAGCAACCGCTTCGCCCTCTACGAGCAGATGGCGAAGCTGGCCGTTCCCGCCCACAGCGGCAACGGCAACGGAAGGCAACAGCAAGCCAAACAGCCGGCGCCCAGCGCCGAATAAGGAGCAGCCATGGACCTTACCACCACCTATCTCGGTCTGCGCCTGGCCAACCCCCTGATGCCCGGCGCCTCCCCGCTGACCAAAACCCTTGACGGCGTCAAGCAGCTCCAGGATGCCGGGGCCTCGGCCATCGTCCTTCACTCGCTCTTCGAGGAGCAGATCAAGGGCGAGCAGCTCGGCAGCCTCTACCGCATGGAAATCTACGCCGACTCGTTTTCCGAGGCGCTGTCCTACTTCCCCACCGGGCGCCAGTTCGCCTTCGGGCCCGATGAATACCTCCAGTTCATCGGTCAGATCAAGAAGGCCACAAGCCTGCCGGTAATCGGCTCGCTCAACGGCAGCACGCCCGGCGGCTGGATCGAGTACGCCAAGCTCATCGAGCAGGCGGGCGCCGATGCCCTGGAGCTGAACGTCTACCACATCAGCACCGACCCGCAGGAGAGCGGCCAGGAGCTGGAGCAGCGGCTGCTGGACGTGGCGCGCAGCGTGAAGCAGTCGATCAAAATCCCCCTGGCGGTGAAGCTCTCGCCCTTTTTCTCGTCGGTGCCGCACCTGTGCTGCCAGCTTGACGCCATGAGCGTGGACGGACTGGTCCTCTTCAACAGGTTCTATCAACCCGACATCGACCTGGAGTTGCTGGAAGCGGTGCCCAGGCTGAACCTGTCCAACTCCAGCGAGCTGCTGCTGAGGCTGCGCTGGCTGGCGATCATCTCGCCCCACGTGCAGGCGAGCCTGGCGGTCAGCGGCGGCGTCCACACGGCCGCCGACGCCGTCAAGTCCATCATGGCCGGGGCGCGGGCGGTGCAGGTGGTCTCGTGCCTGCTGCGTCACGGGCCGGGGTATCTGCGGCAGATTCTCGACGGGATGAGCCAGTGGATGGAGGAGAACGAGTACTCGTCCGTCCGCCTCATGCAGGGCAACATGAGCCTGGTGCGCTGTCCCGACCCCCACGCCTTCGAGCGCGCCAACTACATGCGCATTTTGCAGGGCGGCGGCGTGCCCGATGCCGCGCTGTAGGCGATTGGCGATCGGAAGGGCGGGCCACCGGGGTGTGCAGCGATGCCGCTATACGATCAAGTGTGCGGCGATGCCGCACCTACACGATCAAGCGAAAGCCGATCGTATCCGAGAAGAAGCGAGGAACGCAGCGAAGAAGCTGGTGCAGATCATATCGGTTGGCGTACACTACGACGAGGACGAGCTGCTGTGGATCCTGACATTACGCGAAGAATGCTGGTTGATTGAGACCGAGGGCGGAGTCACGACCACGCCGGATTCCGGTGACTGGGCCAATGTTGATGCGCGTATTGTGGAAATACTCCGTAGCAATGCTGTCGCGGCCCGTCGAACGGAGACACTTCTGACGCGCAATGACCCTTGTCCAGAGGCAACACACGCGATTGTGTTGATTCGTCAGGCTCGTGTTTCCACATAGCCGCCAGCCATAGGTTTTGGTGACCGCGCTCTACTGCTGGTGGTGCGATTCATGGGACGGGCTCGGTCCTGAGAGCAGCCAACTCTTGCGCCGTCACCGACAGCCGTCAGATTCGAGACCCAGGTGTTTTTCGACACATTCGAGGCAGCTGGGCGGGGTGATGGGCGCACCGGCACGGGCATCAGCCTTGCCGGCGCAGCCGCAGGGCTTCTTGTTCACGGGCGACGGAGGCAGCCCCTCGCACTCTTCCACCAGGCGGCGGGACGCCTCCGAACTCAGGTTCAGGCGTCCGTCGTCGCCGCGCGCGGCCGTAAGCGTGACCGGCCAGGTTCCCGAGGACATGTCCTCGGTGCGCGCTGATGAGCAGGGGCCGCTTCTCGATCCAACCGCTCGGCCCCCGCGCACGGCTGACCGCGTCCCTTGGGGAGCTGCGAACGGCCTCGCCGATCCCCGTACGCCGCGGCGAGGAGTTGAGCGTCGAAATCCGGCCGGAGCCGATGGCGATCCTCGTTGGGGCCGTCACCGACCCCGAAACGCGGTTCGTCAAGCAGATCGACGGCGGGATCGTTCCCATCGAGGCCGCCGCCGGGCTCAGGGCATCGTGTACACCGTGGCGGCCGTGTTCCAGCTCAGACGGATCGTCCGCGCGTCGGTTGGCTGACCTTCGGCGGGCACGATCTGTCCAAAGCCCCAGCGGTAACGGCTGGCGGTCTGCCAGCCCCACCAGGTGGGACGCGGCCAGATCACGCGGGCGGCACGACCCTGACCGCCTCGCCCCGCCGGGGTCTGAAGACGACTCTCCACGGCCATCGCAAGATACGTGGAGGCCTCCGGTTTCTCGCGCTCCAGCCCGGCCACGAACGGCGAGGGCTGCCCGTCGGCCGGGATCAGCCGCTCGAAGCGCGTGGGGCGGCTGACACGAATGACGCTCATGCAGTTGGCGATCATGCCCGAGGCCGAGCCGCTGGCCCACTTTTCGGGCGGCGCGATGCGGGCAAGCTGCTCGGGGGTCTCATTCAGAAGCAGCGAGCGGAGCTGAACCATCGAGGGCATGATGTGCGAGTCGTTGCGATAGATGTGGCCGGCGGTGTCGCGGCGGGTGGGCCATCGTGCTGTGAGCAGGTCCATCTCCTTTCGCACATCCTCCTGGAGTCGGTCGCGATAGAAGCGGGCCACATCCTCGTTCTTGAATCGCACCCAGCGGTTGGTGTGCTGGCGCTCGCCGTATTTCACCGGCCAGGTCGGGCCGTCGATCTGCCACGAGGCCACATCGCCCCAGAAGTTGGTCAGATACACCTCATCGTGCATGGCCTCCATCGTGTGCCAGGGCTGGCGCTGCTGGAAATAGGCCGCGCCGCGGCTCTTGAGATAGTGGTGGACGAACTCGCGGGCGACCATGTAGCAGGCATAGTTGTAGGTGTCCATGTCGCCCACCCGGTAGGCCAGGCGGGCGAAGGCGATGCAGGGGGCGGCCTCATCGCCCATCTCGGCGATCTCGCCGCGCGCGAAGGTCACCCAGCGCGTCTCGGCCGCGGTGCAGAACAGGCGCTTGATGAGCGGCCAGCGCTCTTTGATCAGCTCCCAGTCGCCGGTGTAGTGGGCGTAGGCCCAGATGGTTTCGAGCATGTTGGTGGAGAACTTGCCGGCGTCGCCCAGCACGCCCCACGAACCGATGCCCGGACCTTCGAGAATCAGATACGTCAGCCCGCTTCCGCGCGGGTACTCGCGCTCGATGAACCGCGCTCTAACCAGCACGTCCTCGCTGAAGTACTTGCGCAGGCTGGCTTTGGCGTTGGCCTGGGTCTGCGGATCGTAATAGGGCAGGGCCTTGGCATACCACACATCGCCCATGATGGACCAGCAGAAGTTGTTCATGCCCCCGTGGTCGTATTTGTATACGTCGGGGCTTGAGAACTTCTCGCGGGCGGTCTGCCGCAGACGTTCAAGGGCAGTGGCCACGTTCGGATGCGCAGCGACGTTGGCCGGATCGCTGGCTTCAGTCTCGTTGACGTACTGAAGGATTCTGAAGGTGGAGTCGAACGAGTCGACGCCCTCAACGCCCATGTACGGGCCGTACTGAGTGAAATACTCCGGATCGACCACGCGCGCGGAAAAGGCGACGGGGAAGCCGCCGTCCATGGACGCCTGCGCCAGCGGCGGGCTGAGCGGCGCGAGCTTCAGGTGCGGCGTGTTCCAGTCGTCGTTGATCGAGCGCCAGGAGAACGTCTGGCGGATGATGACGCTGTCGTTGGCGCGGTCGACGCTGAAGCTGTCCTGGCAATAGAGCGGAAACTCGCGGCTGACGCGGCTCCAGTACCGGATTCGCTCGACCACGTCGGCCGGCAGACCGTTGGCCCAGGTCCAGGTCCGGATGCCGGCCAGGGCCGCGACGGTGCCCGGGAACGGCTCCTTGCCCTGCTGCGGCGGCTTGTAGTAACCGTAGAGGCTCATCAGCACGACATCGCCGGCCTGGCCGGCGAAGGTCATGGCGATGCCGGAGTCGTCAAAGCGCATCGACGTTGGCTTTCGCTGGAGGAACGCGACCCAGGGTGAATCCCAGTCGGCGAAGCCCTGGGCGCCGGCCCACCAGACGAGAATCCAGTTTTCGCTCATGGCGGCCGCGTCGATCGGCTGACCGCGTTGGATGATGCGCGGGCCGTTGGCGGTCATGATGGCGGCGAAGGTGGGCGCGCCAAGCTGTACGTCCGCCATGTTGGCAAAAACTCGCAGGCTGCTGGTCTTCGAGTGGTACAGCGTGGCCGGGCTCAGTTCGGTCTGGATGAAGAAGAACGGCGCATCAGCCCACCCCGCCGGGGCGGCCGACAGCGGCGCCAGGCGGTTGATGGAAGCCGATGGCTGACCGGCGGGCGGCCCGTATACACCTTGGCCCCAGATGGGCGTGAGGGCGACGAGGAGGAATGTGGCGGCCAGCGACGCGATGACGAGTTGACGTTTCATGGCGGCTCCCGTGACTGCGACAACGGATACGACGGCCTGACAACAGGAAAGGAATGCTCCGTCGTTTGATGGTTACCGGGCCTGTGGCGGCGACGTTGAATGCGTCGGAGGGGTGGCCGGGGCGGGACCAGCGCCCATTGCCCAACAGCTCAGCAGATAGACCACAGCGCCCACCGCGATGAGGATCGTCAATCGCAGCACCGCCGTCTCGCGGCCGCTGGCGGCAGGCCACCACGGCGCGTACTGCACGGCCAGGCATGCGACGGCCATGAGCATCGTTGCCAGAGCCACCTTCAGCACAAACGGCACCAGTTGCCGCAGCTCCAGCCCGCCCACGCGGCGGTTCAGCATCCACAACATGACCAGCGCCTGAAGCGCGAAGCTGACGGAGGTGCCGGCGGCCATGCCGGCCTCGCCCAGGGGCGTCCACATCAGCGGCAGCTCGACCAGCAGGTTCACCGCCAGCGTCAGGATCGACAGCACCAGCGGGGTGACGGTGTCGTGCAGCGCGTAGTAGGCGCGGTTGAGGATCTGCTGAAGGCTGAACGCCCAGATGGCGATCGCGTAGAACCGCAGCGACCTGGCCACCAGCTCGCTGGCCTGCGGGCCGAAGTTGCCGCGCTCGAAGAGCACCTGCACGGCCGGCAGTGCTACGATCGCCAGCCCGACGCTGGCGGGCAGGCCCTCCCAGAGCGTGATGCGGATGCCGCGCGTCAGGCCGGCGCGGAAGCGCGCTTTGTCCTTCTCCATGGCATCGGCGCTGAGGGCGGGGAAGATCGCCGTGGCCAGGGCGATGGCGAAGACGCCCAGAGGGAACTGATACAGGAGCTGCGCCCAGAACAGCCGCACGGAGGCGCCCATCTCCAGCGGGTAGCGCACCTGCTGGCCGAACAGATCGAAGTGCGTGAGCATGACGCCCTGGGCGTCGGCGCTTTTTGCCAAAAGGAAGGAAATGCCGCGGTCCAGCAGAACGGATAGCTGAAGCACGCCGGCCCCCAGGGCCACGGGTATGGACAGCCGCAGCATCCGCGCCGTCAGGGGCGTCCAGAGGACCCGCAAGTCAAAGCGAAACCCCACCGCCCGCAGCGACGGCATCAGCATCAGCACCTGAATTGCCCCCGCCACAAGCACGCAGACGCAAATGAAGTAGATCGCGCGCGTCTGGCCGGCGGTGTCGCCCATGTTCCACAGGCGCGCTCCGAGGACCGTGCTGGCGATCAGCGCGATGTTGAGCACGATGGGCGCGGCCGCGACGAGGCCGAATCGGCGGTGGACCTGAAGAATAGCGCCGAGAAATGCCGTGCCGCAGACCAGCAGCGCATAGGGCAGGAGGATGGCGGTAAGTTTGACGGCCAGCAGGCGCTCGGGGGTGAGGGTCCAGAGGCGCGGGATGGCCCAGAGGACTCCTTCGCCGATGAGGGTGATCGTGCCCAGCATGACGATCAGCAGATTCACGCTGGAGGCCGCGAAGCGTTGCGCGCCGGCCGAGTCCTCCGTGCGCAGCGACTGGGAGTAGACGGGAATGAAGGCGGCCGAGAGTGCGCCTTCGCCGAAGAGCCGGCGGAAGAGGTTGGGGATGGCGAAAGCGACGGAGAAGGCGTTGGCGACCAGGCCGTCGCCGAAGTAGCGGGCGGCGAGGCTTTCGCGGATAACGCCCAGGACTCGGCTGGCGAAGGTGAGGATGCTGATGATGCGGGCGTGGCGAAGAAAGCTGTGGGAGCGTGGCGCGTCGGGTGGGGCGGAGGCGGCTTGAGTGAGAGTGCTGGACATCCGTTTCCTGTCCTGGCGGAGTTCCGCTCCGCCACGGCTCGCCGGATACAGCGCGGCGGCCACCAGCAGAATACCAGATGCGCGATAAGAATCCCAGCGGCGTCACGATGGCCGTGGCACACGCTGAAGCGCGGAGGCAAGTCCGGTTCGATGAGCGGGAGGTGGAAACGGAGCAGCGTAAGGCTACTGAGGCACTGGCAACCGGAAGGGCCGGACAACGGATTAGGCCGAACCTAAACCACCGCGCCACCTCTCGACTCTACCCCCTCGGCGAGGCAGGGCCGGGGGCTGTGGAAATCCGTCCGATGTGCTATAGTGTCTTGCATTGGCTCGTTCACGTCTCCGCACCGGATTTGAGGGAAATGACGATGGCCAGGTCTCAGCGCATTCTGCTGCTTGTGGAGCCCAACACCTCGTACGGCCGCAAAGTGCTCAAGGGCATCGCCAGCTTCGCGCAGATGCGCAAGTATTGGGTCTTCGAGTTCGAACTGCTGGCCGGCGTCCAGGACATGCTCAACCGCGGGATCAGTCATGCCGACGGCATTATCATCCGCGGGGCCTACCCAGACTGGCTGGCGGCGGTGGTGGCAACGGGCATCCCGGCGGTGAACGTCAGTTCGGAAGTGCCCGACTCGCCTCTGCCGACAGTTGCGTCGGACAATGCGGCTATCGGAGCCATGGCGGCGGATCATCTTCTGTCGCGCGGCTTCAGAAAGTTCGCCTGCTGCGGATTCGCCGGACAGAAACAGCTTGACGACCGCATGGAGGCTTTTCGGCAGCGCGTGACGGCGGCCGGCCACCAGTGCTTCCTGCCGCCGCCCGAGGGACGGCCCTTTGAGGCCATGTTCTATGAAGATCAGGTCGGGGCGCTGCGCCAATGGCTCAAGCAACTGCCCCGGCCCACGGCCATGTTCGCCACCAACGATGAATTCGGGCGACTGGTGATTCAGACCTGCCGCGAGATCGACGTACACGTGCCCGAAGACATCGCCGTACTCGGCGTGGACAACGACGAGGTCATCTGCGAGCTGTCAAATCCGCCGCTTTCCAGCATCGAACGCGGCGCCGAGCGCATCGGTTACGAGGCCGCCAAACTGCTGGCCAAGGTGATGACCGGCGGGGCGGCGCCGTCGCGTCCGATGCTTCTGGGGCCGGTGAAAGTGGTGACCCGGCGCTCTTCCGACACCCAGGCGATCGACGAGCCGCTGGTGGCCAGCGCCATCCGCTTCATCTGGGACCACGTGGAGGAGCGGCTGGACGTGGACGACGTGGTCAAGCACGTGGGGGTCTCGCGGCGCTGGCTGGAGGTGTGTTTCGGGCGGACGCTGGGACGCTCGCCCGCGGCCGAAATACGGCGGGCGCAGATCGAGCACGCCAAGAAACTGCTGGTGGAGACGGACATGCTCATGCCCAGCGTCGCCGCCGCCAGCGGCTTCACCGATGCCAAACTGCTGATCGCGGTGTTCCGCCGCGAGGTGGGCATGACGCCGACGCAGTTCCGCAGGGACTTCCGGCTGACCTGACCAGACAAAGCACCCGGCTCGATCCCGAGCCGGGTGCGCGGACATGAGGCGATGCGGGACGTTCAGGCAATCCGCCGACGCATCAGCAGGGCGCCGATGGCGCCGATGAGCAGGGCCGCGCTGGCCGGTTCGGGAACCACGCCCGGCGACCCGATTTCGCCGACCGGCGACACAAATGCCCCATTGACTCCCGCGACGCTCAACGTGGAAATCGTGCCGGTCAGACCGGCGGCATTGTCGAAAGTCGTGCCCAGCGTGGAGGCGCCAAAGTCGACGCGCGCGATCAGATTGCCGACCGAGTCAAAAACGCTGACCGCGTCGCCGGACGAACTCAACCCCACTCCCGAGCCGCCGTAGCCGCCCATGGTGAACCCGATCGGAGCTGCGCCGCCGAACCAGGCGGTGATGAAATTGGCCTGGATGGTGGGGTCATTGCTTCCGGAGGCATTGCCCTCGGCGAAGATGACCGACTGGCCGGGAGCAATGCTGGTCACGCCTCGAAGGGTCACGGAGCTGGCGAAAGAATTGGAGTTGTCGTCCATCCTCCAGCCGGTGATGTCGACTGCGGCGGCGCCGGTGTTGGTCAACTCGAACCAGTCCGCGCCGTAGCTGGCATTTGCGCTGCCGGTGGGATGGACCTCGGTGATCACGATTGCGGCGCGGGCCGGCGAACCCAGGCACAAGCCCAACGCGAGACAACCACAAACCACAAACATCCTGATGCAAGCCATTGCTGAACTCCTGCCCCGTCGGGGCCTTTAGAAACCAGTCGTGCAACACAGGGCTGTCGCGCCGTGCGCAAGCCCTGCCGAACACCACAAATGTGCCTCTGTCGCGCAGCGCCAGCGTGAAGCCACGGAGCAATCTGCGCTGAAAGCTCTGAAACAGGCGCACAACTACGGCGCTGTCAGCGCCGCCAGAGCCCGCTGAGCGCGCTCAATCTGCGCCGCCGTTCGTGCATCGGCGCGGAACTCGGCGAACTCACTCATAAGCCGTGCCACGTACGCCGCCGATCGCGCCGCAAGTTGGACCTCCAGTTCGCCCGTGATTCGCCCGGCAATATCGCCGTTCTGACGCCCGTGCGCTGCTCCAGCAACCCAGCCCCAGAGTCTCGCTGCCTCGGCCAGCGACTCCAGATCGGCGAAATCGCCCGGATCCACCTCCTGGCTCCACGGTTCCTTGAACGTCAGCCAGTACGACTCATCGCCGATTCGGCACCACGTGCTCAGCCAGGGCTGCACCTCGCTGAGGATGGCCAGATGGCGAACCAGCCGGGCCCCACCATCCAGCGGTTCGGCCGGGATAGCGCCGGCACGTTCTGCGGCGGCCGGTATCTGCTGTTTCAGATAGACGATCAGATCGTGCGACATGCCGTTGACTGGACCGACCAGCACGAAGTATTTGCTGAGCCCCTGACTGCCCGACGACCCAAGCCGTGTGCGCAGCACGGCATCTTTAATGCGCAGCGGCGCCTCGTGCCGGTCGCCCAGCAGTGATCGCAGGCGCTGTGACCTTTCTGTGGCCTCGGCCAAGGCGGCGCGGATCGCGCCCAGCTTCTGGCCTACCGGGCGGAGTATCTCTTTCACCTGGCCGGACTTGCTCCGTATCACCGTGCGGAAGCGGCCGTTCTCGAGGTAAGTGGCCAGCTCTCGCTCATAGTCGCAGCCGCTGGCGGCCAGCAAGGCACGCACGCGCGGGCTGTTGCGCAACCACTGGGCGGCACCCGCGGGAGCCGCGGCCGCCTGGCGATAGCTTTCCAGCAGCGTGGCCAGCAGTTCGCGGCGCTGTCGATCGGAGAGCTGAACGTCGTTGTCCAGCGCGGTCAGTTCGAGGGTCACCATTCCGCCCAACAGCTCGATCTGAAACGGCATGAACGAGCTGTCATCGAGGTCGACCATGCCGAAGCTCAACTGCCCCCACACAGGATCGGCGGCATAAGTGCCGATGTTCCCGAAGTGCAGGTCGCCGTGGGCGACAACGTAGCTGGAAGGATCGGCGAGCCAGTCGGCCGCCGCCGTCCTCGCCCATCGGTAGAACAGGTCCTTGCCGCCACGCCAGAATTTGTACGGACCCTGCGAGATCGACTGAATCTTCATCGCGAAGCTCAGCGGATCATCCCGGTCCATGTAGGGGGCATACGCCGCCTCCAGCGCGTCGTAGGCGGCCGACTGGGCGGCGACGAAGCGCGCGGAGCCGGTCAGCGCCAGCAAGACCAGCCCGATGATGTGCAGGGTGCGCTGTGTCATCGTCGTGCTGGTCCGCTGTAGTCCCAGATAATGCTGCCCGGACGGTTCCAGTCTGCGGTGGCGCCGCTCCCACTGCCGGGCTTGATCACGTCGGCCATGCGGTACCACTGCACGTGCCCGTCGGCGAACAGCAGCAGGCCGCCCTGGTTGTGTCGGCCGGCGGTCCGCTGCCAGTCGCCCTTGAGCCGCCCCAGCGTGCGGGTCCGCAGGCGGTTGGCGCGGCCGTCGTAGGTGTTGAACGCCTCGTTGACCCCCGGGGGGATTTCCGCAGGGCTCATGCGCTTCTCAACCAGCAGCACGACCTCGGCCGTCGGGCGGAGCTGCGCGATCTTGCCTCGCGGGTTGGTGCTGCCGAAGAGCTTGGAGTTGTAGACGTAGCAAATGTAGGTCGGCCGGGGGACCGCCGGCGCGTTGCCCACGCGACCGTACATGATGAAATAGCCGTTCTGGACGGTCTCATTGCCAACTGGGACGGCAGGTCCGGCCGAGCCGCAGACGAAGATGTCGTGGTCGCCCTCCTTGGGTACTGGCCTGATGCCGGCCGCGTGCTCTTTCTGCAACTGGTCGTAACTCCTGCCCTTGACCAGCGGCGGAAGGGCGTTGAACCAGAGCGCGGGCGACTCCCAGCCCAAGCCGTCGGGACCCTGAATGGAAGAGCCCGGCGAATCGCCATCCTCGCCGTCGAGTGGCAAAGAACCGTTGTTGGCGTCGGCGTAGATGATGAAAGCGATGCCGAACTGCCGGAGATTGTTGGCACAGTTGGCCTGCTGGGCCGCCTGGCGCACCTTGCTCAGCGCGGGCATGAGCAGGCTCATCAGCAGACCCATGATGCCGATGACCACGAGCAGCTCGACGAGGGTGAAGGCTCGTAAACGACGACCGGGCCGAGGGGGCTGGGGCTTGCTGGTTGCTTTCATGCCCCCAGCGTGAAGAGGCCGCGCTAAGACGGTGTGAAAGGGAATCTAATATCGTATAAGGGCGATATTCGCGGGAGGACGATAAGCGGTCCCGTCGCCGCCGTTGGCGCTTCGCGCGCCTGCGAACGTGATCGGGCAGCGCTTGTGCGGGATGCTCGGTCGGCTAAGATTCGGATGGTCGGACCCGGCCGGGTCGAGCCGGAGCCATCGCATGAAGCAGCCCCTCCGCGTCACATTTGTGCCCAAATCGCCGCAGGCGCGGCAGTTTGTTGTGTCGCTGGCCGAAGGCCGACCGTGGACAACCATCGGGCGGGCGGCCAGCGTGGATGTTCGCCTGGATGATCCCACCGTGGGCCAGCAACACTGCCGTCTGGCTTGCGGCGCCGAAGGCGCCCGCATCGAAAATCTCGATTTCGCCCGTGGCACCTGGCGCAACGGCCTGCCCATCGACGGCATCAGCGAACTGGCGGATGGCGATCAGATCGAGATCGGCGACCTCGCCTTCACCGTCCGCATCGCATCCGATGAGGCCGCTGCGCCCTCTGCTGCGTCATCACCAGCGCAGCCCGTGCCGCAGCAGCAGCCCACAGAACCCCCGCCCACGAGTGCGGCCGCGGCCGCCGCGCCAGCCCCGCCGGTCGCACCGCCGGCGCCAACCCCCACGCCCCCGGCCGCAACCCCAGCGGCGCAGACCCTGCGGCCGCCGGATGATGTTTCCGCTTCTGCTGCTTCGCCTGAAGCACCGCCGCCCGTTGCGCTCTCTTCGAAACCGGTCGCTGACGCTTCAGCGACGCCGGTGCCCGGCGCTGCGCTTCGCCCGCCGGCCCCGCCGACTTCGGGACGAACGCAGGGCGCCGCGCGCAGCCGACCATTCGCCCGACCTTCCTCACCACCGCTCTCTACCGGCCAGACTCGAGCCGTCCCGCCGCGCCCCACTGTCGCGGGGCCATCGGCGCCCCCTGCGACGAGCGCAGTACCCGTGCCGACCGTGCCGACACCACCTGCTCCGCGGCCTGGCGGCGACAGCGTCATGGAACGACTCATCGTCGAGCTTTCGGGCCTTTGCCCCACTCAGGTCGCCCGCTATAGCGATGCCGAGCTGCGGGCGCTGCTGGAGCGCGGCCGCGAGCAGGCACGCAAGATGCAGTTCACCGAGGAGGAGCAGGTCGTTCAGTTTCTCCAGTGCGTGCTTCTGCTGGGAGACGAACTGAGCGGCCCCACCAGCCGCAACACCGACGTGTGGTATACGCTCACCAGCGTCTCGCGGCCGGCGCCGATGCGCCTGCGCCGTGCGGTGGCCATCGCCCAGCGCCTGGCCGATGCCTCGGGCAGCGCCGCGCCCGCGACGCCAGGCCGTTCGGCGCCCCCTTCCGCCCCGGCGCCTGCCGCAACGGCCGCAGCCCCGCCGATCCAGCCGCCGCCCGTTCCCGCTGAGCCCGCGCCATCGGGCTTCTCCGCCGCACCGCAAGCGCCGCCGCGAACGCCGACAACACCGTCGCGGGCGCCCCAGGCTTCAACCGCGCCTCCGGTCGATTCGGAGCTTCCCCAGATCGAGGGGTTCCAGGTCCTGGAGCACATTGGCGGCGGGGGCATGGGCGATATCTACCGTGCCATCGACCCCAGTCTCGATGTCGAGGTCGCCATCAAGGTCCTCCGCTCGATGCACCCCAGCGCTCAGGCGCAGTTTCTTCAGGAGGCGCGGGCGGCGGCCAAACTACAGCATCCCAACATCGTCTCCGTGCTGCGCTTCGGCCAGCAGGGCGAGGGCGTCTACTACGTTATGCCCTTCGTCAAGGGCATGGACGCCGAAAGACTGCTGAAAACCATTGGTGAGCAACTGGCCCACCTGAAGGACGGCCAGGAGATCCTGCTTCTTGCGGGCGTCGATCCATCGGCGGCCGCGCCCGAACTCAAGACCCTGGCCGAGTCCCCCAAGCCTCACTATCGACTGGTAGCCTGGTGGATCGCGGGCGTGGCCGACGGACTGGAGCGCGCCCACACGACAGGCGTGATTCATCACGACGTCAAGCCCCAGAACATGCTCATGGCCGCCGACGGACGACTGATGCTGGCGGATTTCGGTCTGGCCATGCGCCGCGATCAGCGCTCGGCCGACTCGCCCTGTGTCGGGACTCCCCGCTACCTTTCGCCGGAGATGCTGGCAGCGTGGGCCAACGGCTCAGGTACGGAGGGCACCGACGAGCGTATTGACGTTTGGGGTCTGGGCGCCACGCTGTATGAGTTTCTGGCGTTTCGCCCCATCTACGATGGGCCGGTCGCCAAGGTCCTGCGCGACATCGCCACCACCGATCCCACACCCCCGCGGCAGCTCATCTGGCAGGTGCCCGAACAGCTCGAGGCCATCTGCCTCAAAGCCCTGAAGCGCAACCCCGACGACCGCTACCGCCGCGCGGCCCATCTGGCCAACGACCTGCGCGCTTTCCTGGCCGGAGTTGCTCCCGTGGCCGATACCGCCGGCGAGCCGGAGCGGTCGCGCTCGGGTCTGCTCTCGTGGCTGAAGAAGAAATAGGCAATCTGGCCGCCACGGGCCAGGGCATAGCACACACGCACATGCAGGGCGCCTGGGGCAACCGCACCGGCAGCCGCGCGGCGCGGCCGTGCCCCCGCAGCCGTTTCATCCGCGCGCACGCAGGGTATCATCCGCCGTCATGGCGCAGCAGAGTAACCGTGTGTTGGCGAAGATGCTGGAGCGGCTGCTCACCTCCATGGCCAGCGGCCCGAGTCTCAACTGCCGGCCGCACAGCAGCCGCCAGCGGCTTGACCTGACGCAGTTGCAGCGGCTGGAGGATCGCTCGCCGACACAGATACTGCTGGAGCTGCTGGGGGAAAAGCGCGCCGCCAGAGTCATCGGCAAGGTGCCTCGCCCACGGCGAACGCGATCCGCCATCCAGATGCGGCTGGAGGAAAAGCCCAATGACGAGCCGCTGGCAGAGGAAGAGAGGGTGGCCATCCAGGCGTGGGAGGACCAGGCCCGCATCCTCACCCGCCTGCGCACGATCGTGGATGATGCCCGCACCTACGAGCTGGACACCGGCGCGTACGTGCTGAACCTGGGGTTTCCCCTGCTGAGTCTGCCGCCGGAGGCCCTGGCGGGCGGCGGGCGCAGCACGCGGCGAATCCTGTCGCCCCTGGCGCTGGTGCCGCTGTCGGTCGTCGTCCGAACCGGCGGCTCGCCGGCGGTTGAACTCCAGTGCCGCGCCGACGGCGCCGACCTGGTCGCCCCCAATGCCGCCCTGCTGGCCTGGCTGGAGCAGTACACCGGCCGCTCCGTCGCCGAAATCTTCGCGGACGAAAAAGGCGAGGAGCCCTGGCGGGAGATCGCGCATATCGCCGCAACGATCGCGGGACTCGTCGACATCAAACCCCCGCCGTTCTTCTCGTCGGACGGCCGGCTCAGCGAGGACTTTTCTTTGGAGCCAGCGCCCCGAGCCGAGGAACTTGATGGCGGCGCGGCCATCCTGCCCGCGGCCGTGCTGGGACTGTATCCCGTGGCCAATCAGGGGCTTCTGCGCGACACGCAGGCCATGCTTGCCGGCGAGGAGCTGGCCGGGCCCATCGTCAACTTCATCTCGCTGGACCCTGATCTGGAGGCGGCGGATCGCCCGTCGGAGGAGCCGCCTACAACAAGACGCCGGCGGGTCTTCGCCGAGGAGCGCCTGGTAGCGGCCGCCGACCCATGCCAGTCCAGGGCCGTGCGCCTGGCCCGTGAGTGCGACCTGCTGGTTATCCATGGCCCGCCGGGCACCGGCAAGAGCCAGACCATCCTCAACATCATCGGCGATCATCTGTCACGCGGCCAGCGCGTGCTGTTCGTCTGCGACAAGCGTACCGCGGTGGACGTCGTGGCCAACCGCATGGAGCACCTTGGCCTGCGCCATTTGTGCGCACTGGTGTACGACCCGCAGCGCGACCGCCGCGAGCTGTATCGCAGCATCCGTCAGCAGTTGGACGACCTGGCCGATGCCCAGGGCGACGCTCAGGCACAGCGCAGGCTGACAAAACTCGACTCGCAGCTCCAGGCCGTCCACGACGAGCTGAGCGACTACCACAGAGCACTGTGCGAGCCCGACCCGCGCACCGGCCTGAGCTTTCACGATCTTGTCGGAAGCTGGATCTCCATCGAGGCGTGCAATGCGTGCGATGAGGCGATGGAACACGACCCGGCGGTGGCAGCCGTGACGCTGGAAATCCTGGGCCAGCGCGAGCACGAGGTGCAGGACCTGCTTTCGCGGGCCGCGGCCGTGGGCTTCGCCACCAACCCCTGGCGCGAGGCGGCGGGCATCGCGCTCAGCGATCTGCTGGGCCGGACCATGCACGCCATACGGATTTCGCTCGATCACTGCGCCTCCTGCGCCGAAGCGGCCGACGCCGCGGTGGCCGAGTGCATCCCGCTCTTCAACGCCCAGGTACCGCCGGCGGACCAGGCCAGGCAGCGCAAGAAGCTCGCCGCGGCGCTGAAGTCCGCGGTGGAGGATGTCGATGCCGGCGTGTTGGAGCGATGGTCGGCGTGGGATGCGGCCGCGGCGACCAGAGCCACCGAGGAGTGCCGCGCCGCCGCTGCGACCCTGCAGAGAGTGCGACAATCGCCGCTGGATGAGCAGTTGGCCGGGCGCACGGCCTACCGCACGATGTCGCGGAGCGAGGTCGGCGCGGCGCTGGAGGCGGTTCGCGGTTATGCGGCGGCGTACGGCCGGGCGGCGGCGCGGTTTGCGGCGGGGCTCGCCCACTCGCCTGGAGTGCGGCCGCAGAATCTGGCGAGCTGGCTGAGGCGCGACCGCGCCGCCGTGTTGCGGCTTGAGAAGCGGCTGGCCGGACTGAAACCCGTCGCGGAGACGATCGCCGCCCGAGGGCTGGATCGTCGGTTGCTGTCGCAGCTTCGCGATCGCCCACTTGAGCCGGCGCAGATGGCACGCTGGCAGTCGGCGCTGGAGGGCTACCTTCAGACGGCCGGGCGGTGGTATGCGTTCCTGTACGGCGGGCGGCGCAAGGCGGCGCAGCCGGCGGCCGACCATTTCGGGCTGGACCTGAGCGTGGCAACGGCGCAGGAGCTATCCGCGTTTTTCAAGGGCCTGCGGGCACGGCTCGACCTGCGCGGCGAGCTGGAGGAGGTGACGAATCAGAAACTGCCCGAGGACGTGACCGACGAGCAACTGCTGGCAGCATTCGATCATGAGCTGGCGGCGGCTGGGGCAGTGGCCGCCGAGCACGTGGATCTGGTCAACTCGACGATCGAGCAACAGACCAGCGCGGCGTCGGCGGTCCTTGCCCAACTGGGTCTGGGGCCGGGGCCCGCGCAGGCCGAGCAGGCCGCGGCGTTTCTGGAAGGGATCGAGGCGCGGCTCACACTGTGGGAGTTGGCCAGGCGGTGGGGCGCGGCGGCGGCGGATGCTCCGCTGCCCTCCGACGAGCGGATCGGCAAGGCCGTGGCCGACGTCGCCCGCGTGGCGGACGTAGTGGCACAGTGTGCCGCCGGCGAGCTGACCGGATTGAGTGGTGCCCTGTCCGAGTCGCTGCGTGCTGCGGACAAGGCGGGGCGGCTGATCGAGGGTCTGGAGCGATCGGAGGCCCGCGCCGGCGCGATCGAGGCGCTGGCGGCGGCGCTGAATGCGGCGGGGGTGTTCCACGCACATTGGCGGAAACAGATGGATCGGCGGCTCCGCGCCGGCGAGTGCGTCGCGCATGAAATCGGGTCGCTGCGGGCGCGGGTGGACGAGCTGGAGACGGTGCTGCGCGTGCGCGAGGAGTTGGAGAAGACCCCGCCGGCGCTGCGCGACGCCCTGGCGAAACTGCTCGAGGCACAGGTCGATCCGGCCGCCGGGTCGGCCATCCTGCGGCGAGCGGCGCTGGCCAATGAAATCCGCGCGCGGCTCAAGGCGCAGGAAGCCCTGCAGTCTGTGGACTCCCATCGCCTGACAGGCTGCCTGGACCGCTACCAGACTCTGGAGCAACAGAAGCGGCAGGCGGTCCGCGATGCAATTGTTCACGAATGGACGCAGCGCCAGCGCCAGCGTCTGCTGGCGCCCAACGGCAAGCGGCTGGGTCCGCTGGGCGCTGAACTGCGCCGGCGGCTGACCATCCAGGGCGAGAGGGCCATGCGCCTGCGGCAGGTCATCACCCTGGGCGCCGCCATTGATGGCGGCGACCCGCTGTTCGACCTGCGCCCCGTGTGGATGGCCAGCCCCGAGACAGTCGCACAGCTCTTTCCACGGCGGCCGATTTTCGATGTGGTGATCTTCGACGAGGCCTCGCAATGCCGGCTGGAGGAGGCCCTGCCCGTGCTCACGCGCGGCCGGCGGGCGGTCATCGCCGGCGATCCCAAACAGCTCCCGCCCACGCGGTTCTTCGAGTCGGCCATCGCCCAGAGCGACGAGGAGCCGGTGGAAACCGAGGAGCAGCTCTTCGAGGCCCGCCAGGGCGAGATCGAGGACCTGCTGGCGGCGGTGCTGAACCTGACGATTCAGGAATCGCACCTGGACGTTCACTACCGCTCGCGGAACAGCGACCTGATCGAGTTCAGCAACCAGCATTTCTACGACTCGCGGCTGCAGCCCATTCCCGCCCATCCTTCGCGCCGGGCGCGCACGGCGCCGCTTACGCTCCACCGCGTCGACGGCGTATACGACAAGCGCTGCAACGTTGCCGAGGCCGAATACGTGGCGCGGCTGGTGCGCGACCTGCTGATGCGGCCCGACTCCCCCAGCATCGGCATCGCCTCGCTCAACCTCCAGCAGCGCGACCTGATCGTTGACGAGCTGGACGAACTGGCCGCCCAGGACGAGCAGTTTGCGCGGAAGCTCGCCGAGGCCCGCGAGCGGCGCGGGGAAGGCTCCTTCGAGGGCCTGTTCGTCAAGAACCTGGAGAACGTACAGGGCGATGAGCGCGACTTCATTATCATCAGCACCACCTACGGCCGCGATCCGGGCGGACGCTTCTACCGCCGCTTCGGTCCGCTGGGGCGCAGCGGCGGCGGGCGCCGGCTCAACGTCCTGGTGACGCGGGCGCGGCGCGAGGTGCACGTGGTCAGCTCGATCCCGCGCGAGGCCTATCAGGCCCTTCCCGACGTGCCCTCCGGACAGACGCCGACCGGATCGTGGCTGCTGTTTGCCTACCTGCGCTACGCCGAGGAGCTGGCCCGCGCCTACGAAGCCGCCTCCGGCGCGGCCGGCGCCCCTGGCGCCGACGGCGGCCAGACCGCGCGCCCCATGGTGAACGTGCATCGAACGCTCTGGCCTTCGGCGTTCGTCGAGGGCCTCGCGCATCGCCTGGCACACGATGGCAATGTGGGCGCCGAGGTCTACTGGGGCAACGACGGCTTCTGCGTGGATGTGGCCCTGCGCGATCCGAAGGACCCCGAGGGTGTGACCATCGGCGTGCTGTGCGACATGAATCGCTTCCGCCGAGCCGAAGACCCCGTCGCGTGGGAGGCATTTCGCGCCGGCATCCTCCAGTGGCAGGGATGGTTGCTGCATCGCTGCTGGACGCCCCACTTCTTCCGCGATCCCCCGGCCGCCACCCGTGCCATCTACGCGGCCGCGCGCCGTTTCGACGCCGGTACCCGCGGCCGGGATCAACCGTAAACCGAGGCAACGCTCGCTCGTGTGTCTGCGCTCCAGGACGGAGCGGGGCCGGCGGCCACGACCAGGTCGCCGTCAATCGCAAGGCTCGCACGCCCAGCTCAGCGGCGGCCCCGGCGCCACCGCCGAGCCGGCGGGCAAGTGAGCGTTCGGCGCAACCCGGCAACTTGCGGGCAGCCCTGTCACATGGGTGCCTGTGGGTCTGCGCGCCGTGATCGCCCGGCCCCAAATCGGGGCGATTCCCTTCCTGAGTATACGCAGCGCGAGCGCAAGGGTCGGGCAAGATGCCCGTGCTACGGAAAGCCCGCCGGCTGATAGTAGCACGGGCGTCCTCGCCCGTGCCGAACGAGGCTCGGCCACGGCCATCCTGACTCCAACCAACGCAGAAACTGTCACGCGCCCCCTGACAACTGACCTGCTCAACACGCCCTTGACAACGCCACGGCATACCACCGAAACTGCCGGCGACGATCCGAATCCCATGTGCGGCCGATTCACACTCATCCGCCTCTCCGATTTCACCGACCTGTTTCCGTGGATTCTGCCCCCCGAGCTGCGCACACCACCGCGATATAACATCGCGCCCAGCCAGCCGGCCGCCGTGGTGCCCAATCAGCCGCAGCCGCGTGTGGAGTTCTACCGCTGGGGCCTGATTCCCTCCTGGGCCGCCGACCCGGCCATCGGCAACCGCATGATCAACGCCCGTGCCGAAAGCCTCGCCCGCAAGCCGTCCTTCCGCACCGCCCTGCGCCGACGGCGCTGTCTGGTTCCCGCCGACGGTTTTTTCGAATGGCGAAGGGAACCCGGCGGCGCCAAGACGCCCATCTACGTCCGTCTGCGCAGCGGCCGGCCCTTCGCCTTCGCCGGACTCTGGGATGAATGGCACGACCCCGACGGAGCACCGCTTCGCACGTTTACCATCATCACCACCGACCCCAACGACCTGCTGCGCCCCATTCACAACCGCATGCCCGTCATCCTGCGCGAGGAGGACTACCGCGCCTGGCTCGCGCCCGGCGAACGCGAACCGTCCGCCCTGCTGGAGCTGCTGAGGCCCTATCCGGCCGAAGCCATGTGCGCCCAGGCGGTTTCGCGCGTTGTCAACAACCCGGCGCACGATGCCCCCGACTGCATCGAGCCGACGGCGCCGGCGGCGCCGCTACGCCCGCGGCGATCGTCAACTGAGCCGGGCCTTTTCGGCGACGGCTGAAGCCCCGCAAGAACAAGACGCGGCACCGACCGCCGTCAGCGCCGCGTCTCCTTCACTGGTTATTGCCGCCCTCACACCACCACGTTGGCCTTGATGGGCACGGTGGCGTTCTGGAACGTCGTTCCGCCGTCTCGGCTGTACTGGAACGTGAGCTTCGAGTTGAGCTTGATCACCTCCTGGCGAGTCAGGTAAATCCGCACGGTGATCCGCTGGTTGTTGGCCAGTCCGAATGTGGGCGCCGGCCGGCCCCAGACGCGATCCAGCACCGCGAACGACAGGAACTTCGTGTTCCCGCTGATGTTCATGCGGCGGAATATCAGCGGCTCGTCGGCCACCGCGTTGCGGATTACCAGGTCCACGGCCACGGGCTTGCCGCCCGTCCGCACCGTTCCGAAGTTGACCGCCGGCTGCTTGCCCCGCACCAGCGCCATCTGGCGCGTCGCCGCCGTGAGCCGGCTGTTGGTATTGCCGCGGACGATGTTCACGTCGGCTGCGTTCACAACGCCATCGCCGTTGAGGTCCACGGCCGGATCGTTGGCGCCCTGGCCGCCGGCCACCAGGCGTTTGTCGGCTTCGTTGACGAAACCGCTGCCGTTGGCGTCGCCGGTGAGCTTGTGGAAGCTCAACGGCAGCGTCCCGCCGGGCACGCGGATCTGGAGCTGATAGTCGCCGTCGGCCAACTTGAGCCTGCGGGTGTCCAGCGTGGCCCAGCCGGTCTCCGGGTCGAAGCTCAAGGTCGCGCCTTTGAGCGACACCGCCTCCGTGCCGTTGCGGAACAGCTTCAGATTCGCCAGCCGCAGCGATGTGACGCCCAGCCGATCGAAGAACTTGAACTCGATGCGGAAGATGCGCGACCGCTGGGCATGGCCGGTGTTGATGACCACCTCCTCCAGCGTGAGGGGGTCGGCAATCCGCAGGTTGTAGGTGGAGGTGTTGGAGCCGCCGTCGCGGTCGGTGACCGTGACGCGGATGTTGAAGTTGGACGCCACGATGTAGCGGTGGGTCACGCTCTGGGGGGCGCCGTTGCCCGGCGTGGCCTCGATCACCGTCGGCGCCGTGCCGTCGCCCCAGTTGATCACATAGGTGAAACCGGCGGCCGTGTCGCCCGCCGATGGGTCGGTGGCGCCGACGAGGAACTCAAGGGTATCGCCGATGAAGGCCAGCGTCGGTCCGGCGATCGTCGGCGTGGGTGCCACGTTGGCCACCACCGCGGTGCTGGTCACGACCACGTCGGGGGCATTGGGGAAGTGCTGGATCGTGACGGTGATGCTGTAGGAACCATCCTCCGGATAGGCGTGGCTGCCCAGGACGGTGAACGTGCCCGTGGCCGCGTTGAAGGTGATCGTGCCGTCGGAGCTGGTGCCGTCGCCCCAGTCGATGATGGCGCGGTAGTCGCCCAGCGGCTTGGGCCCGCCGGGATCGGTGAACGTCGCGACGGGCTGCTGGGGTGAAAGCGTTCCCTCCTGGGCGTTGAACGTCAGCCCGCCCGTCGCCGCCACCGGCGGGTTGTCCACCGTGGCCGTCGCCGTCACCGTCGTGGGATTGCCGGCCGCGTCCTCGATCGTCACCGTCAGCGTCAGCACGCCCGGCGCCGCGTAGGAGTTGGTGCCGATCACGTCGAAGCTGCCGATCTGGTTGGCCAGGATCGTCCCCAGCGACACCTGCCCATCGCCCCAGTTGATCGTCGCCTGACCGAACGGGTTCAGATCGGTGAAGCGGGCCACCACGCCTGTGAACAGCGTGCCCTCGATGGCCGTGATGTTCACGCCGTTGGCTACCGGCGGTGTGGTGTCGATCGCGATCGCCAGCGGCGCGGAGACCAGACCCAAATTGCCGGCCTGGTCGAGCTGAAGGGCGGTGATCTGGTGCTGACCCTCGGCCAGCGGTGTGGTGATGGTGATCAGGTAGTTGCCGAACGCATCGGCCTGTCCGCTGCCCACCCGCACGCCGTTTGCATAGATGTGCACTTCGGCATTGGGGACGGCCGTGCCGCTGAAGGCCGGGGTGGTGATGCGCGTCAGGTTGTCCGTGCTGGAGATGCCGGTGTCGGTGGCCGCCGTCATGTTCGGCGTGCTGGGCGCCAGCGGCGGCACGGTGTCGATGGTGATGGGCAGCGACGCCGACAACGGACCGACGTTCCCCGCCAGGTCCGTCTGCTGCGCCGCGATGTTGTATACCCCGTCGCTCAGCGGCGAATCCACCGTTACCAGCCAGTTGCCGTTCTGGTCGGCTCTGGCCGAGCCCACCAGCACGCCGCCGGCGAACAGCTCCACCAGGGCGGCCGGCTCGGCCGTCCCGCTGAACGACGGCGTGGTGACGTTGGTCACGTTATCGGTGTCGGAGATGCCGCTGTCGCTCTGGGACGTCAGGTCGGGCACGCTGGGCGCATTCGGCGGCGTCGTGTCGATGACGAAAACCAGCGCCGCCGACCTGGGCCCCACGTTGCCGGCCACGTCGGTGAGCTGCGCCGAGATGCTGTAAATGCCGTCGGCCAGCGGGGTGGAAAGCGTGACCGTGTACTGGCCCAGGGCATTGGCGAAGACCGTCTCGACGGGCGCCGTGCCGCCGTTGAGGAAGAACTGCACCATGGCCCCCGGCTCGGTCGTGCCGGTGAAGGTGGGTCTGGTGATGTTGGTGATGTTGTCAGTGTTCGACAGTCCGCTGTCCGACGAGGGGGTCATGTCGGGCACGCTGGGCGCCTGGGCCGGCGCGGTCGTGTCGATCACGACGGTGAAGAGAGTCGGAGCGCCGACGGTGCCCGCATCGTCGGTGGCGCGCACGCCCACGATGTACGTCCCGTCGACGGGGAAGGAGTTGGGGTTCACCCGCACGGCGAAGCGCCCGGCCGCGTCGGTGCGGTTGGCCGGTGTGTCGGTGGGTCCGCCCAGCACGCCGTCGAATCCGCCGATGATGATCGGGTTGTCCGGGTTGGTCAGGTTCAGCAGGGTAATGCGCACGTTGCTGCCGAAGGCGCTCTGCTGGCTGATGCCGGTGAACAGCGGCGCGCGGATCTGCGTGACGCTGTCGAAGTCCCACAGCCCCGTGTCATCCGCCGCTGCGATACGGGCCGAGCCGGGGATGACCACCGGCGCCAGCCGGATCGCGAACGCCCCGCGCCCGAACGTCGTCGCCATCAGCACGTTGGGCGAGCCGGTGCCGATGGGCCGGCCGTTGGTCGGGTCGATGTTGCCCAGGGCCATGTCCAGATCGGTGACATGGGCGTTGGGCAGATATCCGCCCGGAACGGCCGAGCCGTCAATGATCCGGTCGGGGAAGACCGACCAGGTCTGCCCGTTGTCCAGCGAGCGATAGACGCCGCTGGTGGCGCCCACGTACAGGGCCGGGTGGACGGGGCTGTTGGGGTCGTTGAAGTCCTCGGGGATCAGATAGCGCCAGTCCGCCTGAATCGAGGAAAGCTGGAAGGTCTGAAGCTCGCTGAGCGTAAAGTCCCTGAACGGATCATGCATCAGGTTCCGCAGGTTGCCGGTGATGTTGACCCACGCCGAGCCTTTGACCGTCTCGGTGAAGGTGTTGTTGAGGGCACCGGGCACGAGCTGCGATTCGTCGATGGTGATGGAGGGCACATCGCCGAAACTCTGGTCGAACGTGAACGTCATCGCGCCGGCGCTCAGCGGCAACCCGTCCACCACGACGTTGCTCAGTTCCGGAACAGGCAGGGCGCGAAGCGCGGCCTGGACCGTGGCGGGCGTGGCGTCGAAGCTCAAGGGGCCGGTGGTCTGTCCGCCAAAGCTCAGGGTATAGGTCCCCGAGGTCGGCAGGATGACCGGCATCAGCGTCTGCACTTCCGCCGCCAGCGCTGCCGAGCCCCTGACCGTTTCGCTGATGGTATAGGTGCCCGCAAGCTGCGAGGCGTCGATGGTGATCATCGGCACGTCGCCGAATGTCACGTCGAATGTGAACGTCATCGCCCCGGAACTGAGCGGCACTCCACCGACGACGATGTTGGCCAGCGCCGGAACCGGCAGGGCCCGAAGCGCCGTCTGCACGGTGGCGGGTGTGGCGTCGAAGTTCAGCGGAAGGGTGGTCTGGCCCCCGAAGCTGAGGGTATAGGTGCCGGAGGTGGGCAGGACCGTGGAGGTGAGAGTCTGGACTTCCGCGGCCAGCGCCGCCGAGCCTCTGGTCGTTTCGGTGACAGGATAGTTGCCCACCAGTTGCGAGTCGTCGATGCTGATCATCGGCACGTCGCCGCGCACGATGTCGAAGGTGAAGACCATCGCCCCGGCGCTCAGCGGCGAGCCGCTGACCACGATGTTGCTGAGCTCCGCGGGGCCCAGGTTGCGCAGAGCGGCCTGCACCGCCGCCGGCGTGGCGTCGTAGGGCAATGGGGCAGTGGTCTGATTGCGGAAGGTCAGGGTATAGGTTCCGCCCGTCGGCAGGGTCGTGGGTGTCAGCGTCTGCACTTCCGCCGCGATTCTGGACGAATCGCGAATGTAATAGACGCCGTTGTTGGTCACGGCGTAGGCCTCGCGGCTGCCGCGCTGCGGGTTGGTGACTATGCCGCGGACGGTCGAGCCGTCCAGGCCTGTTGAGATGTTGATCCAGTCGTTGGGGTTGGCCCCGCCCCCGCCGCCGGTGAACGTCACGTAAATCTGCCCGGCAATCGTACCGGCGTAAATGAAGTTGTTCAGTGCGCCGGTCGGGTCCGTGGGCGCCGGGGCGCCGTAGGCCAGCGCCAGCGCCTGGCTGTTGCCCAGCGCCGTCGGCGAGCCGATCTCCAGCCAGAACACGCCCTGATTGGCGGTCATGAAGATGCGGCCGGATCCGGAACTCATCACGACCTGGTCGCCGTTCACGGGGTTCACGGCAAAGTTGACGGTGGCGTTGGGCCACTGCGTATCGGGAATGGCCTGAAGCAGCCCGAAAGTCCGGGCGATCCCGTTCACCTGGAAGAAGTTGGTATTGTCGCCGCCGGAGTTGGGCCAGCGATAGCGGTACACAGCGCCGGAACCGGTCGCGTCAACGGCCACACCCGCCGCATTGCCGGTGTTGACCCCCGACCAGACCAGATTGCCGTTGTTCAGCAGGTTCGGATCGGAGCTGGGTATGCCGTTCTGATACGCGTTGGCGTAGAACATCGCCTGGGCGATCTGTGCGGCTGCGCTGCTGGGCTGCGCCGCCCCGTAGAAGAACTGGCCGACCTGGAGGTTGCCCGTGCGGTTGCCCAGCGGCAGCGCCGCCGCCCCCAGACTGGAGATGTACGCCCCTTCGTGGAAGATGCCCGTGGCCACGGCGTTGTTGTTGCCCAGAATCAGTCGCGTATTGCCCGACAGCGGATCGCGAAGGGCGGCCAGCGCGTGCAGGCCGTCGCCCGTGTTGCTGATGCTCAGGTCGGCCCACAGCGCACCGCTGCCGTTGTTGCTGAAGCTCTGCACGTTGCTGACGATGACCGTGGCATTCGACAGGAACGGCTCGGTCGGATTGCGCAGCAGGTTGATGAACGGGTTGGCGATCGGATCGGGATTGGTGGCCGAGCTGGTCAGTTGCCGCGGAGCGGCGGCCACGGGCATGCGCGGGCGGACCTCGCCGGCGCCGTTGCGGTCGTCGCCGACGAACAGCGACTTGCTGTCGGCCAGAGCGGCGATGTTCACCCGAATCAGGTTGGGTCCGCCGCTGCCGCCGATGTAGACGATCATCGGATTGGTGGGGTCGACCGCCAGCGTTGAGGCATAGTTCCCCGTTCCGCCGAGGATGTTCACGTCCGGGGCCGTGATGTCGTTGGACGGACCGCCGCGCAAGGGCAGGCGGATCAGCGTCCAGTTCTGCCCGAAATCCTTGGTCACATACAGTCCATCCAGGGCGCCGCCGGTCTGGGCCACCAGGGCATAGAGCCATCCCTGGTACTGCGCATCCTGCACCGGATTGCCGGTCAGCGCCGGCTTGGCCAGGTGGATGCGCCCCTTGGCGCCGTTGGGCGTGTCGGCCGGCGGATTGACGGGCACCGCCGGCCCGTTCGGGCCGCCCTCACGGATCAGCGGGTTGCCCACGCCGCCGGGCAGGGCGTTCCACACCACGCCGCGGTTGGGGCTGATGAAAATGCCCTGGCCGCGGAACGCGGCGTAGAGGATGTCCAGGTTGCCGGTCGGATTGCTGATGGCGTTGATGACGCCGCTGTTGGGATCCAGCACCACATCGGTGCATTCGCCCGCCCGCATGTTCTGCCAGGTGTCGCCGCTGTCCAGGCTCCGCCACAGCCCGCCGTTGGCCCCGCCCAGAGCCGCATAGACGATGATCTGGCCCGAGGGGGTCGGCCGCGGATCCACCACGATCTTGTACGCATACGTGGCTCCCGCCGACCTGTTGGAGAAGAGGTGATCGCGAGCCGGGGAGTTCATGGGCAGGGGATTGCCGCTGGCATCCACGTTCTGTCTCGAATCCAGCAGGGTCCAGGTCGATCCGCCGTCCATGCTGCGCAGGAAGCCCACACCCCGCGAGCGGTTGATCACGTCCGGCTGGCCCGTCGTGTTGGCCTCGCCGGTGGCCACAAACACCACCGTCTGTCTCGGGTCGTTGTTTCTCGGGAACAGCGTCAGGCTGCCGACGTTCAGGCTGTTGGTCGGGCCGAAGTCCGTCAGCGGCACCCAGGTGGGACCTTCCGCCGAAGTCGTCAGGAAGTTGGTGGTCTTCCAGATGCCGCCGCTGGCGCCGGCCACAAACACCGTATTCCCCGACGGGTCCGACGGGTCCACGGCGATGCTGGAGATGCGCCCGGAGAAGCCGCCGGCCGACGCCGGTCCCACCGGCGTCCAACTGTCGTGCGACTGCGGGAGCGTCGCATCCTGCGAGAAGATGCGGAAGCCGACGGTCGTCTGGTCGGCCACCAGTTCGCCAAGGCCGGAATTGGGAACGGGCTTGCCCAGGGTCAGCGACCAACTGTTCAGCGTGCCGACGCGTCCGGCCGCGTCGCTGGTGATCTCCAGCGTCCAGGTGCCCGCGGCGTTCTTGCCCACAAGACTGCTCAGGGGAAGCTGTGGATTGAACCGGCCGAAGAACGGCCCGCCGCCGTTCTGGATCGGCGTGGTCGCCGCGTCGTCGAAGACGGTGTTGACGAAGTCGCGCTGCGTGCCCGCCTGCCCGACGTTGGTGAAGAGCTGGATGCGCGTACCATCGGGCGCGATCAGGGCTGCCCGCAGGTCCGGGTCGAAGGGATAGGTGATGTTGAGCTGAAGGGTAACATTCTGGATCACGAACGAGTCCGTGATCGTCAGCGTCGAGGTGGTCACCTGTCCGGGCGTGCTCACGCTGCCCACCTGAAGCGGCACGTTGCTCGACGGGAATGTCAGCGTGATCGACTCCGTAGACACGTCGCGGAGCAGATCCAGGCCCGCGTTTTTGTTCGTGTCCAGTGCCTCGCCCGCCGGCGAGCGAATATCCGAGCTCAGCACGACGGTATAGGTGCCGGCCAGTTTCTGAGTCGGGAACGTAATGCGGTAGGTGCGCGGCGACGCCGGGTTGGGGTCGGTGCCGTGCGGATTGGGGATGATGCTGAAGGAGGCGCGGCTGGGCGTGGCGATGATCGACCAGGCGTTCAGCGTGCCCACGTTGGTTCCGGTGTCATCGGCCACCTCCAGCCGCCACACGCCCTTGAGGCTCATCCCGTTCAGCACCGACAGCGGTGAAACTGGGCGATAACCCAGAGCGCTGTTGAACGGATTGGAGCCGTTGGTGATCGCCGCCGTCGAGGCATCGTCAAACAGGGTGCTGGTGAAGTTGGCCGTGCCCTGCGGACCGCCGCCAAGATTGGCCACCAGCGGCACGCGCAATCCGTTGGGCGCGATGAGCGTGATGGTCAGATCCGTGGTCAGCGGATGGGTGATGTCGAGCTGCACGTTGAGGTCGCCGATGAGGAAGTTGTCCTCGATGCTCAGCGTGCTGATCAGCGGCAGGGCGGGCGAGGCATCGGGAATAGCCAGCCCGCGATCCAGCGAGATGTAGCGATGCGGCCCGGTGATCTCGCCGGCCGGTCCGGTGATGCGCACGATGTCGTCGACCGTGAACGTTGCGGGGTTCATGTCGCGGTCGAAGGCCACATCCACATGTCCCACCGAACCGTTGAGCGTGAGGCTGTCGCCGTTCTGGATGGCCCACCCCACGAGCGTGCCGGAGGTGCCGGCCACCAGGTCCTGGATACGAAGCTGCCACGTGCCGTTCAGCGGTTTGCCGTTGAGCAGGCTCAGGGGGGTGCCAGCCTCGGGGCGGTACGACTGAGCAAACGGCGGGAACGCCGACGAAATGGGCAGCAGCGCGCTGTTGCTGAAAATGATGTCGCCAAAACTGGTGCCGGCGCCGCCCCGCTGATCGGAAAGCACAATCTGCGTTCCATCGGGGTGTATCAGCGTGATGCGCAGATCCGACGGGCTGGTGTGGTTCAGGCTCAGATGCACGCGCAGGTCGTTCACGACCAGGCCCGCGGCGCCGCTGATAGTGAGGCTGGACGTGGTAATGTCCTGCGCCGGATTGCCGCTGCCGCCATCGCCCACCGGCGGCACCGGCAGATTCGTCTGGCTGCCGCTGGCGCGATATAGCGCCGGCAGCAGCGTCGGCCCGGGCACGATGATCGGCAGCGTATTGGAGTCGAACGCCGGCCGGAAAAACGTCCCGTTGAACGAGGTATTCTGAAGCGGGCGCGGGATGGCATACACATCGCCCACCGTCGTATTCTGCTGCGCCGGCTGGGCCTCTACACCGTCGCCGTTCTGGTCCATCAGATTACCCAGCACTCCCCCGATGAACCGGACGCGGTCAGAGATATCAGGCGTGATCTGATAGCTGTACGTCCCGGTAGCCGTCTGCACGCTGGCCAGGTTCACCCGGAAGCGCGTGGCGCCCAGTGCCCCGGCCGGCCCGAAACGCCCCTCATCCAGAGGCACCACCTGCCCCAGCGGAACGATGACCCCCGGATCATTACCCGACGTGGCCGTGTTGCGATAGAAGACCGTGATATCGTCAGCCGTGAACGTCGCCGGATCGATCGGCCGGTCGAACTCGACGTCGAACGCCATGAATTGAGGCGCACCGCTTGCCGTGGGCGGGTTGACGGTGTCATTGAGTTGGCTGACCGGGCCCATCGTGCTGGACACGATGCGCGGCCCGGAGGCGATGCGCACGTTGCCGATGCGGATCGTGAACAGCCCCTGCACGTTCTGATTGCTTGCCCAGATCGGATACACGCGGCCATTCACCACCGTCAGACCCTGGTGCGTGCCGAAGCCGTGTGGACCGCGGTCGATGTTGTCCGAGCCCTGATTGTCCGGAATAGGCCCAAGCACAACCGGCAGACCGGTAATGGCGTCGGTCACGGTGTTCGTGCGATTGGCCCATGTCTGGGGTCCCCACGTGCCGCCGCCGTCGATACTGGCGGCGATGTACATGGCCGCCCGTGTCCTGGCCGCGTCGTGCCTCACGTCGTAGAACGAGAGCACAACTGTTCCCGTGGCCTGATCCACGGCAATCGAAGGCTGGAACTGGGGGCGGCCGCTGCTGTCGCTACCTTCGGAGAATCCGTCGATAGCGCCGATGTCCTGGTTCACCCGGCCCCGGGCGGTCCAGCTTAGTCCGCCGTTGTCCGACGTATACAGGAAGATGTCCGAGTTGTCGGGGCTGACGGTGCCGGCGACGCTCGCAAATGCCACATACAGTCGACCCTGATAGGGGCTGAACGAGCCCAGGGTGTTGTCGGCGGCGATAACTGCGCCGGGACCGATGCCGTTGCCCTCGCCACCGGCACTGGGGTTGGAGGGGGCGATGATTTCGTTGGTCCCCGTCACCGTCCCGGCGATGTTGGATGTGCCGATCTCGATGTCGCCGCCGGGCGTCAGATTGGCAGTGAAGTTGAGCCGCACCTCACCCACGGATTGCGTAGGCGCTGTGTCAGCGCGGAAGTCGGTGATGCGCAGCGTCCAGTCGCCGGAGACCGCCCCACCCGGCACGTTATTGACCAGAGCGTTGAGGCTGCCAACCTCCGGGCGGAAGTGGGCTGTATAGGGCGCGGCCGCATTGACGTCCGTAATGATGCGCGGCGCCTGCGAATCGAACACAGTGCCGATCTGAAAGCCGTTCAAGATGCCCAGATTCGCGCCGGCGATGCCGTTGTTGGTGGCCACGTTGGCAGCCGTGACGCCATTCTGAATCAGCGTGATGCTGTCCTCGCCGTTGGGGTGGATCAGTTCCACCAGCAACTGAGACAGCGTCGGGTGAGTCAGGTTGACCGTCACGTCCAGGTCGTTGATGGTGAACGTATTGGGAATCGCGACCGGTATAGTTACCGTGGTCACGCCCGGAAGGTGCGGCGCCCCCCCGCCGGGGTCGATCGCGTCGAAAATGGGCTGAGGTCCGGGTGTCCGGTCGAAGACGAAGCCCGTGCCCCCGTTCAGCACCCTGTCAAATCGGATCGCCGTGCTGCCGCCCGAAACGTTCTGCCAGATGATGCTCAACTGCCCGCCCTGAACACCCGGCGCACTCGGCCGGTCACTGATTGTCCCCTGGCTGACCACCATCTGTGGATGCGTGTGAACGCCTGGATTGACCGGAAAGTTGCCGCCATCGTTCACGTACTTCTGCGTTGTGAACGTCCGCCCCCCATCCGCCGACGCCACCAGCTTGATCGCGTTGGCCGAGAAACCCGCCGAGCCGGTGGCCGGCGCGTTGTTGATCGTCGTCCAGGCCACGTACACGGTGTCCTGAAACTGCGTTCCCTGGGTGGCGCTGGTCAGCGGATCGGTGTAGTTGGCAAGCCCCCCGTCCACGGCAAGAGCCGGATGAATCGCGGCGTCGGCCAGAGCCCAGCGATATACGATCTGGTTGGACACCGTCGGGTCCGCCGTCGGAGTGGATCCTGAGAAATCGAACGCCGACAGCAGAATCGCTCCGGCGTCTCTGGACGTGGAACGGTCAATGTACAAGACGTACAGGCGGTCGCTGGAGTCGAAGGCCACACTCACCTGGTCCCGCTCAGCAAACAGCTCGCCGACGATTAGCGGGTTGGGCGTGCGCCCGGGCAGAGGCAGGCCCGACCAGGTGTTTCCGCTGTTGTTCGAATAGAGGACCGCTATCCCCGTATTCTCCCCGAGCGAGCCCGAGTCCGTGGAGACCGTCGTGTAGGCGGCCACCATCTTGGTTGGATCGGATGGATTGTAGATGATGGTCGGCGAGTGTCCCGGCGACGAGGTCAGGTTTACCGGATCCGCCACCACCGGCGCCGGCAGCACCGCCAGCAGCACGCGCCCCTCCAGCGCGTCCACCACCGGGCTGACCGCCTCAACGGTCCGCATTCGCCGTCTGCGCATGTCTCGTGCCCGTCGGCCTCGCCAGATTCTCCTGATTCGACCGTTGGGATTCAGTCCTTCCAGAACCTGCCCCAGTTCGCGCCAGAAAGCCGCCATACCTGCTCCTTATTGCCGGAATAGACTCGAGAGAACCCCCTGCGGGTCTCCTCACTGCCAACCACAATGGGCGTCAGCTTGCCTCTGTCAACAACACCATCCGATCCTACCGACAAGCGGACTCCGCTGCAACAAAGTCGCGACAGATTCCGTCGCCATTCCACAATCCGGCCAATTTCCGCGAACCCCGCCGACCTCGAGGCTCGCACTCCCCGCCCCAACTCCGCTACAATTCGCTCCCATGGACCCCACGACCTACGAGTCGCCCCTGGCCTCGCGCAACGCCAGCCCCCAGATGTTGCGCCTCTTTTCGCCGCTGCACAAGTTCGGCCTCTGGCGGCGGCTCTGGCTGGAGCTGGCGCGCTGTCAGCGGGAGCTGGGCGTTACCCGCATTACACCCCAGGCTCTCGCTCAGATGGAGGCCAACCTCGACAACATCGACTTCGCGCGCGCCGCCGAGTGGGAAAAGCGCCTCCGCCACGACGTCATGGCTCATGTCCACACCTTCGAGGAGGCCGCTCCTGCCGCCAAAGGCATCGTTCACCTGGGCGCCACCTCCATGTACGTCGTCGACAACGCCGACCTGATCATCATGCGCGACGCCCTGGAGCTGCTGTGCTGGCGCCTGGCCAATGCCATCGACGCGCTGGCCGACTTCGCGGTGAAATGGAAGGAACTGCCGACCCTCGGCTACACCCACTTTCAGCCGGCCCAGCTCACCACCGTGGGCAAGCGGGCCACACTGTGGGCACAGGATTTCGTCATCGACCTGGAGGAGCTGGAACACCGCCGCAGCCACCTCCAGTTCCGCGGCGCCCGCGGCACCACCGGCACCGAGGCTTCGTTTCTCGCTCTCTTCGATGGGGACCAGTCGCGCTGCGACCGCCTCAACCAGATGCTCGCCCAGCGCTTCGGCTTCTCCAGTTGTGTTCCCGTCGTCGGCCAGACCTACCCGCGCAAGATCGACGCTCAGATCGTCTCCAGCCTCGCCAGCGCCGCGGCGAGCGTTCACAAGTTCTGTAATGACATTCGCCTGCTGGCGGGGCTCAAGCAGATCGAAGAGCCCTTCGAGCAGGAGCAGGTCGGCTCCAGCGCCATGGCCTACAAGCGCAACCCCATGCGCTGCGAGCGGGCCACCGGGCTGGCGCGGTTCGTCATCAGCCTCTCCGCGTCCGTGCTTCAGACGGCCGCCGAACAGTGGCTGGAGCGCACTCTGGACGACTCCTCCAACAAGCGGTTGACAATCCCGGAGGCCTTCCTGGCCATGGACGGCTGCCTTCAGATTGTGGTGAACGTTGCCCGGGGCCTGGTTGTGTACCCCAACACGATCGCCGCGGCGGTGGCGGCCGAGCTGCCATTCATGGCCACCGAGGAAATCCTCATGGCCGGCGTTCAGGCAGGTGCAGACCGCCAGGAACTCCACGAAACGATCCGGCGGCACTCGCAGGCCGCTGCGGAACAGGTTAAGGTGTACGGGCGGGCGAACGACCTTGTCCAACGACTGAAGAACGATGGGTCGCTAAGGACTCTTGATCTTACCCAGATTCTCGACCCTCGTCGTTTCATCGGCAGAGCGCCCCAGCAGGTGGATCATTTCATAGAGCATGTAGTTGCGCCGATACGTCATAAGTACAGATCAAAGCTGGGACAAAGCGCAGAGCTGCGGGTTTGAACGCCGCTCTGCCGCTCTGGCTATGGAATAGGACGATCTTTCGGCCAAACGATCTTTTCACTTGACTAGCGGCCTGTCACGGGTCATACTAAGCTCGTTGGCTCAGCTTGCGCGGAGGGTACTGACGAGGTCAGGCCGCGTGGGCAGGAGTCGGCAAGGCCCCGACGGATGATCCGTGGGATTATCGTTGGGGCGCCGGCGCCGGCCTTGATGTTCCATGGCGTCCGATCGAGGCTTGGCACGGAGTGGAGGTAGTTCTTTTTTGTGGAGTGGGGTCTGCAATGCGTACCAAACACAACCCCGTCAAGTTTGTCGCGGCCTTGGGTGCGGCTTGCGTGTTCGGCTGGGCCACGGCCAGCCACGCTGCGCTGCTGGTCCAGGTTACCGGCGCTGCCAATGTCTCCGAATTCGAATGGGAAGATCCGGCTGGACCCAATCCGCTGGGCTTGTACATCGGCCCGGGTTCCACCGGCAACGGCGATGGTCATCTGCATGAGAACGAGGCCTCACCCGGCCTGAAGCTCGCTCAGATTCCCTTCAACCTCTCCTCGCATCCCGGCGGCAAGCTCGAGGTGGATGCAACGACAACGTTCTTCGACGTTTCGCTGGTGCTCAACGGTCTGACCTCGGCTGGCGATGCCATCGCCACTGTCGTCACTCCGATCACCATCCTCTCCCAGCCGCTGGCCTCGGGGGCGACATTCGAGTTGTGGAGCACTGATCCTCCCGGCGCCGACCCCGCCGTCCTTCTGCTCGCGGGTACGCTGAACAGTGCGGCCATTGTCGGCATCGAGGGTGCGACCACGGCCGCCCTTCAGAGCAACAACGTCAGCTACACCGGCGGAAAGATCTACGACCAGCTTGTGCTTCAGGGCGGCACCACCACAGGACAGATGTCCATCTCGCTGCTGCTGCGCAACAACGGCACCGTCGTCCGCAGCGGCGGGCAAAGCGGCCCCCTGGCACCCTTCAGCGCTGATGCATCCGGCCTGTTCAATACGCCCGTCATCCCTGAGCCGGCCTCCATGGGCCTGCTTCTGCTGACCGCCGCCACCGCCCTCGGTCGGCGCTTCCGCAGGGCCTGAGCGCTCTCTCTCGAAACCCCAGCGCCGCCGGATTCGTCCGGTGGCGTTCTTTTTTTCCCCTGCCACACCTCCGATTCTGCATCGATCCTGCCTGTTCAGCCGATGACTTTATCGGGCCAGGCACAGTGCCTCCTGGCCGGCTCGACCACCGTTCACCAGCGAGATCATGCATGCCGCGTGACATACCCGTCGGCAACGGCCGCCTTCTCATCGCCTTCGACCGCCATTACCAGGTGCGGGATGTGTACTTTCCCCACGTTGGCCAGGAGAACCACGCCGGCGGCGGGCCGTGCCGATTCGGCGTGTGGGCGGACGTGCCCGGCCGTTCCCGCGGGCGCCTGTGCTGGACAACGGACGGGGGCTGGACCATCCGCCAGCGCTATCTGCGCGACTCGTTGACCACCAGCGTCGCCCTGGAGCATCGCGAGCTGGCCCTGGGCCTCTACTGCAACGACGTCGTCGACTTCCATCGCCCCATCCTCGTCCGCAAGATCAAGGTCCGAAACCTCGCCGCCCACCCCCGCACGGTGCGGATCATGCACCACCAGGATTTCAACATGTTCGGGACCAAGGTGGGCGACACAGCCTACTTCGACCCCGAGCTGCGCTCCATCATCCACTATCGCGGCCAGCGCTACCTCATGGTCACGTTCCTGGCCGATGATCAGCCGCGGATCGACGAATACGCCACGGGCACCAGCGGCTTTCAGGGCGCAGAAGGCACCTGGCGCGACGCCGAGGACGGCCATCTTCAGGGCAACCCCATTGCCCAGGGCGCGGTAGACTCCACCATCGCCCATCACATGGAGCTGGCCGGCGGTGAGGAGCGCATCGTGTATTTCATCCTGGTCGCCGGCGAGTCGCGCGAGGACCTGCTCGCCCAGCACCAGTGGCTGGCGCGCACCACTCCGCAGACGGTCATCGACCGCACCACCAGCTACTGGCGGCTGTGGATCAGCGGCACCAACATCAACTTCGGCAATCTCCCGCCGGCGGTCGTCGACCTTTTCAAACGCTCACTGCTTGTTGTCCGCACACAGATCGACAACGGGGGCGCGATTCTCGCCGCCAACGATTCGGACATCATGCAGTTCTCGCGCGACACCTATTCCTACATGTGGCCGCGCGACGGCGCGCTGGTGGCCAACGCGCTTGACCTGGCCGGCTTCCCCGACCTGGCCCGCTGGTTTTATCTGTTCTGCAAGGAGGCCATCACGCCCGAGGGGTATTTCCATCACAAGTACAACCCCGACGGTTCGCCGGCATCCTCGTGGCATCCCTGGGTGCTCAAGGGACAGGTCGTCCTGCCCATTCAGGAGGATGAGACGGCCCTGGTGATCTGGGCCCTGTGGCGCCACTATCACCGCTATCGCGACATTGAGTTCGTGCGCCCGCTCTGGGTCGACCTCGTCCAGAAAGCCGCGGATTTCATGGCCGGATACTGCGACCGCGTCACCGGCCTGCCGCTGCCCAGCTATGACCTGTGGGAGGAGCGGTGGGGCGTGCATGCCTTCACGGTGGCAACCGTGTATGCCGCCCTCAAGGCCGCCCGCAACTTCGCCATCTGCTTCGGCGAGCGGCAACGCGCAGAGAGCTACAACGCCGCTGCCGAACGTATGAAACAGGCCGCCGCCCGGCACCTGTTCAGCGAGAAGCTCGGGCGTTTCGTGCGCCGGCTGGTCCCCCGCGAGCGTCGGGCAGATGCCGCGGAGAGCAGCGCCCCGGACGCTCCTGAGCCTCCGACGGAGGACCTTTTCGAGGTCGACGACGTCGTCGACTCGTCGCTTTTCGCCATCTTCAAGTTCGAGCTGTTCGACGCCGACGATCCGCGCGTGCAGGCGACCATGCGCGCCGTCGAGCGGGCCCTGTGGGTCAAGACCCAGGTCGGCGGAATGGCCCGCTATGAGAACGACTACTATCATCGCGTCAGCAGCGACGCCGATGCCGTTCCCGGCAATCCCTGGTTCATCTGCACCCTCTGGCTGGCCGACTACTTCATCACCCGCGCCCGCGACCTGGCCGAGCTGAAGAGGGCGCTGCCGATCTTCGAGTGGACGGCCAGCCACGCCCTGGAATCTGGGGTGCTGGCCGAGCAGGTCAATCCCTACACCAACGAGCCCATCTCCGTCAGCCCCCTGACCTGGTCGCACGCCACCGTCGTCGGCACCGTCATGAAATACCTGGAGAAGCTTGAGGAACTGCAGACCTGCCAGTTGTGCAGCCAGCCCATCTACCGCCTGCGCCGCCGCCCCCTGGCCCACATTCAGTCCCAGCTCGAGCGGGAGCTGGCGGCCCCGGTCGAAATCCAGGCCGGTCGCGACAACCTCGCCCCCATCGCGCGTTTTCTGCGCGAGTCGCCCGACGGCGCCCCCGGCTTCCGCGCCACCCTGGCCGTCGACGTGCGAGACTGCATCGGCTGCGAAATCTGCGTGGCCCATTGCCAGCAGGGCGTACTGAAGATGGTCGATGGCAAGGCGCTGGTCGACACTCTCAACGTTCATCACTGCGACCTCAAGGGCGAGTGCGTCGAACTGTGCCCCACCAACGTCATTTCCATCCGCGTCCAGCCCGCCGAACAGTCGCAGCCCACGCGCGCCGCCGGCTGAGGCCCCCGAATGCTCCCCATATTCCTCCCGAGACAGTCGCCACGCCCCCACAATCGCCACGGCTTGCTGCTTTTTTTTTCGCGGCGGCTCTTGATTGTCCTGCCGCCAACGCCTACTCTACTGCGGCCAGACCTACCGCGCTCGGCATCACTCCCATACTACGGGAAAGGAGTCATCCTATGCTCTGGCGTACCGCTACCGTTGCACTGGCAGTGGCCGCCTCTGGTCTTTGCGCTGCCATGGCGCACGCTGACGTATCGCATAGTTCGCTGCCACAACCGGAGTTGCGCCTTGACACCCCGCTGTATCTGGCCGACGCGCCCGCTCCCGACCGCCGGCCGCTGATGGCTTTGCTCAACGAGGCGGGCATCGCCGAGCCGCTGGAAAAGCTGAAGATCGACATTTTCGGCCACATCGAAGGCTCGTACACGTACAACTTCGACCGGCCCGACAGCGGCATCAACCCCATCCGTGTTTTCGATTTCGAACACGATGAGCCTCTGCTGAACCAGCTCAACCTGACCGTCGAGCGGGCGGTGGATGCAAGCCAGCGCAAGTGGGACATCGGCGGCCGCATGGAGTGGATCTACGGCGCCGATGCGGGGCTGATCCACTCTTTCGGGTTGTTCGACTGGTATGACGGCCCGCGCAAGCCCGAGAACCAGTGGGACCTGAACCAGTTGTACCTGGACCTGGCTATTCCGGTGGGCAACGGGCTGCTGGTGCGGGGCGGCAAGTGGGTGACGCTGCTGGGCTATGAGACGATCAACCCGGCAACCAACCCCTTCTACTCGCGCAGCATCCTCTTCGGCTTTGCCATTCCGTTCACACACACCGGCATCCTGCTGAGTTACCCGCTCAATGACAACTGGCTGATCGAGGGCGCCATCGTCCGCGGCTGGGACCAGTGGGAGGACGTCAACGACGGAGTGAGCTTCATCGGCAAGGTCGGCTGGAGCTCCAGCGACAAGAAGCATGGCGTGATCGCGCAGTTCATCACCGGACCCGAGCAGCCGGACAACGAAAGCAACTACCGCACGGTTTTCGACTTCATCTTCACGACCGCCGTGACCGACAAACTCAGCTTCGCCGTCAACGCCGACATCGGTTTCGAGGATGATGCCCTCGGCAGCCGCGATGCCCAGTGGTACGGCATCGCCGGCTACGTCAGCTATGTCCTCAACGAGATGTTCACCCTCAACGGCCGGGCCGAGTGGTTCCGCGATGATGACGGCGCCCGCACCGGCGTCGACGCCGACTACTACGAGCTGACCGCCGGCGTGTCGATCAGGCCCTTCCACGGTCACAAGATCGGCAAACACTTCGTGATCCGCCCGGAGCTGCGCGGCGACTTCTCGAACGAGGATGTCTTCGACGACGGAAGCTCCAGCAGCCAGTTCACGGCCGCCGTGGATGCGATCTTCGAGTTCTGAGCGATGGGCATGCGCAAGACGCGCAAGAGTCGCGTGCCACAGCGCGCGGCATCAACTTGAAGTGCCCGGGGCGCCGTGGTCGCTGGCCGCGGCGCCCCGTTCGTTTTCACTGACATCCTCGGCCCGCCGCAGGGTGAAGGTGACAACCTCCGGGCGGCAGCGGAAGCGTACCTGCAGCCGAAAGCCCACGCCCCGGCAGACGTACATGCGCGCGCCGTCGACCTCGAAGAGGCCCTGGTCGAAGCGCTTGTGGCGCATCGGCAGAATCATCGCTCCGGCCACAGGCACGCGGATTTGCCCGCCGTGGGTGTGCCCGCAGAGCACCCACTGCGCCCCGCGGCGGGCCAGCGCGAAAATGCTGTCGGGGTTGTGCGAGAGGGCGATCACCGGCTCGCGGCCGCCCAGCCCATCGAACGCCTCGGCCGGGCAGAAGCGCTGCGACCAGAGGTCCTCCATGCCCACGATCCAGAGCCGGCCGTCGGGGCGCTGGATTGGCCAGGCGCGGTTGCGCAGCACCACGATTCCCCGGCGCCTCAGCTCGTTTTCCAGGGCATCGGCCACCTCGGTCGATTTCCAGGTCTCGGCCGTGGTCGAGTAGTCGTGGTTGCCGAAGGCAACGACGACGGGCGGGGTGAGTTCGCCGAGCAGGTCGCAGGCCGCGCGCACCCACTGGCGGCTGTGGGAGACCAGGTCGCCGGTGACGGCCACCAGGTCGGGGGCGAGCTGATTGACCTGTCGGATGATGCGACGCAGAAAAGGCACGGGCGTGCTCATGCCCGTGTGCAGGTCGCTGATCTGGGTTATGCGAAATCCCTCCAGGGAGGGGGGCAGCCCCCGCAGGGGCATGGGCACCTGCGTCCATTCCACCTCGAAGGGCGCCGAGCTGCGCGCTGCCCCGCCGCTGAGCATGGCGATGCCGGCGGCCCCCACCAGGTTCAGCGCCGTGCGGATGCGCGACAGGATCCAGCCGCGTCGCGGCGGTCCCAGAAGTTCCCGGTCCACTTCCTCTGCGGGCATGCGTCGATTATGCGCCGCCCAGCCGATCAGACAACCGTGCCGCCGCGTCCCATTTGGCAGTTCATGCCACGCGGCCGGAATCGCGCCGGGAATGTCCGGCACCAGCATGGCAGGTGCGGCCGCGCTCGGCGCGGCGGCGAAGCTCGTTGCCTGCCAGTTTCCAGTTCCGCAGTCTGCGGCTTGCTCCCATGCCATCGCTCCGCCACAATCCGCCCATTCGAGTCGCAACGACAGGCCGTTCCATGCCCCACCGCATCCGCCCCGCCACCCTCGCCGATGCCGACACCCTCGTGCGCTTCAATGCCGCCATGGCGCTGGAGACCGAGCGCATCAGGCTTGATCCGGCCGTGCTCGGTCCGGGCGTACGCGCTGTGCTGGAGGACCCGGCCCGCGGCCGCTATTTCGTCGCCGAATCGGACGGCCGGGTCGTGGGACAGCTTCTGGTCACGTATGAATGGTCCGACTGGCGCAACGGCAACATCTGGTGGCTCCAGAGCGTGTACGTCGACCCGCCCCATCGCCGCCGGGGCGTGTTCCGCGCGCTGTACCGCCACGCCGAGGCGCTGGCCCGCGCCCAGGGTGCCGTGGCCATCCGGCTGTACGTTCACCACGACAACCGCCCCGCCCAGGACACCTATCGCCGCCTGGGCATGCGCGATGCCGGATACATCGTGATGGAAGAAAGCCTCACCAGGAATGGAAGGAATGGAACAGTTTGACGATGGGCACGAAGGGGGTAGGATGGTAGACCAGCGCGTCGGGGTCAGGCGACAGCGGCGTATACAGGGCGCCCCCGGGATCGCTTGAGCCTGCGGGCATTCTTGCGAAAGGACGGGTCGGTATGAATCGGATTGGCCGTATCGGATTTGGCGTCGTCGTGGCGGTGTGCCTGATGTGGACGATGCCGCAGGCGCGGGCGCAGGCCCTGAAGCAGATTCCGGCCGACGCCGCGGTGGTTTTCAGGATCAACAACGTCCAGGTCCTCAGCGACAAGGTCGCATCGCTGTCCAAGAAGCTGGGTGTGGCCGACTTCGCGCCCCAGCTTGCGGACCCGCTGGCGGTGGCCAGGGGGCAGCTCAGTCTGGGCGATGGCTTCAACGCCAAAGGCGAAGTGCTGGTGGCGATGTACGAGCCGGGCGAGGATGAGTTTGAGCCGCGCGTCGTGATCGTGCTGCCGGTGACCGACTATAAGGCGTTTCTGGGGAACATGGCGAACGCCAACATGGGCGAGCAGATCAGCTCGTTCACTTCGCCCGACGGCTTCACGACGCTGTTTGCGGTCAACCGCGAGGCCTACGCGGTCATCTCGCCGACCAGGCAGATGCTCGAGAAACCCGCCGCGGGCATCGAAATGCAGGGTGCCGCCCGCAATCAGTTCGACACCAGCGACATCGCGGTATACGCCAACGCGAAGATGCTGGCCGCCAGAGTGCTGCCGCGGTTCAAGGAAGCGCGCGACATGATCGTGCAGCAGGCCGAGGCCGAGCTGGGGCGGCAGGCGAAGCTCAACCCCGTGTTTCTGCCGGTGATCAAGGCGGCGCTGAACCAGTGCCTGAACGTGGCCGAGGGGACCCTGAATGAGATTCAGGGCGCCGCCATGGGCATCCGGCTCAGCGACGACGGGATGACTTCGACGATTCTGGCGGAATTCAACCCCGGCACCTATGCCGCCAACATGATCCGCCAGATCAAGACCACCAACGGCCCGATCATGGCCGGCCTGCCCGATCGCAAGTTCTTCGCGTACGGCGGGATGGTTCAGGATCCGGCCGCGGCGACGAAGGTGATGGACGACTTCCTGGGTCCGATCTCCAAGGAACTGGCGGCCACGGGCGCCGACGGCAAGCTCTTCCGCGACCTTATCAAGGCGGCGCGTTCGCAGTCGGCGGCCACCGAGAGCGCAGCTTTTGGGTACGGCGGGACCGTGGCCCCCGGACAGGGCATGTTCCAGGTGGTCGGCGTGATGAAGGGCGATGCCCAGAAGATCGTCGAGAGCCAGCGCACCACCAACCAGGCGACCCAGGAGCTGATGAAGCTGCTGCTGGCGGGCGCCCCCGAGGAGCTGCAGCAGATGCAGCCGGTGATGGCCGGCAAGCCCGGCGCCAAGACGGTGGAAGGAGTCGCCTTCGATGAGATGTCCATCGGTTTTAAGGTCGACCGCAACACGCCCGAGGGCATGCAGATCGCCCAGATGATGGACATGATGTACGGCGGCACGAGCATCAACACCTACGCCGGTGCGGCCGACGCCAGAACGTTTGTGATGGCCGCGGGTGGCGGAGACGAGCTGCTGGGCGCCGTGGTTCGCTCGGCGAGGCAGTCTCTGACAGCACTGGACGATGCAGCGCACGTGAAGGCGGTGGCCTCGCAACTGCCGGCCAACCGAGCCGGGGTCCTCTACGTGAGCATCGACAACATCGTCAACAGCGTGATGGCGATGATGGCCCAGCAGGGAATGCCGTTTCAGTTCAAGCTGCCGCCGGACCTGCCGCCGATGGGCTTCTCGCTGAGCACGGAGGGATCGGCGATCCGCATCGACGCGCACGTGCCCGCCGAGCTGGTGAGGAACATTATCACCACGGTGAACCAGGTTCGCGCCATGATGATGGGCGGCCCGCCCCCCGGCGCGCTGTGATGGGCTTCGGGTACCGCGGTCGTGTGCCGGCCGGCGCGCTTCGCCGGTGCTCTTGTGCGCACCACGATCGGCGCGCTCGCAGGCTCAGAGGCGAGCTACGTCACCTGCTCACATCCACCCACGTCGTCGTTCCGTAGGCCTCGATCGTCCACACCAGCGGCTCCAGCCAGTAGCAGTCGCCAAGGCCGTCGGGGCCGCTGGTCATGTAGCTGGCCAGGGTGTTGGCATCGGTGCCGGCCACCCAGCGCTCCACCGGGTAGATCATGCCGAAGATTTCGCGCGGCAGGCCGTTGCCCTCGCAGTCGGGGCCGATGTTGCCGGCCCATGTGCCGTAGGGCGGGGCGATGAACCACCAGTGAGGGTAGCTGCGCTTGGAAGCCTCGTTCTTTGCCAGGATCGGCTCGGCGGCGTGGTCCTTGATATAGCGGCCAACCTCCGGCGACATGTTCAGCAGCATGAAGTTGGTGCTGCGGATGGGATTGCCGCGCGTCTGGGTCAGACGGTTGAAGTACTTCAGCGACGTCTTCTCCATGGCGGCCGGGTCGAGACCCGCCTTGAAGCACTGGGCCAGGGCGGCCAGGGCGCTTTGCTCGGTGGCCTGATCGCCGAAGCGCCGGGCCATTCGGGCCATGGCGATGTGGGCGCCGAATTCGCCGTATAGTTCGGCGAAGCGGGCGTTGGCAGCGTAGAAGCTCTTGATGCTGTCCCAGTGCTTCTGAATGGTCGGCCAGTCGCCGGTGCGGTGGCCCCAGAGCCACAGGCCGTAGTACGTGTGCATGTAGGGGCGGTTCTGGCCCTCCATGCCCCACCAGCGATCGAAGTTGAAGCCCTTGGACTGGCCGAAGCCCTCGCGGCCGGTGCCTTCATAGGGCGGCAGGGCCTTGCCGGCCCAGGGGGCGTACTTGGGATTGGCCAGCTCGGCCGCGACATACGTCCTGGTCTTGGCCTGCTGCTCGGGCGTGAGGTGCGGATAGGCCCAGGCGAGGGTTGTGATGATGCGGCCGGGGGCGACGTAAAGGAAGTAGCCCTCGTGGTGCAGGTCGGCGGCGTTGAAGTAATAGGGTGCCAGGTGGCCGGCCGCCAGGACCTTGTCGATCTCCAGGCGCAGGTCCTCCAGGAGCCACTGTTTGTCGGCGAGGAGCTGTATGTTGCTGGATTGAGGGAACTCCCAGATGTAGCGTGAGAAGTCCTGCGCCCGCGCGGCGGCGAGGCTGAAGGTCATGACGATCAGGGTTGCGGTATGGGGGAGCGTGGTGGTCATGGTTTGGCTGCCAGTTGGTGGTTAAGTGCTGAGTGCTGAGTGCTGAGTGCTGAGTGCTGAGTAGGGCAGGTTTTCGATTTTCGATTTTTGATTTTCGATTTTCGATTGACCAAAAGTTGCCAGTTGCCAGTCAGCATTCGGGTTTCGACATTAATTCGGGCTTCGGGTTTCGCCATTCGGGCTTCGTCCCCTTCGTCGCTCCGTCGCTTCGTCGCTCCCTCCGTGCCTTCCTCACATCTCACCGCCCCGCGCTCTCAAACGCCACGATGCAATACGCCTCGGCGAAGAAGCCCATGTTGGGGGCCACCGAAGGCGCTGTGCGAGTGGCCGCGGGGCGAGAGGGGGTGCGGAACGAGGGGTTGCCGCTGGCCACGTAGGAAATCGGCGCCGGCCAGTTGCCGCCGTCGCGGCTGCGGCTGGCGACCTGGATGAAGTAGTGCTGAGAGCGGACCAGGTCCATGCCGTGCGTGCCGCGGAATCGCTGCCGCATAAAAAGCATGTCGCCGCCGACCGAGAAGGCGAAGGCGTTGTCGGTCTCAGCGCCCTGGCCGGTGTAGCGGCCGTTGTCGATGGGGATGCGCCGGCCGGTCTCCAGGTCCATGGCGGAGATGTCCAGCGTGTAGCGTGTTCCGAAGGAGGCGGCCTTGGTGGTGAACGTGGGGAACTTGGTGCGCCACCAGAGGAGGACGCGGCCCTGATTGTCGATGACAGGCGGATTGGCCGGCGTGCCGCAGCCCTCGGAGGGGCCATTCGGCACGACGTAGGGCTCGGTCATTGTCTGGGTGTCCAGCACGTAGAAGTGCTTCATGTCGGGCGATGCCCAGCGCCAGCGCCCGCCGTTGTTGTCGCCGGCGAGCCAGCGGAGGATGTTGGCGTGCTCCTCGTCGGGGTTGCTGCCGGAGTCAAGGACATCGTCGAAGAGGTGCTCGGAGCCGACGCAGACGGTGCCCACCACCTGCACCAGGGCCTTGTTCTGATAGACGACCGGCCAGAGATGGCGGAAGCCCTGGCCGACGAGTTGGGCGCGGGCGCGAATGGAGCCATCGGAGGCGTTGAGGGCGTAGAAGTATTTGTCCTGCGAGCCGAGATAGCAGCCGGTCTCGTCCGCGGCGATGCCGCCGACGCACGGCCCGCCCAGGCGCGTGCGCCAGTTGACGCGACCGTCGGTGGCGTTGATGGAATACACATAGCCGCCGTGGTTGGCGACGTAGACGGTCTGACCGACAGCCGCGGGGGCGCCGGTGATGACGCGGCCGGTGTCGACGGCCCAGGCTTCGCTTCCATCGGCGACGTTCAGTGCTGTAACGCGGCCGGTGACCGAGGCACAGATGAGGAGGTTGCCGACGACAGCGGGAGAGACAGTGGAGCCGCCGGGGTTCTTGCCGATCCAGATGGTGGAGCCATCGTGCATGCTGATGGCGTAGGCGAGTCCCTCCTGGTCGAGGGCATAGAGGACGCCGTTGGCGTGGACCGGCTGCATGCCGTCGGCGAAGGTCATGGGGACGCTGTCGGGCATGGCGTAGTTGTGGCCGGCGCGGCCGGTGAGGTCGTCCGTCCAGTTGGGGTTGGCTTCGCGGTTGCGCAGGACGGTTTGCGGGCCGCACCAGATCCAGCGGGCGCGGTAGGGCCCCTGGGGACCGGCCTCAAGCCGGCCGTGGCGCTGGGCGTTCTGCTGGAACTGCGGCCAGTCCTGGGCGAAGGCGGCCGAGGCCAGGAGCATGAGGGCGAGCGGCATGAGGGTGGAGCGGTTCATAACAGTTGTGCCTTTCGTCGCAGTGGAGCGGTATTGTCGCCGGGAAAGGGGACATGGCAAGAGCGGGGCTTGCGGGCTTGCGGGGCTCGGGGTGTGGATGAGTTACACGGGTTTGCCGAAGACCCGACACTGGCGGCAGCAGGAAGCCCGCCGGCGATCGGGCAGGTTGTGGTTGTGCTCGTTCCGCTACGGATAATTCCCCTCGCGCCGCCACACATCCAGCATCAGCTCGTACCGCTTCAGGCTCATCCCCGTGTAGATGCAGTTGCTGGTGGAGAAGATGTACCCGCCGCCGGGCATGCCGTGTCTCAGGGCGTATTGCGCTGAGGCAATCACCTCCTGGTCGCTTCCCGTGTCCAGCAGCGCGCAGTTGACATTGCCGATCAGACAAACCTGGCGGCCGGCGCGACGCTTCACCTGGGCGATGTCCACGCCGCCCTGAGGATCCAGGCTGTGCAGGGCGTGAGGCGCGGTGGACAGCAACGAGTCGAGAATGGGCATGATGTTCCCATCCGTGTGCTTGATCACGTAATACCCCTGCTGGCGATAGCCGACCGTCAGGCGAGCCAGGTATGGCGTGATGAACTCGTCGAACATGGCCGGCGAGAGGAATGGACCGGTGTTGAAGCAGTAGTCGGCGCAGAGGGCAAATCCGTCGAGCCCCCGGCCGCGGAAGAACTCGCCGCGAGCCAGTGCCGCGTCGACCTGGCGCGCCGCGCGGTCCTTCAGGCCCTGCGGATCATCGGCGATCATCTCGGCGAAGCGCATCATGTCGTTGCCGCTGGGAATGCTGTAGGTGGCATCGCCGTGGATGAGGAGGAAGAACTCATCGCCGGACAGCTCGCGGATGATCTCCAGCGTGCGCGCCGTCTCCTCATCGCCGAGCTTCCCCTCCGTCCAGCCGCCTGGCTGGTGGAAGAAGATGGCCGAATGCTCGTAGCGCCGGGCGGTCCGCACGTACAAGTCGGCGATGTCCTGGCGATGGAGCTGCCGCTCGGTCTGCGACATCTGTTCCCACTGGCCATAGTACCTCTGGCTGGGGTGAATTCGCCCGAAGGCTTCCATCGTCAGGAAGAACACCAGCTCGAAATGGGGCACTCGCCCCGGCGGCTGTCCGCCGTCGAGTGCCATCATGAACTTGCTGCGTGGAGTCATATGTCCGGTACGCCGCGAAACGCCTCAGCCAGGTAGCCATTGTACCTGGGGACGGGCGTGTTCGCGGAAGTCGCCGTCGGCCTCATCGGCCAGGTGCAGATCGCGGCGCACCGTCGGAGCCAGACTCAGACATGGTTGTGGAGGTCTGGGCGGGGCGCGGACGGGCGGATCGTACCACGCGTGCCACAGGCCGCCACGTCATCGCCGCCAGCGCGATGAACCCCAGCGCCAGCAGCGCCAATATCGCGGACAGCTCAACGCTGCGCCGTGGGGGGGCGCCGGTCGACCTCACGGCGGCGCTCAGGTCGGAGAGCCAGTCCGTCGCCGCCTGCTCTTGCAGGCGGATGTCCAGAGCGTTGACCGCGCGCCAGGCGCCGTCGCCTCGCCGGTACAGACCGGGCCAGAGGCCCGGCGGAGTTCCCGCCGGGACGGCCGCCGCTTCACCCGCGGTCCATTCATCGGCCAGCAAGCCGACGCCGTGAGCCGCGTAGTGCGGGCCGCCTTCGCCAACCCAGTCGAAGACATTCGTCCAGAACATGACGAAGTCCGCCGTCTTCGCCCATTCATCCAGGTGCATCCACACCCCCACCTGCCTTGCCGGAGCCGTTCGCGCGCCCACCAGCATCCGTCCGCCCCGACGCACCAGTACGGTCCACGTATTCGTATCGGTTTGGCCCGCCGGATCAACGCCGCCGCCGGGCCACGCGCCCACGGCGCGGGTCACGGGATGATCCGCAACCTCCGCATCGCCCGCCGGTCCCGCTTCCGCCGCCGGCATCAGCAGCACACCGCGCCGGTCTGCCGGCAACTTGCCGCCTACGCTGAGCCGCGCGGAGTCCGCCGACGGCGGCCGATGCCGACCATACGTCTCGATCATCCGCTGCACCGCCGCCGGCAACGTGCCCGCCGGCTCCACCGCCGGCCAGGCCGACTCCCGAACCAGCGCCGCCCGGTTGTCGGCCGGAAGGTCATCGTCGACGATCAGCTCCACGGCCAGTGTCGTTCCCATTTCGGCCAGGTCGACAAAGTAGTTGCGCTCGCCGCCACCGGATGGCAGCTCAAGCGTCTGGCGCGCGATCGCACGGTCGTCGCTGCGCAGCAGCAGCGCCGCTTCCGCCAGAGACGTGTTGTTGCGAACGGCCACCATAAGCTGCGGCCGCGGCGAATCCCGAACGGCCAGGCGCACGATGCCCACGTTGCTGGGGGTTCGCTGCGGCCGAATCGCAACCACCCGTGAGCTGGTCGCCGGCAGCGGCTGGTTGCTCACAACAATGACAGGCCCGGTGCTGCGCATCAGAGCGTCGAGCACCGCAGAGGCCAGTGCCCGGTGAGTGTCCACGGCCGTGGGCGGCAGTGCGCGGGCCAGATCGACCCACCCGTAGCGGTCGGTGATCCGGGTGCGTCCGTCGGGCACGGCGACCAGCCGCACCGGCCCGTCGCCGGCCAGTTCACGCATCGGCGGGGCACTGCGGACGGCCAGCTCGCGGAAGAGCCAGTCCAGCTCGCCGCGCGCGGACATGGTGAGGCCGTGATCGAGGATGATGCAGATTTCGGGACCGGAACGGCCGATTCCCCAGTGGATCAGCGGCCGGCTTGCCGCCAGCACGGCGAGCAGCGCCGCGATCAGCAGTGCGGCCACGGCCAGGGGGGGGCGTCTGAGGTGCCGCCGCTGGCTGGGCGGCAGTTGCTCCCTGGGCCAGAGCCCCACGAACGGTACATCCACCCGCAGCCTCAGCCCCAGCAACAGCCACAGCACCAGCGCCGCCCAGGGCAGCAGTGCGACCAGCCACAGTGGAGAAAGGAATGACACGGCATCGGGCCCCGCGGATCATCGCGCCGCCGGCGTCGCGGGAGTCTGCGGATTGCCAACGGCCCGCACGCCCTCGATGAGGATGTAGTTGCGGCCGTTGTATTCCGTGACCATTCCCGAGATGGAGAATCGCAGCTCACCCACGCCCTGTTTGAGCATGTTTTCCATCTGCATCAGCTTGAGATTGGGCAGCACGATCATCGGCGGATCCTGCATGCTCTCGCCGTCGGCCTCGAAGACGAACTCCTGCTGGTTGTCGGCGGTTTTGCGCAGTCGCCCCTGACGCCATGACAGCATGGTGCCCTCGGCGCGCAGCGGCTGGGGCGTCGCCCCCGGGGCCACCGCCCGCTGCGACGCGGCATCCATGCGCGACCGTTCCGGCAGCGGGTCCAGCGGCCGCAATTCAAGCTTGCCTGGCGCCAGTAACTGTTGAAGCATCGCGTTGGGATCGGTCCTGGCCGGCTGGCTTGCCGACGGGCTCTGCGCCCACGCCAACGACAGCGATCCCAAGGCCAGACACGCGGCCAGCATCGGCATCCGTTTCATGGTAACACTCCCAATGTGCGCGTCGTGGCAGGGTGCGCATCCTGCCCGTGCCTCTGCCACCAGACCACAGGCCGGCGGACACCGGCGAGGACGCCCGTGCTGCGTTGGGGCCGGGCCTCGCGCCAGGTCGGCGCGCCAAAGCTCTCAGGTGCTGCCATCGTCGTCATCATCGGTCAGCACCGCCGCCAGCCTTGACGCCAGCTCTTGCTGATTCAGGCCGTTGATGCGGAACAACTTGCGCGCCCGGGCGTGGCCCGCAATCAGCTCGATGTCGCGCGGCGTGATGTCCAGCAACCGGCACAGCAGTGCCACGACGGCCGCGTTGGCCTTGCCCTTCTCGGGCGCTGCGCTGACGCGCACCTTGACGCCATCGCCGTAACGGCCGGCCAGCCGATCATGCGATGCGCCCGGAACGACCTTGACGGCAAGAGTGGCCATAGTTCGATGCTGCCTGCGCGCCGGTTTCAGGGCGCACCGTTGTAGCGCGGCGATGCGCCCCAGTTGAGCTTGTCGGCCAGACTGCGCCAGGGCGGCGTTCGCGGGTTTTCCACGAGCAGCACGTCATGGGGGCTGCGCCGGATAACCACCCGGTCGCCCGCCGCCAGCCGCGTGCTCGCCTGGCCGTCGCAGAAGAGCGTCGTGCCTTCGTTGATGCGCCGGGCGGCGATCACCACCGTGCTCGACGACGAGATCACCACGGGCCGGAAGGCGATGCTGTGCGGACAGATTGGCGTCACACAGAACGCCGCCACCTGGCGGTCGATGATGGGCCCGCCGGCCGATAGATTGTACGCCGTCGAGCCGCTTGGGGTGGCGACGATCACGCCGTCGCCGTAATAGCTCACGCCGTACTCGCCATCCACCGCGATTTCGAGCTGGATCATGTGAAACGGCGGGCCGGCCGTGATGACCGCGTCGTTGAGCGCCGTGGCGCAGAATCTTCTGCGACAGCCGGCGTGGGCGTCGGCCAGGAGGCGGTCGGCGTGCTCGGCGGCAATGACCGACGCCTCCAGCGCCTGGCGATGGGTGATGGGCAGCCTGCCGCGCGGCAGATCGGCGAGCTGTTCGAGGAAGTCCTCGGGGGTGAATCCGGCCAGAAACCCCAGGCGTCCGAAGTTCACGCCCATCAGCGGAAGCTGCCGTCCCCCCAGGCGGCGCGCCGCCGAGAGCAGCGTCCCATCGCCGCCGAGGACAAGGATGGCATCGGCTTCGACGGCGGCCAGGTCCGACTCCTGGTCGCGATCGACTCCGCTGATCTCGATTCCCGCCGGCGGATGCGCCAGCAGCGCATCCAGCGCCGGCTGAACTGCGGGTTTGCCTGTGTTGGCAACGATGAAAAGGCGCATTGGGGTGGCTGTCTGTCCGAGAACGCACGTCGCGGCGGAAGGCGGCCGGGTACACGACGGCACAAGGCCGGTACTGCTTATGGCTGCTTCTTTTCAGACCTGACCAGGTTCGCAGCCGACCCTTGCATCGGACCCGGCCGCCTTCCGCGACGACCCGCGTATCCGCGCCAGCAAGCATGTTACGCGCCGCCCGACGTTTTTCCAGTGCTGACGATCGGCCCGGCGGTTTGCCCACCGGCGGGCAGGCGGATTAGGATTCAGACGACAGACGTCGGCGCCGCGTACACGAACGATCGGCAACATGGCCTCCAATCGCAAGCGAGGACATCGCGAAAAGGACCTGACCCGGCGGTTCCTCACCGGCGAGGTGGATGATGACCGCCTGGAGACCTGCGAACGCTTCAGCGGCAAACGCGACAGCGCCGAGCGCCGCCGAATCGAGCGCACCGCGCTGCTGCGGGCCGCCGAAGAGGAGGCCGGCCGCGACCTCGATTCCCTGCCCATCGGACAGGTCGTTCAGGTCTACTCGCTCTACTGCGACGTCGAGCACGAGAGCGGCCCGCGCCTCTGCGTTGTCCGCAAGACCCTGGCCAGACTCAGCGACAGCCCCATTGTTGTCGGCGATCTGGTGCGCTTCCGCGATATCGGCACCGTCGACGAGTCCGGCCGCCCCGAGGCCGTCATCGAGCAGGTCCTTCCGCGGCGGACCATCCTCACCCGCGCCGACAGCTTCAAGGCCGTCGAGCAGCAGCCCATCGTCGCCAACGCCGCGCAGATGCTCATCGTCGTCAGCCTCCACCAGCCCGACGTGAAGTGGGGCCTGGTCGACCGCATGCTGGTGGCCGCCCAGGCAGGAGGACTGACGCCCATTGTCTGTCTCAACAAGATCGACCTGGCGGCGGCCGGTGCGCAGGGGGAGGAGGACCTGGAGTTCGCCCGCTCGGCCCTGGCCCATTACGCCTCGCTGGGCATCCGCACGCTGATGACCAGCGTCCCCCAGGGCACCGGCCTGGCCGAGCTGAAGCAGGTCCTTCAAGACCAGTGTACGGTGCTGGCCGGCCACAGCGGCGTGGGCAAGAGCAGCCTGATCAACGCCATCGAGCCGACGCTGAACCTGCGCGTGGGCGAGATTTCCGGTTACACCGGAAAGGGCCGGCACACCACCACCTCCGCGCGGCGCTACGCGCTGTCCTGCGGGGGCCACGTCATCGACACGCCCGGCGTGAAGCTTTTCGGCCTGTGGAACGTGACGGCCGACAACCTCATCGAATATTTCCCGGATGTGGCCAATGAAACCGCGCCGCAGTGGCGGGTGGAGAGTTACCGGCGAATTCTGGCGTCGCTGGCGTGATGCCCGGGCGAGGGTTCAGGGTTCGGGGTTCAGGGTTCAGTGGGGGGAATGACGAAGCCCGAAATCCGAAGCCCGAATCAATGACGAATGGCGAAGCCCGAATGACGCAGGCGCATGCGCTGAGCGCGGTGCGGACCTCGAGCGCAGGTCGTCGCACCCGCGGTGCGGAACCAGCGTCCTGGCGCCCGGGGCCGGCTGTGCTGAGTCATTTGCCATGATGCACACCATACCGCGCCGGCCGCGGGCAGGCCATCCGGCGTGCCTGCGCAGATCGCGAAGGGCGTGTGACCGTTTCTGCGTTGGATGGAGGCACCGCCCCCACCCCAGCCCCCTCCCCCGGCTCGACAGACCCAGTAGCGGGGGAAGGAGCGGGGCGCATCTTGCCCGTGTCCGGGCCAAGCGGGCGCAAAGGTCGTTTGGCACGGGCGAGGACGCCCGTGCTACGGGGCGGGCGTGCGTCGTTCGGCACGGGCGAGGACGCCCGTGCTACTACCAGCCGGCGGGCTTTCCGTAGCACGCGTAGCACGCGTAGCACGGGCATCTTGCGCATCTTGCCCGTGCCCTGGAGTTTGGCATTTTCATAGTGTGGAGACTGTGCCCCGATGGCCAGCACGGGCGAGAACGGCCGTGCTGCGTCGTGCGCCAGCGCGATCTCCGCCGGCCGCAGAAACGGTCACGCGCCCGATCGCGAAGGGGGGCGAGTGGCGGCTTTGACAATGCCGCGCTGCCGTGTATGTTCGGCACGCGAGGGACTTTCAATGGCCGTCGAGTCGAATCTACCCCTACAGGCGGCGTTCTATCATGCCGTGCTGCGTCATCTGGCAGGGTTCCCTGAAGGCAAGGCACGCCGCGACATCTATGAGGGCGTTGCTGATCTTCTGGGCTTGAGCGATTCCCAGCGTGCCGAGCGACTGGCGAATAGGAGCGTCCATCGCTACCGCCATCGCACCGGCTGGGCCCTGAGCATGCTGCAGACCGCGGGATACGTCGAGAATCCGGCGCCGGGTATCTGGCGGATTGCCGATCGCGGGCGCGCGCTGCTGGCGCGCTATCCGGAAGGCTTCGACGACAGAACAGCTCGCCAGGTGATCCATGACGTCCCGGGAACGTTCCGCGCAGACGGGCAATCGGACAACACGACGCCGGATGTCACCGATGACGCGGCACAAGAGACGCCCGAAGAGCGAATCGATGCCGCATTGGAACAGATCCGCTCCGCCGTCGCGCAACGGCTCCTTGAGCGAATTGCCCAATCGCCGCCCGCGTTTTTTGAGCAACTGGTGCTCGATCTGCTGCACGCCATGGGCTATGGCAGCCGCGAAGACGACCTGGAACTGACCGGTCACCCAGGCGATGGTGGCATCGACGGCATCATCTCGCTCGACAAGCTCGGTTTCGAGAAAGTCTATGTTCAGG
>Ga0308417_1000115_pt1 | contig 61825 bp, 49 predicted proteins | sample HotsprSampleOS65_FD_203528 | JGI IMG/M metagenome (GOLD analysis project Ga0308417, IMG submission 203528) | Hot spring phototrophic mat microbial communities from Octopus Spring, Yellowstone National Park, Wyoming, United States - 20090730_OS65 ... | reverse complement strand
TTTTATTTTATTACAAAACTTATCCGACCTTACAGATACTCGGCTTACAGTTTGGGTGTTCAGATAAATCAGCCTTTGAGTATTTAGAGTCTATCAAACCTGCCTTGAAGAAGGCGTTAGAAACGGATAAGCGTCTGGCGGTTGAAGTGTTCGGCAGTCAAGCGGCGTTTGATAAAGCGTTTGAAGGGGTCAAGGAGATAATGATAGACGGATTTGAAGTGCCTGTGGAGCGCGATAAAGACAAGCGGTTACAGGCAGAGGACTACAGTGGTAAAAAAAATGTCATACCAAGATAGTGTGATGTGCGTCGGATAGAGCGGGGCGAGCGATTTATGTCGGAAAGTTGAAAGCGGGACGGGAAGTCGATTTCAAGTTGTTCAAAGAGGAGTTGAGTGGGTTGAAGTATAAAGGTCGTGCGGTGTGGGTGGATTTAGGGTTTTTAGGGATAAGGCATTGGCTTTCCGATGCGAGGATTTTTATTCCACATAAGAAGTCAAGAGGGAAAGCTTTAAGCGAAGCGCAGAGAAAAGAGAACGCCGCAATGGCACGGGTGCGAGTGAAGGTTGAGCATGTGATTGGAGGGATAAAACGGTATTTTATTTTACAACATAGAAGCCGATTTAAGGTGATGCAGAAGTGAGATGATGCGCTTCATCTGTGTGCGGGACTGTGGAACTTGACACGCGGTTTTACGGTCAATATCGCTTAAATCAAGCGTTTTCTAATGTAGTAAGTCTATTCTCTATGTGCCACGCTCACCGTTGCAGAGTCTGTGCAACACTACCTCACTACCTATCCCATCACTCATGCTTACCCGCTGCTTTGCGTCTTCCTGAGAAATCCATTCCTCTTTACAAAGCATACATCACATTGTCCTAAAGCCCCGTCTAAAGGTCTTCTCCAAAAACCTGCAAAATCATAGACTACATAATCACGTTCCAACATAAAATTCACCACGTCAGAGAATATCGGCGTGTTGTCTGACCAGAACTGGAAGAGCGACACTTCTAAAATATAGACCTCTGTGTAACCAAATGTCTTCTGCGCACCTTTTAGCGCCTCAAGTTCGAACCCTTGAATATCTAGTTTTATTAATTCTGGATTATCTATCTTTGACGAATTAATTAAATCATCAATTGTAATTATTTCTACTTCTCTCTGCTTCCTTGTTTTCTCAAGATTTTCATCTGGCTCGAGTGCAAAAGTTGAGCCATATGAATCATCCCAGATTGTTAGTCTAAGAGTACCTTTTTCAGCTCCTGCTCCAGCTAAGAAATAAACTGAGCCTTTAAATTCCTCACAAAACCGCTCTAAATCCTCTTTCATTTCTATTTGGGGCTCAATTAGGACAAAATTTGCCTCTGGATATACTTCTTTTGCCATTCTACTCCAACTGGTTTTATGTGCTCCTACATCTAAAATAGTTTTACAAGTCAAGCCGCGATGTCTCAAGTCCTCCAATAAAACCTTAAAATTACCAACGGGTCTTCTTATGGAGCCTGGCTCCACATTGAGGTTTCTAACCTCATAACCCAATGAGTAAAGAATTCTTTTGATTAGGTTTTTCATAATCACTTATAGTTCAGGTTAGTTATTTTTCTGCATCCTCTCTATGCAGCAGGTTCTTGCAGCAGGTTCTGGGTGCATTTTATGTGCAGATTTGATAGCGCATTTTAGCGCAGCAACTCTTCCAGACTTGTGGCTTTGTCGGTTTTTTCGTCGCGATACTTGATGATGATTGGGGTGTAGATAGAAAGTCCATGCGTTTGTGCAAAGGCATTGTTGACCGGGCGTGAGCCAGCTACAACCACTGCTCCTTTCGGAATAATCAGTGGCGATTCGGCAGTTTTGCGCAAAATACGCTCTTGCACCACATCATAGACAGGCGTTGAGCCGTTGAGAATGACCCCTGTGCCGATCACAGCGCGCTCTTCTACAATTGTACCTTCGTAGATACCGCAGTTGCCGCCAATCATCACGCCATCTTCAATGATGACTGGCATGGCGCCTACGGGCTCCAAGACACCGCCTAATTGCGAGCCTGCTGACAGATGCACGTTTTTTCCCACCTGCGCACAACTGCCTACCAAGGCATGTGAATCAATCATGGTGCCAGCGTCCACAAATGCACCGACATTGATGTAAGCTGGCGGCATGACCACGACACTTGGTGCCAAGTAAGCCCCATCACGCACGGTAGTTCCGCCCGGCACAATTCGCACCTTCTCGCTCACGCTGAATTGCCGTGTCGGGTAGGTGTCTTTATCGACGAAACTGAACGGCGGTGCCGTCATGATGGGCTTCATTTCTCCTAAGCGAAATCCCACAAGGATGCCTTGCTTGACCCAATGGTTGACCCTCCATACCCCATCAAGTTTTTCTGCCGCTCGGATATGACCGAGGTTAAGTTTGTACTTAAACTCGGCAAATACTTCTCGTGCTTTGGCGTGGGCTTGCAATGCCTCTGTTGTTAGTGCGGCCAGCTGCTCAATATGTGCTTGCAGTTGACTATCCATTTAGGTTGAACTTTAGAGAGAGCTGTATTCCTGCGTAATATCTTGGGATGTATTGTGAATGAAAAATCGGAAATCATCACTGCGCAGCGTGTCATCTGGTTTGATGCGCACCAGTACCAAGTGCTGTAAAAACCATTTCCATTCTGGCTTTATGTCTTGATTGCGCAGCGGTTCTAACACCGTCGGACTGACAAGTAAGTCCAGTCTGGAAAATGGTCGCTTGGTATGCCAAGCGTATTTGCGTAGCCAGCGTTCAATTTGATGAACGGTGGTTTGCCGTGCTTGAATGACACCTGTGCCACCACAAGCTGGGCATTCATCACCCATGCGTTGCATTAAACTTGGGCGGATACGCTCGCGTGTAATTTGCATGATGCCAAAGTCTGACATGGGCAGCACATTCGACTTGGCTCGGTCGCGTTTGAGCTCGGCTTTCATGGTCTCATAGACCTTGCGTGCATTGCGTTCATCGAGCAAATCAATAAAATCAATGACAATGATGCCGCCGATGTCTCGCATGCGTAGCTGGCGTGCAATTTCCTTTGCAGCTTCAAGATTGGTGCGCAGTGAGTTTTCTTCTTGCTCCTTTTTTGCCGCATAGCGTCCGCTATTGACATCAATGACGACCATGGCTTCAGTCTGCTCAATGATGAGATAGCCGCCGGACTTTAGCCACACTTTGCGCGAGAAAATTGATTCTACATCTTTTGCAATGCCATAGCTTTCAAATAGTGGTAATCGTCCCTTATAGAGCGTCACTTTTTTTTCGAATTCTGGCGCCGCCCATCGCACATAGTTGAGCGCCTCTCGGTAGATTGCCATAGAGTTGGTGGCAATTTCAGTCACATCTTCAGTCAGAAAATCACGCAGTGCGCTTGCTGTTAAGGTATCCTCTTTGAAAATCAGCTTTGGCGGTTTTGCCGACTTGACCGTCTCTTCAATTTGCGCCCACTTGTTGAGCAAAATTTCCATATCAGTTCGCAGTAGCGTCTCATCTTGCTCTTCGGCAACGGTGCGAACAATCGCTCCAAAATTTTTCGGTAGCATGGAACGCACGATGGTTTTCAAACGCCGACGCTCGCGCCGATTCAGAATACGCTTTGAGACGGCAATATGCCCTTCACCAAATGGCAATAGCACAATAAAGCGCCCAGCAATCGTAATGTCCGATGTCAAGCGAGAGCCCTTTGTGCCAATTGGCTCTTTGATGACCTGCACCAAAATACTGTCGTTGGGTTTGAGCTTGCTGGCAATCATTTGAGTGTAGGACTGCCTGCGCTCTTGCTTATTTGTGGTGGAGATTTGCTCGTCTGTCGACTGTTGTAGCCCGTTCTGTGTTGCCGAACGCGCTGGGTTGCGTGCAACCTCCCCGTTCGGTTCATCATCTTCTCCCTCATCATCTTCTTCCTCATCGAAATCTTCATTGAGCAAGGCACGGTAATCTTCACCGGTTGTGCCGACATCAGAGAAATGCAAAAACCCGTCTTGTTCCTGACCAATATCGATAAACGCCGCCTGCAACCCCTCAACGACTTTTTGGACTCTGCCAAGGTAAATGTCACCCACTGACCGCGAACTATCTGGTCGCTCAATCAACAGTTCTGCCAACCGCCCATCCTCTACAATGGCTACTTGAATTTCGTTGCCCTGCTGATTCATCAAAATTTGCCGTTTCATAAACCTTGCTTTGAAGAATTGCCAGTTTCGCGTAGAATAATCTTCAATTTAACGAGAGTTTACGGGACTGCCAACATATCACTATTTCTGGGCACTGGTGTTTGCGCAAAATTTGGTTTTATGGCATAACCTTTTCTTTGTAACTTTCAGCACAGTCTCAAAATTACATTTTACATTGGTTGCATAGGCTGCAACCAGCTTTACAACTCAATCAGAGAAGGAGAAGTTATAATGAGCATGTTAGTTTCTGACACTGTAACATCTGTGCATGAATTAAATGCACCACCAAATGTCAAAAACCGCCGTTTGTTAGAGTGGGTAAAAGAAGTCGCCGAGCTTTGTGAGCCAGATAGGATTTACTGGTGCAATGGGTCTCAAGAAGAGTATGACCAACTCTGTGAACAGATGGTGCAAAGTGGGACCTTTATTCGGCTCAATCCAGCAAAGCGTCCGAACAGTTACTATGCCAAATCGGACCCCAGCGATGTCGCACGCGTAGAGGACCGTACCTTTATTTGTAGCCACCGCAAAGAAGATGCTGGACCGACAAACAACTGGGTTCACCCGAAAGAAATGAAAGCCACATTACGCGCCCTTTTCAAGGGATCTATGCGAGGGCGTACCATGTATGTGATTCCTTTTAGCATGGGACCCATTGGCTCACCAATTTCAAAAATCGGTGTAGAAATTTCCGACTCACCATATGTGGTGGTTAATATGCGCATCATGACCCGCATGGGTAGTGCTGTGCTCGATGCCTTAGGCGATGGTGAGTTTGTCGAGTGCCTGCACTCTGTTGGCATGCCGCTTGTCAACGGTCAGAAAGATGTGCCATGGCCTTGCAACAAGGAGCATAAATACATCGTGCATTTCCCTGAAGAGCGCTCCATCTGGTCTTTCGGGTCTGGCTATGGCGGCAATGCGCTCTTGGGCAAAAAGTGCTACGCTCTGCGTATTGCCTCTGTGATGGGACGCGAAGAAGGCTGGCTTGCCGAGCACATGCTCATCATGGGCGTTGAGTCTCCTTCGGGTGAAAAAACTTATGTTGCTGCCGCATTTCCCAGCGCCTGTGGCAAAACAAATTTTGCGATGCTTGTGCCTCCACCTGCATTCAAGGGCTGGAAAGTTACTACCGTTGGCGATGATATTGCATGGATTAAGCCGGGTAAAGATGGCCGACTTTATGCCATTAACCCAGAAGCAGGGTTCTTCGGTGTGGCACCGGGCACCTCATACCAGTCGAATCCGAACGCGATGGAGACGCTTAAAGCTAATTGCATTTTCACCAATGTTGCCCTAACCCCCGATGGCGATGTATGGTGGGAAGGCATGACTGAAACACCACCTGAACGACTCATTGACTGGCAAGGTCAGGAGTGGACACCGCAAATTGCCAAAGAAACAGGACGCAAAGCGGCACATCCCAATGCCCGTTTTACGGCACCCGCTGCACAGTGTCCATCCATGGATGAAAATTGGGAAAACCCTGAAGGTGTGCCCATTTCCGCCTTCATCTTTGGCGGCCGCCGAGCTACCACAGTGCCGCTTGTCTATCAAGCCGTTAATTGGAACTATGGCGTTTATTTAGCTGCAACTATTGGTTCAGAAATGACTGCTGCTGCTGTTGGCGGAGCTGGTCAAGTGCGTCGCGACCCCTTTGCCATGCTGCCCTTCTGCGGTTATCATATGGGCGACTATTTCAATCACTGGTTGCAAATTGGTCGTCAACTGCCTGACCCGCCTCGCATTTTCTGCGTGAATTGGTTCAGAAAAGATAAAAATGGCAACTTCCTCTGGCCCGGTTTCGGCGAAAATATGCGTGTTCTGAAGTGGATTGTCGATCGTGTGCATGGACATGCGCATGCCATCGAAAGCCCACTGGGGTGGATGCCTACATACAAAGACATTGACTTTACAGGTCTGCCTTTCTCGGAAGCTGCTTTCAAAGAGCTGATGGAAGTCGATAGAGAAAGCTGGAAACAAGAAGTTTTGGCTCACGAAGAATTCTTTGAGAAAATCTATGACCGCTTGCCTAAAGAATTCCATTGGATGCGCCAACTTCTGCTCTCCAGCCTCTGGCGCTCACCTGAGCACTGGGAATTAGCACCTGAACGCTTACATGCAGAAGAGCCTGCAAAAGCATGATGACTTTGCACTACGGCTACCTTTTTGAGTAGCCGTTTTTTCATTCACATTGTCAAGGAAGCACATTTATGCGCGCCTCTTTACTTTCTACACCGTCCTCTTTTTCTTGGACATGGTCATACATTTCTGCTCATCCTTTGCACACGCTTGCTATTGTGCTGATTCTTGCCATGCGATATTTCTTTGCGACCTTTTTCATCTATGGCTTCTGGCATAAACTTGTGCAAGGGTGGATGTGGACAGACATTCTGAAACTGCACTTTATTGACCGCCTGAGCGAAATTCATCCCGACACTCTTCAAGCTGCGTATCTGCAACACTTTGCAATTCCGCTCTACTTACCGATAGCGTGGATTATTACCGTGGGCGAACTCCTTATTGGCTTGGCTCTCATCTTTGGCATCACCACACGCCTGAATGCCGCATTTGGATTATTTATGCTGCTCAATTTTGCGGCTGGCGCATTCTACAACATCTGGATTGACATTCTTTCCATCATGGCAATTCTCTTTATCGTCTTTCCGACTGGTCATTGGCTTGGGCTTGACCGTCTCTTGCATCAGCGCTATCCGCATGCCATTTGGTTTCGATAGCCTTTCAAATTCTTCAGTTTTCAGAGTAGGGCAATGAGCAGTTGTGCAATTAAAATTTTTGTAATGGTGGTTAGCGGGAAAACCGTTGCATAGCCAAGATTGGGCATATCGTTGCCGGTTTGTTCATTAGCAAAAGCCAATGCAGCTGGTTGCGTCTGAATCCCTGACACAATTCCAATGAGCCGTCCCATTGGAATGTTGAGCATTTTATAGCCGACCACTAATGCCACTATGGTTGAAAACAGTGTAGTTACTCCTCCTGCCAGCACAATGAACACACTGCTTGGGTCTGCGACTTGCGAGGCAAACTCATACCCAGAGCGTGTACCTACACCAGCTAAAAACATGACCAATCCAATTTGGCGCAAGGTCAGATTGGCACTGTAAGGGATATTCCAGATAATAGTTCCCGACCTGCCAATTGCCCCTAAGATTAATCCGACAATTAACGGACCGCCTGCAATCCCTAACTTGAAGGTTCCTCCACCGGGCAAAGGCACTGGCAACAGCCCTAACAATAGCCCAAGCGCAATGCCTACGCCAAGTGAAATGACATCGACTTCACTCAGGGCTTTGTAGGAATCCCCAAAAAACTTGCTGACTTCTTCCAGACGGTCTTTTGGTGCCACCACACGCACACGGTCGCCAAGCAAGAGTGTGGTATCATTTCCGGGAATGAAGTCGTGGTCGCCGCGCCGCACGCGTGTAACTTGTGCCTCGAACTTGTTTCGCAAGTTCAGTTCGGAGAGGGTTCTACCCACCACTTCGGGATTGGAGACAAACACTCTTCTAAAATCTAAATTGGAGCGGTCGTCTTCGAGCGGTCTTGGCGCCACTTCACCCAGAAATGCGGCCACGTGATGCACCTCTTGCGGCGTACCAATCATGTTAATGAAATCCCCTTGATGGACGCGTGTGCCTTCAAACGCTAATGAGAGCTTTCCTTGATGCCGCCATCTCACAAAGCGCACCTTCCAGTTATGCTTGTGACTCAAATTGCCAAGTGTATCACGGCATGCCTCTGGATTTGTAATCTTCACCGTCAGCGTCGTGAGTGCTCCAGCTTCGTCCTGACTCTGCGCCGATGCGAGCATTTCTGCTTTGTAGTCGACTTTCCACAAGCGCTGCATAACATAGATTCCCCCAATGACACAGAGCACGCCCAGCGGATAGCACAGCGAGTAAGCAATGACTGGTTCAGAAAGAATTTTTACCGCTTGGTCTGCTGTCGCACTGACATGTTCGCGCAGATACTGAATGATATTAGCCAGCGCAGGTGTGTTGGTCATACTGCCCGCAAACATCCCCGCCGATATGCCTGCCGAGAATCCAAAGAGACGCTTTAGCCCTACCACCAACACCCCAACACCTATCAGTATCGATACTGCAAAGAGATTTTCTCGCAAACCACCGCTCTGCAACACAGATAGGAAACCCGGTCCGCTCGATATGCCAATGGTATAGACGAACAGTACCAAACCAAAAAGGTGGCAAAATTCAGGCAGCTCTACATTGGGCGCTAAAGCACCAAAAGCCAAACCTACAAACAACACTGCCGCTATACCCAAGCTGAATCCTTTGATGCGAATCTTACCTATCAAGTAGCCAATACCTGCGACGAGAAAGAGTAGAAGGAGGAAATTTTCGGACAGCAAATGTACAAGCGCTTGCATGGTTTTACACTCTGTTTAATATCAAGCCAGATGCTTCAAATCTACGGGTTTTCTGATTGGGTAAAAAGAATTCCTCATCCTTTCCTCATCCTGCTTTGCTTGTGCATTGTGCCTTTGCCCTCATCTCCTTGCTTGCTGGATTGGATTGCGGCTTTTGTAATTGATACTGCGCATCTTATTTTCAGGGTTAATTTTCTTTGCAAATTTAGGTGTAGGTTTAGGACGCCGCCGTCGTAGTTTTGCTCAATCGTTTTTACCATCAACATGAACCACTTGGCAGCACCAGCCCTTCCTAATCCCAGTAGCATTTCCATTGGCACGGATGTGTTTGACCTTTATCTCTCCGAAGAGACCATTGCAGAGCGCGTCCTGCAGCTTGGTCAAGCGATTGAGCGTGACTATGCTGGTAAGAGCCCCGTCTTTGTTGGCATTCTCAACGGTGCGTTCATTTTTTTAGCTGACCTTGTGCGTGCCGTGCAAACGCTTGATGTGGAGATTGATTTTTATAAACTTTCAAGCTACGGTAATCGCAAAATTTCATCGGGCGAGATTCAGTGCCTTAAAGCCGTCGATATGTCGCTTGCAGGGCGTGATGTGATTGTTGTTGAAGATATTGTCGACTCAGGGTTATCCCTGACCTATATCCGCAATGAGATTCTTAAATTGCAACCGCAAAGCGTGCGCTTTTGTGCGCTCTTCTTCAAAGAAGGCGTGTCGCAGTTGGAGTTCAAAGTTGATTACGTGGGTTTTTTTATACCGAAACAATTTGTAATTGGCTATGGTTTAGATGTGGCACAGAAGAAGCGTAACCTGCGCGCAGTCTACAAGTTGCGAGAGCCGTAAAGATTCTTCATATTGAGACTGCTTGAGAAAATTGAATCTACATGGATTGCTCTATAATTCTGGGCAATCAGGCTAACACAGTAGTAAAAAGGTAGTAAAGCTATGGCGGACAATCCATTTGTTAAGAATCGTGACGGCTGGCGCTCCAAGAGCACACGTAATCGTTTCAAACCTGTACAAGATAACGACCCGCCTTTTGGGAATTTTAGCGGGAACACTGACCCAGACGACCAGTTCAAGCGCACCCTGCGCGTCTTGCTCTACGCCCTTGCGCTGGTTCTGCTCTTCATTTTTTTGCAAAAGCTCTTTACGAGCGGCGAGCCGCCTATTCCCGAAGTCTCCTACAATGAGTATCGCCGTCTGATTTTGCAATCCTTAATCAAAGAAGTTGTCATTGAGAAGCGCGATGGTAGTGCCTTGCTGACTGGCATTCTCTACAAGTATGAACCACTTGAGCTTGCTGATGGACGTGGCGAGAAGAAAAGCGACCGCTTCACGGTTAAATTGCCTGACTTTGACCGCACTATGGCAGATGAGTTGGTTGCTAAAAATGTCAAAATAAAAATTGAGCCTCGCGAGGAAGGCACACTTACGCAGTTCCTTATTGTCTTCGGACCTTGGATTGTCATCGGCGTGATTTACTTCGTGATTATTCGTCGGCTCACGGCGCAGAACGGCATGACTCGTAACGTGTTCAATTTCGGCAAAAGCCGTGCTAAGATGATTACCGAGTTCGACACCAAAGTCTCTTTTGCCGATGTGGCAGGTTGTGATGAAGCCAAGCTCGAGCTTAGAGAAGTCGTCGACTTCCTGCGTGAGCCAGATAGGTTCAAGCAATTGGGTGCAAAAATTCCAAAAGGGGTTTTGCTTTTAGGGTCTCCGGGTACTGGCAAGACCCTCTTAGCCAAAGCGGTGGCTGGCGAAGCTGGGGTTCCATTTTTTTCTATGTCTGGTGCAGATTTTGTCGAAATGTTCGTTGGCGTTGGCGCCTCGCGTGTGCGAGATTTGTTCGAGCAAGCCAAGCGCCATGCTCCCTGCATTGTCTTTATTGACGAAATTGATGCCGTTGGTCGCTCACGTGGTGCTGGCTTGGGCGGCGGGCACGACGAACGCGAACAAACGCTGAACCAACTTCTGGTTGAAATGGATGGCTTTGATACCAACGACCATGTCATCCTGATTGCTGCAACCAACCGTCCCGACGTTCTCGACTCTGCCTTGCTGCGTCCCGGTCGTTTTGACCGCCAGATTGTTGTCGATAAACCCGATGTGCGCGGCAGAGAAGCCATTCTAAAAATTCATACGCGCAAAGTCCCGCTTGCCAGCGATGTCAACCTACAACTTATCGCACAAGGCACGCCCGGCTTTGCAGGGGCAGACCTTGCTAATCTTGTCAATGAGGCTACGCTCTTTGCCGCACGCTCTAACCGAAATCAGGTCACCATGCAAGACTTAGAACATGCGCGAGACAAAGTGCTGATGGGACCCGAGCGCAAGAGCATCTACATTTCACCGAAAGAAAAGGAAATTACCAGCTACCACGAAAGCGGGCACGTGCTCGTTGCCAAGTTCACCGACGGTTCCGACCCGGTGCACAAAGTAACCATCATTCCCAGAGGACGCGCTTTGGGGCTGACCTCTTACTTGCCACTTGAAGACCGACATACCTACTCACGCCAGTATATCTTGGCGATGATTACATATGCACTTGGCGGGCGTGCCGCTGAAGAAATCATCTTCAACGAGATTAGCACCGGTGCAGGTAATGATATTGAGCGTGCCACAGAACTCGCTCGCAAAATGGTCTGCGAATGGGGCATGAGTGAGCGCTTAGGACCGTTGAACTATGGCTCCAAACATCAAGAGGTATTTTTAGGACGCGATTTTGGTAGAGTGCGAGATTATAGTGAGGAAACTGCCGTCGCTATCGATAGCGAAGTGCGGCATATCGTCTCGGAATGTATGGCGAACGCGCGTCGGATTCTGACCGACCACATTGACATTCTACATCGTTTGGCCAAAACACTCATTGAGCGTGAGACGCTCACGGCCAGTGAAATTGACCGTATCATTGCTGGCGAAGCTCTAACCGTATGAACTGATAATACTTTACGAAAGCCTTTCACCAACCAAAGACTTGTTCAGCAGTGACCAAAGCCGACATTGTAAACATTATTGCGAGTCGTACCGGTCTGACCAAGCAAGAAACCGAAACTGTCGTTGACGGTTTTATTGAAACGGTTATTGAATCGCTTAAATCTGGTGAACGCATTGAAATACGTGGGTTCGGTACATTTAACGTGCGCAAAAAAAATAAGCGCATCGCACACAATCCTCGCACGGGTGAAAAAGTCATCATCAAAGAAAAGTATGTGCCCACTTTCAAAATTTCACGCGAGTTTAAAACCGCTGTAAGCGAACAACTCAAGAAGTTGCCGAGAGACAAAGATGAGTAACACCGTTTCCACTCCCCCTGTGCGTTCCACTTGTCCGCATTGCGGGGTTACGGTCTTGCCTGATGCGCAAGTCTGCCACCACTGTGGCAGTGACCTCAAGTTTTCTCTCGATATGGAGTCCAATCCCGCACCCCATTCTATGCCACCTCTGTCTTCAGCCGAGTCTCGCTCTACAGTACGTGCCCAAAAGCTCATCTTGCTCTCTAGCGCCCTCTTTTTTTTAGTGCTACTGGCGACTTTCGGATATCAAGGCATGACAGCAAAAGTCGCCTTCAAGAAATCTGGCGCTGCTGGCGAGGGCGCTAAACCTATTGCCGATGCTGCCGAAACGGCACCCGCTCCGACGGCTTCCCGTTCATCCTCACCCGTTTTGGTCGATACCGCCACCATTCGCCGCCTTGATGCCTTACATCAACGTTTCTCTGCTGAAACAGACTCTGCTCAAAAAGTTACCTTAGCACTGGCACTCTCAAAAGAATACATAGACTTGCAACAACTTGACCGAGCCGGCTTTTATGTGAAATCCGCCGCTATGCTTGCTGGCGCAAAAGTGCCTCAATTGTGGCTACGCGCCGCAAACCTCTATGACGATGCTGAAGATTATGCTGCCGCCAAGCCACTCTACGAAACCTATCTCTCAATTGAGCCAAAGAATGTCGACGCTCGTGTCGATTATGCAATCGTGCTCTTAAAACTCGGCGAGCAAGGCGACCCTGCACTCTCCCAGCGTGCGGTGGCTGAAATGCGTCGCGCTGTTGAAGACGGTCCTCAGCATCAAAAAGCTCATGTCAATTTGGGGATTCTCTACATGCAAATCGGCAAGGTGGCTGAAGCGCATCAACTCTGGCAGCGCGCCATCGCACTTGATGCACAGAGCGAAGCTGGACGCAAAGCCCGCGAACTTATTGACCGATTCCCTCTTCCAAAGCCTTAGAGCGCTCTTGCAGATTTTTCCCGGACTTCTTTTTTAGACTGTTCTTTTTTAGACTGCTCTATTTCTCCCAAATAGCTATTTGTATCGGCAGTCCCGCTATTTATTCTCTTCCTCAGCCGGTTGAGATGAGTTGGAGAGCATACTCATATGCTGATTGAAGGCATTGTAGATGACATCGGCAATCATAAAGTCGACACCGTTCACAGCATGTAGCATGGTTGCCCATTCTAATCCTCCAGCGCTGTTGAGACTCGTTGAGTTGTATCGTGCAAAATCATGTGACTCTGCACGTGAGATAAAACGCGAGCCTTTGTTGCCAGCTTTGAAAGAGAGCGACACATCGTAGAGCGCATTGGGGTTTGTTGTTGAATTGAATGGTGTAGCAAGATAATCGCTTGTGGCGTTTGAGAAGGTTCGCTGACGTGCAGTTGTTGAGGTTGACGCAGCCATTGCATTGCGCGAGGGTGTAATCACCACAATTAGGTAAGCATGATGTTCATCGTCGTTTGAGTATTGCATTGTCTGAATACCTGCATCATTGAAGCGATGCAAAATACGTTGCATGACTTGCTCACGCTGCGTGATGTTCAAGCATGGCGCTACAATTCGGATGACTAACTGCGATTGCGGTCCAGCTGAGTTAATAGTTTGAGCGGAGAGTATCGCCGGTGCAAATGCGATAAGCAGAACGAGAAGACCACTTTTGCGTATCATAAGTTCAGAAGCAGTTGAGGTTATTGAAAATCTGTTAGTTTATCCAACTTTTCGTTCAGTTCGTTCAGTATGACGACAGGGCTTGCACATGAGCCCCAAGTTCTCGACAAGGTTCAGATGTGGCGCCAAGAGGGGTTGTACGCTCGCTTCTGAAATCTGTACTTGCCTTTCGCAAATGTCGGAATACTATTACTCTCTTACTACTGCACTTTGTGTTTTGCTTGATAGAGGTTTTTGAGTATAAGAAAATACATCCTCAAAAAAAACTAAATACATCATTTATGCCTATTTAGATACACTATCTTGATGAAAATCCAGCCTTTCAAGGTTTTAGGCTTTTGACCAAAAGATAACGCTCAACATTGGTGCTGAAATGCGTATTTTTGACTAATGTAAAAAATGGACGATTCACTGCAGACATATTTCTCTCGTCGCCCTTTGCTATTTCGCCTCCTGCTTGTCAGTTTTGCACTGATTGTTGCAGTTGGGAAGATTGCTGAAGTCGTGGGCATCTTTACTTCGCCTACCGACGAGAATCTTTTTCAGGATACACCCGAGGGCGTGCGTATCGTGCAAGTGGTGCCCGGTGGAGCATCTGACCAAGCAGGGATTCGTGTCGGCGATATTCTCACGGCAATCAACGACCAGCCTTTTGCTAACGCTCGTGAAGCCAATCGCATTCTCAAGCAAACGAAGCCGGGCGACGTTATCAACTACACAATTCGGCGCGAGAACACGGTGCTTTCACTCAAAGTAACCATCGCTCGCGTTGGGATTGATTGGGCTATCTTACTGTCTCTTTTTGTCATGGGCGCCACGCTGATTGTTGCCCTATTTGTGGGCTTGCTTCGTCCGCAGGTCAAAGGCGCACAACTTTTTTCGTTTTCGCTCATCTTACTTTCGCCGCTATTTGTGATTACTGGAGTCGGTAAAGGCGGTTATGGTGGCATACTATGGTGGATTGCTCTGTTCTTAGGTGTCCCCCTAACCCTACATGCAGCGCTGTATTACCCGCGCCCGAGTTTGCGGCTTTCCCTTCAACGGCGCTTTGTGCATGCGGCTTGTTTTACTGCGCTCCTTGCTGGCGTTGCTCTTAGCTTACTGCAACCGCCATTTTTGATTTTCATTGCCACCATTGTGGTGTATGGTGTGGTGCTTAGCCTGCTTCAGCGTGAAATTCTTTTGCGCCACGATGCCGACACACGTAAGGCACAGCGTTGGATATGGCGCGCCATGCTTCTTTTAGCCCTATCGTATCCTTTAGGCTGGATGTTGTTCAGCCTCTACGGTCGTGCGTTTCTCTATTTGCTGCTGCTCTCGGTCGCAGTGCCTGTAGCTTACTTTTACAGCGTGACAAAGTATCGCCTCTTTGGCATCACGCGCATCATGAAGCGCGGGCTGACTTACAACATTGCCCTTGCGGCACTCATTTTCCTCACCTCTGTGCTTTTCCTCAATCTGATTGCCTTTTTGGCAGGGTTAGATTTTGAGCATCAAATCAGCGTGAAGTTTACGCCCATGAGCGTCAAAATTTTTATTGACCAAAGTAACCCTGCTGGTAACAAAGAAGGCGAGCGCTTTCTTTACATTCTATTCGGGGCTATCATGAGCGTCGGCTTTTGGTTTATCATGCGCGAAGGCAAGCTAGCTTTAGACCGCTGGTTTCATCGACAGGAATACGACTACAAGCGCGCCCTAACTGAGCTTTCTGAAATTTTTGCCGAGAAAATTACTACCTCTGAACTTGCCGAGTCGCTCTGCACGGACATCATGAAATACATGCAGCTCAAGGGTGTGGCTATTTTTCTGCGACACCAGAATAAGTATCGCGTGGTCAGCGCAAAAGGTAGTTGCGAAAAACTTGCCGCTCGTGATGCGGCTGACCTCTACTCCATTGGTATTGAGCTCATGTTACCCTCTCCATTGAGTGAATTGCTTCTGCCTAGCGACCCATCTCTTCTCAAAGGGTTGCAAGATGCAGATGTTCAACTGCTTGTGCCGCTCATCATCAAAAACAAGCAAATTGGTATGATTCTGCTTGCTGAAAAGCGCTCCGAAGAAATTTACAAGGAAGATGATTTGCACTTTATTGAGTCCTTAGCCAAGCAAGCCGCCGTGGCTTTTGAAAATGCTCGCTTGAATAAAGAAGCCAGTGATAAGCGGCGCCTGCGACGCGAATTGGAGTTTGCCCAAAAAGTTCAGCAGGAGCTATTGCCAAGGGGAATTCCGACCTGCGCCGACCTGCAAATTGCCCCAACCTATCTCTCTGCCGGTGAAGTCGGTGGTGATTACTACGATTTGCTCTACGACACCACCACAGACTCGCCCAATAAACCGCGCTACATTACGGCATTAGTCGGCGATGTTGCTGGCAAAGGTATCTCTGCGGCTATGTACATGTCGCGTGTTCAAGGCATTGTGCGTACGCTTTATCAAAGTGGGGTTACTGCGCCGAAAGACTTGCTCGAGAAAGTCAACATGGTGCTTTTCTCGCGCGATTTACGCCGCTCATTTGTTACCATGATATGCGCCCGCTTTGATACCCAAGAAAAAACGCTTTCACTTGTCCGTGCTGGACACCTGCCGATGATTTGGTACTCGTCACGTGAGCGCACCGTTCGTATTGTTAAACCCTCTGGTATCGCCATAGGTCTCGACCACAGCGAACGCTTTGCTAACTTGCTGCACACGGAGACCATTTGCTACGATGATGGCGATATTTTTGCATTTTTCTCCGATGGCGTCACCGAAGCGAAGAATACTTCCGATGAAGAATTCGGTATAGAGCGGCTCACCGAACTTATTGAGCGCAACCAATCTTCTTCCGCCAGCGATGTGCTTGCGTGCATTGAAGGGGCCCTCATCGATTTTGTCGGCAACCGCGACCAGTTTGATGACATCACTCTCCTTATTATCAAAGCTGTGCCTACACCTACATCACCCGAACCTAAAATTGGCTCGCATGATAGCTTTGCGGCTGCAGCCGAGAAAGTCTCCGTTTAACTTTCAGCACACAGTCCATGACCATTGAGCGCATTCTCATCATTCGGCTTAGCTCGATTGGCGACATTGTGCTCACTACGCCCCTCATTCGGCAAGCGCGCATGGCTTTTCCTCAAGCCCGGATTGACTTTCTTACCCGTGCCACATTTGCAGAATTGCTTCTGCATAACCCCTATCTTTCACAGGTGCTCACCCTCGAAGGGTTTCAACCTGCGCTATATGACCTGTGTATTGACCTACAAAATAACTTTCGCTCACGGTGGCTACGGCGGGCATTAGCCCGGCATGTTACATCCTACCGTAAAGAAAATTGGAAAAAACTTTTGCTCATCTGGTTTAAGTGGAACTTGCTGGCGCAGAGCCCACCCGTACCCTTGCGTTACCTTTCCACTTGTCAGAAGTTTGGCATTCAAGATGATGGCAAAGGCTGTGATATTTTCCTAAGTGAGGCATCCCAACGTTTTGCAGCCGCTGCTATTGAAGCTAAAACCACACTTGCCGTATGCTACGGTGCGGCGCATTTCACGAAGCGCTTTCCGATTGACAAACTGGCACTTGTGCTTAACACGCTACTGAATGAGCAGGATATTCAAATTCTTTTACTAGGTGGAGCGGACAATGTGGCACTTGGGAAAAAATTGCTGACCATGCTTGCTTATCCTGAAAGGGTCAAGGACTTTTCAGGGAAGTGCTCTCTGCTTGAGACTGCTGCACTCCTTGCGCGTGCCGATGCCGTGCTCACCAACGACACTGGTCTCATGCACATTGGTGCGGCTTTTCAGAAACCGATTGTTGCCGTGTTTGGCTCATCGGTCAGAGAGTTTGGCTTTACACCTTTTCGGACGTCTTACCAGATTTTGGAGCGTGAAGGACTAAAGTGCCGTCCTTGTTCGCACATCGGGCGCAAGAGCTGTCCTGCAAGGCATTTCAAGTGCATGCAGGAGATTGACCCTCTTGCAGTGTTACAAGCCATTTTGTCGGCGTTGCACAAGCGTCCTTCTATGCTGCTCCATCAGACCTGAATCGCAAGTCCAGATGGCGGTTCTTCATGACACCTTCGCCCTTCAGAATCAGCTTGTCAGGATACACCTCTACGATGCCAAACGCATTGCTCCCTTCTGGTGCTTCGACCAATGCTTCCAGCGAGATAAAATGCACACCTTGCTCCACTGCATCGCCACCTTTATGAAAGTGCCCATTGAACCACGCCACACTGTTGGGCGAAGAAAATATCAGTTCTTGGACGCGTGAGTAATTCCAGAGAACACTATGTGTTTCATCGGTGGTATGCCAGTGCACTGGAAAGTGGCAGAAGAAAATGATGCCTTCACGACGCATTTCTGCAAAGCGCAGCTGCGCATCGAGCCAAGTCAGTTGTTCTTCTCCAAGTGCCCCGCACCACTCACGCATAGATGGATTTTCCGCCAGAAATTTCTGTGCCGCAAGTTTTGCTTCCCCTTCACTTTCAAGACTGACATCCATACCGTAGAGCACAATAAATCTGAAGCCTTTGTGCGAGAACGCATAATAAGGCAGTTCCATTTGAAAGCATTTGAGCAAATCAGATAGCTGCACACTCAAGCAATGATTGCCAATAACATGAAACTGCGGTGCATATGCTTGCTCTAAGATTGTCATAACCAGATTTAGCTCACTCCATGTATTTTCGCCATTGCCGTGCACCACATCACCCAGTTGCACAATGAAAGCCAGCGGATGCTCATTCCACTGTGCCACAGCGCGCTGCAGTTTTTGAGGCACCTCATGAAAACGAAGTCTACCTGCAGGCTTCCGGTCTGCATACTGAATGTCAGTAACAATGCCGAAGGAGAAAAGCGGTGCTCTTTCAGACATGATGTACAGTTTGTGTCCATAGAACGGCTATGCTTCGCCATAACGTTTCAGCCTATGCGGTGACATACACTGCTGGAATTTCAACTCAATTTCTTATCTTTATGCCCCGACGCACCTGAAACAGTGACAGTTTCATGCAGCTAAAAAACTTGGAGAAATCGTGAACGTTACTGGTGCAATTTGGATAGATGTCGATAACTCGCCTCACGTTCCTTTGTTCGTTCCTATCATCAAGCGGTGCCAAAGGCTCGGGCGCACAGTTATCCTGACGGCACGGCATCATTCACAGACGGTCGAATTGCTCGAGAATGCTGGCTTAGAGGGTGCTTTTCAGGTCATCGGCACACATAGTGGAAAGAACAAACTCAAGAAGATTCTGGGCTTAACACAAAGGGCGAAAGCTCTTGTTGCCTACATTCACGAGCAGCAAAAACGCGGTCAGCGTGTTTCTGTGGCGCTCAGTCATGGTTCTCGCTCCATGGTTTTAGCCGCCAAATGGCTCCGTCTCCCTGTCATCACAATGTACGACTATGAGCACACTGAGACCTTCATCTTCAATACGTTCTCTGACTGCGTGATGGTGCCACACCGTATTCCTGATGCTACACTTGACAAAATTGGTCTCAAACCACACAAGCGGCTAAAGTATGAAGGCTTCAAAGAAGAGCTATACCTAAACTACTATGAGCCCGATGCCGAATTTTGGAAAAAAGTAGAAGCTGAAAATGGCATCACGGTTGACCAGAGCAAGGTAATTGTGACACTTCGACCGCCAGCCTCTACAGCGAATTATCATCATTACCGAAGTGAGGAATTACTTTTTGCGATTCTTCGCAAGTTGCTTACCCGTTCAGATGTCTTTACGGTGATTTTGCCACGCACACCAGAACAACATCTTGAAATTAAGCAAGCCATTCAGACTTTGGGACTTGAAAGCGCATACACCCTCATTCCTAAGCGTGCTGTCAATGGCTTAGATTTGGCGCACCATTCTGACTTGCTGATTTCAGGCGGCGGCACCATGAACCGTGAAGCCGCTCTCTTAGGCGTGCCTGTCTACAGCATTTTTGCTGGTCAGCAAGGCGCTTTAGATGCTGACATGGAAGCCTGTGGCATGATTCGTTTTATTCGCACGCTCTCGGACATAAACCAAATTGAACTCAAAAAACGACCTCGTTCATCACCCTCGTATCGCATTAGCACAAAAGTTGAAGACACTGTCATACAACTGCTTAGTCAATGGTAAAAAGCATCCACTATGTTTAGACAGATACCTACCTATAAGTATCTGATGGCAGCGGGGGACTATCTCATGCTGCTCTCTGCCTTTTTGCTGGCTGTTCTCTTGCGATATCACCACTTGCCCTTGGAAGAGATTCTTGACCTCCCAGACTTTTTCTCGCAAGTGCTATTTGTTGGCGTCTACTGCATCATTTGGATAGCCGTTTTACATCATTTCAATCTTTACAAAATCAATGTTTTTCTTACCCTTGTTGAGCAATCTGTTGCCATCTTCAAGTCGGTTGGATATGGGCTCATCGGTCTGATTATTGCAGCCTTCATCTTTAAGGGGAATGCATTGGTCGACAGCCGCTTGATTCTCGGCTATTTCGGCGGCTTTGCACTGGTGAATTTGACGCTCTTTCGTCTGGCTGTTTTTCGTCCGCTCTATATGTTTCTGGCGCAAAAGCAGATTTTTCGGCGCAAGGTCTTAATCGTTGGTGCAGGCAAGAGCGGCAAAATGATGGCTGCAAACCTCATTCTCGATAATACGCATGGACTTGAGGTAGTCGGTTTTGCTGACGATACACTGCCTGCTGGCTCACGCGTGTTTGAACATACCCATGTCCTTGGTACATCCAACGATATTCCAGAACTCGTCAAGCAGCATAGTATTGACGAAGTACTTATTGTGATAGATAACATCTCCTACCAGCGGTTGATTGAAATTATCGACATTGCTCGCACCACTACAGCCGCCCTGAAAGTCTCTTCTGAACTCTATGACATTATTCCAAGCAAGCTTTTTATCGAGCGCTACTTTGGCATCCCTGTTATCTCCATGATGAAAAACTATAACCATGCGGCTTTCTTGCTCTACAAGCGCAGCTTTGATGTGGTGGCATCACTTTTGGGGCTACTTTTTCTTACCATTCCCTTCGCCATCATTGCGCTGCTTATCAAACTTACTTCAAAAGGTCCTGTGTTTTTTAAGCAGGTTCGCATCGGGAAAGATGGCAAGCCGTTCAATTTCTACAAGTTCCGCACGATGTATGTCAATAACGATGATTCCATTCACCGTGAGTTTACTAAAAAACTCATTGCCGAGTCCAAAAACGGTCATGGCGAACTCTCCAAAACCCTCATCAATGAAAGCGGGGAACTTCAACAGGTCAAGAAAATTGTCAATGATCCACGCATTACACCTATTGGTCGGTTTCTTAGAAAGACAAGCTTGGATGAACTCCCCCAGCTCTTCAATGTGCTCAAAGGCGATATGAGCTTAGTTGGTCCTCGCCCGTGCCTACCTTACGAGTGGGAAGAATACGAAGCATGGCACAAGCGACGGCTTTCTGTTACGCCCGGTTGTACCGGACTCTGGCAGGTTTCGGGCAGAAGTGCCGTCGGATTTAACGACATGGTGATTTTAGACCTCTACTACATTGAAAACATGTCTCCGCTGATGGATTTGAAGATTATCTTTAAGACTTTTCCAGTCATGCTTTTAGCAAAAGGCGGATACTAATCCAGACTTTTTTGGCGAAACACATAGTATGAGGCTTTTCGGCAAACTGAATTTCGGGCATTGATCTACCTCTAACTCAAAACCTGCTGTACGGCACATGACTAACTGACATAAACAAATTACAACAAAGATGAAAGTAGCTGTCATTGGTTTAGGGTATTGGGGTCCTAACCTCGTTCGAAATTTTCTTGGCACAAGTGGGATTCATGGCGTCATTGGCTGCGACAAAGATGCCCAACGCCTTGCAAATATCAAGCGCAAATTTCCTGAAGTTGAACTTTCAGACAACTACACCGACATCCTACGGCGAAACGATATCGAGATTGTGGCCATTGCGACGCCTGTCTCCTCGCATTTTCCTTTGGCTAAAGCGGCACTTGAAGCAGGCAAGCACTGCTGGATTGAAAAACCCTTTACAGCCACCGTTGCAGAAGCCGAATCTTTGCTTCACCTTGCCGAGAAAAAAGGGCTCAAAATTATGGTCGATCATACCTTCATCTATACTGGAGCCGTGCGCAAGATAAAGGACCTCATTGATAAAGGTGTGCTCGGGGATTTGTACTACTTCGATTCTGTGCGTATCAACCTCGGCTTGTTTCAGCATGATGTCAATGTGGTGTGGGATTTGGCGCCGCACGACCTTTCGATTATGGATTACTTGATTGATAAGCGCCCTGTATCGGTCTCGGCTGTAGGCAGCTGTCATATTGGTAATGGCTTGGAAAACATTGCGTATCTCACAGTTAATTTTGACAATGATTTCATTGCGCATTTTCATGTCAATTGGCTTGCGCCTGTCAAGATTCGCACAGTGATGATTGGCGGCACAAAATCCATGATTCTTTATGACGATATGGAAAATAGTGAAAAGGTCAAGGTCTATGACAAAGGTGTAGAGGTGAAAACCAAAGAGGGGGTCTACGAAACCTTAGTGCAGTATCGTATGGGCGATATGTATGCGCCCAAGCTCGACCAAACCGAAGCACTCACGGTTGCAACCCAACACTTTGTAGATTGCATTCAGGCAAATAAAGTACCGATTACTGATGGTATCGCTGGTCTTAATGTCGTACGTATCTTAGAGGCGGCAGATTGCTCAATTAAGCAGCAGGGTAAAATCATTCCACTTCATCGGGATTAGTTATGGATGAAGAGTATCTCAAAGCCAATTTCATTCGTCTCAACCAAGTCAAGTTAGGCAAGGATGTCAAGCTCTTTGCCTTCGTCAACGCATATGGTTGCCAGATTGGCGATGGCACGAAAATCGGCACCTTTGTAGAAATCCAAAAAAATGCGGTCATTGGCAAGAACTGCAAAGTCTCTAGTCACACTTTCATTTGTGAAGGCGTAACGATTGAGGACGAGTGTTTTATTGGTCATGGCGTCATGTTTATCAACGACAAGTATCCGCGTGCTGCCAATCCTGACGGCACGTTGCAAACCGAAGCTGACTGGCAAGTTATTCCGACCTATGTCAAGAAAGGTGCCAGCATTGGCAGTGGCGCCATTATTATGGCTGGTGTTACCATTGGCGAAGGTGCTATTATTGGGGCAGGTGCAGTGGTTACGAAGTCTGTGGCGCCTTATACCGTCGTTGCTGGCGTACCCGCTCGCTTACTGCGTCATTTGGATTCACCGCCAAACTTTTCCTAATAGGCTTGGCTATCACAGTACCTCTCATTAAACCGTTCTTGTTTAGCCAAAGTCTATAGACCTGCCCGTGGACTTGAAATTTTACATTTGTTTTTTAAGTTGAATGCTATATGCTAACTCAAAAATGATGCAAATATGAAAGCCGTTCGTCTGCAGCTATGGCTTCTGTTAACCTTGGTGTTACATGCCTTCGCTCTTGAGGCGGTTGCACAGTATTTTGCGTTTGGTCGCAACAAGGTGCAATACCGCAATTTTGAGTGGTACTATATCCAGTCCGAGCATTTTGATGTGTATTTCACGGAAGGTGGCGAGTATTTAGGTAAGTTTACGGCAGATGCCGCAGAAGCCGCATATGCGACCATTCGCAAAGACTTTCGCTATGAAATCAACAACCGCATTGCATTTATCGTCTATAAGTCGCATAATGACTTTCAGCAGAATAATGTTATCAATGAGTATCTCGAAGAAGGTGTTGGCGGCGTCACGGAACTGTACAAAAACCGTATCGTGATTCCTTTCGACGGAGACTACCGACGATTTCGTCATGTCATTCATCATGAGCTGATTCACGCTGTGGTCAATGACATGATTTATGGCGGTTCTGTACAATCTGCTATTGCCAATAACATCCGGCTTCAACTTCCACTGTGGTTCAACGAAGGGATTGCTGAATATCAAGCGCTGGAATGGGATACAAATTCAGATATGTTTATCAGCGATGCCATTATCAACAACTACCTTGCGCCTATTCCCCAACTCTACGGCTACTTTGCCTACCGCGGGGGTCAGTCCGTCTGGAAGTTTATCTCCGAAAAATATGGGCGCGAGAAAATTTCAGAAATTATGGCTCGCTTGCGTGCTACACGCAACTTAGACGCGGCATTTCGTGGCTCGCTTGGGCTTTCCATTGAAGAACTCTCTGAGAAATGGCTACGAGAGCAAAAAGTCACTTACTGGCCTGAAATTGCACGCCGCGAGGACATTAACACGGTTATGAAAAAACTTACTGACCATCGCAAAGATGGCAGTAACTACAATACTTCACCAGCCATTTCCCCTCAAGGCGATAAATTTGCCTTCATTAGTGACCGCAGCGGCTACTTTGACATCTATGTTGGCTCCACGCTCAATCCAAAAGATCAGCGCCGCCTTGTCTCAGGGCAAACCAGTCCTGACTTTGAGGAACTCAAAATCCTGACTCCCGGCATTACTTGGTCGCCTGATGGCAGAAAGATTGCCCTCGCCACAAAAGCCGGCGAGCAGGATGCCATCATGTTCATTGATGTCGAAACTGGTGCTACAGAAAAATTATCCTTTGCATTAGATGGCATCTTTTCTGTCGATTGGTCACCAGACGGAGACAGATTAGCCTTTATCGGCAATCAAGATTACAAGAGTGATGTGTATGTCTATCATCTGAAAACTGGTGAGCTTATCAATCTCACGAATGATGTCTTCAGCGATGCTGACCCGAGTTGGTCGCCCGATGGCAAAAAGATTTACTTTTCATCGGACCGGCAGAATTATACTCTGATTTTTCCAGATACCATCTCCAATATCAATCAGCACCGCACAGGGCAAAGCTCGAGAGATGTCTTCAAGATGCGCCTGCATGACTACTCACAGTACGACCTCTATGAGCTGACTTTGGCAAATGCCTCTGTGAGGCGTCTTACTGCCACTGAAGGGGTTGATGAATCTTCCCCTGTCCTTAGCCCAGATGGAAAACGCATGCTCTTTGTCTCCGACCGCAATGGCGTCTACAACATTTACGAAATGATGCTCGAAGGTATTGAGTCACTTGGTCCACTGGCAGGCGCAACAGCCTCATTAGAAGTACTTCCCTCTGCGCTACCGCAGCCCAAAGTGCGTCCAATTACTGACCTTCTGTCTGGCATTCGGCATATTTCTCTTTCACGAGATGGCACCAAACTGTTGGGCGTAGGATTAGACTACGGCGGTTTTGATATCTATATGCTACGCATGCCTTTTGAACGGCAAGTCAAAACTACCCTCAAAAATGGCGAACTTGAAGCGACCAACTGGGGGAAAGTGATGGTCAAAGTGCAAACCACAAAGTTTGCCGAAAATACCGGCTTGCTGAAAAATAAAGCTGCCCAGTATCAAGCTTTGGTATTTGGTGAGCGCAACGTTCAGGCGGCACAAGTTGCACAACAATCTGGGCAATTGCCCAAATTTGCTGGCTTACCAAGCCTCGACAGCACGGCTTTTTCAAGCGCAAAAGATAAATCTCCCGAGCTTTTACCTGAAATTAAACTTGGCTTTAACATCAGGAAATATGTGTTCGCCGAGGGCTTTGACAATTCTGTCCTACGCTCAAAGCCGAGTCAAGCGCCAGACTCTACCACGCTCGCCCAGCAAACTGCTCCAGACTCTGTGGTTATTTCCGAGCCGCGTATCAATGTCAAAAACTTTGTCTTCGACCGCGCTAACCTCAACAGCCTTTCCGAGAAAATCAAAGAGGCAGAGCGGCAAACCGTTGCCGATAAGCCACGAAATAGCACGGATGAAGATGGGGAGTATAAGGTCAAACGCTACCGCCTTAGTTTTTCTCCTGACATTGTCTATGGCGGAGCAGGCTATGATGCCATTTGGGGCGCTCGCGGGTCTGGGATTTTTGCCTTCAGCGATCTACTCGGCAATCACCAGCTAATTATTTTTACCAACTTGCAATTTGATTTACAAAACAGCGACTACGGCATCACCTACGCTTACCTTGCTAACCGCACAGATTATGCTTTTAGTGCGTTTCACCAAGCGCGCTTCTTAGGGTTGCAAAACCCGACCAATCCCAACTTCATTGACTTTTTCCGTTTCCGACTGTATGGCGCCACCCTCAGTGCGCAGTATCCGCTGACGCGTTTCGACCGTTTTGACTTTAGCTTAGGCTATCTTACGCTATCCAAAGAAAATCTTGATGGGACATTTGGCAATGAAAGTGTGGGCTTTTTCTATCCTGCAATTACCTTCACGCATGACGACTCACGCCCATTCCTCTATGCGCCCATCGCTGGCACACGTTATGCGGTCAGTCTCTCCGGCACAGCTGGTAGCCGTGTCAACTTTGCATCGCTCCTTTTCGACTATCGCACCTACTTCGATTTTGCACGCTACTATTCCTTTGTCATTCGTTTATCAGGTGCTATCAGCGTAGGCAGTACTCCACAGAACTACTTTATCGGTGGCACAGAAAACTGGATTAACCGACAGTTTGAAAACAATACCATTCCTATCAACTCGGTGCAAGACTTTATTTTCACTACGCCTGCTATTCCGCTGCGCGGTCATAACTTCAATGCCCAGAACGGCACACGCTTCGCTCTGATTAACACCGAGCTACGTTTCCCGTTCCTACAAGCCTTGCCACTTGGACCGATTCCCATTCCACTCTACTACCTGATGGGCACCATCTTTGCGGATGCTGGCATGGCATGGTCTAATGACAGCCGCTTGCGCTTGCGCTTCAAAGATGCTCCAAATGGTCAGACACCATACTACAACGACATCTTAGCTGGTGTCGGCTGGGGCATCAGAACTGTGTTCTTAGGCTTCGTCTTACGCTTCGATATGGCGTGGGCTTATTACACACAGGGCTTCTCTGAGCCTAAGTATTACATCTCACTCGGTGGAGACTTCTAAAAACGCCAACCTTGATAAATTTGTTTTGTAGGTCTGCACGCCATGTGCAGACCTTTTTCTCGAAGGTTGTCAAAATCGTATTTGGACACTTATACGATGATATGCTCACTTCAACACTAACTTTGAATACCACTCATGCCAAGCAAAATCATCATACCGACTGCCTTACGTCAATACGCTAACGGACAGGACACTGTCGTGATTTCAGCTGCAAGTGTCAGAGAAGCCTTAGAGCAACTCAGCGCACAATACCCTGCGCTTAAAAAGAATCTTTACACCGAAGATGGCCAACTGCGCTCTTTTATCAATATCTACAAAGGCGATGAAGACATCCGCCACTTGCAACACTTGGATACGACGCTCAAAGATGGTGATGAAATTATGATTGTGCCCTCTATCGCTGGCGGTGCCGCATTCGGGGACATGGAAGTCGAAAGCTGCGTAGAGCTGTCTCATGAAGAAATCAAACGTTATGCGCGTCATCTCATTATTCCTGAATTCGGAACAGAGGGACAAAAGAAATTGAAACGCGCACGAGTTCTCATGATTGGTGCCGGTGGCTTGGGTTCACCTTTTGCCATGTACCTTGCGGCTGCTGGCATCGGTCATCTTGGCATCGTGGACTACGACACGGTCGACTTCTCTAACCTGCAAAGGCAACTTCTTCATGGCACGCCGGATGTTGGTCGTCCTAAAACGCTTTCCGCCAAAGAAACCATTCATCGACTTAACCCGCATGTAGAAGTTACGACCTACGATACTCCACTGACTTCGTCAAATGCCTTAGAAATTTTCAAGGATTATGATGTCATCGTCGATGGCACTGATAACTTTCCCACTCGCTACCTTGTCAATGACGCCTGTGTGATGCTCGGCAAGCCAAATGTTTATGGCAGCATTTTCCGCTTCGAGGGGCAAGTCAGCGTATTTTGGGCAAATAGCTATGAAGCAACCAATGGGCGTCTGCCTGAAGGTGCCTGCTACCGTTGCCTTTATCCAGAACCGCCACCGCCCGGTCTTGTTCCAAGTTGCGCAGAAGGCGGTGTCTTGGGCGTCTTGCCTGGTGTGATTGGCACTTTGCAAGCTATTGAAACCATCAAACTGATTACGGGCATTGGCGAACCCATGCTCAATCGTCTGCTGCTTTTTGATGCGCTTAAAATGAAGTTTCGCGAACTCAAGCTGCGCAAAAATCCAGACTGCGCCATCTGCTCCGACCACCCAACTGTCACGGCGCTCATTGACTATGAACAGTTTTGTGGCATGCCCGCACACGACCGCGCCGCTACCTCTTCAGCACCATTGCCAACTCAATCTAAGCGGACAGATGAAATCACTGTGCATGAACTGAAGGCGCGTTTAGACAAGGGGGAAAAATTGTTCATTCTCGATGTGCGCAATCCCAATGAGTATCAAATTTCGCGTCTTAGCGGTTCGGTGCTTATTCCATTGTCTGAATTGCCTCATCGCTTGAATGACATTCCGAAAGACCAAGAGGTAATTGTGCACTGCAAAATGGGTGGTCGCTCTGCACAAGCCATAGAACTCATGAAGCAGCATGGTTTTACCAACTTGAAAAATCTTGTGGGCGGCATCAATGCTTGGGCTAATGAAATCGATAAAACCATGCCGACTTACTGAATGCGTGCAGATGATGTGCATCCATTACAGATAGACCCGCACCATGCGTCGCCATGCTGGCCAATCATGTTCGGCATCTTGCCAAACATCGCATTGATTCCATATACCCTTGTCCCAGAGTTTTGTAGATAGTTCCAGCGTGGTGTGGTAACAGGTTGGAATATCCCAAGTGCTGGTGATGAGCTTGTAGTCAATCTGGCGCAGGCGTTCAAGTTCATGATGGTCATGCAGATTCGGCACAAAATCCAGTGGGGAATTGAAGTACACATCTTCATCATAGTATCCATCAAAGAATGATTTTGTACTGTAGCCGCCTGACATGGCTACGACTTTATTGGCATACCATGGATGTTTGAGTGCAAAGAGTACGGCTAAAAACGCCCCGAAACTTGTACCCGTGAGAATGGTGAAGGTGTTTGGGTTTTTATGGCGCATCAGCGGATAGACTTCATGCATGACATAACTCTCCCACTGATTGTGCCGCTTCATGCGCCCGTTAGGATGTGCCCAAGTGTTATACCAGCTTTCCGTGCTGCAACTGTCAATGCAGTAGAATTGTAAGTAACCGTCTTCGATTTTATCAGCAAGCGTATCAATCATTTGAAAATCTTTCCACTCATAGAATCGTGCGTAGGAGGTTGGAAAGACTAATACTGGCGCGCCTGTATGCCCAAAAATGAGCAGTTCCATATCGCGCTGTAAGCGTGGACTGAACCACTTGTGGTATTCTGTGTGCATATATTTGGTTATGGTTTTTCTGTAACATGTTTATCCGTGAAAGTTACACTTTCGTTCGTCGTCAGACAATTTTTTTCAGTAAAGACTTTTTTATCACTAATTTTATGCACTTGTTTTTCCTTTGCCAGCTTTTGTATATTTTTGATTGCTTAGGCAAAAAATCAGAACGACTCCAACAACAGAATGCCCAAATATCTAACTGTCTTCTTGATACTATGGTACGTCTTGTTCTCTGGCTGCGGGGGCACGCAGGAAGCGGCAAAGACAGATGAAACAAGGACCGACACCACCACTGCTGCCACTTCAGATACATCCAAGCTCGATGTTTCTCAACTTCGCGATACTTCGCCAGTTGATGAATTAGACTATGTCCCCGTCACTACGGATGAACGGATTAACCCTGTCCGTCTCATTCGTCTGGGTCTGCTTACTGACACAGGTCTTCCTATGGAGACCTTGCAAGATGATACGCTCGGCTGCCGTTATGCCATACCTAAAGATTGGGTTGCTTCGCAACGGCGTTACAAGAACCTCGTGAATTATTACGGCAACGACAAAATCTCTGTCATCATTTCTGTTGCCCGCCCTACTTTTGACTCTGTCAGCATCTGGGCACAAGTGCAGGAAGCTATTGCATTTGGGAAAAATCAGCTGCCGCGAGATGACTGGGCACTTAGCGCCGACCTCAACGCTTCACGCACAAATACGACCCAAAACTATTTCGGACGCTATGAGTTTCGGGGGAAGCAATATAACCTTGCCTTTTTCAAGAGTGGCGAATTACAGTATAATGTTATAATTGACCATCCCCTTAAATCGCTTACCGAGCAAGAAGCAAAAGCCATTAACTACATTTTTGCGAGCTTCGCTGTAACTGGCAAGCCGAAGACAGAAATTCCTCTGCCAGTCAAGACCACATTCAGTGATGCTTCGGCAGAGCTGAGAAACGTGGGCGATACACGTAGCGTCGATGTGCCCTTTGCTAAAGGTTCAGACAAACTGCCCAGTAACATCGGCGGGCTTGATGTAGTTATTGAATTGCTACAAGCTGAAAAAGGCACAACAGTGGGCATATATGCCTATGCAGATGATGTCACACTCGAGAAGCGCAAAAACGAAAAAGATCGCGACTTTCAAAAACGCATAGATGCTGCACGTCAGCGTATCGGTCTTAGCCGCTCAAGGGCGATTGTTGCCTACCTGAAAAGTAAGGGCATTGCCGCAAGCCGCCTGCGTGCAGAGTATGACCCGAAGGTTACAGGCTTGGTTACCATAAAGGTTCTTTCAAAGAAAGTTGATAAATCTGCTACTGCAGTAGCCTCTGACAGAAAGAAGAAAGGTAAATAGTTGCACCACTGCTTTGTGTTTCATGCTGTTCTTTGATAAAGTGGAATCTTGACAGTGCAGACCCTACTGCCGCCTTAGGCTGGTCTTGCGCGTAATCTCTAAACTCTGTGACCGATGCGAGAAGAATTAGAATTATTCCGGCTCATTGAAACCGGCGAAGATGCCCACACTGAATTCAAGCGCCTTGTTCATTCTCCTGAAAAAATTGCTAAATCTATCTGCGCCTTTGCTAATACATTAGGCGGCATTATCCTTATCGGGGTCGACGATGATAAACGCATTGTCGGCATTGAGAGTGAAAAGGAAACGCTTGAAATCCTGCATGAGGCTGTCACGCGTCATATTAGTCCTGCCGTCACATTTGAAACCGAGGTCTTGGAATACAGAGGTCGCGATATCCTTGCCGTCATCATTGAAGCCAGTGCTCACAAGCCACACTATCATCTTTCGGAGACACGCGACCCTAAATCGTTCAAAAAAATTCAAGATCGCAAAGTTTATCTGCGGCAAGGCAGCCAAAACGTGACAGCTACACGAGAAATGGTGCAGCTTATGCATGCCGAGAAACGTCCAATTCGCATCTCATATACAGACAATGAGCGTACCCTTCTGCGTTACCTTAGTGCATATCACCGCATTACGCTGCATGAGTATAGCAAACTTGTCAACATCTCAAACCGTCGTGCTGCGCGTATCTTGATTTCTCTTGTCAGAGCAGGTGTAATTTGCTTGCATACAGAAGGACAGCACAACTACTACACCCTTTCGCTGACTTCTCCATAGCTTATTAGGTTGCGCATCCATCACCTGCTCGAACTTTTACCTGCACTTGCGCGGTGTAGTCTGCCTGACCTTGCAGTTGCAACTTTTCTGGAGCACCTGCATATAAGGCTTCACCGAAAATACACGCATTTATTATATTCTTACCCTTGCTCTTTGACATCGGGGATGACAGGTTTCGACAGGGCATGCTGAGAAATCGGTTGCACTCCGAGTTTCCGCACGGATAGACTCGTTAAAGAAGTCTGTGCAACAGTAAATGCGGAAGATTATTCTTACGCAATGGCTGCCTAATTAACACAAGTTAATTAGCCAGACCACGTTTGCAAGCTGAAGAGCCTACGCGGAGGCTTGCAAATGTCATAAACCCTGCGCTTGAGCCCTGCTCGCGCGGTAGGCTTCACTTGCATTGTTCTCAACGGTGCAGGTGAATATACAGTTGAGATAGCTGCATGAACTGTGTCAATGCAGTCGCATGTTGCGAATCCTAAACATTGAAGATGAGTGTGGGAACCTATTTTGACGCTGCTCTGGACGCGGGTTCGAGTCCCGCCATCTCCACCATTCAAGCCAATAAAGAATAAGAATGAGTAGGTTTTATTGCACTGTCATTCCGAACGCTTCTTTTCGGTCATTCCAAGCAGTAGCGCGGACTCTATTGCAGATGTTTGGCTTCGCTCCGTTCAGATATAAACAGTTGCATCCTGACTCTACTTGGCATTACATGAAAATGCATGACCACGCGCATACAGTTACGACCCACTAAACCTGCAACTAATCACCGCAATGGAACGGCTATTTTCACCTTGGCGCTCCAAATACATGGAATCCTTCAAAGGAGACCAAAAAACAGACCGCAAGTCTATCTTCGCTGACATTCCGCCCGAAGAAGATGAAGCCCGCATGGTGGTATATCGCGCCAAGACAAGTTTCATCATCATGAACCTTTATCCCTACAATGCGGGTCACGTGATGATTGTGCCTTACAAACAAACCCCAAATTTTTCTGACCTCGACAGTGAGACACGCCTTGAGATTATGAACCTCATTGACCTTTCTATGCAGGCACTAATGCAAGTGCTTTCACCGCATGGATTTAATGTAGGTTTGAACTTGGGGTCGGTGGCTGGCGGCAGTGTAGATTCACATATTCACTTTCACGTGGTGCCACGCTGGCACGGCGATACCAACTTTATGCCCATCATCGCCGATACAAAAGTCATCAGCAATGACATGCGCGCCCTCTACTACAAACTCCGTGATACCATACGCCATCTTCTAAATGCTCCAAATCCCATGACCGCCGAAGAATTAGTTCATGCTCTGCAAACCGTCTCAAAAGACCTACTGATGCCCAGTGAATCTGACTATCCTTTCGAGATTTTCCGATGGGAAAACGCTATGCCTACCATAGATGAGGTCTTTGCACGCGCTGGATATGCTGCCGATACCCCTGTCGAAAGCGTCGACCTTGATTACTTCTTCCGTAATCTCTGCGAGGAAAAAGAATGGCATGATGAGACGCAAAAAGCACAAGCTTCGAAATTCCGCCAATTCGCCGACCTCATGAAGTCGCATTTGAAAGGCTTACAGGTCTACCGCATCGGCTCAGTTGAAATTGATGTCTATGCCGCTGGCAAAATCGGTAAAGATGTGGTGGGCTTTAAGACTAAAGTCATTGAGACCTGATTCTAATAGCATAACCCCAAGCTACATCCCCATGCAAGAATACGCTCTTGAGCAAAGGAACTTTTTACACTTTTCTTCATTGCTTTCTTTTGAGCATTGTCCAACAACATTGTTCAATCCCTGTTCTTCCTGTTCTTAGGATTTCCTTAGGTCGGTTACATATCTTTTAATGTAGTGTCGTTTCCCGTCCTAACTTACGATTAAAGCTTACTCGAGAAACTATAAACTTAGGTCTCCTGATTGCATTTCAGCAATAACGTTACATGTAGATATGGATAGATATCGCCCTCTTCTGCTGCCTGCTGGTTCTGATACGCTTGCCTATCTTAGCACTCTTCTCAAGATTCAGTACAACTTATTGGCATGTAGTGATTCAGAAACGCTTTTTGCATCACTCCTTCCTGACATTCAGCTGGCGACTCGTGCCAGCTATGCCTACTTTTTCAGCAACGTGCCACTCTTTGATGACCGGCCAACCTACTCACTCGTTGCTGAATCGCATCTACCCACTCTGCCCTCACGCAAAGAGCGTCCTAACCTTGCGCTCTTGCCACATGCTCACCTGCCGAACTGGACGACTACTTTGGTGCATCACGGTCTCGTTTTTGGCACGCAAAAAGATTTTGCTGACGAAGAGCGCTTTTTTATGGCATTGCATGGCATTCGCTCCATTTTGCTTGCGCCTGCTATTGCAGAAAAGCGGTTTTTGGGCTTTCTGGGTATTGATGATTGCATAGAGGAACGAGAGTGGTCTGATACTGACAAGGCATTCATGCAGAATGTAGCTTCCGCACTGGCTCATGCGCTTTTGCGGTTGCAGACTACACAAGAATTGCAGCGCGCAAGCCAAGAAAAGATGGAACTGATGGAGATTTTAGCTCACGACCTTAAAAATCCACTATCAGCTATTTCGCTGAGCGTGGATACCATTCTCCACAAGCATGATAAACTTTCAAGTGAGCAACTTGAAAAGCGGCTTTCTCAAATTAAGGAGTTGGTAAGTAGAATGACGGACATCTGCCATCAGATGCTTAGGGACAAGCAGTTGCTTTCTCATCTGTCAGGTTTACCTATACTGCACCCAGAGCCGCTTGGTATTGCGAATCTGATTGAGACCCTTGTGGAGGCACTAAAGTTTCAGGCGGCTGAAAAAAACTTGCAGATAATTGCCGAGACCAGCAAGACTGTTCCCAAAGCATTTGCAGATAGAATTGCAGTACTTCAGATTTTGGAGAATCTTATTTCTAATGCCATCAAGTTTTCGCCTTTTGGGAAAAGAATCTGGATACGGCTATGTGTGCATCAGCAGCGTGTGCGTATTGAAGTTGCTGATGAAGGTCCGGGCATCAAGCCGCAGGAGATGAAACGACTTTTTCAAAAGCGCATACGACTTTCTGCACAGCCAACGGGTGGGGAGTCATCAACTGGTTATGGACTTTGGATTTGTAAGACGTTGGTCTATGCCATGCACGGTCGCATTTGGTGTGAGAGCACAGAAGGTCAGGGTGCAACGTTTATTGTGGAATTGCCGATGCATGTTCAGATGACATAGTAGTGGTCGTGGTGAGTTAGGCGTTGGATTGGGCTTTAAGCCGTTCGGTTTGGTATTGTACTTTTAGCGCTTCGAGCAATTTGTCTAAATCGCCGTTGATAATTTCTTGGAGTGACCAATTTTTGAACTCGCCTTCTAAGCGGTGGTCGGTAACGCGGTTTTGTGGGAAGTTGTAGGTACGGATTTTGTCGCTACGGTCGCCACTGCCAACCATGGAGCGACGCATATCTGTGCGCTGTTGCTGTTGCTCTTGAAGTTTTGCATCGTAGAGTTTTGTTCGAAGCATTTTCATGGCGCGTTCTCGGTTTTGCAGTTGTGAGCGTTCTTCTTGGCATGCTACCACAACACCAGTTGGGATGTGTCGAATTCGCACGGCGGTCTCAACCTTATTGACATTTTGCCCGCCTTTTCCACCGCTTCGGAAAGTTGAGATTTCTAAGTCTTCGCGACGAATTTCAACATCGACTTCTTCAGCTTCAGGCAGCACTGCCACTGACGCCGCTGAGGTATGCACGCGCCCTTGAGATTCGGTTTCTGGCACACGCTGCACGCGATGCACGCCACTTTCGAATTTCATCGTCCCATAGACATCTTCGCCACTTAGGCTGAAGATAACTTCCTTGAAACCTCCCATTGCGGCGCTATCGTTGTAATCTAAGAGCTCGAGTTTCCAGCCTTTGCGCTCGGCATAGCGTTGATACATTCGGAAGAGGTCAGCGGCAAAAAGCGCGGCTTCATCTCCGCCTGTGCCAGCGCGAATTTCCACAATAGCGTTGCGTGAATCGGTTTCTTCTTTTGGCAGGAGTAAGACTTTGAGTTTTTCTTCGAGTTTTGGGAGTTGTTCAGAGAGTGCATCGTATTCTTGCTGCGCCAGGGCGTGCATATCGGGGTCTTTTTCGGAGTAGAGCATTTCTTTTGCGGCTGCAAGGTCTGACTTGGTGCGCTTATAGTCGGCATACACTTTTACCACTTCGCTCAAGGCTCGATACTCTCGGCTGAGTTTGCGGAATGTTTCTTGATTTGCCACCATCTCTGGCAGGGCAAGTTGCGCCTCAATCTCTTTGTAGCGTTCAGTTAATTGGTCAAGTTTGTCGAACATCTCTTGCAGAGCGTTTGCATGTTTTTACGATTTAAATGTGCCGCAAATATAGTGAGAACGGCTTTTGGTTTGGTTAGTGGGCTATGTGATGGAGTTTGCTGTTGCGGTAGCCATAGAGGAAGTAGATGCACAATCCCAACACCAGCCACACTGCAAAACGGATCCAGTTTGCCGTGCCTAATTCTGTCATCAAGTACCCCACAGAAAGCACAGCCAGTGCAGGAATGAGTGAGAACTCACGGATGAGACAGTAGTAAGCCAATACGACCGTTCCAATCGCATATGTTGCCAGTGGGATGCGGTGCCCAATTTGTGTCCACAGGGATTCATCACTGGGCTTTAGCGTGAAGAACTCACGCACGCTCTCGGGGTTTAACACAGCCACACTGCCCCAAATGAGCGCCACAATGAGGGGCACCCAGTACTTTCCATTTACAAACGGAATTTTGAACCTGCGCTCGGCTAATGGTTCTGTTTTTTCCAAGACCATCACACCGCCAGAGACAAGTAGAAAGGCAAAGAGTGTGCCGATGCTCGTCAAATCGGTTACGATGGTCATGTTCGCAAAGAGTGAGGGGATACCGACAATGAGCCCCGTGAGAATCGTTGAAAACGACGGGGTTTTGAAGCGTGGATGAATTTCGGCGAAGCGTTTTGGCAATAGTCCATCGCGGCTAATCGCCATCCAGATGCGCGGCTGTCCTAATTGGAACACCAGCATTACCGATGCCATTGCAATGACGGCGCTTAGCGCAATGATACCTGACACCCACTGCAGGTTCACCCCTTCAGGTCCAAAAACAAATGCCAGCGGGTCGCCGACATTGAGCAGCTTGTAACTGCTCATCCCTGTTAGCACCAGTGCCACAGCGATATAGAGTAGCGTGCAAATCAGTAGTGAATAAATCATGCCTCTGGGTAAATCGCGCTGTGCGTCTTTGCATTCTTCAGCCGTGGTTGAAATGGCATCGAAGCCGATGTATGCAAAGAACACTGCCGAGACGCCTTGCATTACGCCAGAGAGTCCATTTGGCGCAAAGGGGCTCCAGTTGCTTGGGTTGACATAAAACGCGCCCAAGATGACCACCAGTATCACCACGCCGACTTTCAGGAGCACCATGATGTTTGTTGTCATGCGCGATTCTTTGATGCCCACATAGACAATTGCCGTAATCACCGCATTGATGAAGAAGGCAGGCAAGTCACATATTAGCCGAACGCCTGCAACGACAGGCGCATGGTTCCATGTTTCGTAGGCATTGAGAAGCGTGGCAAAGTCTAAATTTTTTTTCAGTTCTTCCAGTGTGAGACCACGCGCCAGTTCGGCTTCTACTTTTGCAGCCGCTTGTGACGCTGTGAAATAATCCATTGAGAGATAGTCTGGGAACTGGATGCCATAGCCTGCCAGCAACGATGTAAAGTAGTCGCTCCAAGAGATGGCGACCACGATATTGCCGACGGCATATTCCATAATCAAGCCCCAGCCGATAATCCATGCAAAGAGTTCGCCGAAGGCCGCATAGGCATAGGTGTAGGCTGAACCAGAGACAGGAATCAGCGAGGCAAATTCTGCATAGCAGAGCACGGAAAATCCGCATGCAATTGCAGTAAAGACGAACAGTAGTGATACTGCCGGTCCGCCTGAATATGCCGCGTTACCGATGGTCGAGAAAATGCCTGCACCCACCACGGCGGCAATCCCAAACATGGTTAGGTCGAAGACGCTTAGGGTTTTTACCAGCGTATGCGTTTTTTCACCGTCACCAAAGCCGTTTTCTGCATCGCTTTGAATTTGCTGAATGGATTTTTTTCGAAAGAGAGAATGCTTCAACATGGTTCGGGTTCGTCGTGTCTTGTTTGCGACTGCTTGTGCACTACTGTTGCTTGTGTTGATAGACTGACTGCGAGCTGATGTATCGCTCATGCTACTGGTTTTTGATTTTTCTTCGCGCTCGCTTACTTGTCTGCTGTTTTGTTTCCTTGTCGTGTGCTGTGTGCAAGCTCTGATTTATCTTGCCTCATCAAGAAGTGATTTTCAGCAACCGTGTTTTAGCAGCACAATGCAATGGCAGTGCGATTTGAACACCTGTGTCCTATGCAGAGTTTCATGGTGACCAATCTATCTTTCGCACCACCAAGGTTGGGCATTCACTGCGGCTTGAGACTTCCACGGCTGTAGAGCCCAAGAAAAACTGTTTGTATCCACCTGCACCATGTGCAGAGAGCACAATCAAATCAATCGTGTTATCTTTGGCATACTTCAAGATGGCATTACCTGGCGATATCCCCTTTATATCGTCGTTGATAAATAATCGCTTGAGACCATTGATGGCAAGTATGCGCTTAATGGCGTCTATCCCGAGTTTTGGGTCTTTTGCTGCGTTTGACTGTGTGGAGCGATAATGAACGATATGCACATCAGAATCGTACTCTTTTGCGAACTTTGAAAGGTAAGGTAGAGCTTGCTGTGAGAGTTCTGAAAAATCGGTCGGGAAAAGCAGCCTAACAGGGCGAAATTTTTGTTCAGGACGTGAAAATACCATGAGTGGACAAGGGGCTGTGCGAATGACACGATAGGTTGTGCTTCCCAAGATGAACTGATTAGTAATACCCATGCTACGCGTTGCCATCATGACAAGGCCTGCATGTTGCTCTTTGCTAATGCGTGTAATCATATCTGTGGGTTTGCCAAATGCGGTCAGCATGGTCACGTTCTGCGTGCCACGCAATTTGGGCTGGATATGCAGTTTCATTCGGTTTTGTGAATCCTGCTCTAAGGTGCGATGCAGCAGTTGCATATCTGTGCTACTTTTGCGGTATGGGGTGTATTCTGGCGCAAGGTCATCGACCACGTTGAGCACAACAATTGCAGCATTAAAGATTTCAGCGACCTTCGTGGCATGCTCGACCACCGATTGCGACTGCGGCGAGAAATCTACAGGACAGAGAATTCTACGAATGATTGCTTGCTGCATCATTTGACATGCGCCATGTTTAGCTTTATGAAATAAGTTCTTGAACTAAGTTGAGTACCAACAGCGCCTCGTCAGTTTTAGGGAGAATACCCTTGAGTGACAAATCTGCCTGATGCAGTGCTGTGAGTGCACGCTCAATATCACCGAGTGAAAAAAGCTCTGCATGTCGTTTGTATTCTTTCAGGAAGTAGATTTGTCCGCCAAACAGCCCAAGCTCTTTTGCCGCATCTTGGTCACTCATTCGTAGCACTGCTGGCGATTTGAGTTTCCAGAGTCTAACAAAAAATAGTGTGAAGTAATTCACAATAGGCGCAAGCGTTTCTTCTTTCTCAAAAATTTTGAGTGCAATACCAGTCGCTTGACGCAGGTTTCGCTCGGCAATAGCTTTCTGCAAGGCGAATACGTCATATTCTTTCAGCACTGCCACGGCATCCAATACATCTTGTCCAGTGATAGTTTTGTCTGCACGCTCGCCAGCATAGTTTATCAGTTTTTGAATCTCACTGCCAAGTTCACGAGCAGTGTTGCCTACAAAAATATCCAAGTTGCGCAATGCCTCTGGTGTCAGGCGCCATCCTAAGCGTGCTGCATAATGCTCGGCGAACTCTGCTCCCGATTTGAGTGGTATGAACTCATAACTTACTTTATCCAGCCACGTGTAAGGTTCTTTTTTGAGCTCTTGCTTATCGAGCGCCCCTGCGGTGAGCACCAGCGTTGTTGTCATCAAAGGATTTTGCAGATACTGTGCAAATTCTGCAAGATGTGCGGCTTGTTTTTCTTTGGTAGCCTCTTTGCGAACTTTCTCAAACTGGCGCACCACCACCAACCGCCGCTCCGAAAACATCGAGTACTCCGACGATGCCGAGACAATTGCTCCTAAGCTGGTTTCTGCACCATAGAGCACCACTGTATTGGTTGCCTGTTCCAGCTCATCTTTGAACAGCACCGTTTTCAACGCCTCAAGCGTCTCTTCAATCAGGAAGTCTTCTTCGCCATAAAAAAAGTAGACTGGCTCTATTTTCTTTTGGCGCAATAGTGTGTCAAGGTCAGAGAGCGAGATTCGTTTTGCCACAAGGCTTTAAGCTTTTGTAGAAATCGTTATGTCTCAAAAGAGACTACTTACCAGAGACTTTGAGTGCAATGGAGAACAGCAGTGTGGGCAATACTAGATTCGAACTAGTGACCTTTCGCGTGTGAAGCGAACGCTCTAACCAACTGAGCTAATTGCCCTTGTGGAAGTCTTTTACTGATTCGTAAAAATAGCGTAGGCTTTAGTTTCTTCAAAATCTTGTGTATGGCATTTGTGGGTTAGCTCTTCGGATACACCCTATATGCTTGTCTTCGGTCAATCTGTTTGTGCAAAATCTTCTTCGTTGTAAATTCTCGTCGAACCTAATGTTGATAGTATGAGCACTCAAGCCTACACTCGCACCTCTTTTAGAGAGTTCCTGAAGACATATGTATTGGGCAAAATTTGGTTCATTGGCTTGTTTATTGCCCCGCTTATCGTTTTTTTCTCGTTCCTTATCTCTCGCCTTGATATTTTGAATAACCTTGAGCTCAAGCTTTTGGATACCAAATTTAATGTCCGTCCTGTAGACACGACTTTCAAGCAAACTTCTCAAGTGGTGCTGATTGCTATTACCGACCAAGCCCAGCAAGCCATACAATCTTTTCCATGGCCACGTGATTATCATGCCCGAATTATTCGCAATCTCCACCGTGCCGGTGCCAAGGTGATTGCCTTTGACTTGATGTTCGATGAAGTCGATAAAAGAGGCGGCGATGCTGCCTTTCGTGAGGCGGCGGCGGTTGCTCAAAACGTGGTTGTTGCTGGTCGTGAACCCACCAGCATGACTGAAAACCGCCAAGTTGAATACACTTCACTCAAGAAAGTCGACTATGTTACCATCTTTGATGGGGCTCCGGGCACAGCCGTGGGCAATGTCTATGTGCGTCAGGATAATGATGGGGTGCTACGGCGTTATCATCCTGTAAGCGCCAATGTTCTCGGCTATCAATTCCCATCTTTTGCATACTCGATTTTGAAAGTCTATATCAACACCAATGATTCCGTGCGCAGTGAAGGCAATCAGTTTCTCTTCGCTGGCAAGGCTATTCCAAGTTTTGATGGGGAATCTATCTTGCTTAATCCATATGGTCCTAGTCACGCTTTCCCTGAAATTTCCGCTGAAAACATCCTTGACGACCGAGAGTTCATGACCAGGTTTGAGTATGAGCAGTTTCAACAAGTCATGAAAGAAACAGGCTTGGATTCGCTCTCGCTCATCCAGAACGAAGACCTGCGTGACCTTTGGGCAACTGACATTTTTGACGACCCACTTAGCGGTATTCAAGACCAAGTCAGAGGCAAAATTTGCATCATTGGTCCAATGTTCCCTGAAGCCAAAGACGATTTTCCTACATCGATGTGGACGGACGGTCGCCCTGACCAGAACAAGATGTATGGAGTGGAGGTGCACGCCACTGCCGTCCAGAACTTTATTGATGAGCGTTTTATTCGTGTCGCCAATCCGCTTACCGTGATTATGGCTTTGCTTGTGGTGAGTTATTTGTTGTTTGTGACCACGGTTTTCATCAAGCGTGCGCGCCTGCCTAACCAAACCCTTATGCTGGTTATTACCATAGCTACTACTCTGATGGCTATTTTCGGCGCCAGTGCACTGTTTGTCTACATTCTTGGTGCCAATCCTACTGTCTACTTCATTTCTCAACCGCTTTCTACACAAGTTTTATTTGTTGTCAGTGCACTTGCTGTCTCTGTGCTTGCGGCACTTGGTTTCAAGCGATTAGGGTCCATGCAGGAGTTCAGTGCAGAGGTTCTCTCCATTCTACTTGCTGCTGGTGCTTTTATGCTCACCTATCAATACTCGCTTACTCGCTTTATTGAGGAGAGTGAGTTGGTTTATGTTATTCCGTTTGCCAGCACAATTGCACTCTCCTATGTTGCCAGCATTTTCTATCAGTATTTCACTGAATCTCGTCAGAAGAAACTCATCAAGGGCTTTTTCAATGTATATGTGCCGCCAGCGTTGGTTGACCAGATGATTGCTAATCCAGACTCTTTCAAACTGGGTGGCGAGCGGCGTGAGCTAACCATGTTCTTCAGCGACATCAAAGGCTTTACCAATATCTCCGAAGGCTATAAAGACAATCCTGAAAAGCTGGTTGAATTGCTCAACGAGTATCTTGGCACCATGACCGACATCATCTTCAAGTATGGCGGTACGCTCGATAAGTATATCGGCGATGCGGTGGTGGCGTTCTGGAATGCACCTATTCCTGTTGAAGACCATGCCAAGCAAGCCTGCTGGGCTGCCCTTGAGATGCAAGAGACTTTGGCGAAACTTCGCGAAAAGTGGAAAGCTGAAGGCAAGCCACCGATTTACTCCCGAATGGGGATTAACACCGGCACGGTGATTGTCGGAAACATGGGTTCGCAGTCGCGTTTTGCTTATACAGCCATGGGCGATGCCATGAACCTTGCCGCTCGTCTTGAAGCCGCTAACAAAGCTTTCGGTACAGCAATTATGATTTCACAATTTACCTATGAGCGTGTCAAGGATTATTGCCTTTGCCGTGAGCTTGCAACGATTACAGTGCAAGGCAAAGCTGAACCCATCAAGGTCTATGAACTGGTTGGGCGTAAAGAGCCGGGCAAGGTCTATGAAGAACTGCCACCTGCCGAAACTGCCTCAAAAGGCGTACTGGCTATTGCCAAAGATTGACTTGACTTCATTACTCTGCTAGTCTGCACACTGGTTTGTGCTGCCAATACTTTTGACTCTAACGCACCGTTTTGAACTATGGCGCAACGACAACCTGACTACTACCTTACACCCGATATTTTGCTCTACGGCTATTCAACGGGCATTTTTCCTATGGCAGACCCTATCACTGGCGAAGTGCAATGGTACTTGCCCAAACAACGTGCGATTATTCCGATAGAGACCTTTAAGCCGCCACGCTCTCTGCGTCAAGTCATCAAAAAAGGTATTTTTGAAGTGCGGATTAACACGGCTTTTGAAGAAGTGATGCGTCAGTGTGCCACAGACCGCGGGGATGGCTTTGGAACATGGATTTCTGAAGAAATGATAGAGGCTTACACAGAACTGCACCACCTAGGCTATGCACATAGTGTCGAGACCTACAAAGATGGAGCATTAGTTGGCGGGCTGTATGGTGTCGCATTAGGTGCGGCATTTTTTGGCGAATCCATGTTCTACCGTGCCTCTAATGCCTCGAAGGTGGCTTTTGTGGCACTTATGAACCGCCTGCGCGAGCGGCAATTTACATTGCTCGACTCGCAATTTATGAACGACAACGTCCGCCGCTACGGTGCAATCGAAATCCCGCATCAGGACTACTTAGAGCGCCTAAAACGCGCCCTGCTTATGCCTGCTTCGTTTGTGTAGAGCAATTTTAATACCTCTGCATGCTTTACCACTTTTTGCGCAGGACTTTCACCATGCTGTTTTTTTGCATCGATGCCACAAGCATCTGTGGCAAGCAGCATGCTTTAGCAGCCTGCTTTGATTAAAAGAGTTATACAAGAGTTATTTTACCAGCAGCATTTTTCTGGTTTGTAGAAAATTGCCTGCGCGCAGTGTGTAGAAATATACCCCGCTTGTCATATTGGCTGCATTAAATGGCACTTGATACCGCCCAGCTTCTTGTTGCCGCTCGACAAGTGTTGCCACTTCACGCCCCAGAACATCGAACACCTTCAAACTCACCTGACTTGCTACAGGTAATTGGTAGCTGATGATGGTCATCGGATTGAACGGATTGGGATAATTCTGCCAAAGTTCAAAGGCACGTGGCATCCCTGCATCTACTTCAATTGTGGGACTGTATTCTGCTGTGCCGTCAAAATCTAATTGCTTTAGGCGATACTGTACTTTCCCAGTAGCTGTGCGATCCAAAAACATGTAAGATTGTGCTTCATTTGTTGTGCCTTTACCTCTCACAAATCCAAGTATTTGCCATTCCTTTTGAGCATCATTTTTCTCAACAGCACGTCGCTGTACTTCGAAGCCGGCATTATTTACCTCACTGGCTGTACTCCAATGTAGTATCACGCGATTGCCTTCTTGTGTCGCAGTAAATGCAGTCAGTTCAACTGGCAAGGCAGTTAATGTGCCCGTCAGTGGCGAAGATTGACGATAGTTGGTTGCTGCACCTGCACCATTAAATGCATAGACATCATAGATGTAGCTCGTGCCTTCGGTCAAACCACTATTGTCAGTAAAAGCCGTTGCGGCTGTGTTCGAGACCACGAACTGACCAAAGAAGATACTGCCCACCATATAAGTACTCCCATCAGCTGGCGGGGTACGTGATGTAGTTGATGTGCGACGTACTACCAAGTAACCGTTTGGCGGTCCCGAAGCTGGTGTAAAACTGCCTGTAATAGTAGGCGGATTAACGGGTGCTGTGTTCAGCAAGAGACTTGTGGGTTGCGCCGTCGGCTCAGTTGCCATATTGACCATGCTATAAGAGGCTGGCGTAGCAATACCGCTTGCAGATGCTGAAACAGTGTAACTTCCAAAAGTTGCATTTGCCGTGGCAGTGGTAGATACTGCACCACTGGTGATTATGGCTGGATTTGTCCCAAATGTGCAACTGGCGCCGCTTGGTGGAGCGTTGAATGTGATGCGTCCCCCATTTACTGGCTCGCCGAATGATGAGGTTACACTGGCTTGCAAAGAGGCTGAAAATGGGGTATTTACCAGTGTGGTTTGCCCACTACCGCCTGTTACAGCTATGTTGAATCCTCTTGACTCAAATGCCCCAATGTCGGGCGCGCCCACACGAGAGACGCCACGCTGGTCAGTCCCGGGGCTTGATAGCGACCCGGCATTAATTGCTGGACTTCCCGGTAGAAGTGCAAAGGTTTGTGTTACTCCGCCATAACTGCCTAATGCAGCAAGGAGCGGTTCTCGTGGTACTGCTGCTGTGCCGATTTGATTGCCATTCACACCATCTGTAATCCCAGTTACTCCAGTGCCGTTGCGGATAAGGTTATTCGTGCTACCCTTATCATTCACAGCACCAGATATATCTGGGTTAGATGATGCCGTATTATTAGCCACAATTGTATTGCGCAATGTCTCTAATTCTCCTGCGCCCACCCGAATTCCGCCGCCTGACGCACCAGTTGCCGTAGCACTGTTGCCACTTAGCGTGCAGTTGGTTAGTCTTACTGTACTCGCTGTTCCTCCATCGAGTACTGCGCCACCGCCAAGCGTTCCCGATGCAGTATTGGCACTAAATGTACAGTTGACAATATCAGCCGTTGCTCCTGTATTAGATACCTCTATGGCTCCTCCGTTTCCTGACGCGCTATTGCTCTGAAAGGTGCAACCCTCAAAATCCGCCCGTGCCGCTATGCTGACTGCACCGCCAGTCCCTCCTGCGCTGTTACTTTGAAAAGTACAGTTCTGGCATTCTAACCACCCTGCAGTAATGCGCAGCGCGCCACCTGATGAAGTGCCCGTTGCATTATTATTCTCAAACCTGCAATTCTCAAAGTTATAGCCTGCCGAGCCTCCAGTCATCAATGCTGCACTGCCTCCTCCTGAAGAACGCAAATTGACGAATGTGCATCGGATTGCTCGGAAGGTGCCTAAAAATGCCAGAAAAGAAGTGGTTGCTTGAGGGAATCGGATGCCGCTACTGACCGTAAGTCCATTAAATCCAATTCCCACTATGTTGACGATATCGTTCGATATCCCTATCACTGTTGTTTTACCTTCTTCTGTATTCTTTGTTGGTAAAGTATGTCGTGTTGCAGCAATCGCAGCGTCATCAGGAAAAGGCTGAAATAAATTCTCTGCCTCTGTTATTTCGAGTATTGGATTTGCTGACGATAAAGCCAACGAAATATTCCCGCTTGGCGGTTCACAAATCGTGATTGCTCCGAACATAGCGCCGCTGAATCTACCCAGATATAGTGGTCCCGTTAGGTTAATTGTGCCCGATAGTGTTGGGGAAAAGACGACTGCACCACCGCTCAGGTTATTCACAGCCCAGCGCAATTGCCCTACACTGGGTGTGGCCGCATCGGTCAGTGTATTTACATTGTTAGATAAGTTGTAGACCTGTATGTTTTTGATGATACCACTAAAATACCGTGTGACTGAGCCAATCTCAGAACGCGTCAGTACTCGATTTGTCGTGCTGGTTACGCTATTGGTACTGGTCGCCGCAATGATTCCATTGAAGTAGAGCCGAGTTGTCGTAACATCTCGTGTAATGGTTACATTGTGGAACTCGCCTACTGGTATGATTAGCGAGCTACTTATGGTGCCTGACCCTACGCGCAGTTGTAATACGCCACTTGAGGTGATAAACGCTGCAATCTCGCTATCGAACGCTGTGACAACTGGCATATAGTCAGCTGGATATGATGAAATACGGAAGTTTGCCGTGATTGTAAACTCTGAGTTTACAAAACTAGAGATGAGTGGCGATTGCAAGTATTTTGTTCCAGTTAGCACAATTCCTTGCCGATCGTAGACCGGAGTGCCTCCGAAGTGCTGCATATTGCGCGTTGGATCTGATGGGGCTTGGTTATCTGCCAGTGTCCCGTTTAGAGTATAGTTTGCCAGCACAGAAAATGCGGTTGCTTTTTCAGCATGAAGTCCCCATATGCTTAGTGCCATGCCTACCACGAGAAGTACTTTTCTGTTCATTTTTGAGAGTATTTAACTTCAGGAATTATCAATAGACATAAAAGGTGGTGAAAAATGAGGCTCGGGTGCTGGCAAGGTAATGCAACGCTAATGAAATTCAAAATCAAGTGGTCAATTATGCGGACGCATCACGCAGTAGGCAGAACGGTGCGGGGATAGACATGCTATTGGAGGTTACTTTTCAATTCTGAGTAGCCAGCCTAATACGAAAGACACTAAGCTAATCAGAGCCGCGCCTATCACTGCAGTAAAAAACCCTTTGACTTCAAATCCGGGAAGCAGTGCGGATGCCAACAGCAACATCAACGCATTGATAACCAGTAAGAATAGTCCCAGCGTGGCTATAATCAGTGGTAATGATAGCAGCATCAAAATCGGACGAACAAAGGTATTGACCAATCCCAAGATGAACGCCGCCAGTAGAGCCGACCAGATGCTCTTGACAGTAATATCGGGCACAAAGGTCGCCGTAGCATAAACGGCCACCGCATTGATAAACCATGTTAGCAAAATTCTGGTCAGCATATTCTGTGCGTGTTGTGGCGCACGTTTTTGTTTTGGCGTTCAGTTTTCTTCGAGAAATGGATACTCGGTTGCCAATTCTTCTCCAGTAATAGCATCAATGTAGATTCGAGCAATCGGTTTTTTGTATTTGATGTCAATTTCGACTTCATACGCCAAGTGCACTTTAGCGCGCTTTAGGTGGAGTTCTGTCTCCCCATTTTTGAGTGTCTCTACATGAACTTCCTTGTCCTCATATACACACAGCAATGCTGGTTTAATGACATCAATGCGGTCAATTTCATACTGAACATGCTTTTCATCGACAATAAATCTTAGTTTCTTGCCCAGCAGCATTTTGTAGATTTTGTCGACCGACACTTTGGCTTTTTGCGGCAGTCCTGTTAGCAGGCGTGTAGCAGTGCAAATGAGCACGGCAATTTCACCCTTGCGGTTGATGACAAACTCCAGTTGTCCACGTGTTTTGCCGCCTGCCCGCATTTTGCCGTATGTAGCTCGCTCAAACTTTACCACGATGGCGTTTTCTACTTCGCGTAGGGATGCTAAGACAATATCTCGTACGGTGGTATTGAGCAGCGTGCTATGCTCATCAATAAACTCTCTCAAGGCTTTGAGAATGGCAGCAGTCGTATCTGCTTCCGTCAGATATTTCTCCAGCGGAAGTTGGATAGGTTGTGCCGCATACGCCAACTGCCCAATTGTGCAACCTACAGAATCAATTGTCTCGCGCAAGTAGTTGAACTTGTACTTCTTTTTGAAAGCCTCATAACTTTTGATGAATGCACGATATGCTGACTTGTCGTAGGAGAGTACCAAAGGGTAGGGCTGCTGTTGCCCAAATCCAGCGGTTGGACGCATCACATAGAGGCATAGATACAGCAGGAATGCACTAACATATCTTGGCAAGCCCGTTCGTGAGACTGCACGCATAGAGGCATTTACATGGCTTGAAGTGCTGCACGCTGCACCAGCGATTCAAACAGTCGGCGTCCGTCTGTAGAACCAAGCAACGCTTCAGCGGCGCGCTCTGGATGAGGCATCATGCCCAAGACATTTTTTTCCTTATTCGTAATACCAGCAATGTTGCGCATGGAGCCATTTGGGTTTGCGGTTTCTGTTATCTCGCCTTGTGCATTGCAGTATTTGAATATCACCTGTCCGTTGGCTTCCATTTCATCGAGCAGTTCGGGCGGTGCGAAGTAATTGCCATCTCCGTGTGCAATTGGGATTTGCAAAATTTCGCCGGCGTGATACTCGCTTGTAAAGATGGTATCGGTTTGCAAGACCTTGAGCTGCACCATTTTGCACACGAAGCGCCGGTGTTGATTTCGCAGCAATGCGCCGGGCAATAATCCTGCTTCACACAGAATCTGAAAACCATTGCAGATACCTAAGACTGGCTTGCCCATTTTGGCATGCCGAATCACTTCTTGCATGATTGGAGAAAATCGTGCGATTGCCCCTGTGCGTAAGTAGTCGCCGAAGGAAAATCCGCCAGGTAAGATAATGACATCACTTTCCTCGAGGTCTGTCTGTTTGTGCCAGAGTAGTTTAGCTTCTGCATTTGGGAGCGACTGGCAGACCGTCAGAGCATCATGGTCACAGTTTGAGCCAGGGAACACCACGATTCCGAACCGAAGTTTTGTCATATAGCATTTTTTATGAGCGATGTGCTTCGGAGAGCTCCTCCACCTCGATATGAAAATCTTCCATCACAGGATTAGCCAACAATTTCTTCGATGCTGATTCTGCCACAGCAGTTGCCGCCTCGAGTGTCTCGGCTTCAATCGAGAGTTCAATATACTTGCCAATGCGTACTGATTTTACCCCAGTGTAAGATAAACTGTTCAGTGCATGCAAGACGGCTTTGCCTTGCACATCAAGAATGGATTTACGAAGAGTGACGAGCACTTTGGCTTTGAAAAGCATTTGGCAATCTGGACTATTTTTTTCTTTGGCACATTGCCTCAACTTGATGGAATCTATCGTGCAGAGCGGTCAGCGCTGTTTTTACCTCTTTGTCTGATGCATTTTTCGCAATCATCTCAGCCAGCGTTTGAGACTCTTTGACAAGCGAATCCATCACCGCTTTGAACTCGGGCTTTGTTGCATAGTTTTCTGGCACCGGTGATGCGGCCCAGTCTTTTGCTCGCGCCGCAAGTTCATGCGCACGCTGGCGAATTGGTTTGAAGTCCCCATCTTCCAGAGGGTGATAGGTTTCAGCCATCACATTGTGGAAGTCATCCAATTCTTTCCATGTTTTGAGGGTCTGTGAAACGGCTTGGACATTAGATTTGGTGGTGTCCGAGCTCGCTGTTTGAGTAGGTTTGTTATCGGTTTTGGGCTGCGTGCAAGCCATCAGCCAGAGCATTGAAAAAATTATGATGAATGTTTGATGCATGGTTTAGACTAAGATGGTTGTTTTTTGGAGAATTCACTGCTTACTGGCGAATTCGGTTCGGCGATTTTTTCATTAGGCATTTCCTCAAAGAAAAAGTCGTAGAGCGAACGCACTATACCTGCCAAAATGTAGCACAGCATTATCACAAAGAGACCTTTGGCTTGAAAGGCTAAGATGATTACACTTGCGATGATGAGCAGCGAAAACTTGAGCGGTCGCTTTTGGAATTCTTCTTGCGTGGGCTTAGGCAGTTTTTCGTAACGAACCTTGCTTATCATCAGTAGCGGTAACACAAGCGCCAAGGCCATCAGCACCCAGAGTTTATGCTCATCGGTTAATATGCTTTCACTTGAGAACCACACGGCAGATGCCGCAACAGTCATAGCTTGTGAAGGTGTCGGGAGCCCTGAAAAGTACTCTTTGTAGCCTGTAAATTGCGAGTTAAACCGCGCCAATCGCAGTCCGCTGCCAATCATCAGCATGGCGCTGAGTAACAGTCCCACAAGTCCCAAGACCTCCAGTCCTGACTTGTAAGCTAAAAATGCTGGGGCTGCGCCAAATGAGACCAAGTCAGAGAGCGAATCGAGTTCTAAACCAAACTCAGAAGACGAGTTCGTCAGTCGTGCAATAAAGCCGTCAATAGCATCGAAGAGAGCAGCAAAAATGATAAACCAACCTGATGCCACAAGGTCACCACTGCTTGCTGTAACGATGGAAGCATAGCCGCACACCATGTTCATCACCGTGAAAGTAGAAGGCACCGCCGTCCGTGATACCTGCGGCATCTGCATACGTTTCATCTTGAAACGCCGCCGTGAGCGTGGCTTTTTGTATTTTCCAACCTCCTGCGCACTGGCGGATAACCAATCCTTCAAATCTGGCACCGGTCGAATTTTTCTTTTCGTCAAAACACTTCTCAAAGATAGGGATTTTCTTGCAAAAGAGGGGGAAGATTTCACGGCTCTTTCGGCTCATGCCATCGACGATGTTGTCCGACAGCGTGCATGTGCCGCTGTTTTTTCTACTCCTGCAGCGGACTTTGTGCCAAGGCTTTTTCAATAGCTTGCTTCATTTTTTCTGAGTCAGGGGATACGGCACTTTCAAAGCGTGCAAGGATTGAGCCATCTCGACCGAGTAAAAACTTTTCAAAGTTCCACTTTATTCTGCCCGGTGGAGTGGCATTTGCCGTTAGCCATTGATAAAACGGGTGTGCATTACTACCATTTACATCGATTTTATCCATCAGGTCAAACTTTACACCGTATCGACTTACACAGAACTGCAAAATTTCCTCGTTGGTACCCGGCTCCTGTGCACCAAACTGATTACATGGGAAGCCTACGACGCTCAAGCCTTTAGGCGAGTATTGTTCGTGCAGGGCTTCCAAGCCACGATACTGTGGCGTATAGCCGCATTTAGATGCCACATTTACTATCAGCATCACACGACCTCTGTAGTCAGAGAGTTTTTTGGTTTCACCGGTAATGGTTTTGAAAGTAAAGTCTGTTGTCGTCATGTCAGCAACAGGTATTGAAGTGTTATGAGTTACGCCGATACTTTGCTTAGGGCTTGTCTCAATTCAGAGAGCTGGTAGGGTTTTAGGATTATGCCTGTCAGTCCTTGTTTTGTCAGTTCTTCTGCGACTTCATCTTCCACAAATCCTGTGGAAAGAAAAACTTTCACATCTGGCTGGATGCTTTTGAGTTGCATGAATATCTCCTTGCCTGATAGTGGCACCATTCTCATATCTAAAATTACGGCATCAATTGTGTGCTGTTCTGCTCTAAAGCGAGCCACACCATCGCGCCCATCATTTACAGTGAGCACACTATGTCCGAGCACGGATAGCAACCCAGCCAGTGTCTCACTGACCAGTGCATCATCTTCTATAATCAGGATATGCATAGTTGGAGTTAATCTTTAACTTCAGGTGCAGATGCTGCAACTGGCAGATAGATATGGAAGGTTGCGCCTTTTCCCTTTTCACTCTCGAGCTCAATAACGCCGTGATGGTTCTTAATAATTCCATATGTTACAGACAGTCCTAATCCTGTGCCTCTTCCCACTTCTTTTGTGGTGAAAAACGGTTCGAACACTTTTGCCTGTATTTCCTTAGGTATGCCCACGCCGTTGTCAGAGACTTTGATATGCACGTAGTTTTTGTTCTTATCAAGTCCAAGGCGTGAGGATGTGAGCGGGTCCTCAAGCAAAGCAGTTGTAAAAGTGATAGAGGATTGACCATTCTCGAGCAGACGCGGTTGTGCCGCTTCGCTGGCATTAAGTGTGAGATTGATAAAGACCTGCTGCAGTTGGTTTTCATCGGCGTAAATGTCAGGCAAATCTGGCGCTAAATTCTTTTGAATGACGATGCGCTTGTCAATACTGTGCTCGAGGATTTCTAAGGTGCTGAGAATAGTTCGGTTGACAGATATTTGTTTCGGAGCAAACTTGCCTTGACGCGCAAATCCCAACAGTTGCTGTGTCAGTGCGGTTGCACGCATAGTGGCTGACTCTATGCGCTCGAGCGGTTTTTGAATATTTGCCACAGATGCGCTGTACATTTTTGCTAGTTCAAGATTGCCCAGTATTGCTCCGAGTAGGTTGTTAAAATCATGCGCAATTCCGCCTGTCAAGGTGCCAATAGCTTCCATTTTTTGCGCTTGAATCAGCTGAGCTTGCAATTTTTCACGCTCACGCTCGGCTCGATACTTTTCCGAGTGCTCTACGGCTACACCTAACACCCCAATTACTTTTTGCTCATCATCGTAGAGCGGCGTGAGCTGATACTCAAAGAACTGTTCATCGAACAGTGCACTATGGCTGACCCGTTCGCCCGAGAGCGCTCGCCCAATATCTTGCAGGAACACCGTATTCTGCGAAAAGAGTTGATAGACAGATTTTCCTACCAATGACTCCGAGTCGTAGCCCAATAACTCTAATCCTTTCCCGACAGCCAGTGAAAATATGCCCAGTGCATTGAGCGAGAACAGCACCACAGGATTGTTCTGAATGATTTCGCGCAGTTGCTCTTGCGTTTTCTTCAGTTCTAATTCAGCCTGCCGCCTTTCGGTAACATCTTCTAACACGCAGAGCAGTCCATTTGGGTTATGCTCGTCTGTGTAAAGTTTGGCTAACGAGAGCAAGACAATGCGTTCCTTACCGCTATGATGATTGAGGTAGATGACATCACCTTGCCAGAGTCCTTCTTGCTCCAAGGCTTGCTTTGCCTCCTGACGGCTTTGCTTGCTTGGATACCTATACCGCATGACCTCTTCACTGCGCTTACCGAGTATCTCTATCAAAGATTTGCCATGAAAACTTTCGGCAGCTGGATTGCAATATCGGATACGCCCGTGTGTATCTACCGCAATGACCACTTCCCTCATCTGATGCAGGATGCGAGATTGAAACTGCAGTTGCTCTTCCGACGCCTTACGGTCTGAAATATCAATCGATACACAGCAGACTCCGATAATTGTCTCATTGGTGTCGCGCACGGGTGCAAGACGTACTTCATGCCAATATGTCTTTCCTTCTACAACCAGCGGCGTCTCGTAATGCACAAATTCACCTTGCAGAGCGGTATCGAGATACTGTTTGAGCATACTCGACTGCGGCGTTCCTACGCTCAAGATGGAATCACCAACCTGCACGGGTTTGCCATAAACGTTCACTTCATTTTGAATGGCTTGCTGATTGCAGGCACGCACTCGATAGTTACGGTCGAGCAGCAAAATTGTATATGGCACACTGTTGAAGATAGCCTTGAGCTCTGCCTCGGACTGGCGCAGGATTTCTTCGAAGCGTTTCTTTTCTCTGATGTCTTTGATGGTGCCTGTGGCTGCTGGTTTGCCGTCGTAGAAGATTTCGGCAATAGTGATGATGACAGCGACGCGTTCGCCATTTTTGCATAGCAGTTCAGCATCATATTCATCGGTAACCTGTTTGCCTCGTCCAAAGGCCCCAAAGGTTTCTTCAAATTTTGACCGATATTCAGGTGCAATCACCTCAAAGCAAAGCTGACCTGAAAGTTCCTCAAGCGTATAGCCCAGCATGTTCAGCAGGGCGTTGTTGGCAAAGACAAACTTTGAGTCTTGAATGAGATAGACGCCATCTTTGCTACTGCTGACAAGCGCACGATACCGCTCTTCCGACTGCATGAGCGCCAGTTCACTAAGTTTGCGCTCGGTTACATCTCGTGTTACTCCGACGACCAACCAGCAATTTTGCTCGGCATCAAAACGCGGGGCAAGCACCGCCGAGAGCCAACGCAAGCGACCATCTTTGTGATAAAAGCGATACTCCAGCGTCACTTGCTGACCTTCGAAAATTTTTGCGTATGCGCCTTCCACAATTGCCGTCCTATCTTCTTCATGAACATACTTCATCCAAAGAAATTTATCGCGCATCATCTCTTCGCCTGAAAAGCCGAAGATGACTTCACACGAAGGGGAAAAAAAGTCGTATTGAAAATCTCGGTTAGGATAAACCCGAAAGCGATACACCCCATCCGTGATGTTATCCAGAATGGTCGTGAGCTTTGCATTGGACTCTTCCAGTGCTTTTGTGGTGCGCAACACTTCGGTCATGTCTTCTACTTCTGCCACAAAGTAAGCGGGGCTGCCGTCTGCATTTTTAGCCAAGCCGACCTGCACACGTACATGCACAGGTTCGCCATTTTTGCGCAAGTAGCGTTTGAGCAGCGAGTAGGTTTGAACTTCTCCGCTTAGCAGTTTTTCATCCTGCTCTGTAGATAGGGCTAAGTCGTCAGGATGCGTGATTTCTTGGAAGGTCATTTCTAAAAGTTCATCAGCCGTATAGCCCAGCATGTTGCAGAATGCAGGATTGACATCGCTAAAGCGTCCATTTAGCGTGCATGTAAAAATGCCAATTGGTGCAGTATCAATCGTACGGCGCAGGCGTTCTTCACTCATGCGCAGATGCTCTTGCATTTGCGTGCGCTCAATCACTACACTGGCAACACTTGCGGCAGACTCTACCAGCTCTATTTCCATGCTATCTGGTCGACGCGGTTCGGCTGCATACAACACCAGCAGACCTATTACTTGCTGTCTGGCGCCAAGAATGGGCTGTGCCCAGCATGTACCTAATCCGAAGTCTTCTGCCAAGTTGCGATAGTCTTCCCAAAGTGGGTCGGTTTGCAAATTTTCCGACACCACGCGTCTTTTCAGATGTGCGGCCGTGCCAAACGAACTATTGTTCATCGCAATCTTTATTCCATCGATTCGCTTGATATATTCATCCGGCAGGCTTGGCGCAGCACATACTCTCAGTTCATCTCGTTCTACAAGCATCACGCTGCAAAACCAATCTGTCATGTAGTTTTCTATGCTCAAGCACATTTCATTCATCACATCACTTAGTGCAGAACCGTTCATCATCTGCTCGAGCATGCGGGTTTGTATTTTGCGTCTTTCACTTTGCTGACGTCGTTCGGTAATATCACGCACGGTCAGCACCACAGCTTGCAGGGTAGGGTTATACAGTTCGTTGCATCCGCGCACTGAGATGACGCGTGGCGAGCTTTGCGGCAATTTCAGACGTAACTCAATCGAGTCTGCGTATTGGCGTTCTGGATGTTCGATAATGTCATCAAGTCGGTCTCGCATGAGTGGGCGGTCATCTGGATGCACAAACTCGAAGAAGTTTTTGCCCTTTAGGGTTGCACTTGCGCCGTTAAAGATTTTCTCGGCAGAAGGGTTTGCATAGAAAATTTGAGCTTGTTTATCTATCAGCAAAATTGTATCGGACAGTTGCTCGACAATGGTGCGAAAGTCTATATCGCCCGTTTGCACCTGCTCCGATGGCTTTGTTTCTTCGGTCGGACTTGACCCCTGCGAGCTCGTTTCAGGTTCGGGCTGTGGCTCGTCCTTAGCCTGCTGCGCCTCAATGTTGGAAGTGATGTGAGGTATCGGTGCAGACTTCGCTTTGTCTTCATCTTGCTGTGCCTCAATGTTGGGGGTGATAGGCGGCTGGTCTAACGCCGCTTGCTTCTCATCTTCTTCTGGCAAAAATGGGCTATCTCTTTCTGCACGCTCTGCCTGCTCTTGCACCGCATCAATGAATAGGCTTGTCGTTTGGCTTTCTACAAATGGACTTTCTGCAGGTGCAGGTTTTACATTGTCTGGCTGGCTTAATGTTTTGCCTATACCTTGCAATTTACTCTCTTGAGGTGGCTCAGCGATGGTTTGTTCAGGCGGTGTTGCAGATGACACTGTATCTTTTGCGGGGGCTTGTGTGGCTACTGGCAGGGCGCTGGTTACTGTGGGCATTGCCTGCGGCGATTCTGCTGATGCCTTAGAGGTTTGGCTCAATGCGGCAACTTTCTGCAGTGCTTCTTGAATTGCGCTTGCCAAATGCTGGCGATGCTCTTTGAAGACATAATCGGCAGCACCGCTTTCCAGCATTTTTAGTGCAACGGCAGTCTGACGCACTTCAGAGAAGACGATGAAGGGTATGAGCGGGTGCTTGCGTCGCAGTAGCTTAATGGCTTTCTCTGCTGTGGTGTCAGAGAGTTGATATTCAGAAATTACCACGTCGTAGGTATTTTCGTCTAATTCCTCTTCAAGCTCTTGAAGCGAACTTATGCGTTCAATGCGGCAATCTGGGAAAGCACTTTTAAGTGTTAAAAGTGTCAGAGCGGCATCGGCTAAGTTTGGCTCGAGGTGAAGTATGCGTATCGGCATGATGCGTTCAGAAAATCCAATTCATTACTAAAAAGTAATGTAATACACCAGTCAAGTATTCAAAAAACACTGCGACCTCTGTGCATGAGTTATTCAAACAGGGCTTCAGTAAATTTTTGCCGGTCAAAAATTTGCAAATCGTCAATTTGCTCCCCCACTCCGATATATTTGACTGGGATGCTAAGTTCATTAGCGATGGCAATGACCACACCGCCCTTTGCAGTGCCGTCAAGCTTAGTGAGAATGAGCCCTGTTACCTCTACAGCTTTCATGAACTCTTTGGCTTGATTGATGGCATTTTGTCCTGTTGAGCCGTCGAGCACGAGCAATACTTCATCTGGCGCAGTTGGTAGCTTTTTTTTCATGACGCGCTTAATTTTGGCTAACTCCTCCATCAGGTGTGTTTTATTGTGTAAGCGTCCTGCCGTATCGACCAGCACCACATCTATTTTTTTGGCGATAGCAGAACTAAGGGCATCAAACACCACGGCGCTTGGGTCGACACCTTGTCCGTGCGCTACAATTGGCACGCCTGCGCGTTCAGCCCAAATTTCCAACTGCTCTGTGGCAGCAGCACGGAATGTATCGGCGGCGGCAATTAACACCGATTTTCCGGCTTTTTTGTAGTTGTAAGCCATTTTGCCAATGCTGGTGGTTTTGCCCACGCCATTGACACCGACAATCATGATAACATATGGGGCATGAGGTAGGGGCGCTTCAAAATCTACGATAGTGGACTGGCGAGCATCAAGCATCATTTTTTGGATTTCATCGCGCACCATTTTTTGCAGTTCTTCTTCATTCATGTACCGCTCTTTTTTGGCACGCACACCGATGGCTTCCACAATTTTAAGTGTAGTTTGCACGCCCACATCGGCTGCAATAAGAATTTGCTCGAGTTCCTCCAAAAACTCATCATCAATTTTTGTTCTGCCTTTTACCAAGCGTGAGATTTTGCTCGTAAGGGTCTCACGTGTCTTTTTTAAGCCTTCTTTAAGGCGTGAGATTTTGAAGGCATCAAAAAAACCCATCGTGTTAGTTTTGCAAGGTTATTTTTGGAGTTTAATGCGCGCAACTTTTCATATTCACTGTGACCCGACTTCATGGAACATCTGCTACAGTGCTTTACTGAATATGGCTTACGGCTTTGCCGTCAGTAGTTACTTTTCCATAAGCAGAGTTCCAAGACTTTTGCATATCTTTCTAATATAAAATTTCCTTGTGCAATGTCATTTACACGGGTTTCTGAAATCGGGGAGTTCGGTTTAATTGCACGCCTGCATCAAATTGTTCAGCCCACGGAAAAACAGCTTTCCACACTCAAAAAAGGTATTGGCGATGACTGCGCCGTCATTGATTTACAAAACGGCAAATATCAAGTTATTTCCACAGATTTGCTTTTGGAGCACATTCATTTTGATTTACTGACCACACCCCTTGAGCACTTAGGTGCTAAGGCAATTAGCGTCAATGTCTCTGACATCTGCGCCATGAATGCTACGCCGCTTTACGCCACGGTCTCTGTGGCACTTTCCGAAAAAATCTCTGTGGAGATGATGAGCTCTCTCTACAAAGGCATGAAAGAAGCAGCTGAACAGTATCATATTGCCATCGTTGGTGGGGATACTTCAGCTTCAACGGCAGGGTTAGTCATTTGCGTTACCGTTGTCGGCGAAGTTGAAAAAGATAAGCTTACCTATCGCCATGGCGCATCTGTCGGCGATTTAATTTGTGTGACCGGCGATGTTGGGCGCTCCTACTCTGGCTTGAAAGTGCTCATGCGTGAGCGTGAGCTGATGTTGCAGTTTCTTGCTGAAAATCCTGACCTGCCGAAAGAGTCGTACAAGCCTGATATTGCGGAGTATCAAAAGGCCATTGAGAAGCATCTTTTGCCGCAAGCTCGGCTGGATATGGTCAAACTCTTTGCACAAATGCCACTTGTCCCTACCGCTATGATTGACATCTCTGACGGGTTAGGCTCTGAAATCAAACACATCTGTCAGCAGTCTGGGGTTGGCGCACTGCTTGAAGAAAGCCGCATTCCTATTCTTGCCGAAGTGCGTGAAATTGCCAGTGAGTTTGAAGATGATGCACTCACTTATGCACTTTTCGGCGGCGAGGATTATGAACTTTGCTTTACCATTAAGCCTAACGACCTGCCCAAACTCGAAACCGTAAGGGACATCAGCATCATTGGCAGAATCCAGCCTAAGGACTTCGGTATCAAACTGCGTGACATCTATGGTCATGAAGAAGACCTTTCGCAATACTCTGGCTTCGAGCATTTTGCTAAGCCCAAATCAACCCAGACTGAACACACCGAAGAACACACTGCTCATGAGCACGAGAGTGATGAGGATGTCTGGGGTGAAGACCCGTCGTAGCACACGCTGTCTACACGCATTCATATTTTTCAAACAAAGTTTTTTATTTTTCTCAAGTCTTCCAGTAACCTTTTTTCAACAACACCACCATGTCGGACCGTTATAGTCAGCTTTTTGCTTCCTACACAGACGCCATCACATATGAGCATCTTCCGAAAGAGACCATTCACGAAGTCAAGCGCCGCATTTTAGACAGTTTCGGCACAGCCATGAGTGCTATGGGCGAAGACACTCCAAAAGCCGTTCGCAATTACGCATATGACTATGCACTGGCGCCCGGTCAGCGTGGCGGCACACTTTGGGGAACAGCCACCAAAACTCCACCAGAGATTGCCGGCTTCGTCAATGGCGTTGCCGTCCGTTACCTTGATTTCAATGATACTTATCTCTCCAAAGAACCGTTGCATCCTTCGGACATGATTGGCGCCTTAATGGCGCTCGCCGAATGGCACGGCAATTCCACTCGTGACCTTATCACCGCCCTTGCTATCGCATATGAAATTCCGATTAACCTCTGTGATGCCGCCAGCTTGCGCAAAAATCGCTGGGACCATGTCAATTACATTGCTATTGGCACAGCTTGTGGTGCTGCCAAACTCTTAGGTTTGAAAGGCGAACAGATTGAACATGCTATTTCCATTGCGATTGTGCCGCATGCCTCTATGCGTCAGACCCGCGCAGGCGAACTTTCTATGTGGAAAGGTGCCGCCGCTGCAAACTCTGCACGCAACGGCGTCTTCGCCGCTTTACTTGCTGCAAAAGGCGTTACTGGACCTTATCAACCGTTTGAAGGCGAAATGGGCTTCTTCCGCCAACTTCTCAATGGCGAAACGTTTGATCACAAATTCCTTGAAGGCTTGGAAAAACACACGCCGCCACGACGCATTCTCGACACTTACATCAAATTTTGGCCCGTAGAGTATCATGCCCAAAGTGCTGTCGATGCCGCTCTGAAATTGCATAAGCAGCTCAACGGTGCGAAGCTCAAATCTTTGCATATTGATACCTTCAAAGCATCTTACGAGATTATTGCCAAAGACCCTGAAAAGTGGCAACCCAAGACGCGTGAAACTGCCGACCACTCTCTTCAATACATTACACTTGTTGCCTTGATGGATGGCAAGATTACCAAAGATTCGTTCTCGCATGAACGCATCTTTGACCAACCCACTCGCGACATGCTCAAAAATGGTGTCACGCTGGCTGAAGACCCGAAACTGACAGAAGGCTATCCCTTCGGTATTCCAAATCGCATTACGGTAACCACAGATGCGGGGCAAACGCTTTCTTTAGAAGTGAGTTTTCCACGCGGACATGCACAAAATCCCATGACCGATGACGAGGTTGTCGAGAAACTCACTGCCAATACCGAGCACTGCTGGACTGCGGCACAGCGCAATCGCGTGGTCGATATGGTGTTCAATTATGAAAAATACAGCGTCTCCGAGGTCGTAGAGGCAATTCGCATTTAATGACTATGCTCTATTCACTTAGCATAGAGCATGTGTGTGCAAGGACTATCAATCACAAGTAAGGTCATTTAGACCATTGTATTTCATCATCTAATTTTGCTGTATATGACTTGGTTGGTTCGTGAGAGCATGCCGATTTCTGCTGGCGCACGCTTGAGAGCACGTTTGCAACAGCCGCACATTCTCAAAGCGCCCGGTGTGTTCAATGCACTTGTTGGGCTATGCGCGCAGAAAGTTGGCTTCGAGGCGGCTTATTTTTCTGGTGCGGCTTTTTCTGCCTCTATGGGACTGCCAGATTTAGGACTCTTTACCCTTTCAGAACTTGCTGATGCGGTGCGCCCAATTACACACGCTACCTCTCTTCCGCTTATTGTTGATGTCGATACGGGCTTTGGCGAAACGCTCAATGTGATGCGCACGGTTAGAGAGCTCGAAGAGGCTGGTGCTGCCGCCGTGCAAATCGAAGACCAAGTCATGCCCAAAAAATGCGGTCATCTTGATGGCAAGGAAATTATCAGTGCCGAAGAGATGATTGAAAAAATCCGCGCCGCAAAAGCCTCACGCAAAGAGCTCTTGATTGTGGCTCGCACCGACGCAAAGGCGATTGCTGGCATTAGCGAAACCATTCGCCGCGCAAACCTTTATGTGGAAGCTGGTGCCGACATTATTTTTCCTGAAGCTCTTCAAAGTGCAGAAGAATTCAAACTTGCCGCACGCGAAATTCACGCACCGCTGCTGGCTAATATGACCGAGTTTGGTAAAACACCTTACATCAGCGCACCGCAATTTGAGGACTGGGGCTATAAAATTGTTATCTATCCTGTTACTTCACTGCGCGTGGCCATGAAAGCAATCGAAGGCGTCTTTACAGAATTGATGAACACTGGCTCACAAGAAAAATGGTTAGACAAGATGCAAACGCGTCAAGAACTCTATGAACTCATTCGCTATCACGATTATGAATCTGCCGATAAAACCTTTTCGGCACATCAAGCCACTTCATCATAAAGTGTCGCTGGCCTGTCCCGCTTTGTTCAGCATAAAGCGCTTCTTCTGTAAAAAGGCTCTGCTCGCTTGCATGGCGTGGCGTTGCAAACTGGTGAATTTAAGGTTCTATCAACATGCTTAACCCTGAACGTTTATGAACGAACAATTTGTCCCCGGATTGGAAAATGTTCCAGCCGTCAAAACCAAGGTCTCTGCCTTAGATGTCGTCAAGGAAAAAATTATCATTCGCGGCTATGACCTCATTGAGTTAGCACAAGCCGTGCCGTATCTTGATGTGGCTTACTTGCTCCTCTACGAACATCTCCCTACAGCCAGCCAAGCCCGTGACTTTGCTGCGCTCATGCAGCAGCAGATGCACATTCCTGATGTGATGTATGAGATTTTCCAAGCCTTGCCCAAAGGCATGGACGCTATGGATTTGCTGCGCACGGGTCTTTCAATTCTTTCAGGCTACGAAGATCATCAGCTTTTGAACGACAATTCCAAGACGGCGAATATCCAGAAAGGCATTAAAATTTTGGCTAAGGCGCCCGTTATCATGGTCAATGCTTACCGCGCCAATCAGGGCTTGCCGTTTGTCAAACCAGACCCCTCACTTTCATTTTCTGAAAATTTTCTCTACATGATTCAAGGTGCTAAGCCCGATGCTGACACCACCAAAATGTTCGACCTAATTCTCACTTGCTATATTGACCACGAACTACCGAACTCCACTTTCACCGCACGTGTCATTGCTTCAACCCTTTCAGATATGTATGGTGCAATTGTCGGTGGGGTTGCCTCGCTTAAAGGTCCGCTTCATGGCGGCGCCAACGAAGCCTGCGTACGCATGATGCTTGAAGTCTTAGAGAATGGCGGTTCCACCAAGGCTGAAGAGATTATCATGGCAAAACTGGCGCGCAAAGACAAAATTATGGGCTTTGGTCACCGCGTCTACATGAAAAAGTATGACCCGCGTGCTCTGCTACTCAAAGACTATGTGCCGAAGCTTATTCATCGGCATAAAGACGGCGAAGAGCTTTACAAGATTTTTCAAATCATTGAAAAAGTCATGGCGCGTGAGAAAGGCATTTATCCGAATGCAGATTATCCAATTGGCTTGATGTTTTATTTGCTCGGCATTCCAATCGACCTTTATACACCGATTTTCTTCTGCTCACGCATTGCCGGTCTTGTTGCGCACATTACGGAGCAGCATGCCGATAATCGCTTGATTCGTCCGCGCGCACTCTACGAAGGTGCCATGGATTTACATGTATCGGCGCAACCTTCTTAAATGGATGCGCACACGGCTAACGAAGCGCCGCATGAGCTCACCCTGTCTG
>Ga0308417_1000111_pt1 | contig 63325 bp, 53 predicted proteins | sample HotsprSampleOS65_FD_203528 | JGI IMG/M metagenome (GOLD analysis project Ga0308417, IMG submission 203528) | Hot spring phototrophic mat microbial communities from Octopus Spring, Yellowstone National Park, Wyoming, United States - 20090730_OS65 ... | reverse complement strand
GCGCGCCGCGGGTCCGGCGAAGCAATTCACCCCGGGCGGCATCAGCCACCAGCACCAGGAGCTGGGTTTTTTTCGGCATCGATCGTCACTCCATCCCGGCCATGCTTCGGCCATACCAGAGGACGGTACCAGAGGACGGTCATTGACCTCGGACAAGCGAAGGTTGCGGATCAGCCCCTTCCACGCCATGCACGCCACCGCATGCCGACCCAGGCCGCCCCTCCGGCGAACAAGGCAGCCGGCACGGCGATCAGAGCCACGGTCGCCGCGAAAACGAGCAGCAGCGCGAGCAGCCCGAGCGCGGCGGCGACTGCAGCGATCATGATCATGGTTCGCAGGAAGGGGGAGAGTGGCTGCGGCGGCGCAGCCCCGAAGCTCTGGCCGCCGCCGAGCTCGTGGGCGCTCCGGTCGGGCGGGATGATCTCGACGGGGTGGCTGGTCCGGCGCTCGTCCTGCATGAAGCATAGATGTGCCCGAGCGCCTGCCGGTTCAACGCCTGGGCCGCGCTCGGCTGCCGAAGCGGAAGACGGCAGCGCTTGCCGAGCACGTGGTCCGGGGCTGTGGGCCCGGCGTCGCGCCCCTGTCGCCTTTCGCGCCGAAAAGGTTCTGCGGCGACGGCAGAGGCTGCGGCAGGGACCCGATTGCTGGGGTTGCGGGGCCGAACGCGCAGGGCCATGTCGCGCGCATGCAGGTTCCGCGAGCAGCCTTCCGCTCCGCCCTCGGCGCCTTCGCCACGGGCGTGTGCGTGGTGACCACGCGCGACGCCTCGGGCAAGCCGGCTGGGGTAACGGTGAACAGCTTCACCTCCGTCTCGCTCGAGCCGCCGCTTGTGCTGTTCTGCCTCGACCGCCGCGGCAGCGCGCTTGCCCGGTTTGGGGCAGCGCCCGCCTGGGCCGTGCACGTGCTCGCCGAAGGGCAGGAGGACCTCGCCCGCTGCTTCGCTCGCCCAAGCCGCGAGGCGGCTCTGTCCGATCCTTGGTCGGGGATCGCCTGGGCGGAGGGAGAAGATGGTCTTCCCCGTCTCGCTGGCTGCCTCGCGCGGCTCTCCTGCACGGCGGAACGGGTCACGGATGGCGGCGACCATGCGATCCTGATCGGCCGGGTTGCGGCGCTCGAGTGGCAGGCGGAGGGCCGACCGCTCCTCTACTTCCGCGGGCGGTTCGAGGCCGCCTCGGAGGGGCTCACCGCGTGACTGTGGGCGGCGCGACCGATGGCGCGCCTGGGAGCGCGCTTCCCTCGCCCGCCCTCTGGCTCGGGCTCGGTGGGCTTTTGCCCTTCATCGGCTGCACCGTGCTCGTGCTGGGTGGCGGGCCTTTCGCCGGGCTTGCGGAAGATGCGCTTGCTGCCTACGGGGCGGTGATCCTTGCCTTCCTCGGCGCCGTGCACTGGGGCCTTGCTTTGGCTGCTCCGGGCGATCCGGCGGCCGCGCGCGCCCGGCTCACGCTCGGTGTGCTGCCTGCCCTAGCCGGCTGGGCAGCGCTGCTTGCGCCGAACTGGATCGGCTTCGGCGTGCTGGTCGCGGGCTTCGCCGCAACCTGGATCGCGGAGGAGGCAGCCGCGCGGTCCGGTCGTCTCGGCGCGCGCTATCTCCGGCTACGCCGCGGGCTCACCTTCGCCGTCATCGCGATGCTCTCTGCCGCCTGGGTGGCGGTGGTTGCCGGCTGAAGGCGACGAGGGCGCGGAGGTCTCTCCGGCGCCCGGCAAGCCCGCCAAAGCAACGTCACGAGCAAGCGATGGTGCCCCGGTTTCTCCCCGCGCCCGCCGAGCCCCCGCTCGAGCCGGCAGGGCCGCTCCGGCAGCGCCGCTCCGTTCAGGCGGATTTGGCCATGATCTGTTCGGCGATGTTCCGCGGCACCGGGTCGTAGTGGTGGAACTGCATGGTGAAGGAGGCGCGCCCCTTCGTCATCGACCTGAGATCGGAGATGTAGCCGAACATCTCCGACAACGGCACGTGCGCGCGGACGATCACCGAGGTGCCGACCACGTCCTGGTTCTGGATCATGCCGCGGCGGCGATTGAGGTCGCCAACCACGTCGCCGACATGGTCGGGTGGGGTCGTCACCTCGACGTCCATGATCGGCTCGAGGATCACCGGACCAGCCTTTTTCATGCCCTCGCGGAAACAGGCCTTGGCGGCGATCTCGAACGCCATCGCCGAGGAATCGACGTCGTGGTACTTGCCGTCGAGCAGCGTGAACTTGAAGTCCACCGTCGGGAAGCCGGCGAGCACGCCAGTGTCCGCCTGCACCCTGATGCCCTTCTCGACCGCCGGGATGTACTCCTTCGGCACAGCGCCGCCCACCACGGCGTTCTCGAACACGATGCCGCCGTTTCGCTCGAGCGGCTCGAAAAGGATCTTCACCTCGGCGTATTGGCCCGACCCGCCAGTCTGCTTCTTGTGGGTGTAGGTCTCGGTGTGGCTCTTCGTGATCGTCTCGCGATAGGCAACCTGGGGCGCGCCTATGTTCGCCTCGACGCCGTATTCGCGCTTCAGCCGGTCGATGATGATCTCGAGGTGCAGCTCGCCCATGCCTGAGAGGATCGTCTGGCCGGTCTCCTGGTCCGTCTTGAGCCGGAGCGAGGGGTCCTCGGCGGCGAGCTTCTGCAGCCCGAGCGTCATCTTCTCGATGCTGTCCTTGGTCTTGGGCTCAACCGAGATGTCGATCACCGGCACGGGGAAGGCCATACGCTCGAGCACCACCGGGTCGGACGGGTCCGCGAGCGTGTCGCCGGTCTGGGTATCCTTGAGCCCGATGAAGGCGGCGATGTCGCCTGCGTAGACCTCCTTGATCTCCTCGCGCTTGTCGGCATGCATCTGGAACATGCGGCCGATGCGCTCCTTATGCCCCTTGGTGGTGTTGAGCACCTGGTCGCCAGACCGCAGCACGCCGGAGTAGACGCGCACGAAGGTGAGCGTGCCGTACTTGTCGTTGATGATCTTGAAGGCGAGGCCGGTGAACTTCGCGTCCTCCGAGATCTCGATCTCGCGCCCTCCGCCCTCCTCGCCGTCGGGGGCGACGGTGCGTATTCCCGGCACCTCGTTGGGCGCCGGGAGATAGTCGATCACTGCATCAAGAAGGGGCTGTATCCCCTTGTTCTTGAATGCGGTTCCGCATAGGACCGGGCGGAACGTGCCGGCGATCGTGCCCTTCTTCAGGCAGCGCTTCAGGGTCGCGACCGAGACGTCGCCCTTCTCGAAATACTCCTCCATCGCCGCATCGTCGACCGAGAGCGCGGTGTCGAGCAGCTTCTGGCGATATTCCTTTGCCTTTTCGACCAGCTCGTCGGGGATCGGCGCGTCGCGGAATACGGCACCGAGCTCCGAGCCGTCCCAGATGATCGCCTTCATCTCGACCAGGTCGACCACGCCGACGAACTGGTCCTCCGCCCCGATCGGCAGCTGGAGCTCGAGCGGGGTGATGCCGAGCTTGTCGATCAGCGACTGCACCGCCTTGTAGAAATCGGCCCCCGTGCGGTCCATCTTGTTGATGAAGACGATTCGGGGGACGTTGTAGCGGTCTGCCAACCGCCAGTTCGTCTCCGACTGCGGCTGCACTCCGGCCACGCCTTCGATGATGAAGATGGCGCCATCAAGCACGCGCAGGGAGCGGTTCACCTCGATGTTGAAATCGATGTGCCCGGGCGTGTCGATGATGTTGATCTGATGGTCCTTCCAGTTGGTGGTGACGGCAGCCGAGGTGATGGTGATTCCCCGCTCCCGCTCCTGCTCCATGTAGTCGGTCGTGGTGTTGCCCTCGTGCACCTCGCCGATCTTGTGGGAGCGGCCGGTGTAATAGAGGATCCGCTCGGTCGTGGTTGTCTTGCCGGCATCGATATGCGCGGTGATGCCGATGTTGCGGATCCTCGAGAGCGGGACTGAGCGCGGCACGGGTGCCTCCGTATCTGCCGATCGGCGCGCATGCTGGGGCGCCGCCAAGGAAAGAGGCGCGGCAGAAGCGGGCGAAACAGCGCCCGCCTGGCTGCCGCGCCAAGCGTTCCGGGACGACGCTCTATCTGCCTTCCTTTGCGCGGGATTGCAACCCCGGACCTAGCCTGTCCGGGACGCGCAGGCGGCCGGGTCCGGGATCCGCCGTGCGCGGCCGCCGTGCCGCAGCGTTCGGGTGCACGCCCAGGGCACGCCGCTTCGGCGACCCGCCGCAGCCGTCGGGAGCGACCTGCGTCCCGTCACGCTTTCGCCGCTTCGACGCGGACCGGTCGCCCCTGAGACCGGGGAGGCGCTCGCCGATCGGAACGACGAGCCCTTGCGCCGCAACACCGTCACGGCGCCGCAGCGTCCTCCGGTGTGAACACCCCAGAGGCGCGCTGGACGGTGCCGACTGCATTCGCGCCCAGAGGCAAGGGCCGTGTGCACGCGCGCGGAACGAAACGGTGACGTACGGGTTGCGCACGCGTCGGTTGACTCCGCTCGATCCCTGGGCGTAGCGTTTCGCCTGCGATCGCACAGGAGGGGAGAGAGGGGTCGGTCGTCGGCACCACCTCGTTGTCGTACGTGACGTCCCCTCGCGGGTGCGCGTCGCGTCTCGGATAAGATCCGCCAGCGGCGTGGTCCTTATGCAGCTGCCGGCCGCTGCCCTGATCGCCGAGATGAGCGACGTGCCGAAGGCGGCCATCGCCGCTCTCCCCGAAGTGCACCACTGCGGCGGCGTCGAGATCGCGCCGCCGCCGATCCGGCGCATTCGTGTCGGGCCCGACCGCACGCCGCTGAACGCCTGAACGGACACAGGAAGGAGAGAGACCATGGCCAACCTTGCACGCGGCGTCGGCCAGGCGCTGCTTGACGTGCCCTTCCCGGAGATGGTCGCGAAGATGGGGCTCGCCATCGCCGAGGCGCAGATGGCGCTCGATCTCAACAGCATGCGCACCGCCCAGGCGCTCGCCAACACCACCATCCCGCCAGGTACGGTCGTGGTCGCGATCAAGGAGACGGTGAACGCTGACGGAAACGTCACCGACACCGAGGTGCTCTACAACGACAAGAAGATGCCGCTGCTCGTCTACGGCATCAACCCGACCTTCTATGCCTTCAGCGAGACGGTCATCGAGGTGAAGATGGCCATCACCATGGCGCTCGAGCGCGGCACATCGGTCAGCTTCGGCCAGAAGTTCTCCTACGAGAACACGACCAAGTTCAAGGGCAGCTTCGAATCAGGCGGGCTTCTGAAACTGCTCGCGGGCTCGGCCGAGGCCTCGGTCGAGAACACCACCACAGTCGCCTATGCAGCGACAATGAACGCCACCTATACCTCGAAGTTCAACTACAAGGTGGAAGGGTCGAGCCTGTTGCGAACCACGCTCACGCCTGTGCCGCCGCCGCAGCGCGTGGTGCCGAAGATCACCGTGCAGGAACCGGCCGGTCCCGGCGGCGGGCCCTGACCGCCCCGCCGCAGGGCTGAGGCACGGCGATGCCCGAGGAGATCGAGGAGGTCCTCGTCCGCCCGCTCGGCGACGTGCTCGCCAAAGTGGGCGAGGGCGTGGCGCAGGCGCAGCGGGCGATGGATCTCAACGCCATCGCCACCCAAACGCTGATCGACAATGCCCCGGTGCTGAGCGAGTACGGCCTCAAGGCGACCTGGTACCAAATGCCCGAGGTCACGCTCGAGCTGAAGATGTCTCTGCAGCTCAAGCGCCAGACCGTCATCGACCAGTCCGGACGGCCGAGGATCAGCAAACTGTCGGTGCTCGTCGCGCCCTACAATGCCAAGGTGCAGAACACGCTCGCGTTCGACGTGCAGGGAACGAGCACGGTGAAGGCGAGGATCGTCTCGATCCCACTACCGCCGCGCCCCGAGGGCTGACGCGGCGCGGGTTTCGGGAGAGGATGCCGGCGCATGCCGGAGAACCAGACACTCGAGGACCGGCTCTCACGGATCGAGCAGACGCTCGAGGCCTTCGCCAAGCGGTTCGCTGTGATCGAGCGCATGCTTGGCGCTGAGGGCAGCACGCGCGCAACCGAGACGGCGCTCGAAGCGGCGCTGAAGAAGCGGATCGCCGAACTCGAGCGGGACAGACTCGCCCTCGCCGAGCGTGTCTCTGCGCTCGAGGCGGGCCGCCTGCAGGCGCGCCCCGAGCAGGTGAGCGACGGCTTCCGCAAGGCCATCATCGCGCTGCAGGCGGGGCTCGAGCCGAGGCCGGGCGACAGGGTCGCCTATGCGGTGACCGAGCTGCAGGTCGGGCTCAAGTCCCTCGTCGCGCTCGACGAGAAGGGCGAGCTCCGTTTCGTGCTGCCCGCGCCGGACGAGAGGTTCGACCCGGGCCAGCTCACCGAGGTGAAGTTCACGCTGAGAAGCGCGAGCGAGCTTGCCGCCGCCGTGTCGGGCCTCGTTGCGGTGCCGAGCCTGCTCGGCCTGCCGCTTGCCGCTGCGGAACAGGCTCTCGCGCGCGCCGGGCTGAAGCCGGGCAGGCGGGCGGAGCAGGAAAGCCGCTACGCTCCAGGGACGGTGATCGGCCAGTCGCCCGATCCGGGCGACGAGGTGGCCCCCGACGTCCCGATCGATCTCGTTCTCGCCGTGCCGATCCGCCCGACCGTTCCGGACCTGCGCGGTCGTAAACTCGAGGAGGCAACGGCGCTGATCGCGGCGTCAGGGCTGACGCAGGGCGCGGTCACCCGCCGCCCGACGCGCGACGAAGCTGACGGGGCCGTGCTTGCCCAGGACCCGCCCGCAGGCGCGCGGGTGGCCCCGGGCGCAGCGGTGTCCCTGGTCGTCGCGATCGCCCCACCACCCTCGGTGCTGGTGCCGGACCTGGTCGGCCGCAGCCGCGCGGAAGCCGAGCTCCTGCTTAGGCAGGCAGAACTCGGGATTGGCGAGGTTTCCGAGAAGCCGGCTGGCCGGCCAGATCGCGTGCTTGCCCAGATGCCCAAGCCCGGAACCGAAGTGTCTCCCGGCTCGACCGTCTCCCTTGTCGTCTCCGCCTCCCTGCCCGTCGAGGTGCTGATCGAGCGCGCGGTGAAAGCGGCGGCAGGAACGCGCGCCGGGATCAGCGGCAAGCTCCTCGGCGAGCGGCTGCGCGCGCTCAATCTCCGCGACCATGAAGCCTTCGCCGCGCTTGCCGAGTCGCCGCTTGAGACGTTGCAGAAGGCGATCGGTGCGCCCACGCCGCGCGGCCTTGCGGACGCGCAGGCAGCGCTGCGGAAGGCGCTCGACGGCGAGAGCTGAGGAGCGTCAGGAGCCGCGATAGGTCGTGTAGGACCAGGGGCTTGCGAGCAGCGGCACGTGGTAGTGCCCACGCCCGGCGGCAAGCGTGACGCGCACCGGAACGACATCGAGGAAGGGCGGGTCGCCTGCGAGGCCGAGCGTCCGGAAATAGTCGCCGACGAAGAAGCGGAGCTCGTAGGTGCCGGGCGCGAAGCTCCGCTCCGCGAGCAGCGGCTCGGGCGTCCTGCCGTCCTGGTCCAGCACCTGCGCGCAGACCTTCACCGGCTCGCCGCGCGCCGGCACCGCCCAAAGCTCAACCGCCATGCCAGCGGCCGGGCAGCCGCGCGCCGTGTCGAGAACATGCGTCGAAAGCCCGCTACGATCCTCAGCCATGGCAGAAGCCTCCGACGCTCGGCCGCCCGGCGCAAGGGTCGCGTTGACGGAACCTGCCCGGCTTGGCCAGATCGCGCGACGAATGGCGGGGGTGAGACGGATCATGGCGGATGGCTTGGCGTCGGGGGCGGTCGCGGCGGTCAGCGAGTCTCGGCTGTGGCAGCGGCTGATGGAGATGGCCGCAATCGGCGGCTTCACGGACGAGGCCGGCAACCACGGCGTGAACCGCCCCTGCCTCACCCCGCTCGACCGCAAGGCACGCCGTCTCCTCGTCTCCTGGGCGGAACGGATGGGTGCTGCCGTGTCCGTCGATCCTGCAGGCAACCTCTTCCTGCGCCTTGAGGGAAGCGATCCGTCGCTCGCGCCGGTTCTGACAGGCAGCCACATGGACAGCCAGCCGCAAGGCGGGCGTTTCGACGGGATCTACGGCGTGGTCGCCGGGCTCGAGGCGATCGAGGCGATCGCGCAAGCCGGCCCGCGGCCGAGGCGTGCGATCGAGGTGGTGGCATGGACCAACGAGGAGGGCGGCCGCTTCGCCCCGGGCTGCACCGGCTCGATGAGCTTCACGGGCGTGCAGCCGATGAGCGCGTTCGACGATTTCCTCGATCATGACGGGATCCGCTATGCCGATGCGCTCGCGCAACAGCTTGCTGCCGAGGCAGACCTGCCGCGTCGGCCGCTCGGCTACGTTCCGCATGCCTATCTCGAGGCGCATATCGAGCAGGGCCCGCGGCTCGAGGCAGACGGCAAGCGGATCGGGATTGTCACCGGAATCCAGGGCTCGCGTTGGTTCACCGTCACGGTCGAGGGGCGGACGGACCATGCCGGAACGACGCCGCTGTCGATGCGGAAGGACGCGGTGCAGGACATGATCCGCGCGATCGCCGCGCTCAACGCGCTGATGCACGACCCGGCAGACGTTCTGCGCTTCACCGTCGGCTCGATCCGCGTCGAGCCGGGCACCTCCAACAGCGTCGCACAGAGGGCCGTGTTCACGATCGACTTCCGCCACCCGGACAGGGAGGTGCTGATCACCCGCGGCGATGCGATCGCGGGCGTCGTCCAGGCGGCGATGACGCGCTGCACCGCGACGGTACACGAGCGCTTCCGCGCTCTCCCGGTCGATTTCGGCACCGTTGTGCCGGCAGCGGTCGAGGCGGCGGCCGCGGCACAGGGGCTCTCGGCGCTCAGGCTACCCTCCGGCGCCTTCCACGACGCTCAGTTCCTAGCAGCAATCTGCCCGACGGGGATGCTCTTCATCCCCTGCCGCGGCGGCGTCTCGCACCACCCCGCAGAGTACGCCGACCCGGAGGCCTGCGCCGACGGAGCGCGCGTGCTCACCGAGGCTCTGCTCTCGCTCGCGCATGGCTGAGCCAGGGTTGTGCGGGTCCTCTCCATCCAGTCCTGGGTGGCGCACGGGCATGCCGGCAACGCAGCCGCGCTGTTCCCGCTGCAGCGGCTCGGGCTCGAGGTGGTCGCGATCCACACGGTGCTCTTCTCGAACCACACGGGCTATGGCGACTGGGGCGGGCGCGTGTTCGACGCGGGCCTCGTGACCGAGGTGATGGAGGGAGTGGCGCGGCGCGGCGTGCTCGGCGAGACCGACGCCCTGCTGACCGGCTATCTCGGCGACCCAGCGATCGGCGAGGCGGTGCTCGGGGCGCATGCTCGGCTGAAGGCCGCCAACCCAGCCGCCCTCTGGGCCTGCGACCCGGTGATCGGCGATGTCGGCCGCGGCGTGTTCGTGCGCCCGGGGATAGCCGAATTCTTCCGCGATGCATGCGTGCCCGCGGCAGACATCATGACGCCGAACCATTTCGAGCTCGACCTGCTGACCGGCCGCGCGAGCCGCACCCTCGCCGAGGCCAGGGAAGCAGCCGCCACCCTGATGGCACGGGGCCCGAGGCGCATTCTCGTTACCAGCCTCGCGGTCGAGGACACGCCTGAGGATGTGATCGAGGTCGCCGCCTTCGCCCCCGACGAGGCGTTCCGCGTCCGCACCCCGAGGCTGCCGATCGTCGGTCGGGGGACGGGCGATGTCGTCACCGCCCTGTTCCTGGCGCACACGCTGAGAGGCCTGCCGCTCGCCGAGTGCCTGGCCCGTTCCGTCTCCTCGCTGCATGGCATCCTGCGCGCGACCGTCGCTGCGGGCCGGGAGGAGATGGCGCTCGTCGCGGCGCAGGATGAGCTCGTCTCCCCCACTTTGCTGTTCAGCCCGGAGCCGATATGACCGACAACCCCTACCACCCGCGCACGAGCGGCTGCCCGCGCGACCTCGTTGGCTACGGCGCTGCGCCGCCCAATCCGCACTGGCCGGGGGGTCCGGATCGCGCTGCAGATCGTGCTGAACTACGAGGAGGGAGGCGAGAACGCGATCCTGCACGGGGACGCAGCTTCCGAGGCCATCTGACCGAGGTGATCGGCACGCCGCCCTGGCCTGAGATGCGGAACCTCTCGGTGGAGAGCCAGTACGAGTACGGCTCCCGCGCCGGGTTCTGGCGCCTCCATCGCCTGTTCGTTCAACGGAACATTCCGACCACCGTCTATGCGGTGACGATGGCGCTCGCGGGCAACCCGGAGGCCGCGGGCGCGATGGCCACAGCGGGGTCGGAGATCGCGTGCCACGCGATGCGCTGGATCGACTACCGCGAGATGCCGGAAGCCCAAGAGCGCGCGCAGATCACCCAGGCGATCCGGCTGCACGAGGCAGTGACAGGCTCCCGCCCCCTCGGCTGGTACACGGGCCGCCTCAGCGCCAACACCAAGCGCCTTGTCTCCGAGGCGGGCGGCTGCTCGGGCGCGCACTGCGGCTGTGCTCTCTTCGCCATCCCTCCCCCCACTCAGCGCATCAGCGGCGGATCGGTTTCCAAGCCGCCTGGAGCCGGCGCGCGGCGTTCTCGAAGGACGCCACCGCACCCGCAGCCGTCTCGGGGCTGCGCAAAGCCGCGTGCGCCTGCACCATCTCGCCAATCGCCGGCAGAAGCGCGGCGAGGGCCTCGTCTGAGCGCTCGAGCCGTTCCGACTCCGTCATTCTTAGGTACACTTGGGTAGAAGTCGTAGCGGTCGGCCGGCGTGGCCAAGCGGGCCATCTCTGCGAGCATGGTCCGCCGCGTGACGGAGAGGGCGCGGCGCCGCTCGTCGCGCACGCCGCGCAGCCCCTGCGGAACCTCGCCGCCGCGCGAGGGACGCCCGACCACGGCCGTCACCAGCTCGGCGATCGCCTCGATGTTCGGATGCGCGCGCCCGATCACCGCAGGCAGGGAGAGGCGCACGATCTCCTCGGCGACCAGCTGGCCGAGCTGATCGAGCGCGCAGGTGCCGCGCTGCATGAGCTCGGTCGGCACGCGGAACCCCGCGCGATCGAGCGCCTGCGCCGACTCTCTGCCGAAGCGCGCCGCCGCAGCACCGAGCCTCTCGCCCCGCCCGCCAGCCGAGAGCACGGCAAGCGCTGCGGCATACTGGTCGAGCGCCTGGAAGGCCGGCTCGAGCGCTGCCGCGGCCTGGCCGGTGAACACCACTGTCGGAGCGAGGTCGACCCGCCCGGTCTGCACGTAGCGGAGCGTTGCGTCCTCGCGAATCGCCCGGCGTTCCAGCTCCTCGACCGGGGCGAAGCCGGTGCGTGTCTCGGAAGAGACCGCCTTCAGCGTGTCAGAGAAGCGGCGCACCGCGTCCGAGGACTGGGTCGTACCGCAGCCGGACACCAGGAAGAGGGCGCAGGCGGCCAGAGCCGCGTGCACACGCCTCGAGGGGATCGTCAACGGGGCGGCGCTTGCTCGCTGCATCGCCCAATGAAGCGGCGTATGTTGCGCCATGTTAACGTTCCGTGAACGTGAGGATCGTTCCCGCGTTGCGGGCAGGCCCGCTGCCTCAGGCCCTCAGGCCGCCTCGGCGGCAGGGCCCGAGAGCATCACAACCCCTGCCTGCGCGAGCGCCTCGAGGGTTTCCGGTTCGCCCACGCCGAAGGCAACGAGGCGCGGCAGGAGCGCCGCCGGAACGCCGCCCTGCCCCACCGCCTCCGCAAGGGCTTTGGCTTCGCCGACGCCGATCCAGGTCGCCGCCTGGGCGAGCGCCCCGAGCGCGGCGAGGTCGCGCACGCGCACGCGGCTGAGGCAGACCGGCATCTCCGCAGCCGCTGCGATCCGCGCCGCCGCGGTGAACAGAGGCGGCGAGGCGACTGCCTGGGCAAGCGGGATGTCGAGCACGACGCGCCCCCGCAACGGGGCGGGCAGGGCCCTGTCGAGCCGAGCGAATTCCGGCATCAGGATGGTCTGTGCATCCATCGGCACCATGATCGCACCGGCCGAGGCAAGCTCGTGCCGCGTGCAGAGCTGCGCGAGCAGGCGCCGGCTCGCGAGCCGCGACAGCCGCGCGCGCAAAAGCGGTTCCGGCGCGAGCGTCCTGCCAGGGACCAGCGTCTCGAACAGAGCCTGCAGGTCGAGCGTCAAGCGGCGGATCGCGCGCGACTTGGCCAGGCCCGCCTCGAACCGCCACACGTCGCGCGCCACGAGACGATCGACGAGCTCTACCTGGCCGATCACCCGCTCGATCGCGGCGATGTCGGCGAGGGTGGCTGGCGCGGGTGGCGGGCCGGTCGCCACACTCGGCGCCGCATGCCCGTGCTCCGCGGCGATCACAGCGAGCGCGAGCTGGAGCGGCACGAGATCGGCCGGGACGTCGAACACCGCCGCGACCCCCGGCGCATGCACAGTCGCCGCCTCGACCCTTGCCACTTCGGCATCGCCTCCCCGGCGCCAGATGGCGAGGTGGTCGCCGTCCGGCAACTCGTTCCAGACGAGCCCGGGCAGCGCGATCACCGGCTCGATCGCCTCCCGCAGACGCGCCGCCTCTGCCGCGCAGTCGGGCCAGCCTGGCAGTTTTGACGGCCGCAGCAGCAGCACCCGCCGGCGGGCGCCGTTCTCGGCTACGGCGGCGAAGAAGCGGGCCGCCTCCGCCGGCAGGATCGGGTGCCGAAGCGCCGGGCCGAAGGTGGGAGGGAGAAGCATCGGCGTCGCGCCTCAGGCGGCCTCGACAGGCAGAGTCTCGACCAGCCTGCCCTCGAACAGGCCGATGCCGAGGCCAAGGCCCAAGGCGATGTCTCCCTCTCCGCGGCACTCGCAGAGCAGGATGCGCTGCGGCCCGAGGGCGGAGACCGACGCGCCAGCCGCGCGGGCGGCGGAGACGGGCAACAACAGAAGATCCTCCGCAGCGGCAAGGCTCGCGAGCAGTCCGAGGCAGGAGCCATCGGGGCAGGCGAGGAGAAGGCGCTGGCCGTCAGCGGCGAAGCGTGTCCGGGCAGCGGCCATGGTTCGCGGCGCTGCGATGGCATCGGCAAGCGCGATGGCGGGAACGATCCGCGCCATGCCGTCGTGGCCGATCGCCTGCTCGAGCCGGTCGTAGCCGCCGCCGAGCGCTGTTTCGGGAACGAGCGGCAGGATCAGCCTCGTCTCTGGAGGTTCCGCGGCGATGAAACTCGGCAGGGCCGCGAGCAGAAGCGGCTCGAACAGCCTCAACGCTTCGGCAGACAGGGGCGGCGCCTGTGCGCCTGCGCGAATCGCCTTCGCCGCCACGGCCGGATCGGCCGAGAGCCTGCGTCCGAACAGCCGCGCCGTCGTGCGTGGGCGGAGTGAAACCACCGGAGAGCGTCGGATCCACGTCTCCGCGGGCAGGGAGGCGAGGGTTCTCCACAGCGACAGAAGCGCCTCGCCGCCCGGGTCGGCCCCGAGCCAAGCCTCGGCCGCGGGCCAATCGGACGGCGTTTCGGCAAGCGCCGCAAGCGCCTTGGCATCGTCGGGCAGGCGGCAGCGGCGGACGGCGTGGGGCGCCTCGGGCAAAAGCTCGACAAGCCGAGCGGCGAGGCGACAGGCGGCAGCAGGCTCGCCTTCGCCGCGGTGCCAGACGATCAGGCCAGAGCCGGTCGCGACGACCCGCGCCTCCGGTACCGTGCGCTCGACAAGCCTCGTGAGCGACTCCCGCACGGGAGCGAAGCGGGACGCAGGCGGCACCGACACGGCGAGTGCCCAGGCAGCCTCGCCGCGTTCGATCGCCTGCCGCAATGCGAGATCCATGTGCACACACGCGCCGGTCGTCGCGGCGCGCCGCCACGCCCGCCCATCACCCTGGCACGAGCATGCCACCGTCCCGCAAAGGCGGGGTTAACGGGTCGCCGCCCTCACCCACCCGCCCAACCCGGGCAGGGGCAAAAAACCTCAACCCTGCCCGGCGCAACCTCCGGCAATTTCCTCGCCCGCGGCGAAGCGAACCTCGCCGGAAGTCAGGCGTGGCCCACGCAAGCTCGTCTTGCCAGCCCGCCCCGATCAGGGGCCTGGGCAGGTGCGTATGCCGAACAGCGTGTAGGCCGGGCACCAGCCGATCGCGGCTGTGGCGAGCGGCACCACGCCGATCCAGCCCCAGACGCCGACGGTTCCGGTCGCAGCAAGCCCCACGAGAAGCGCGCCCACGGCAGCGCGCAGGCCCCGGTCGAGCGTGCCCATGTTCTTCGTCATCGGTCCCTCCATGACTTGTGCCGCGACAGCGCGGCGCCGCGAAGGCTTAACCCCTCGGCTGCGCGGCTTCCGTGATCCAGGTCACGGAAAGGAAGCGCCCTCCGCCTGCCGCTCCCTCCCCTCTGCTGCCGCGATCAGGCCGGCGCGATCCGCGAGCATGATCCGGCCGCGCGCCAAGCGGACGAGGCCTGCGCGCTCGAACGCCTTGAGCCGGCGGCTGACCACCTCGCGGGCGGTGGCGAGTTCCTCTGCCAGCTGCTCATGCGTGGCCGGAACGAGCCCGTCGGGCCCGGCAAGGGCGAGCAGGCGCCGCGCAAGACGCTCTCCCACCTCATCGAAGGCAAGCTCCTCGACGAGCGCCATCAGCGCTGCGATACGCCGTGCGTAGGCGGAGAAGGCGAAACGGCGGAAGCGCGGTTCCTCGGCGAGCAGACGCAGGAAGGCCTCACCAGGAACCACGACGGCCTCGACGGCGGTCTCGGCGACGGCCTCGGCATCGTACTCCGCTCCCTCGATCACGGCGGTGGTGGTGAGAATGCAGGTCTCTCCGGCGCCGACGCGGTAGAGCAGCATGCTCCGCCCGGCGCGGTCGGTCCGGACGACGCGAACACTGCCCGCGAGCACCACGATCCAGCGTTTGCACATCTCGCCAGGGCGGAACAGGACCGTGCCTGCGGGGATGGTGAGGCGCCGCCCTGCGGCCTCGAGGCGGGCGCGCAGAGGTTCATCGAGAACCGACTGGGGGATGTCTCCCTGCATGCGCCCGATCCTGCTGCCTCGGCAGCGCCGACGCCAGAGGCGGCTCGATCGGCCGGGCGGATCAGACGGTCAGGTCGAGACGGCCGGCCGGGCCGGCTGCGGGCTTCAGCTTGGCAAGGCCGGCGAGGGCGAAGTCGCGCGCGGCGAAGCGCTCGTCGAGGCCGCGCAACGCCTCGATCGTCTCGGCGAGCGCGGCGGAGAAGCCGCGCCGGTCGGCAGCGCCGGGAGCGAGGACACGCGCGAGCGGGGCGGATGGATCGCGCCGCGCCTCCGCATAGAGCGCAGCGAGCGGCCCGCCCGTGTCGCGGGCCGAGCCGATCTCGATCACCTCGCGCAGCCGTGTGAGCAGCGGGTCGATCGAGTTGGCGTCGGCTTCGGCGATTTGGGCGGCGATGTCGGCAGCGAGGGCGGCCATGGCGCGGGATTCGCGCATGCCGACGACGGCGATGCGATCGGTGTTGGGCCGATCGGTGTGGGGCTGAACCTCGGCCGCAGGGGAGAAGGTGGGCAGAGGTGCGGCGCGCACGACCGATGCCGCGGATGCCCGCAGCGCTTCCGCGCTCTGCGCGGGACGTGCGGGCTGCCTTGCCAGAGCCTCGACCACGGCCCGGGCAACCGGCAGGAACGAAACGTCGTTCGGCCCAACAGACACGTTCGCCTCTCTCCTCGCGGATGGCTGATCGAACATATGAAAGACGGCGAGGCGATGCCAGCACAGGAAGCCGGCACAGGCGTGACGGCAATCACTTGACTCGTCCCGGCCGTGAAGAACAAATAGAGAACAACGGCGGCGCGGGAAGCGAGCCACCGAGAGTTCGACCCGACCAGGACGGGCCCGATCCAGGCCAGATGCGACATGACGCACGCTCCGGATGACCGGGCCAGCCTGCTGGCCAGCCTGCGCGGGATGCTCGCGCGGCATCAGCCGGCACCGCGCGCAGGCGCTGTTGGGGTGGCGGAGGAGATCGATCCGGCCCTGCCCGGCGGCGGGCTTTCGCGCGCTGCGATTCATGAGGTTCTTGGTGAAGATACAGGAAGTTGCACCGCCTTCTGCGGTCACCTTCTCAGCCGTGCGGGCGGCCAGGCGGCGTGGATCGAGCCGCCGCGCTCCGACGATCTTCCCTGGCCGCCAGGGCTTGCCCTGTTCGGCCTCGATCCGGCCTGCCTCCTCCTGATCGATGCGGCGGGAGAAGACGCGCTCTGGGCTGCGGAACAGGCGCTGCGCTCGCCCGCCCTCGCCGCCGTCGTCGCTGTCCTGCCGCGGCTCGATCTCGCCGCTGCGCGCCGGCTGCAGCTCGCGGCTGAGGCGGGCGGAACCCTCGGCCTGCTGCTGTGCCCTCGAGAGGCGCAGCGAAGCGAGGCGAGGCCTGCGCCGACCGCCGCCCGCACCCGCTGGCGTGTCTCGCCTCTGCCGGGCAGGGACGGTGCTCCGCATCGGCTCGGCGCCACACGCTGGCGGCTTGACCTTCTGCTCGCTCGCGGCGGCCGCCCCGCGCGCTGGGACGTCACCTGGGACGAAGGCCGCAAGACATTGATCGTCGACCATTCCTCTTCGCAGGCTGCACATGGCTGAGACCCGCCGCCATCTCGTCCTCTGGTTGCCGCATCTGGCCATCGAGCGGCTGATCCGGAGCGATCCGGCACTTGCCGGCAAACCCCTGGTGCTCTGGGCGCAGTCAGGGCCGCGGCGCCTTGTCACTGCCGCTGCCGAAGGGGTTCCGGTCGCGCCCGGAACGCCGCTCGCCGATGCGCTCGCCGCCACGCCGGGCCTCCTCTGCCTGCCGGCCGATCCGGCAGCCGATGCTGCCCTGCTCGCCTCCCTTGCGGCCTGGTGCCTCTGCGTCACCCCCTTCGCCGCTGCCGTGCCGCCGGACGGAATCGCCCTCGACATCACCGGCTGCGCGCACCTCAAGGGGGGCGAGGCAGCGCTGCTCGCCTGGCTCACGACAAGGCTTGAGCGGGCGGGCTTCTCCGTGCGGGGCGCGATCGCCGCCACAGCCCTCGGGGCCGCAGCGCTCGCCCGCGGCGGCGCGCATGGAGCGATCGTCACGGCAGCGGAACAGGCACGCGCCGTCCTGCCCCTGCCTCTCTCCGCCATCCGCCCCGGCGCTGAGGCGCTCGAGGCGGCGGCCCGGCTCGGCCTCCGCACGGTGGGCGATCTCGAGCGCCAGCCGCGCGGCCCCCTCGCCCGCCGCCTCGGCCGCGAGGTCATTCGCCTGCTCGACGAGGCGCTCGGCCGGGCGCAGTCGCCGATCACGCCGATCCGCCCTGCCCCGCCCGCGCGCAGGGCGATCGGCTGCCCCGAGCCGATCCTGACCGCTGAGGCGATCGGCGCCGCTCTCGAGACGCTGATGCAGGCGCTCTGCGACGATCTCGCCCGGCGCGGGCTCGGGGCGCGGCGGCTCACCCTCGCCTGCCACCGCACCGACGCGACGGTGCAGAAGATCGGCATAGGCACAGGCGAGGCGAGCCGCGATGCCGCCCATCTCGCCCGACTCCTCGCCGCGCGCATCGAGCGGATCGACCCGGGCTTCGGCATCGAACGGCTGGTGCTCGCCGCTGAGGTGACCGAGCCGCTTGGTGCGCGCCAGGGCGGGTTCGCAGGCAGCGCGGCGGCAGCGGCGGCGCGGCGCGAGGAGCTCGGCCAGCTGCTCGACCGACTGCGCGAGCGGCTCGGGCCACGCGCGTTGTGGCGGCTCGATCCCTTCCCGAGCCACTGGCCGGAGCATGCCGTGCGCGCGGCAGACCCCGCCTCGGCCCCACGCGAGCCGCCACAGGGGTGGGGCGCGAAACAGCGCCCCGTCCGGCTCGCCCGACGGCCGCGCCCAATCGCCGCCCTCTCGCTGCTGCCCGAGGGCCCGCCCGTGCGGCTGGGCGAGCGGCGGGTCGTCGCCGCCGAGGGGCCGGAACGGATCCTTCCCGCCTGGTGGAAGCCGGGGGTGCAGCCGGGCGCGCGCGACTACTGGCGGATCGAGACGGAGGACGGGCGGCGGCTGTGGGTGTTCGCCACGCGCGAGCGCGGCTCCCCCGCCTGGTTCGTCCATGGCTGGTTCGCATGAGCGGGGCATGCTGCGCCGCGCTGCAGGTGCTCTCGAACTTCTCCTTCCTTGAGGGCGCCTCGCACCCGGACGAGCTCGTGCTCGCGGCGAAAGCGCTCGGGCTTGCGGCGCTTGCGATCACCGACATCAACAGCACCGCCGGCCTCGTCCGCGGCCACCTCGCGGCGAAGGCGCAGGGGCTCCGCTTCATTCCGGGCGCGACGCTCCGTCTGGCCGACGGCAGCGCCTATCTCTGCTACCCGACCGACCGCGCGGCCTGGGGCCGGCTCTCGCGGCTGCTCTCGCGGGGCAAGCTCGCCGCGCCGAAGGGCCAGTGCCGCATTGGGCGGGATGACCTGCTCGCCCATGCCGAGGGGCAGGTGCTCATCGCCCTTCCCCCGCCCGTGCCCGACGCAGCCTTCGCCGCGCGCCTCGCGGCAGACCGCGACGCGCTCGCCCGCGTCACTGCCCTGCCGCTGATGCTGGGCGCAGCCGTGCGGCAGGAGGGCGACGACCAGCGCCGGCTCGATCAGCTTGCCGATCTTTCCGCTCGCGCATGCACCCCGCTCGTCGCGCTCGGCGACGTGCGCTACCACGCGCCGGCGCGCCGGCCGCTCGCCGACGTGCTGACCGCGATCCGGCTCCGCTGTACGGTCGAGGCGCTCGGGCTTGCGGCAGAGGCGAACGCCGAGCGTCACCTCAAGTCGCCCGAGGCGATGGCGGCGCTGTTCGCCCGCCATCCCGGGGCTCTCGCGCGCACGCTCGAGGTCGCCGATGCCTGCCGCTTCTCGCTCGACGAGCTCCGATACGAATACCCGGACGAGATCGTGACGCCCGGGCTGACGGCGCAGGAGACGCTCGCCGAGCGCACCTGGGAGGGAGCGGCCGCGCGCTGGCCGGGCGGGGTGCCGGCCGATGTGCGCGCGCGCCTTGAGCACGAACTCGCGCTCATCGCGCAGCTCTCCTACGCGCCCTATTTCCTCACCGTGCACGAGATCGTCCGCTTCGCGCGCAGCCGGGGGATCCTCTGCCAGGGCCGCGGCTCTGCCGCCAACTCGGCCGTCTGTTACGTGCTCGGCATCACCGCGGTCGACCCCTCGAAGCATGACCTCCTGTTCGAGCGCTTCGTCTCCGCGGCGCGCGACGAGCCGCCCGACATAGACGTCGATTTCGAGCACGAGCGGCGCGAGGAGGTGATCCAGTGGATCTACGCCCGCTACGGCCGCCACCGCGCGGGCCTCGCCGCCACCGTGATCCACTGGCGGCACCGCATGGCGATCCGCGAGGTCGGCCGCGCGATGGGGCTTTCTGAGGACATCACCGGTCGGATCGCCAACGCGACCTGGGGGCCTGGCCGCGAGGCCTCGCTCGCCGGCCAGGCAGCCGCGCTCGGCCTCGACACCGCCGACCCTCGGCTGGCGATGACGCTCTCCCTCGCCGAGGAGCTCGTGGGCTTCCCCCGACACCTCTCGCAGCACGTGGGCGGGTTCGTGATCACGCGCGGCCCTCTCGTCGAGCTCTGCCCCGTCGCCAACGCCGCCATGGCGGGCCGCACCACCATCGAGTGGGACAAGGACGACATCGAGCGCCTCGGCATGCTGAAGGTGGATGTGCTCGCGCTCGGCATGCTCACCTGCGTGCGGAAGGCGTTCGACCTGATCGCCGCACATCACGGGAAACGCTACGATCTTGCAACAATACCGCCGGAGGACCGGGCGGTCTACGCGATGCTCTCGCGCGCCGACTCCTTGGGCGTGTTCCAGGTGGAGAGCCGGGCGCAGATGGCGATGCTGCCCAGGCTCAAGCCCGCGACCTTCTACGACCTCGTGATCCAGGTGGCGATCGTCCGCCCAGGCCCCATTCAGGGCGACATGGTCCATCCCTATCTCAGGCGGCGGAACGGCGAGGAACCCGTGAGCTATCCTTCCGCTGCGCTCGAGGCCGTGCTCGGGCGCACGCTCGGCGTGCCGCTGTTCCAGGAACAGGCGATGAAGATCGCGATCGTCGCCGCCGGGTTCTCGGCCGAGGAAGCCGACCGGCTGCGCCGCGCGATGGCGACCTTCCGCAAGGTCGGCATCATCGGCGAGTTCCGCGACAAGATGATCGCCGGCATGGTCGCGCGCGGCTACGACCGAGAGTTCGCCGAACGCTGCTTCCGCCAGATCGAAGGCTTCGGCACCTACGGCTTCCCCGAGAGCCACGCCGCCTCCTTCGCCCTGCTCGTCTATGTCTCGGCCTGGATCAAGTGCCACTATCCGGCCGTGTTCGCGGCTGCGCTGCTCAACAGCCAGCCGATGGGGTTCTACGCGCCGGCGCAGATCGTGCGGGATGCGCAGAACCACGGCGTCGTCGTGCGCGGGGTGGACGTCAACGCCTCCCGCTGGGACGCGACGCTCGAGCCCTGCGGCGACAGCGCGGGCGGGCTCGCGCTGCGGCTCGGCTTGCGCGAGGTGAAGGGGCTCGCCGAGCGCGACGGGCTCGCGCTCGAGGCAGCGCGCGCTGCCGGCAACGGGCGGCCCTTCGAGAGCGTCGAGGAGCTCGCACGCCGCGCGGGCCTCGGCGCGGCAGCGCTTGTGCGGCTTGCCGAGGCAGACGCCTTCGCCTCGCTTGGCCTCTCCCGTCGCGAGGCGCTATGGCAGGCGCGCGCGATGGAGGCGCCGCCGCCGCTGTTCGCTGCCGCGGAGGGCGACCTCTTCGCCGAAGCCACGCCCGCCCTGCCTGAGGCGACGCTCGGCGAGGAGGTGGTGGCGGACTACGGCGCGCTCGCACTCTCGCTGAAGGCGCACCCGCTTGCGCTGCTGCGGCGCGACCTCGCCGCGCTCGGCTGCGCCGACACGCGCGCGCTCACAGCCGCAAGGCCAGGGGCGCGGGTGCGGCTCGCCGGGCTCGTTCTTGTCAGGCAACGTCCTGGCAGCGCCAGGGGCGTGGTGTTCGTCACGGTCGAGGACGAGTTCGGTCAGGCGAACCTCGTCGTCCTGCCGCCCGTGCTCACACGGTTCCGCGCCGCGATCGTCGGCGCGCGGCTGATGCTGGCTGACGGCGTGGTGGAGCGGCAGGACTACGGCGCGGCGCCGATCATCCACCTGCGCGCGAAACGGGTCGAGGACCGTTCCGACCTGCTCGCCACGCTGCACGCGCGCGGAGCGGACGGCGCTCTGTGGGACCGCGCGCTCGCCCGCGCAGACGAGGTGAAGGCGCCCGGGCGGGAGGTGCGGAACCCAGCCCGCGGCCATCCGCGCGACCAGGCGAGGCGCGATCCGAAGCGCTTCCTGCCCGACAGCCGCGACTTCAGGTAGCGTCGCCCGGCGATCGTTCGAGAACTCTCTGCCGCAAGCAGAATGGCGGGGGTTCCGGCAACCGAGCGGGCGGGCTTAAGGCCGCCGAACACGAGAAGCGCAGGAACCCGAAGCCAGACAGCCGCGCCGTTGGCGTCATCGGCTGGCGGCGTCATCGGCCGGCGGCGTCATCGGCCGGCGGAGTGATCGAATGATCTCTCAGACGTTCCGGCCCTCGATCGCGGCGATCACCGCCTCCGTCACCTCGCGCGTGGTCGCCGTGCCGCCGACATCGCTGGTCAAGATGCCGGCCGCGGTCACGCGCGCGATCGCATCCATGATCAGCGCCGCCGCCGCCACCTCGCCGAGATGCTCGAGCATCATCGCGCCAGACCAGAACGTGCCGATCGGGTTGGCAATACCCTTGCCCATGATGTCGAAGGCAGAGCCGTGGATCGGCTCGAACATCGAGGGTGCGCGTCGTTCCGGATCCAGATTCGCCGTCGGCGCGAGGCCGAGACCGCCGGCGAGCGCTGCGGCAAGGTCGGACAGGATGTCGGCGTGCAGGTTGGTCGCCACCACCGTGTCGATCGAGCGCGGCCTCAGAACCATCCGTGCGGCCATCGCATCGACCAGCACGCGCTCGGTGCGCACGGAGGGGAATTCCGTCGCCACCTCGGCCGCGATCTCGTCCCACAGCACCATGCCGTGGCGCTGCGCGTTGGATTTCGTCACGACGATGAGATGTTTCCGCGGCCGGCTCTCGGCGAGGCGGAAGGCGAAGCGCATGATCCGCGTCACACCCGCGCGGGTGAAGATCGCGGTCTCGGTCGCCACCTCCTCGGGCAGGCCGCGATGGGCGCGCCCGCCATGGCCGGCATACTCGCCCTCCGAGTTCTCGCGCACGATCACCCAGTCGACCGCCGCCGCGTCGGCTCCGGCGAGCGGGCTCGCGATACCGGGGAGGAGGCGGATCGGGCGGATGTTGGCGTACTGGTCGAAGCCCTGGACGATCGCAAGCCTCAGGCCCCAGAGCGTCAGGTCGTCAGGCAGGTGCGGGTCGCCGACCGCGCCGAACAGGATCGCGTCATGGGCGCGCAAAGCATCGAGCCCCTCCTCCGGCATCATCCGGCCGGTGGCGCGCCAGAAGTCTGAGCCCCACGGATACTCGGTGACATCGAGCGCGAAGCCGCCCGCCCGCGCGGCAGCGGCGTGCAGCACGGAGAGGCATGCGGGCACGACTTCCTTGCCGACGCCGTCGCCGGGTATGGCGGCGATGCTGTAGCGACCGGCCATGCTCAGCCCTCCCTCGTCTCGGCGGGAAGCGGCAGGCCCGCGAGCTTCTGCCAGAAGCGGATCGTGAAGGCATCGTCACGATCGCCGCTTCCCGCAGCCGCGACCCCGAGGAAGATCTGGTGCGCCGCCGCAGCAAGAGGCAGCGGGAGTGTGAGCGCGCGCGCCTCGTCCAGCACGATGCCGAGGTCCTTGACGAAGATATTGATCGCGCTTCTCGGCGTGTCATCGCCGGCGAGCAGGCGCGGGCCGCGGTCGAGGAGCATCCAGGAGGCGCCAGCCGAGCCGCTGATCACCTCGAACAGCAGCTTTGGGTCGGCCCCGGCGCGGAGCCCGAGCGCGAAGGCTTCGCCCATCGCCGCGAGATGCACCCCGGCGAGCAGCTGGTTGACCATCTTCACCGTGCTGCCCGCGCCGGGCTCCGGGCCGAGGTTCCAGACCTTCCCGGCCATCGCCTCGAGCACGGGCCTCGCTGCAGCGAAGGCTCCCTCAGGGCCCGAGGCCATCACCGTCATCGTTCCGGCCATCGCCCCCTTCACGCCGCCGGAGACGGGGCTGTCGAGCATCAGGATGCCGAAGCCATCGAGGCGCTTCGCGATGGCGATGGCGGCGGCAGGCGAGACGGTCGTGCACAGCAGCACCACCGCCCCCGCAACCAGCCGCGGAGCGATGCCGCCCTCGCCGAACAGCACCGCCTGGGCCTGATCGGCATTGACCACGAACACGACCACAGCGCCGAGATCCCCGGGCAGCGCTGCGACGGACGCGACCGCCTCTCCCCCCTCAGCGGCGAAGGCAGCCCGGCCAGCCTCGCGCGGCTCCACGCCGATCACCTCGTGCCCGGCCCGCATGAGGTTCACGGCGGCGCCGAACCCCATCGCGCCAAGCCCGATCACGCCAACCTTCATCGATGCGCTCTCCCCCTGCCACGGGCCCGTCTCGTAGCGCGGCATGATCGACCTGCGAAGGGGACCTGCGAAGGGTAAGCCTACCCGGCAGGGCGGCACCTCCCTGGTCGAGACGGAGCGATTGACGGGGTCTCGTGACTCGCGAGAGGCTGCTTGCCAGCGACGCAAGCGCAACGCCCTGCCGCCCCATGCTCGCCCAAGTGCAACCCGTGGGGATGATCCCAAGCGTCGTGCCGTTCGGCGCCGGCTTGCGGGCGCCGGGCCGCAGGGACGCCGTCTTCTGCCCTGGTCCCGGCTGTGCGAGCCGACGAGATGCGTCGCCACGCCATCGGGCTTGATGCGGATCCCGCCTCGTGTTCTCGTTCGATGAACGGAACGGCTTGCGGCGAGGTCGCTTGCGCTCGCCGCCGCCCAGGCCCCGTCCTGCAGCCCGTCGGAGCAACAGGGCGCAGTCGGCCTGATGTCGATGAAGACCCAAGCGCCCCTCAGCTGGGACCGCGGGGGTGATTTCCCGAACAGCGTTTGGCGCGCCGGGAAACGGAGCCTCGTTTCAGGACTGCCTCGCGCGCAGCACGATAAGCTCGCGCTTGCGCGCGCCCTCACCAGGAGGCTGCTCGAGGGCAGGTGTTCTCAGGCCGCGCCGCGGCCAACCAGTGCTCGGGCTTCGGCGGCCAGTGCCGCACCCGGAAGGGATTCTGGCCCCCTGGGCAGTGACCCGCGCGAACAACGCCGCAAGAGGCTCGGCTGGGTGCGCCTGCCTCTTTTCACGCCATGGGAGGAGGCTGCACATTCAGCCGCACCCTTCCCGCGCTTTGCTGTCCCGGCAATGCGCGAAGGCCGGAGAGGAGGAGCATGCGCGGATCGGCTGCAGGCAGGATTGTCGGCGTGCTGCTCACGGCAGCGCTCTCGGCCTGCGCGGTGCCGCCGCGTGGGGTGCCTGAGCCCGGCCCTCCGCTCCCTGCCATTCCGCACCTCACCGTGACGGAAAGCGCTTCCGCCCGCGCCGTGCTCGATGTCGGGGCGGTCCCGGGTCTCACCGAGGCAGGGCGGCGCAGCTACGCCCGGTTCCTGACCTACCCAGCGCCGCGTGCCTTCGCGATCGGCGCCGAGGGGGGCCTCGCCTGGGCTGCCAATGCCCGCGACACCGAGGAAGCGGAGCGACGCGCGCTCGCCCAGTGCCGGAACGCCAATGGCGGCCGCCCCTGCAGGGTCTATGCGCGGGACCAGCAGGTGGTCTGGCAAGGCAATCCGGTGACGGAGGAGCCGAGCCCGGTTTCGGTCGCCGGCGAAGGCTGGGTGCTGGCGAGCCCGCCGGGCTTCCTCAGACACGGCCGCGCCGCCGCAGGCGCCCTCCTCTGGACGCACGGGCGCGGTTCCACCCCGCGCCACCAGGGAGCAGCCGATCGTGCACCGACGCCACTTCCCTTCGTGCAGCGCTTCAACAACGCCGGCTGGGACGTCTGGGTCCTGATACGCGATCCAGCATACGACGTGAATTACGACAGCGTCCTCTCCTTCGCCGACGCGAGTCTCCGGGTCGCGGCACTGGCGCTGCGGCACGCAGGGTATCGTCGAGTCGTCGCGGCGGGACAGTCGGCGGGCGGTTGGGCGGCCCTTGCCGCGCTCGACACGCCAGGGCTGCTCGATGGTGCGATCGCGATCGCCGGCGCGGGCCTCTACCAGCCGCCCCCAGGCCAGGTCGGGACGCTCGACTTCGCCGCCCTGATCGACCGCGTGCGCGACCCTCAGGCGGCGATCGTGGTCGCGATGTTCGAGGGGGACCATCTCTTGCCCTGGCCGGAACGGAGCGCCGCGCTTCTGCGTGAAGCGCTCCGCGACCGCCCCGGGCCGGTCCTGGTGATCGAGCGTCCAGCCGGCTTGCTCGGCCACGGCGCGGGAGCCGAGCCCGCCTTCAACGACCGCTACGGCGACTGCATCCTTCGCGTCGTCTCGCTGCGCGACGGGCGAGGCTGCTAGCCGCGTTCCGCGACCGTCTGCGCCCGCAGCGCGTCCTCATCGAGCATGACGCCGAGACCCGGGCCCGTAGGCACGCGCACTGCCCCGGCCGCGTACGGGAAGGGCTCGGCCGTGACGTCGCGCGCAAGCACGTAGCGTGGCATGTAGAACTCGCAGCCGAGCGACATATTTGGGCTCGCCGCGATCACGTGCGCAGCGGCCGCGAGCGCGATTCCGCCCTCCCACAGCGTGCCGCCGTAAGTCGCGAGGCCCGCCGCGGCGGCGACCGAATCCGCAGCGCGCGCGGCAAGGATCCCGCCAGCCTTGGCGAGCTTGATCGAGACGCAGTCGGCCCAGGCGCCGCGCGCGCAGGCAAGCATTTCGGCCGCGGAATAGACGCTCTCATCGGCCATCACCGGCGTGTCGAGCGCTGCGGTCAAGGCGGCGAGCACGGCCTCGCAACCGCGCGCGACCGGCTGTTCGATGAACCCGAGGCCGAGCCCATCAAGCGCGCGGCAGATCCGCATCGCCTGGTGCGGAGCGAGCCCCTGGTTGAAATCCGCACGCAGCTCCGCCTCGGGGACGGCTTCGCGCAGAAGCCGGAGCCTCCGCAGGTCCTCCGTCTCGCCTGCGAAACCAGTCTTGACCTTGAACAGACGTACCCCTTCGGCGGCAAGTGCCCGGGCCCGGTCGAGATCGGCCTCGAAATCCGGATCGGCGATCGAGAAGGAGAGCGGGACGGTCTGGCGCACCGCACCGCCGATCAGCGCGTTCACCGCCGATCCAGCGCGTTTTCCGGCAATGTCCCACAGCGCCATCTCCGCTGCTGCCTTCGCCTCCGGATGGCCGAGCAGCGCATGGTCCATCGCTGCGGCGAGAGCGGCGATCCGCTGCGGATCGGCGCCGAGGAGAACGCCCCTGAGCGGGCCGTCAAGCGCGGCCGCCGTGGTGTCGGCTGTGTTGCCGAACGGTGCCCAAGGGGCTGCCTCGCCGAGCCCCTCCAGACCATCGGCCGTCGCGATGCGGACGATCACGCGGCTGACCGCTGCGGCGATCGTGCCCGATCCCTGCGCCCGCCGCATCGCGATCGGGCTCTCGATCCTGATCACGCGCAGGCGGTCGATGCGGTCTGCCATGCTGCACCCGGTCTCAGCGTTGTGGGGCGAACAGGCGCGGCAGGCCCGCCATCACGGCAAGCGTGCCGACACCGAGCAACAGCCGGGCCTCGTCGGGCAGAATGTGGCCGAACCCGACCGTGCAGCCGATCGCCACAGCAAGGAGCGCCGCAGGGAACCCGAGCGGCGCGCTGAGGTGCCGCGCGAACCCTGCGCCGATGAGCGTCAGCGCCGATGCAAGCAGAAGCGTTTCCTCGACGATCGTCAGAAGGCCGCCGCGCAGCATCACGCCCTGGTCGTAGACGAAGGCGAAGCCGACGACGAATCCGGCAAGCGCGAAACGCAGCGCATGCAGCCCCGTGAGCAGCGGATTGGCGCCCGCGATCGCCGCCGCCGCATAGGAAGCCACCGCAACCGGAGGCGTCGCGTCCGCGAGCACAGCGAAGTAGAACATGAACAGATGCGCCGAGAGGAGATCGACGCCGAACTCGCGCAGGATCGGGCTGCCCAGAGCAGCTGTGATGATGTAGGCCGGCGTCGTCGGCACGCCCATGCCGAGCACGAGCGCCGTGACCATCAGAAGCACGCAGAGCAGCGCGAGGCTGCCGCCCGCGAGCCCCTTTACGATGCTGCCGAAGGCGACGACGAGCCCGGTCACCGTCAGGGCCGAGGTGATCACGCCAGCGCCTGCGACGGCGACGGCGAGCACGGCCATCGTCGCGGCAGCGGAAGCGAGCGTGTTGAGGATCGCGCGCAGGCCCATGCGCGTGCGCCGCTTCACCGCCGCGCATATCACGGAAGCGAGGATCGCGGCGAAGGCAGCGAAGTTGCCCGACCACCGCTCCATCAGGAGCCAGACCAGCACGGCGATCGGCACAACGAGATGGCAATCAGCCCAGACGGAGCGCCAGGGCGGGATCTCGTCCGCCGCCATGGCGGCGAGTCCGAGGCGCTTGGCCTCGAAATGCACCGAGACGAAGATCGCGAAATAGTAGAGCACCGCACCGATCGCGGCGGCGACGATTATGTCGCCGTAAGCAATCTGCGTGATCTCGCTCATCACGAACGCCGCCGCCCCCATCACCGGCGGCATCAGCGCCCCGCCCGTGCTCGCCGCAGCCTCGATGCCGCCGGCGACCGCCGGCGCGTAGCCGAGCCGGCGCATCATCGGGATGGTGATCGACCCGGTGGTGGCGACGTTCGAGACGGTCGAGCCGCTCATCGTGCCGAACAGTCCCGAGGTGATCACCGCCACCTTCGCCGGCCCGCCCGCGTAGCGGCCCGCAACCGCTGAGCCGAAGGCGGAAAACAGCCGCCCCGTGCCCGACCCCTGCACGAACGCACCGAACAGGATGAACATCGCGATCGTCGCGGCGACGATGCCCGTCAGCGGCCCGTAGATGCCGCCGACGATCGGCACGATGTAGGCGGTCTCGACGATCGCCGGCAGGTCGAAGGGGCGCGTGTTGAGCACGCCCGGCAGCCAGCGGCCGAGATACATGTAGGCAAGCGAGACGAGCACGATGCCCGCAAGCACCGGCGCGACCGCGCGGCGTATCGCCTCGAGCAGAAGCGCGACCGCCGCGATGCCGAGCGAGAGCTGGAGGTCGGTCAGCGGGTCGATGAACTCCATGCGCGCGTTGATCGACTGCGCATTGCGCAGGATGTAGAGCGACGGCGCAACGGAGCCGACCGCCAGCACCCAGTCGGGAAGGCTTGGCCGATGCGCAGGGCTCCTTCCAGGCCAAGCGGGATAGAGCAGGAAGACAAGCGGCATCAGGGCAGCGAGATGGAAGCCGCGCAGCTCGAGCGGGTCGGGCACGCCGACGAGCCCGCGCAAAGCCCCGCCGAGGCCGAGGCTACGGGCCAGAAGCTCAAGCGCGCTCGCCCCCCCCAAGCCAGAAATGGCCGAAGGCGACGAGCGCAGCATAACCGAGCACGATGGCCCGGACCGGGCCCCTGAGGTCGCGCATGGACCGGGAGGCATTCTGCCGGCGGGCAGCCCGTGCCGCCCGCCGCGCCTCACATCATGCAGCCTGACTCGGCGAAGGCGCGGCGCGCGCCCGGGTGGATCGGAGCGCCCGGATATTTGCAGGCCACCGCCGGATCGAACGCCGCCATGGACGGGTGGATCGCCGGCAGCCTGCTCCTGTTCTCGACGATGGTGCGCACCATCCGGTACACTGCCTCTTCCGGCAGCGTGGCCTGCACGACGAGCACCGTGTCCATCGTCGTCACCGGCACTGCCTCGGTCTGCATAGGCGCGGGATAGGTGCCGGCAGGGATGGTTCCCTGGCCGAAACTGTACGTCTTCGAGAGGTGATCCATGATGTCTTGCGGGAACGGAACGAGTGTGGCCGCGCGGCGGCTTCGCTGGATCTCGTTCACCATCGCCGCAGGCCGGGCGAGCGCGACATAGAGGTAATCGACCTGGTCGTCGATGTAGGCGGCGGCGAGGTCATTGTAGCTGCCCTGCACCACCCGCCCGCCATTGGCGCGGATCTGGTCTAAGCTCGATCCCAGGATTTGAGGATGTAGATCAGCGTCAGCGTATCGGAGGAGGTGCCCTGCGGCGCGCCGATTCGAAGCCCTGGCATGGTCAAGATCGAGCGCATGTCCCGAGGTCCGCCATCGACGCGGCGCAGCATGTGGTGCTCCGTCGGCGAGTAGCCGACCCCGATATGGGCGATCCGGTCGTGCGGCGTGCGATAGGGGTCGACCCCCTTCACCGCCTCGGAGACGAGGAAGTCGAGCCCGAAGCCGATCTGGCTCACCCCGTTCTGCACCCGAGTCGGGTTGCCGAGCCCGCCTCCGGGAACGACCCTGATGGTAAGCCCTGGATTATTCTCCTGGATGATCGCGGACAGGCCCGTTGCCATAGTGTACCAGCCGCCGCCGAGCGCGCCCGCGACCATCTCCCAGGTCTGCGCCGCCGCCGCGCCTGCGAAGGCGGCCGACCAGACCACGCCTGCCAGAACGCCACGCCGAAGCATCGCCCCGAAGCCCATGCTCATCGCTCCCTCTTCCGGTTGCGCCTCTCCGGGCGCTGATGATGGATCGGTCGGGGCTGCTTGTCACGTGCGCGACCGCATCGTTTGATCGAGCGCAAGGCAACGCCCCGGCACCTTCCCAGGGTCGGGCGGAAGGGAGAAGCCGATGCCGGGACAGTCGGAGACAGGCGACCGCCAGGCGTGGCATGCGCTTGGGGTGGAGGAGGCGCTCGCCGCGCAGGCAACGCCGCGCAGCGGGCTGGCACCGCAGGAGGCTCGAGCCAGGCTCGCACAGCGCGGCCCGAACGCGCTGACGCCCCCGGCGCAGCGCTCCGTGCTTGCGAGGTTCGCGGCGCAGTTCGCAAACCTCCTGATCCTCGTGCTGATCGCCGCAGCGGCGATCGCCGCGACCGTGGGCGACCTCAAGGACGCCTCGGTGATCCTGCTCGTCGTCGTCGCCAACGCGGTGATCGGGTTCATCCAGGAGGGGCGCGCCGAGCGTGCCCTTGCGGCCATCTCGGGAATGCTCGCGCCCAACGCGACGGTCCTGCGCGGCGGGCGCCGGCGCACAGTGCCCGCCGAAGAGGTGGTCCCGGGCGACCTTGTCGTGCTCGAGCCGGGAGACCGTGTGCCGGCCGATCTCCGCCTCCTCGAGGCGCGCGCTCTCGCGATCGAGGAGGCGGCGCTGACGGGCGAATCCGTCCCCTCGGCCAAGCACACCGACCCGGTGCCGCCCGAAGCCCCGCTCGGCGATCGCGCCTGCCTCGCCTTCACAGGAACGATTGTCGCTTCCGGAACGGGGCTCGGCCTGGTCGTGGCGACCGGGGACGACACCGAGGTCGGCCGAATCGGCAGGGCGATGCGAGAGACGGTGGCGCCGAAAACGCCGCTCGTCCGCCGGATGGAGGAGTTCGCCCGGCTGCTCGCCGCGGCGATGACGGCAATCGGCATTGCCGCCTTCGCCTGGGGCGTGTGGGTGGTCGGCCTGCCGGTCTCGGAGATGGCGCTGGCCGCGGTTGCGCTGTTCGTTGCCGCCATTCCCGAAGGCCTGCCGAGCATCCTCACCGTCACGCTCGCGATCGGGGTGCAGCGGATGGCGGCGCGCAACGCCATCGTCCGACGCCTGCCCGCAGTCGAGGGCCTCGGCAGCGTCGATGTGATCTGCACCGACAAGACCGGGACGCTGACTGCGAACGTGATGACGGTGCGCGCGCTCGTCACGCCCGAGGGGCGATTCGGCGTCTCCGGCGAGGGCTACGCTCCGCGCGGCGGGGTCGAGGACGACAGCGGCCGCGACATCACCTTCGCGCTGCCGGAAGGCGTGCGCCGCCTCGCCCGCGCCGCGGCGCTGTGCAACGACGCCGCGCTCGAGGAGGGAGCGGAGGGCTGGACGGTTGCCGGCGATCCTATGGAGGGCGCGCTTCTCGCTTTCGCCGCCAAGGCAGGGGCGGAAGCTGCGCGCGAAGCCTGGCCGAGGCGCGACATGATCCCCTTCGATCCTGCTCACCGCTTCATGGCGACGCTGCACCACGACGCTGAGGGCGCAGCGCTCGTCGTGCTCAAGGGCGCCCCCGAGGCGGTGTTCGGCCGCTGCGCGGAGGTGCCGGCGCCGGCACGCGAGGCGGTGGCCGCGCTCGCCGCCGAGGGCATGCGCGTGATTGCCCTCGCGGAACGGGCGCTGCCGCACCGGACGGCTGCTCTGGAGGCGGAGGACGTGGCCTCTGGGATGACCTTCCTCGGCCTCTGCGGCCTCATCGACCCGCCGCGGCCCGAGGCCGCCCCGGCGGTCGCCGAGTGCCGCGCTGCCGGAATCCAGGTGAAGATGATCACCGGCGACCACCCCCAGACGGCGGCGGCGATCGCCCGCGCCGTCGGCATCGCAGAGGTGCCGGTTGCGATCGAGGGCGCAGGCTTCGAGGCTCTTCCGGAGGCGGAACGTCCAGCCGCAGCAGAACGCGCTGATGTGTTTGCGCGGGTGAGCCCGCTCGGCAAGCTCGCGCTCGTCGAGGCGCTGCAGGCGCGCGGCCACACCGTGGCGATGACCGGAGATGGGGTGAACGACGCGGTCGCGCTCAAGCGCGCCGATATCGGCGTCGCGATGGGGCGCGGCGGCACCGAGGCGGCGCGCCAGGCAGCCGAGATCGTGCTCGCCGACGACAACTTCGCCACCATCGCCGCCGCCGTGCGGGAGGGGCGGCACATCTACGACAACCTGCGTAAGGCGATTCTGTTCCTGCTGCCGGTGAACGGCGGCGAATGCCTTGCCGTGCTCGCCGCCATCCTCGCCGGGACGGAGATGCCGATCACGCCGCTGCAGATCCTCTGGGTGAACATGGTATCGTCGGCGATCCTTGCGATGAGCCTCGCCTTCGAGCCGGAGGAGCCTGACGTGATGCAGCGCCCGCCCAGGCCGCGCGAGGAGAAGTTGCTCGACCGGTTCCTGATCTGGCGGATCGTGCTCGTGTCGTTCCTGTTCGTCAGCGGCATCAACATCGCGTTCAAGCTCATGCTCGCCGCGGGCGCGCCGGTCGAGGAGGCCCGCACGGCAGCCGTCTGCGCGCTGGTCGCGATGGAGACCTGGTATCTCTTCTCGGTGCGGTTCCTGCGCGCGCCGTCGCTCACGCTTGAGCGGGCCTTCGGCACGCGCGCTGTGTGGGTGTCGCTCGCCGGCGTGACGCTGTCGCAGGCGGCGTTCGTCTGGGCAACGCCGCTCCAGGCCGTGTTCGCAACCGCATCGCTCGGCATCGCCCCGCTCGCCCTCGCTTTCGCCCTAGGCACTGGGGTTTTCCTCGCGCTCGAGGCTGAGAAGGCGCTGCTGCGCCGACGGCCGGCGCGCTGAGCCGGCCTCAGGCGGTGCGGCCGCCATCCACCGGCAGCAGGATGCCGGTGATGAAGGACGAGGCGGGGTCGGCGAGCCAGACGGCGGCATTGGCGACGTCCGCCGGCGTGCTCATGCGCCCGAGGGGGATTGTGGCGAGGAAGCGGCCGCGGTTCTCGGGCGTGTCGGGCATGCCCATGAACTCCTCGAGCAGGGCGGTGGCGCCGATCACGGGGCAGATGGAGTTGACCCGGATATTGTCCTTCGCGAGCTCCTGCGCCATCGAGAGCGTGATCGTGTTCACCGCTCCCTTGGAGCCGTTGTACCAGGTGAGGCCGGGCCGAGGCCTTATTCCCGCCGTCGAGCCGATGTTGATGATCGATCCTCCGCGCCCCTGGCGCCTCAGCACAGGCACGGCGGCCTGCGTCATCCAGTAGATGCTCTTGACGTTCACCGCGTAGACGCGGTCGAACTCCGCCTCTGTCACCTCGAGAAGCGGCTTGTTCCTGTGCGTCGTGCCGGCGTTGTTGACGACGATGTCGAGCCCGCCGAAGGCCGCGACAGCGCGTTCGACGATCGCCGCACAGTCGGGCCCTTTGGAGACGTCACCGCCGATCGCGACCGCCGCCTCGCCGAGCGACCCTGCCACGCGGGCGGCGCCCTCCTCGTTGATGTCGGCGACGACAACGCGGCCCCCCTCTGCTGCGAAGGCCCGCGCAATCCCCTCGCCGAACCCTGAAGCAGCACCAGTGACAATGGCGATCTTGCCGGCAAGCCGCATGCGCTACCTCCCCTGTCCGTGTCGCCTCACGCTAGGCACCGCTTGCGAAAACCGGCAAGGCCTTGGCGCGGGCGCGGCTTCGGGCTACCTCTTGTGCAACGACAACACCTTCGGGAGACCTCCAGGATGCGCCTGACACGCCGTGCTGCCCTCTCGGCCGCCGTCGCAACCCTCGCCGCGCCGACGATCCTGCCGCGCAACGCCATCGCGCAGCAGCGCCCCGCCGAACTCCGGCTTGGCATCTCGACTTTCCTCTCCGGCCCGTCCTCCGTGTTCGGCGTTCCTGGGCGGAACGCGGCCGAGATCCTGATCGAGCAGATCAACGCCTAGGGCGGTATCGGCGGCGTACCGATTCGCTCGGTGGTGATCGACGAGGCGCCCGGGGTCGACTTCTTGCTCGGCGAATGCCGCCGCCTCGCCCAGAACGAGGGGGTCGACGTGATGCTCGCCTCGATCTCCTCCGGCTCCTGCCTCGCCGTCGCTCCGCTCGCCGAACAGCTCAGGATGCCGACCATCCTGTGGGACTGCGGCACCCAACGGATCTTCGAGGAGAACAGCTTCCGCTACGCCGTGCGCACCCAGGCGAACGCGGTGCCCGAGATCGTCGCGCCCTTGCTCTACCTGTTGCGCGCGCGGCCCGAGTTCCGCTCTCTCGCCGTGGTGAACCAGGACTATGCGTGGGGCCGCGACTCCTGGGCCATCTGGAAGGGAGCGATGGATGCGATCAAACCGGGCGTGCGCGTCGTCGCCGAGCTCTTCCCGCGCTTCGGCGCGACCGACTTCTCGACAGAGATCACCAGGCTTCAGGCGCTCAGGCCGGACGTGATCTTCTCCACCTCCTGGGGCGGGGAGCTCGACACCTTCATACGCCAAGCGGCAGAGCGGCGCCTGTTCGAGCGGTCGACCTTCGTGTTGCCGCTCGCCGAGAGCTCGCTTGAGCGGGTGGGCAAGACGCTGCCGCCCGGCGTGATCGTCGGCGCCCGAGGCGACCACTGGTTCCTGCACCCGACCGCGCGAGACACGGCGATCCTCAGGAACTTCACCGAGGCCTACCGCCGCCGCTTCAACCTCTACCCGATCTACCCGACCTTCCACATGGCCCAGGCTCTGTACGGCCTGAAGGCGGGCTACGAGAAGGCGATCGCCGCGAATGGCGGGCGCTGGCCCACGCGCGAACAGCTGATGGACACGATGCGGGGGCTCGAGTTCGCGCACCTGACCGGAACGATGAAGATCCGTGACGACGGCCAGGGGCTCGAGCCAATGCTCGTTGGCATCACGCGCCATGTCGACGCATATCCGTTCCCTGTGCTCGATCAGATGATCATCTATCCGCCGGAGCTCGTGATGAACCCGATGGGCACGCGGGGGGTCGAGTGGGTGCGGCTGCTCACCCCAGCCGCGGTGCAGCGCGCGCCGGCGCCGATCGCCTGGCGCGCGTGAGCGGCAAGGCGGCGCCCTCGATCTGGGGCCGGGGAGGTGTTGCTGCTTCCCCGGCGACCGCATGACGCTGCTTCTCCTTCTCGCAGTGCTCGACGGGCTAGCCTACGCGGCGCTCGTCTTCATGGTTGCGGTCGGGCTGACGCTCGTGTTCGGCGTGCTGCGCGTGCTCAACGTCGCGCACGGCTCGTTCTTCGCGATCGGCGCCTATGTCGCTGCGACGCTCGGCACCGCAGCCGCCGCAACAGCCGCCGCGCCGGCGCTCGCGCTGCCCGTCCTCTTGGTCGCTGCAGTGCTGGTCGGCGGCGTGCTGGGGCCGGTCGTCGAGAAGCTGCTGCTCAGCCGAATCTACGTGAAGGACCATGTGCTGCAGCTGCTCGTCACCTTCGCGCTGTTCATGATCCTCGAGGACGTGCAGAAGCTGATCTGGGGCGTGCAGCCGATCTTCCAGGACGCTGCGGTCAAGGCCCTCGGGCCCGTGGAGGTCGGCGACATCGTCTACACGCGCTACCAGCTCTTCCTGCTTCCGGGCGTGGCGGCTGCGACACTCGCGGGCCTGATGTGGTTCCTCCGCCGCACGCTCACGGGCCGCGTCATCGTCGCCGTCACGCATGACCGCGAGGCTGCGACGGCGATGGGGATCGACGCTGCGCGGGTCTACCTCCTCACCTTCACCTTCGGGACCATCTTTGCCGCGCTCGGCGGCGCGCTCGCCTCGCCGACGACGAGCCTCGTGCCGGGCATCGGCGTCAACATGATCGTGCTCTCCTTCGCCGTGGTCGCGACCGCTGGGCTCGGCCAGATCGAGGGGGCAGCGCTGACGGCGCTGCTGATCGGCCTCGGGCGGTCGGTGGCGGTCTATTTCGCGCCCGAGTTCGAGGTGGTGATCCCCTACCTCATCATGGTGGGCGTGCTGCTCGTGCGCCCCGACGGCATCTTCGGCTCGCCCGAGCTGAGGCGGGTCTAGATGGGCCCGCGCCTCGCCCTGCCTGCCGGCCTCAGCGCCGCGCTCGTGCTTGTGCTCGCTGGGGCAGCGCCGTGGCTGAAGTTCGTCTTCACGATTGCGCTCGCCAAGGGCCTCGCCGTGCTCGGCATTCTCCTCCTGCTGCGCGCAGGGCAGGTGAGCTTCGGCCATGCGCTCTATGTCGCCGTCGGCGCCTATACGGTTGCGTTCCTGCGGCCGGCGATCGCCGACGTGCTGGTCCTGCTGCCGCTCGCCATGGCCATGGCCACAGTGACAGGCCTTGTCGTCGGCCTGTTCGTCGCGCGCTACCGCGACATCTTCTTCGGCATGCTGAACCTCGCCTTCAGCATGGTGTTCTATTCCCTGCTCGAGAAGCTCTAAAGCTACACGCGTGGGACCGACGGCATACGCGTCGCACGGCCGACCGTTGCAGGCCTCGCGCTTGAGCGCGTTCCCTACGAGTGGACGATGCTCGCCCTCGCCCTCGGCCTCTCGGTCGGTCTTGGCATCCTCGCGCGGGTCTTCCTCGCCTCGCCGCTCGGCCAGGCGCTGCCGGCGATCAAGACGCGCGAGACCAGGCTCGAGTTCGCCGGCATCTCGGCCAAGCGCGTCCTGCTCGTCTCCTACCTCGCCTCGGCCGCGCTTGCGGGGCTCGGCGGCGGGATCGTCGCGGTCACAACCTTGCACGTCACGCCGCTTCTCGCCTACTGGACGCACTCCGGCGAGCTCGTGTTCATCGCGATCCTCGGCGGCGGGGGGGCGGTGCTCGGGCCATTCCTCGGCGCAGCCGTGTTCGAGCTCGTGCGCGTCTATGCCGCCGCGGCGTTCCCGGATGCGTGGCAGATGATCCTTGGCGCGGTGCTGCTCGGCATCATCCTGTTCGCATCGCGCGGCCTCTGGGGGATCTACGAGGACCTGGCGTCGCGGCGCGGGGTGCGGCCGTGAGCGGCCCTCTCCTCTCCGCGCGGGGCCTCAAGATCGCCTTCGGCGGCGTCAAAGCGGCGGACGGCATCGACCTCGACATCGCTGCGGGCGAATTCGTCGCGATCATCGGCCCGAACGGCGCGGGAAAGACAACCTTCATCAACATGACGACCGGCTATCTCCGCCCGGAGGCCGGAACGATCAGCTTCGACGGGTCACCGATCACCGGCCTCGCACCGCGGCAGATCGTCCGTCGCGGCATCGCCCGCAGCTTCCAGATCCTGCAGCTCTTCACCGAGCACACGGTGATCGAGAACGTGGCACTCAAGGTCGCCGCCCGCCGGGGCTTCTGGCACGGCTTCCGCCCGCTGCTCGACCGGCCCACCACGGAAGCCGCCATGGCGATCCTCGACCGGTTCGGGCTGCGGGCTCTCGCCTCTGCGCGCGCCACCGAACTCAACGAGGGCAGCCGCAAGCTTACCGACATCGCGATGGCGATGGCGCTCGAGCCGCGCCTTCTGCTGATGGACGAGCCGACCTCCGGGGTCGCGAGCGCGGAGAAGTTCGCGATCATGGACACGCTCGTGGCAGCGCTGCGCGCCCGCGGCGTCACGGCCGTGTTCGTTGAGCACGACATGGAGGTCGTGGAGCGCTACGCCGACAGGGTGGCGGTCTGGAGCCAGGGACGGATCCTCGCCTCCGGCCCGCCGTCGGCGGTGCTCTCCGATCCCGCGGTGCTGCGCGAGGTGATCGGCGTCGAGGTGAAGCACGCGGCCGGGCCGGTCGCGGGCGGTGGCGATGCTCGGGCTTGACGGCATCGAGGTCTCGATCGCCGGCACACGCGTGCTGCGCGGCGTGAGCCTCCGCGTCGAGGAGGGAGCGCGTGTCGCGCTCGTCGGCCGCAACGGCGCCGGCAAGACCACCACCTTCCGCGCCATCATGGGGCTTGTGCCGATCTCAGCGGGCGTGCTCGGCTTCGCCAACCAGAACCTCGCCGAGCTGCCTGCGCACAAGCGAACGAGCCTCGGCATCGGCTACGCGCCTGAGGAGCGGCGGCTCTTCCCCGGCTTCACGGTCGAGGAAAACCTGCGCCTGCCTGCGGAAGTGCTGAAGCTGCCCGCGGCGGAAGTGGCGCGGCGGCTTGAGAAGACCTACGCGATCCTGCCGGAGCTGAAGGACCTCGCCGACAGGAAGGCAGGCGGACTCTCGGGCGGGCAGGGCAAGATGGTGGCACTCGGCCGTGCGCTGATGGCCGGTACGCGGCTTGTTCTGCTCGACGAGCCCTTCCAGGGCCTCGCGCCGGCGCTCGCGAGGCGCTACGCCGAGGCGCTGTTGCGCCTGCGCGAGGCCGATCCCGGGCTTGCCGTGCTGATCAGCGAGAGCAATCCCGATCTGGTCAAGCCGATGGTGGACGGCGCCTACGTCATCGAGCGCGGCGAGGTTCGGCCCACCGCCCTCTGACCGCGGTCGTTGCGCGACCGACACGCTCCTTGCACCGCCACAGCCGAGCCGCGACGCTTGGTCTGCCTCGCCCCGAGGATGCATCCATGCGAGAGACCGACCGCCGCGTGCTGGTGCGCGACACGCGCCCCATGCTGTTCCGCCCCGCGGAGTTCCGCGCCGTCACCGCGCGCAACCGCATCGCGCTCTCGCCGATGTGCCAGTACTCGGCGGAGGGAGGGATGCCGAACGACTGGCACCTGCAGCATCTTGGCGCGCGCGCCGCCGGCGGCGCGGGCATTGTCATCACCGAGGCAACGCATGTGGCGCCGCATGCGCGCATCACGCCACGCTGCCTCGGCATCTGGTCGGACGCGCACACGCCTGCGTTCGCGCGCCTCGCCGCGCTTATCTCCCGCCTCGGCGCCGTGCCGGGCGTGCAGCTCGCGCACGCTGGCCGCAAGGCGTCCGTCACCGTGCCGTGGGAGGGCATGAAGCCGATCCCCCCGACGGCGCCGCAGGGCTGGGTTCCGGTAGGGCCCACAGACGCTTCCTTCGCTCCGGGCCACACGCCTCCGGTGCCGCTCGATTCCTCGGGGATCGCCTCCGCCGTCGAGGCCTTCGGCGCGGCAGCGAAGCGGGCGCGCGAGGCGGGGTTCCGCCTGGTCGAGATCCATGGCGCGCATGGCTATCTCATCCACTCTTTCCTCTCGCCGCTCGCCAACACACGGACAGACCGTTACGGCGGCGACCTAAAGGGGCGGGCCCGCTTGCTCATGGAAGTGATCGATGCCGTCCGCGCCAACTGGGACGACGAGCTGCCGCTGTTCGTGCGCCTCTCCTGCGCCGACCACCTTCCCGGCGGGCTCTGCATCGAGGACACGGTGACCATCGCGCGCTGGCTGAAGGAGCGGGGCGATGTCGATCTGATCGACTGTTCCTCGGGCGGCATCACCCCTGAGGCGCGCCCCCCCTCTACCCACCCTGGCTACCAGGTGCCCTATACCGAGGCGGTGCGGGAGACGGGAATCGCCACAGGCGCCTTGGGGCTGATCGGGTCGGCCGACCTCGCAGCGGAGATCATTGCCAATGGCCGGGCCGATCTCGTCCTGATCGGCCGCGCCATGCTGGCCGATCCCGCCTGGCCGATGCGCGCGGCGCGCGCGCTTGGGGCAAAGCTCAGCTGGCCGGTCCAGTACGAGCGGGCAACTCTCCTCCAGAAGCCGCTGCGGCGCGGATCGCCCGCCACACGCGCTCGGGCGTTGCTGGCATGTCGATATGGCGGATGCCGTAGATGGACAGCGCATCGACCACGGCGTTCATCACCGCAGGCAGGCTGCCCGCGCAGCCGGCCTCGCCGCAGCCCTTGACGCCGAGCGGGTTGGTCCGCGCCGGAACGGGCCTGCTCTCGACGACGAAGCTACAAACATCATGCGCCCGCGGCAGGGCATAGTCCGTGAACGACCCCGAGATGAGCTGGCCGTTCTCATCGTAGACGACGTGCTCGAGCAGCGCCTGGCCGATCCCCTGGACAATGCCGCCATGCGTCTGGCCGGCGACGAGGAGCGGATTGACGACCGCACCGAAATCGTTGACCGCGACGTAGCGGACCACCTCTGTCACCCCGGTCTCCGGATCGATCTCCACCTCGACGATGTGGCAGCCGTTCGGGAAGGCCGAGGGCGCCTCGTTGAACACGTGCCGGACGTCGAGGCTCGCCGGGACGCCCGGGGGAAGGTCCTTCGCCGTCCGCAACCACGCGGCGAGGTCCATCAGGTCGATGCCGCGATCGGTGCCGACCACCGAGAAGCGCCCGCGCGCGAACGCGATGTCGGAGACTGCGCACTCGAGCGCCTGCGCGGCCGCAACCTTCCCCTTCTCGATCACCTGCCGTGAGGCCTCGAGGATCGCCGCTCCAGAGGCCATCAGCGACTTCGATCCTCCCGTGCCGCCGCCCGCGACCAGTTCGTCGCTGTCGCCCTGCAGGAGCCTGATCCGGTCGAAGGGAACGCCGAGCGCCTGGTGCAGCACCTGGGCAAACGGCGTCCAGTGCCCCTGGCCGTAGTCGAGCGTGCCCGTGACGATGGTGACAGTGCCGTCCTTCTCGAAACGGATTCCGCCCTGCTCCTTCGCCGGCGGTGCTGTCACTTCGAGGTAGTTACCTATGCCGCGGCCGCGCAGCCTGCCGCGCGCGGCGCTCTCGGCCTTGCGCGCCGCGAAGCCGTGCCAGTCGGCGGCCACCAGAGCGCGCTCGAGCAGGGCGGTGAACTCGCCACTGTCGTAGACCGAGCCAGACGCTGCCTGAAAAGGCATCTGGTCGGGGCGGATATGGTTGCGGAGGCGCAAATCGATGGGGTCGCGCCCGGTCTCCGCCGCGGCCGCCTCGATCAGCCGCTCCATGAAGTAGTTGCCCTCGGGGCGGCCCGCCCCGCGATAGGCTGACACTGGCGTTGTGTTGGTGACCACGCAGCGCGTGCGCACGCCGACCAGCGGCGTGGCGTAGTTCGACTGGACGTTCTTGACGAAGTTGCCCGTGCCCATCAGCGGCGCCACCGCGCCGAGATAGGCCCCCATGTTGGCGAAAGCGGTCAGCCGCACGGCGAGGAAACGCCCCTCGGCATCGAGCGCAAGCTCTGCCCTCACCTCGTGGTCGCGCCCGTGCTGGTCGGACAGGAAGCTACCGGCTCGGTCGTCGGTCCACTTCACCGGCCTTCCGAGCGTACGGGCGGCGTGCAGGACGCAGACATACTCGGGGTAGACGAAGGCCTTCATCCCGAAGGAGCCGCCGACATTGCCGGTCAGCACCCGCAGCTGCTCCGGCGGCACGCCAAGGATGTCGCGTGCGAGCTGGGCGCGGAGCCCGAACACGCCCTGACTGCCGACGCGCAGCGTGTAGCGACCCGTCGCCCCGTCATACTCGCCGATCGCGCTCCTCGGCTCCATCGCGCAGACGACGACGCGGTTGTTTCGGATCGAAAGCGACGTCACGTGCGCCGCTGCCGCGAAAGCGGCATCGAGCCTCGCCTCGTCGCCAAACGCGAAGTCGAGCACCACGTTGCCGGGGATGTCGTCGTAGAGTTGCGGCGCGCCAGGCCGCGAAGCGGCCGAGGCTTCGGTCACTGCGGGCAGAGGCTCGATGTCGAGCCCGACGGCCTCGGCCGCATCGCGCGCCTCGACCCTGCTTTCCGCCACGACGAAGGCAATCGGGTCGCCCACAAAACGAACCTTATCTGTCGCGAGTGCTGGGCGTTCGATGTTGCGCAGCGGTGTGCCGTCGGCGTTCTTCAGGGGCAGGGTGCACTTCATGGTGCCGTAGCCTGCGGCGGCGAGATCGGCCCCGGTGAAGACGCCGAGCACCCCGGGCATCGACCGCGCTCGGGTGGTGTCGATGCGGCGGATGGTGCCGTGGGCGTAGGGGCTGCGCACCATCGCACACCAGACCTGGCCTGGCAGCGAGATGTCGTCGGTGTAGCGCCCCTCCCCGCGAAGCAGGGTCGGATCCTCGGCCCGGGGAACGGGCTGGCCGATGCCGAACCTCAGCATCGTCGGGTCGAAGAGAGCCGTGTCAGGCATCGCGAAACTCCATAGCGGACAGTTGCGGGATAGGATCGACCGGCTTCTCGGCAAGACTGTCCCGCGCGGCAGGGCGCAGGAGAGCGCGACTCAGAGCTCCCCCCGTTCGGCGAGAAGCTTTCGGATCAGCGACTTCGGCACCTTGCCATAGCCGGATTTCGGAAGCTCCTGCCACACCACGATTCGGCGCGGATGCTTGTAGCGAGCGAGACTCCCAGCGAGAGCGGCGGTGAGCGACTCTGGGGACAGTTCTTCCCCCGCTCGCGGGACAACAACCGCGATCCCGACCTCTCCCCATTGCGAGTCCGGAACGCCAACAACAGCCGCTTCGGCGACGCCTGGCAGCGTCAGCAGAACCTCCTCGATCTCGCGCGGATACACGTTCGAGCCGCCGGAGATGTACATGTCGGACTGACGGCCCGTGATCGTGAGCAGGCCGCGCTGATCGACAAAGCCGAGATCGCCGGTGTGGAACCAGCCGCCGGCGAAGGCTTTCGCGTTCGCCTCCTCGTTCTCGAAGTAGCCAGCGAACACGGCCGGTCCGCGCACCACGATCTCGCCCTGCGCTCCGGGCGGCAGCGGCTGCCCATCCTCCCCGAGCACAGCGACCTCCATGCCGGTACGGGGAAAGCCGCAGCTGCCGACGGGCATCGCCGCGTCATCCTCGTCATGCCAGCCCGGTGGAAGCACGGTGATGTTCCCCGTCACCTCGCCGAGCCCGTAATACTGCACGAGCACCTTGCCGAGCACGCGCAGCGCCCGCTTCTGATCCTCGCGATACATCGGCGCCCCAGCATAGATCACGTGACGCAGGCTCGAATGGTCGCAGCGCGCCGCCGCCTCATGCTCGACGAGGCGCTTGAGGATGGTGGGAACGGTGAACATGTTCGTCACCCGATGGCGCTCGACCAGCCTCCAGGCCTCCTCGGGGTCGAGTCGGTCACTGACCGGAAGCACAGACGCAGCCCCGCGCGCGACCTGCGTCAGAAGATGGATGCCGGCGCCGTGGCTGAGCGGCGCGACGACCAGGGAGACATCCTTCTCGGTGGTTCCCGGCAGGAGGTCGGCGAGGTGATTGGTGACGACGAAACCCATCTGCCCATGCGTGAGCACCGCCGCCTTTGGCCTTCCGGTCGTGCCGGAGGTGTAGAAGAACCAGACGGCATCGTCGCGATCGACCGCCGCCTCGGCTGGCTCCCCGTCCGCGTCTTTGCCTAGCTCGACGACCGCGTCCCACGCCATCTCGCCCTGGCGCGGCACGCCGGCCACGATGACATGCGCAAGGGCCGGCGAGGCTGATCGGGCGGCGTCGATATGCCCCGGGAATCCGTCTTCCGTCACCATCGCGACAGCGCGCGAGGACGCGGCGAGATGGGCGACCTCGGGCGGGGCGAGGCGCACATTCGTCGGCACCCACACGGCGCCGAGCTTGAATGTCGCGAACATCGTCTCGACCATCGCCTCGCCATTGCGCATGTGCACGAGGATGCGCTCACCGGGGCGGACGCCGAGACGGCGGAGCCCCCGCACGGCCCTATCGACGCGCGCATCGAGCGCCGACCAGGTGGTGACGCGCTCGCCGCGCAAGAGCGCCGCTCGGTCGGGGAAGAGCCGCGCCGCCTGCGTCAGCAGATGGCCGAGATTGGTGGTGCGCGTCAGGCACGGACGCATGGGAGTTCAGCGCAGCGGCTCGAGAACCGAGACGTAGTTGGCCACCGCCACGCCGCCCATGTTGAACACCGCCCCGAGCGCCGCACCAGGCACCTGCATCGCACCCGCCTTGCCGGTGAGCTGCATTGCCGCGAGCACGTGCATCGAGACGCCCGTTGCGCCGATCGGATGGCCCTTCGCCTTGAGCCCGCCAGAGGGGTTGACCGGGAGCCTCCCGCCCATCCGCGTCCACCCCTCCATCGCCGCGACCGCCCCCTTGCCCTCCGGTACAAGACCCATCGCCTCATACTCGAGCAGTTCGGCGATGGTGAAGCAGTCATGCGTCTCGACGAAGTCGAGATCCTCAAGCGAGATGCCGGCGGCAGCCCGCGCCTCCGCCCAGGCACGAGCCGCGCCCTCGAGCACGATCGGGTTGCGGCGCGAGAGCGGCAGGAACTCGTTGACGTGCACGGCGGCGCGGAAGCGCACCGCTTTCGGCAGCGTCCGTGCGACCTCTTCGGCCGCCAGCACCACCGCAGCTGCGCCGTCGGAGACCAGCGAGCAGTCGGTCCGCCGCAGAGGCGGCGCGATATACGGGTTCTTCTCGTGCACCGAGCGGCAGAACTCGAAGCCGAGATCCTTGCGGATCTGCGCATAGGGATTGTTGACACCGTGCGCGTGGTTCTTGGCCGCGATCATCGCGAGCGCGTCCGACTGGTCGCCGTAACGCTGGAAATAGGCCTGCGCGATCCTCGCGAAGACACCGGCGAATCCGCCATCGACATCCCCCTCCTCACGCCGATAGCTCGCCGCGAGCAGGGCCTCTCCCACCTGCTCGGGCGCTGTCGCCGTCATCTTCTCGACGCCGATGACGAGCACGATCCGCGCCCGCCCCGATGCGATCATGTCGCGCCCGGCATGGATTGCCGCAGAACCCGTCGCGCAGGCATTCTCCACCCTCACGGCAGGGCGGAAGCGCCACTCCGGCACCGCGTTGAAGGCGAGCGAGGCGGGGAAGTCCTGCGCGCTGAAGCCGTTGTTGAAGAGGCCGACGGCGAGCGCATCGACATCCTCGACACCTAGGCCCGCGTCCTCGACCGCCGCGCGGGCGACGCGGCCGATCAGGCTCTCGATGTCCGGATCTTCGAGCCTGCCGAAGGGTGTGTGCGCCCAGCCGACGATGCAGGCGGTCATGCGGTCCTCCACGAGCGAAGGGGTTCACACAGGCCTGTCGCCTTTCTCCACCTTCAGCGTGCGGTTGTCCACGCCGGGCAGCATCCGCGCCGGGTCGCGCGTGACGATGACGTCGAGCACCGTCGGTGTCGATGTGTTGGCGAGACCCTCGGCAAGCGCTGCCTCGATCGCTTCTGGGTCCTCGACACGGATGCCGTGGCAGCCCATCGCCCGCGCCACCGCGGCATAGTCGATCTCCGCAAGGTCGCTCGACTGGTAGCTGCCTGGGCCGTAGACGGCGTGCTGCAACGCCTTCACATAGCCTGAGGCAGCGTTGTTGAAGACGCACAGCACGATCGGCGCCCCGAGTCGACGCGCCGTCTCGAGATCGCCGATCGTCATGTTGAACCCGCCATCCCCGGTCAGCCCGACCACGCGGCGTTCGGGTGCGGCGAGCTGCGCGCCGAGGCTGCCGGCGGCGCCATACCCGATCGAGGCGAAGCCCCGGTCGGCGATGAAGTGGCGGCCGGCGCGCCTTGTGTCGAACAGCAGGCCTCCCCAGTGGGCGGCGAAACCGCCGTCAGCGACCAGGATCGAATCCTCAGGCATCACCGCGTTCAGCGCGTCCATCAGCCTCCCGACATTGATCGGCCGCTCGCGGCTCTTGAGCCGGTCCGCCGCACCTGCGCGCCAGGCAGCCATGCGCGCCGCGACCGAGGACCACCACGGCTCGCGACGTGCGCGCGCCCGCCCACCATCGGCCGCCGCCGCGCCAAGATCCTCAAGGGCAAGCCGCGCATCCGCCGCGAGCGCGACCGTCGCGCGCGCCGTTCGGCCGATCTCGTCGGGGACGATGTCGATGTGCACGAGCGGCTTGTCAGGCGGGATCAGCGTGAACCGCCGGGTGGCGATCTCGCCAAGCTTGCAGCCGACGACGATCAGGAGGTCCGCCTCCGAAACGAGGTCGTTGGCGATCCGGCTGTAGCGGCCGAACACGCCAGCCGAGAGTGGGTGCGTGCAGGCGATCGCACCCTTGCCAGACATGGTGTGCGCAACCGGGATGCCCTGGCTTTCGGCAAGCGCCGCCAGCGCCTCGTATGCGCCGCTGATGTGGATGCCGCCGCCAGCGAGGATCAGCGGCCGGTCGGCGCTCGCGACCAGCGCTGCCGCGCGCGCAAGTTCAGCGCCGTCGGGACGGCTCCGCCGCGCCTGGGCAGCGAGCGTTCCGGTGTCGATCCAGAAAGCCTCCGCTGCGAAATTGTGCTCGCCGTGGGCGATGTCCTCGGGCACGTCAAGCAGCACAGGGCCTGGGCGCCCGGTCGTTGCGACCGTGAAGGCGCGCCGCAGATGCTCGGGAATGCGGCCGATTGCCTCGATCCGGATCACCTCCTTCACCAGCGGGCGCAGCACCTCGAGCTGGCGGGCCTCCTGAGTCATGTTCTTCCAGGAGTGCTCGCGGTTCGTGTCGCCAGTGATCGCGATCAGCGGAATGCCGGCATTGAGGCTCTCGGCAAGCCCGGTCGCGAGATTGGTCGCGCCGGGACCGAGCGTGCCGTCGCAGACACCAGGGCGATTGGTGACGCGGGCATAGGCGTCGGCCGCGAAGGCACCGCTGCGTTCGTCATTGATCAGACAATGCCTGAGGTTCAGCAGGCGGCAGGCCTCGTAGAACGGCAGGAGCTGGAAACCGCCCATGCCGAAGATCGGCCCGACGCCCGCCATCTTGAGCATCTCGGCAAGCGCGCGCCCCCCGGTCATGCGCGTGGTGTTGGTCATCGGCGCAGTCATGCTGCAACCTCCCTGCGACGGGCTTCGACAAGGCGCGCAACGAGCTCCCTCGCCGGCTGGCCCTCCGCGGCACCGAGCCGTGCCGCCGCCCGATTCACAGCAGAGACGATACCATCGCGGAATGTGCTGAGGGCGTCACCGATCTCGGCGCTCTCGGCCGCAACGGTCGCGGCGGCGATGCCGCGCGCATCCAGCACCGCAAGCCTGCGCAAGCCCGCCCTGTCGATGCCGATCGCCGCATCGTTGTAGACCGCGGCGAACACCGGCGCCTTGACCGCCGTCTCCGGCCTACCCCCGAGGAGGCCGCCATGCGAACCGGTGACAATGACCTCGCCGGCATCCTCGGCACGCACGAGCGCATTGCTGTCGAGCGCAAGCACACGCACGCCGCGGCCGCTGGCCTCGACGATCTCGCGCCGTGCCTCAGCAAGCGCGGGTGGCTCGGGCGCCGGCGGAAGCCCCGCGGCTGCAAGCAGCCCGAGCGCCTCGGCCACGCTCATTCCCGAGACGAGGCCGAGCGAGGCTGCAGACGGGTTGACCGTCGAGAGCACGCCGCGACGCAGGCAGTCGGCGCCGTCGGCGATCCGCGCCGACCACACGTCCACCGCGGCGGCGGGAACGCCGAGCGACTCGAGCAGGTCGAGCCCGGCCACCCCTGCCCGGTTCCGTCCGATCCCCGCGTCGGAAAGGATGATGGCGGAGACGCCGAAACGCGCCGCAACAGCCGCCGCATAGCGCCCGCCATGCGAGGGGGCCAGCACCACGCATCCGCGTGCAGTCGGATCGAGCTCCGTCACGCTGTCGCGGACGATCACGCGCTCTCTGTGCGTCACCCCTCTCCCGCCTTTCGCTGTGGCCGACTTGATTGAGGAACCATGCGCCGCCATCGTGCGCAAGTGCGACCGGACAAGGGGGGGAGACTCGCATGAACGGGACCGGCGGCAATGTCGGCCGCGCCATCGCTCTGTTGCGCACGATGCGACGGATCCGCGCCTTCGAGGAGGCGGCGCTTGCCGGCCATGCCGCAGGCGAGATCCCCGGGCCCTTGCATGTCTCGATCGGGCAGGAGGCGGTGGCCGCCGGCGTCTGCGCCGCGCTGAGGCACGACGACCGGATCACCTCGAACCACCGCGGGCATGGGCACGCGCTCGCCAAAGGAGCGAAGCCTGCGCCAATGATGCACGAGCTCTATGGCCGAGCAGGAGGATATTGTGGCGGCAAGGGCGGGTCGATGCACATCGCCGACTTCTCCGTCGGCATGCTCGGCGCGAACGGCGTCGTGGCCGGCGGCATACCGATCGCTGTCGGCGCCGCCCAGGGTCTGAGACTCCTCGGATCGGACGCGATCGTCGCCTGCTTCTTCGGCGACGGCGCGATCAATCGCGGACCGTTCCTAGAGGGGCTGAACTGGGCCGCCCTGTTCCGCCTGCCCGTCTTGTTCGTGTGCGAGGACAACGGCGTCGCTGCCTTCACCAGGGCCGAGAGTGTGACGGCCGGCGGGGGTGTTGCGGCGCGGGCGGAGGCGATCGGCGTGCCTGCAAGGATGGTGGACGGCAACGATGCGCTGGCCGTGCTCGATGCGGCTGAGGCGCTCGTTGCGGAAATACGCCGCGGCGGCGGGCCGAGGCTGTTGCATGCCCGAACCTTTCGCCTGATGGGCCACACCTCGACCGATCCTGCCGCCTGGCGCGATGCCTCCGAAGTCGCGGCTGCGCGCGCCCGCGAGCCGATCGCACGGCTTGAGGCGTGGCTTGCCGCGAATGGCATCGAAGCCGCAGCGCTCGCCGCGATCGCGGCGGAGGCCGAAGCGGAGATGGCAGCGGCAAGACGCGAGGCGCTCGCTGCCCCGTGGCCTGACCCGTCTTCCGCCTATGCCGATGTGCAGGACATCGGCGCGCACATCCCGATGCTTGCGCCGTGACTGCCATCACGATGATCGAGGCGCTCCGCCGCGCGGCCGAGCAGGAGATGCTGCGCGACCCGCGCGTCTGGGTGCTCGGCGAGGACGTGGCCCGGGGCGGGCTGTTCGGCCAGTACCGCGGCTTCCTCGAGCGGTTCGGGCCTGAGCGGGTCGTTTCCACGCCGATCTCCGAGAGCACGATCATGGGCGCTGGGCTCGGCGCCGCGCTGGTGGGGACGCGACCGATCATCGAGATGCGAATCTTCGACTTCGCGATGTGCGCGATGGACGAGCTGGTCAACCAGATCGCCAAGGTCCGCTACATGTTCGGCGGGCAGGGGCGTGCCTCCGTCGTCGTGCGCATGCCGCACGGCATTTGGCGCAACTCTGCGGCGCAGCACAGCCAGATGCTCGAGGCGTGGTTCGCTCACCTGCCGGGCGTGGTCGTCGTTGCGCCATCGACACCAGCTGATGCCGCTGGGCTTCTCGTGGCGGCCATCCGCAGTGACGACCCGGTCCTGTTCTTCGACCCCAAGGACCTGTTCGGCGAGACCGGCGAGGTCGCCGACCCGATCGGCCCGATCCCCTTCGGCACGGCCCGTAGGGTCAGGCATGGCGAGGCAGTAACCGTCGTGACCTGGTCGGCAGCGGCGCGGGAGGTCGCGCGTGCGGCCGAGGCGCTGGCGTCGGAAGGCATCGAAGCTGATGTGCTCGATCTCCGCACGATCTGGCCATGGGACGAGGAGGCGGTGGTCGCCTCCCTCGCCCGCACGCGGCGTCTTCTCGTCGTGCACGAGGCGGTCGAGGTCGGCGGCTTCGGGGCTGAAGTCGTCGCGCGCGTGGTCTCGCGGCTCGGGCCGGGGGCGCTGCGGGCGGTCAGACGCCTGGGCGCGCCGCGCGTCCCGGTTCCCTTCTCCCCGCCGCTTGAGGCCGCTCTCCGCGTGACGGAGGAGAAGGTCGCGGCTGCGCTGCGCGCGGTGGCGGCAGTCTGACGCGCGGCCAGGCGATTGCTCCTGCGGTCATCCGACGCCCGGGGAAGGCGGCGGCTGGTGAAGGCCGCTTGCGCTGAACCCGCCATCGACGGGCAGGCACACGCCCGTCACGTAGCCGGATCGTTTCGGATTGAGCAGGAAGGCGATTGCGGTGGCGATCTCCTCGGGCTCGGCGTACCGGTGCATCGGCGTGGCCTCGATCCACAGCCTCCGCCCGGCCTCGTGATGGACCGCGGCTGCCATCGGCGTCTCGACCGGGCCGGGCGCCACGGCATTGACCCTGATCCCGTGCTCCGCCCACTCGACCGCCATGATCCGCGTCATCTACACCACGGCAGCCTTCGATGCGCCATAGGCGAGGCGATCGACGTTTCCCCTGAGCCCCGAGACGGAGGCGATGTTGACGATCGCCCCGCCGCGCCCGCGCATCAGCCGCGCCGCGGCGCGCGCCACGAGGAAGCTGCCGACCACGTTGATGTCGAGGATCCTGAGGAACGTCGCCGCGTCGGTCTCCAGCGCGGGCTGCAGCACCGCGATGCCGGCGGCGTTGACGACACCGTCCAGTCCGCCAAGGCGGTCGGTGAGCGCGGCGACGGCGGGTTCGACTTCTGCCTCCCGTGCGACGTCTGCCACGGCAGCTGCCGGGGTGCCGATCTCAGCCGCGGCTCTCTCGAGCGCTGCCGCCTCCCAGTCGATCAGCCCGACCCGCCAGCCCTCCGCCGCGAGCAGGCAAGCGGTCGCGCGGCCGATCCCGGAAGCGCCCCCGGTGACCAGCGCGACGGGTATTTCCCGCACCATCGCCGCCCTCCGATCCGGGCCGTTCGTCGTCGCTCTTGCGGCGGGGCCTCCGTCTCCCATCCTGCGCCACGGAACCGATTGCCGCAAACGGGAGCCGGCACGGAACGCCCCCTGGCTGGGGCGGCAAAGGAGGGGAACGCCATGCGCACGCATATCTCCCGACGCTCGATCCTGCGCGCGGCCGCCGCTGCGCCGCTTGCCGCGCCGTGGGTCTCGCGCGCCCAGTCGCTGAAGAGCGAGTACGAGCTCTCGGTGGTCGGCAACCGCCCAATCCCGCTCTCGGAAGGAGCTTTCCATTGGGCGGAGCTCGTGACGCAGCGGACCAACGGCCGAATCAACGTCAAGGTCTATCCGGGCAGTCAGCTCGTCGGCGGCGACCAGACTCGTGAGCTCGTGGCGATGCGCCAGGGCGTGATCGACATGACCGTGTCCTCGACCATCAACCTCTCACCGCAGATCCGCGAGATGAATCTTTTCTCGCTGCCGTTCCTGATGCCCGGCCCGACGGCGTTCGACGCCCTGATCAACGGCGCGGTCGGCCAGGACCTGTTCCGCGTGATGGCGAGCCGCGACGTGGTGCCGCTCGCCTGGGGCGAGAACGGCTTCCGCGAGCTCTCGAACAGCAAACGGCCGATACGCCGGCCTGCCGACCTCCGCGGCCTGAAGATTCGCTTCGCGGCCGGGGCAATCTTCAGCGACATCTACACACAGCTCGGCGCAAACCCGGTGCAGATGTCCTTCGCCGATCTCCAGCCCGCCCTCTCCACCGGCGCGGTGGACGGCCAGGAGAACCCGATCAATCTCTTCCTCGCCTTCCGGATGGACACGCTCGCGCAACGGTACCTGACGATCTGGAACTACGTGGCCGATGCAGGCATTTTCCATGTGGCCAAGCCGGTATGGGACAGCTTCAGTCGCGCCGACCAGGAGATCGTCGCCGAGAGCGCGCGCGAGGCGGCGAAGCGGCAGATCGCCGCCGCGCGCAAGGGGCTTGGCCACGACGGCGACCGTTCCTCCCTCGAGGAACTTGCCCGTCGCAACGTCGAGGTCGTGGCGCTCACGGCTGAGGAAAAGCGCGTCTTTGCCGAAGCGACGAAGCCCGTGTTCGACAAATGGGCGGCGCAGGTCGGCAGCGACCTCGTCCGCAAGGCCCAGGCAGCGGTGGCAAGCGCCTGAAGGCCAGACCAGGCGCACCCGCTGCGGTGACCGGCCCGCCCGACAACGAGCCTCGCCCGGCGCTGGGCGAGAGGCCGCCCTCGCTTCCGGTCGCGCTCGAAGGCGCGGTGGCGGCGTCGCTGATGGCGGTGCTTGCGGCCATCACCTTCGCGAACGTGGTCGTCCGCTACTTCACCGACCGGTCCTTCGCCTTCACCGAAGAATACTCGGTTGCGCTGATGGTCGTGCTCACGCTGGTTGGCGCCTCTGCCGCCTTCGCTGCCGACCGGCACATCCGCATGACCTTCTTCGTCGCGAAGCTCCCTCCCGCGGCGCAGTGGCGGATCGAGCTCCTTGTTCTCTGCCTCTCACTCCTGCTCTTCATCCTCATCGCCTGGTACGGAGCGCGGCTCGTCTGGGACGAGTATCGCTTCGAGATCCTCTCTCCCGGCCTTGGCGTTCCGCAGTGGCAGTACACAGCCGCGCTGCCCGTTCTGGCTGTCGCGATCAGCCTCCGCATCCTCGGGCGGATGCTGCGTGTCGCGCGGCAGCGTCCGCATCGCTGAACGGCCGCCAGCATGGCGCTTGAAGGCTCCTTCATCCTCCTCGGCCTTTTCCTCGCCATGCTGTTGTTCGGCGTTCCCGTCGCGGTCTCGCTTGGGCTCGCGGGAACCGCCGTGCTTTTGGCCGAGAGCCTGGGCATAATGGCGCTGCCCACCAATATCTGGACCGGGATCGCCAAGTATCCGCTGCTCGCGCTGCCGATGTTCGTGCTCGCCGGCATGGTGTTCGAGCGGTCGGGCGTCGCTGACCGGCTGGTCCGCTTCGCCTCTGCCCTCGTCGGGGCGCGTACGGGCGGGCTTGCGATCGTTGCCATACTGGTGTGCATGATCCTCGGCGGGATCTCCGGGTCGGGCGCTGCGGATGCAGCAGCGGTCGCGTCGGTGATGCTTCCGTCGATGCTGCGGCAGGGCTATCCGCGCCCCTTCTGCGCCAGCGTGATCGCTGCTGCCGGCTCCACCGCAGTGCTGATCCCGCCCTCGATCCCCTTTATCGTCTATGCCGTGTTCGTTCCGGGCGTGTCTGTACCGGCGCTGTTCGTCGGCGGCCTCGTTCCGGGCGTGCTGTGTGGGCTCGCGCTGATGATCCCAGCGATCGTGCTCGCCCGTGTGGGGGGCTTCGGCGCGCCGATTGCCGACGCTCCCCGCGAGAGCCTCTGGACGGCATTCGGCGAGGCTGCCTGGGGCCTTGCCGCGCCGATCCTGATCCTGGGCGGGCTGCGTTCGGGCCTGTTCACGCCGACCGAGGCGGCGGTGGTCGCGGTCGCATACGGCCTGTTCGTCGGCATCGTTGTCTATCGCACGCTGAGCGCCGCTTCGCTCTACGCGGTGTTCCGGGACTCGGGCGAGATCTCAGCGGTGGTGCTGATGATCGTCGCGCTCGCCTCGATCTTCGCACACGCCGGCGCGACAGTGGGCGCGTTCGACGCGGTCGCGCGCCTGCTTGTCGGCACCGCGCCGGGAGAGGTGACGATGCTGCTCACGATCAATGTGCTCGTGCTGGTCGCGGGCATGCTGATCGACGCGATCTCGATTTTCCTCGTCTTCCTGCCGATCCTCATCCCGATCGCCCGCAGCTACGGCTGGGATCTGACCTGGTTCGGGATCATGCTGACCATGAACGTCGCGATCGGCGCCTTCACGCCGCCAATGGCCGTCAACCTCATGGTCACCTGCAAGGTCGCCGGCTGTTCGATCGAGAGCACCATCCCCTGGGTCGTTTGGTTCGTCGCGGCGATGGCGTCGGTGCTCATGCTGGTCGCGTTCTTGCCCGAGGTAGCGCTGTTCCTGCCGCGCCTCCTCGGCGACCTCTGAGCGTCATATCGGCTCGGTCCGCAGTGTCGCACGGCCGCTGACGCGGTGCCGCCCGAGCCAGCCCACGCTCCCGCTGATCGCTCACACGAGGAGAAGGAGGAGGACCAGCACCGTGCGAATCTCAGGGAGCCGGAGCATTGTCACGACGACCTCGTTCGCCTTCCGCGCAAGCCCCGACAGGCCGAGCGCGACGGGGAGAGAGGACCATGGGCAGGACGATCGAACAGTTCCTTGCGATGCCGTTTTGAAACGCAGCGCAACGCCGCCTCGAGACCCGAGCACGCGACCGTCGGGAGCTCCTCGCCTGCCTCGTCGACGGGTGAGGATCGGCAAGGTGAGCGTGGGTTTGGCGCGCTGAAGGCACAGCGGGCGATCGTCCAGGCCTGAGCGGATGGCGAGGCCGGAGACCAAAGGGCGGGAAGGCCTACAGCCACGACCACAGGCGCCCACGCCCGTGCAGGCTGCACCGATGGCGGCAGAGAGCCGTCACTCGAATCGGCAGCGGGACGATTCCGGCGGCGAAAACAACTAAACGTCCGGCACGACGGAGGCGGGCGGCCGGACGAGGACCTTGTCGATCCGACGCCCGTCCATGTCGACGATCTCGAACTCGTGGTTCTGCCAGGCGACATGGTCACCCTCGGAAGGGATCCGGCCCATCAGGGTGAGCAGCATGCCGGCGAGCGTGTTGTATTCGCCCTCGTCCGGAAGCGAGGCAAGGCCGAGGCGCGCCTGCACCTCGTCCGCCGGCAAGAGGCCGTCCATGAGCCACGAGCCGTCGCTGCGGCGCGTGCAGGTGGGCGCCTCGCCCCCGGCCCCGTCCGCCACCTCGCCGACGATCGCTTGCAGCATGTCGAAGGCCGTGACGATGCCCTCGAAGCTGCCATACTCGTCGACGACCAGAGCGATCCCGAGTGGCTCCTGGCGCAGGATCTCGAGCGCGGCGAGCACGCTCATGCTGTCGGGCAGAGCCGGCGGGCGGCGCAGAGCGGCGCTGAGCCGGAGCGTCTCGCCGCCGAGCACCTGGTCGAGCAGGTCCTTGGCGCGCACGACGCCGACGACGTTGTCGAGGCTGCCGTCGCATACCACGAGGCGTGCGTGCGGCGTGGCGCGAAGCCGCGCCACGATCTCCTCTGGCGAATCGGCGCGGTCGAGCCAGGCGATCTCCGTCCGCGGGGTCATGACCGAGCGCACGGAGCGGTCAGGCAGGCGCAGCACGCGCTCGATCATCTGCCGCTCCTCTGGTTCGATCACGCCGACTGCGGCGCTCTCCTGCACCAGTGCCTTGACCTCCTCCTCGGTGATCGTGTTCTCGGCAGGCTTGGCGGCGCCGAACAGCGCGAGCACGCCGCCAGAGAGCATCCTCAGCATCCATACGGCCGGCGTCACGACGCGGGCGAGCAGGTCGAGCACCGGCGCCATGGCGGCAGCCACCGCCTCCGGACGGCGCAGCGCGAGTGTCTTCGGCACGATCTCGCCGAGCACGATCGAGGCGAGCGTGATCACCGCGACAACGACCGCGAAGGCCACCGCCTCGCCGCGCGGGGCGATGAAGGCGAAGCGGTCGAGGAACGCGCCGAGGCGGAAGGCGAGCGTTGCGCCGCCGAAAGCGCCCGCGAGCACGCCGACCAGGGTGATTCCGACCTGCACCGTCGGCAGGAAGCCCTGCGGGTCAGAAGCGAGCGCAAGCGCTGCCCGCGCCCCCCGCACACCCTTGCGGGCCATGGCCTCGAGCCGCGCCTTGCGCGACGACACGACGGCGAGCTCGCCCATGGCGAGCAGCCCGTTCAATCCGATCAGCAGAACGATGACCAGGATCTCGAACGCAACATCCATGACCTCAGCCCCGCCGCAACCGCGGCCGGAGGGTTCGTCCGCAGACGGTCACGATAGCGGCGGAGGTCGCCCTGCGTCACCGCGCGCGCGCATTCCGGCTCAGTTCGCCATCACCTTCACATAGGAGCCGGGAGCCGGCTCGATCACCGCGAGCTTGCCCTCGCCCGGCGTGCGGGCGGGAACGGTTTCCGGCGCGAGGCCTGCGACCCATCGCTGCCAGTCCGGCCACCAGGATCCGGCGAGTTCCGTCGCGCCGGCGAACCAGTCATCCGGTGAGGGCGGCAGGTCCGTGTTGACCCAATGGCTGTACTTGCCTGACTCGGGGGGGTTGACGACGCCCGCTATGTGGCCGGAGGCGGCGAGCACGAAGCGCTTCGGCCCCTGGTAGATCTGGGTGGCGCGGTAGGTGCTTTTCCACGGCGCGATATGGTCCTCGCGTGTGGCGAGAAGATAGGTCGGCACCGCGATCCTGCGCAGGTCGATCTTCACCCCGTCGAGCTCTATGCCGCCCGGCACGACAAGCCGGTTCTGCTGATACATCTGCCGCAGGTAGAAACTGTGCATGCGCGCGGGCATGCGCGTCGAGTCGGAGTTCCAGTAGAGCAGGTCGAAGGGGAACGGCTCCTGGCCGAGCAGGTAGTTGTTCACGACGAAGGACCAGATCAGGTCGTTGGCGCGCAGCATGTTGAAGGTCACGGCCATCTCGTGCCCCTCGTGGAAGCCGCGCCGTTCCATCCTCTCCTCCAACGCCTTCAGCTGCTCCTCGTCGATGAACACCGAGAGCTCGCCTGCTTCGGCGAAGTCGACCATCGTGGTCAGAAAGGTGGCGCTCTTGATCCGGCTGTCCCGCTTCGCAGCCATCCAGGCGAGCGTGCAGGCCATGAGCGTGCCGCCGATGCAGTAGCCGATCGCGTTCACTTCGCGCTCGCCTGTCGCCTGCTCGATGGCCCCGAGGGCAGCGAGAGGCCCCTCGCGCATGTAGTCCGCGAAGCTCTTCTCGGCGAGCCGTTCGTCAGGGTTCACCCAGGAGATCACGAACACGGTGTGGCCCTGCGCCACCGCCCAGCGGATGAAGCTGTTCTTCGGGCGCAGGTCGAGGATGTAGTACTTGTTGATCCAGGGAGGAATGATCAGGAGCGGGCGCTTCAGCACCGTCTCGGTCGACGGGTTGTACTGGATGAGCTGCATGAGATCGTTCTGATAGACGACCGATCCGGGTGTGGTGGCGATGTTCTCGCCGACCTTGAACGCCTCGTAGTCGGTCATCTTGATCTGCAGCCTGCCCTTGCCGCGCTCGAGGTCGGCCAGCAGGTTGTTGAGGCCGCGCACGAGGTTCTCGCCGCCCGTCTCGACCGTGCGCCGCAGCACTTCCGGGTTGGTCAGCAGGAAGTTCGAGGGCGCCATCGCATCGACAAACTGCCGCGTATAGAAATCCACCTTCTGCGCGGTCTTCTCGTCGAGGCCTTCGACGTCCTTGACGAGCTTCTGGATCCAGCGGGCGGAGAGCAGGTAGCTCTGCTTGATGAAATCGAAGACCTCGTTCTCCTGCCAGTCCTCGTGCTTGAATCGCCGGTCGCCCGGGGCGGGCGCCGCGACTGGCTCCGGCGTCTCGCCCATCAAGCGCCGTGCCGTGTTCTGCCAAAGCAGCATGTAGTCCTGCCAGAAGCCGAGCTGGGCTTGGACGAGCTTGGTCGGATTCGCCATCATGCGCGCCGTCATCTCGAGGAAGGCGCTGCCTATGTTCATCGGATCGAAGCCGGGTACCGCGTCGTCGCCCTGGCGCTTGAGGAACTCGAGCACGATGCGCTGGCTGCGGCTCGCGATGTCGGCCATGTTTCGGCTCAAGATGGCGGGGTCGGGCAGCTTGAAGGACTGGCTGGCCTTGTCTTCGGCCATGGTGGGGACCCTCTCTGGAGCGGAACCGCGCGGCATGTGGCGCATAGCATGGGCAGAGGCATCGACGATGGGACCGGACCCTAGAGCGCGCGGCAAGTGCAATCAAGCGAGGCCGGGCCTTGCCGCCGCCGCCTCAGCGCCCGCTCTCGCGGTCGCGCTCCTGATCGCCGCAGCGTCGGTCGCGGGCTGCTCGCGCGGCGACCCGATCGAGCAGGCGCGGCTCCTTGCCGGCCGTGCGCCGACCTCCACGCTCCCGCCCGTGCCCGGGGCGGGCGAGCCCTATCCGAATCTCGGCTCGGTCCCGCCGCGGCCGGAGACCACCCCGCCTGCGGCCCGCCAGGCGCTCGCCAACGCGCTTGTCGCGGACCGCGCCAATGCCCGCTACATCGGCCAGCCGGTCTCGCCCGCCCTGCCGCGCGGCCGTGTCGCCGAGCCGCCACAGACCCCCTCCCCGCCACTCGGCCAGGGGACGGGCGGGCTGCTCGGAGCCAGGGACGACGACGGCCTGCCGATGACCTCGCCGCCCGCAGCCCCGCCACCGATCGCCGGTGCGCCAGGCCCTGCGCGGGAGCCGCCGCCCTCGGCGCCCGCCTCTGCCCCGCTTCCGGCGGCCGGAGGCATTGAGAGGGCGCCGATCGGGGCGGTGGTCATGGAACCGCTCCCGCCACCGCCGGCGATGCCATCGGAACTGCCCCCGCGCGCCCGCCGATCCCAGCCCGGGCAGAGCAGCGATCCGTCCCCTCCGCATGGCTTCTCTACCCTGCCCGGCGAGCGCGGCCCGACGCCACGCGAGCAGAGCGAGGCGGAACGGCCCTCCCCGCCCGCCTCCGGGGCTGTCGCGCAGCGAGGCTCCAGGGAAGACTCGCTTGGCCTTGCCCCTGCGCCAGCACTGTCTGCCCAGCCGACCCAGCCGGCAGTGGTCGTCGACCGCACAGCGCTAGAGCCCTCGGCGCGGCGCAGCCTGCCCGAGACGGGCTATGCGCTTGCCTTCCTGCCGGGCAGTGCAACGATTGTCAGCGCGGATCTCGCCGTTCTCTCGAGCCTCGTCGGCCGCGGCCGCGGCGCGATCTTCCAGGTGACTGGCTTTGCCGACGACGGTGCCTCCGGCCGGGCGCTCGAGCTGCCGCTCGCGCGCGCCCAGGCGGTGGCGGACGCGCTTCGGTCGGCCGGCGTCCCGCCCGAGCAGATCGAGCTCGGCGGTGCCGCCCGGCCCGGCCCTGCCGGTCGCGGCGCCGAGGTCAGGCTGGTATACACGCGCTGACCGGCAGGGCAGAGGCCCGGGGACCGCGCCGCCCGCTCTCGACAGCGGCGGCGGCCCAGGCTACGCCGACGCCCCGCGCCAGAGGCGGACCGCTCATGCCAGCCGAGCCGAACACCGACTTCCACCGGATCCGACGCCTGCCGCCCTACGTCTTCGCCGAGGTCAACCGCCTGAAGGCGGAGGCACGGGCGCGCGGCGAGGACATCGTCGATCTCGGCATGGGCAACCCGGACAGCGGCGCCCCACCGCACGTCGTCGCCAAACTCATCGAGGCGGTGCAGGATCCGCGCACGCACCGCTACTCGGTCTCGAAGGGGATTGCAGGCCTGCGCCGCGCCCTCGCCGCCTACTACGACCGCCGCTTCGGCGTCGGGCTCGACCCGGACAGCGAGGTCTGCGTCACCCTCGGCTCGAAGGAAGGGCTCGCCAACCTTGCCTCTGCAATCACGAGCCCAGGCGATGTGATCCTCGTGCCAAACCCCTCCTACCCGATCCACCAGTTCGGGTTCGTCATCGCCGGAGCCGCCGTCCGCTCGATCCCGCATGTTCCTGGCGAGGAGATGCTGCGCGCGCTCGACCGCGCGATGATCCACTCGGTGCCGAAGCCGACAGCGCTGATCGTGAACTTCCCCTCGAACCCGACGGCGCTGACCACCACGCTCGACTTCTACCGCGAGCTGGTTGCCTTCGCGCGGCGGCACGGGGTCTTCATCATCAGCGACCTCGCCTATGCCGAGATTTATTTCGGCGACGTGCCACCCCCCTCGGTGCTCGCCGTGCCGGGCGCGAAGGAGGTGACGGTCGAGTTCACCTCGATGTCCAAGACCTATTCGATGGCAGGCTGGCGGATCGGCTTCGCCGCCGGCAACCCGAGGCTGATCGCGGCGCTTGCGCGCGTGAAGTCCTATCTCGACTACGGCGCCTTCGCGCCGATCCAGATCGCTGCCGTCGCCGCCCTGAACGGGCCGCAGGACTGCGTCGGCCAGCTGCGCGCGCTCTATCGCGAGCGGCGCGACGTGCTGCTCAGGGGCCTCGCCGCGGCAGGCTGGACCGTTCCTGCGCCCGAGGCCTCGATGTTCGCCTGGGCGCCGATTCCGGACCGTTTCGCCCCCCTCGGCTCGCTCGGCTTCGCCAAGCTTCTGCTCGAGAAGGCCCGGGTGGCGGTCAGCCCGGGCGTCGGCTTCGGCGAGCACGGCGACGGCCACGTCCGGATCGCGCTGGTCGAGAACACGCACCGTATACGCCAGGCCTGCCGGTCGATCCGCGCCTTCCTGCAGGGCACGAATGCCCCCGAGATTGCCGGGGGCGATCGGCCGCAAGGCGTCGAGGACGCTGCCTGATGGCGCACCCGCTCTCGGTCGGAATCGCCGGGCTCGGCACGGTCGGCTGCGGCACGCTCGCGCTTCTGCGAGAGAACGCGGCCTTGATCACGGCGCGTGCCGGGCGCCCTGTCACAGTCACCGCCGTCTCGGCGCGCGACCGAGCGCGCGATCGGGGCCTCTCCCTCGAGGGGCTCCGCTGGTTCGACGATCCGGTGGCGCTCGCCGCCGACCCCGGGATCGACGTTCTCGTCGAGGTGATCGGCGGCGCAGAGGGGCCAGCGCGGCAGGCGGTCGAGGCGGCGCTCGAAGCCGGCAGGGCGGTGGTGACGGCGAACAAGGCGATGCTCGCCCTCCACGGCGCCTCGCTCGCCCGGCTCGCCGAAGAGCGGGGAGCGCCGCTCTTGTTCGAGGCTGCGGTCGCCGGGGGCATTCCTGCCATCAAGGCGCTGCGCGAGGGGCTTGCCGCGAACCGGATCACGCGCGTGGCCGGCATCCTCAACGGCACCTGCAACTACATCCTGACGACGATGCGCACCGAGAAGCGTGACTTCGCCGAGGCGCTCGCGGAGGCGCAGCGGCTCGGCTACGCGGAGGCGGACCCCTCCTTCGACATCGACGGGATAGACGCCGCGCACAAGCTTGCCATCCTCGCCGCGCTGGCCTTCGGCCGGCCGGTCGATTTCGGCTCGGTGCATGTCGAGGGCATACGCGCGATCTCCGCGCTCGACATCGCCTTCGCCGACCAGCTCGGCTTTCGGATCAAGCTGATCGGCATCGCCGAGCGCACGCCGGCCGGGGTGGCGGCACGGCTGCATCCGGTGATGGTGCCGATCGCCTCGCCGATCGCGCATGTGGACGGTGTGTTCAACGCGGTCGCGTTCGAGGGGGACTTCGTCGGCCGCGTCCTGCTCGAAGGCCGCGGCGCCGGGGCCGGGCCCACCGCTTCGGCGATCGTCGCCGATATCATCGACATCGCGCGCGGACGGCATACCCCGCCCTTCGGCGTCGCTGCCGGCATGCTCTCGGCCGAGCCTTCGGTGCCGATCTCGGCACGCGAGGGGGCGTATTATCTCCGGCTGATGGTGGTGGACCGACCTGGGGTGATCGCAGACGTCTCGGCGATCCTGCGCGACCATGCCGTGAGCCTTGAGAGCATGCTGCAGCGGGGCCGCAAGCCCGGCGAGGCCGTGCCTGTGGTGCTCATCACGCATCCCTGCCGGGAGGCGGCGATGGCCGGGGCGCTTGCGCGGATCGCTGCGCTCGAGGCCGTGATCGCGCCGCCGACGCAGTTGCGCATAGAGGCCCTCTAGGGCCCGGAACCGATCGAGGGAGAACGACAGGATGGCGACGAGAAGCCGCGATCCCCGCACCTTCGCCGCCGGCGGCGACGCCCCCGACGCGACCAACATCGACCGCAACCTCGCGCTGGAACTGGTTCGCGTGACCGAGGCCGCCGCGCTCGCGGCAAGCCGGCTGATGGGACGCGGCGACGAGAAGGCGGCAGACCAGGCAGCGGTGGACGCGATGCGACGCGCCTTCGACACCGTCGCGATCGACGGCACGGTGGTGATCGGCGAAGGCGAGCGCGACGAGGCGCCGATGCTCTACATCGGCGAGAAGGTCGGGATGGGCGGGATGAAGGCGGACATAGCGCTCGACCCGCTCGAGGGCACGACCATCACCGCCAAGGGCGGCAACAACGCGCTCGCTGTGGTCGCGCTCGCCGAAGCGGGGAACTTCCTGAACGCGCCAGACGTCTACATGGACAAGATCGCGGTCGGGGGCGGGCTTCCTGAGGGGATCGTCGATCTCGACGCCACGCCTGCGGAGAACCTCAGAGCCCTTGCCAAGGCGAAGAAGGTGGATGTTTCAGACCTCGTGGTCTGCATCCTCGACCGGCCGCGGCATGCCGAGCTCATTGCCAAAGTGCGTGCTGCAGGGGCGCGGATCATGCTGATCAGCGACGGCGACGTCTCTGGCGTGATCGCGACCTCGCAGCCGGAGAGCGGGATCGACATCTACATGGGCTCGGGCGGCGCGCCTGAGGGCGTGCTTGCGGCTGCGGCGCTCCGCTGCATCGGCGGCCAGATCCAGGGGCGGCTCCTGTTCCGCAACGCCGAGGAGAAGGCGCGCGCAGCCAAGTGGGGCATCACCGACCTCACGCGCAAATATTCGACAACGGAAATGGCGCGCGGCGACGTGATGTTCGCCGCAACCGGCGTGACCAACGGCGCGATGCTGCGCGGCGTGCGGCGCATCCCGGGCGGCGCGATCACCCACAGCCTCGTGATGCGCTCGAAGTCTGGCACGGTGCGCTACATCGAGGCGCACCACAACTTCACCCGCAAGTCCTGGATCGGTGGTTGAGCGGGAAGACGCTCAGCCGCTTTCACTCGGCGGGCGGCGCTGGGTCCTGAAAGAGGTGGACCCGATCGCTGCTGCGCGCTTCGCTCAGGCAGCCGGCGTGCCGGAACCGGTCGCCCGACTCCTGCTTGCCCGCGGCATAGCACCCGCCGCGGCGGAGGCCTACCTGACGCCCCGGCTGCGCGACCTGATGCCCGACCCGAGCCGGCTCGCCGATTGCGACACCGTGGCGGCACGGATTGCCGATTCGGTCGAGCGCGGCGAGACGATCGCGGTGTTCGGCGACTACGACGTCGACGGCACAGCGAGCACGGCGCTTCTCGTCAGCCTGCTCTGCCAACTGGGCGCGCGGGCGATCCATGCCGTGCCCGACCGGGTGCGCGACGGCTACGGGCCGAACGTCGCGACCTTCCGGCGTCTTGCGGCGGAGGGCGCGCGGCTGATCGTGTGCGTCGATTGCGGCACCTCGGCGCATGCCGCCATCGGCGCGATTGCGGCCGAGGCCGATGTGGTCGTGCTCGATCATCACAGCGTTTGCGGCCCGCTGCCGCCCGCTGCAGCCGTTGTGAACCCGAGCCGGCCGGACGACGCAAGCGGGCTCGGGTATCTCTGCGCCGCCGGCGTCAGCTTCCTCGTCGCGGTCGCGATCGTCCGCTGCCTGCGGGCGCGCGGCTGGTTCGCCTCCCGCCCCGAGCCGGATCTCCTCGCGCTGCTCGACCTCGTCGCGGTGGCGACGGTGTGCGACGTGGTGCCGATGGTCGGGCTGAACCGCGCTTTCGTCGATCGCGGGCTCGCGCGGATCGCCGCTGCGCCACGGCCTGCCTTCTCTGCCCTCGCGGCGATTGCGGGGCTCAGGCGGGGGATCGACGCCGAGGCGCTCGGCTTCGCGATCGGGCCGCGGCTGAACGCAGCCGGGCGACTCGATGACGCGGGGCTTTGCGTGCGGCTCTTGCTGGCCACGGAGCAGTCGGAAGCGGAGGCCCTCGCCGGCCTGCTCGACGGCCTCAATCGCGAACGGCGGGCGATCGAGCGATCGGTGCTCGCCGAGTCGCTTGGGGAGGCCGAACGCCAGGCCGGGATCGGGCTTCCGGTGATCCTCGTGGGCTCTGAGGCATGGCACGAGGGCGTGATTGGGATCGTTGCGGCAAGGCTTCGCGAACGGCTGCACCGGCCGGTCTTCGTGTTCTCCCTCGCGGGAGACGTGGCGAAGGGGTCGGGTCGCTCGGTTCCTGGGTTCCACCTCGGCGATGCGGTGCGGGCGGCGGTGGCGTCTGGGCTTGCGACGAAGGGCGGCGGTCATGCGCTCGCCGCTGGCGTGACCGCAGCCGCAGCCCGCCTCCCCGCACTTCACGAAGCGCTTTGCGCAGCAGCGAGGCTGGCTTTGGTTCCTGGTCCGCCGGCGCTTGAGCTGTCTGGCCGGCTCGTACCGGAGGGCAGCGACGCCCTCCTCGCGGACACGGTGGCGCGGCTCGGCCCCTTCGGCGCGAGCAACGAGGAACCGATTTTCTCCGTTGCGGGTATTCTCTCTCAGGTCGCGAGGCTCGGGGCGGAGGGCAGCACGCTCGGCCTTTCGCTCCGGGGAGAGAGTGGAACGACGCTCCGTGCGATTCTATTCCGCGCGAATGAGGGGCCTTTGGCGGCGGGGCTGGCGGAGGCGCGCGGGCGCCGGATCCGGCTTGCTGGGAGGCTCCGACGCGACGGTTTCCGCGGCGGCGAGGCGGTGGTGCTGCACGTGGTCGACGCTGCGGTCGGCTGAGGAGTGCTTGCGCGGCGCTCGCCGCCGGGCTAGGCAGCGCGTGTCGCGTCCCGTTCGTCTAGAGGCCCAGGACACCAGCCTTTCACGTTGGTAACACGGGTTCGAATCCCGTACGGGACGCCACTTGCTCGCGCCGCGAATCGTCTCCCTGCTGGTAGACCGCGCCGTGAGGCGCAGCTTTGGCGCGGGTTTCGCGCGCGGGCTGGCGGATGCGCGGGCGGAACGAGAGGCGGTGG